>Ga0209097_10003214_pt1 | contig 12656 bp, 11 predicted proteins | sample AD_UKC052_MetaG_FD_184419 | JGI IMG/M metagenome (GOLD analysis project Ga0209097, IMG submission 184419) | Active sludge microbial communities of municipal wastewater-treating anaerobic digesters from USA - AD_UKC052_MetaG (SPAdes) (version 2) | ecosystem: Engineered > Bioreactor > Anaerobic >... | reverse complement strand
GTGGGCGCGGCCTACGGCTCGGCCGGCGAGCGCTGCATGGCCATCAGCGTGGCGGTGCTGGTGGGCGACATCGCCGACCAGATCGTGCCCAAGGTGGCCGAGCGTGCCCGCGCGCTGAAGGTGGCCAACCCGATGGACCTGAGCGCCGAGATGGGCCCGATCGTGACCGCGCAGGCGCGTGACCGCATCGAGGGCTACATCGGCACCGGCGTGGCCGAAGGCGCGACCCTGGTGGTCGACGGCCGCGGCCTGAAGGTGCCCGGCCTGGAAGGTGGCTTCTTCACCGGCGGCACGCTGTTCGACCATGTGACGCCGGCGATGCGCATCTACAAGGAAGAGATCTTCGGCCCGGTGCTGGCCTGCGTGCGCGTGCCGGATTTCGCCACCGCGCTGCAGCTGGTCAACGACCATGAATTCGGCAACGGCGTGTCGATCTACACCAGCGATGGTGGCATTGCGCGTGAATTCACCCGCCGGGTGCAGGTGGGCATGGTGGGCGTGAACGTGCCCATCCCGGTGCCGATGGCCTGGCACGGCTTCGGCGGCTGGAAGCGCAGCCTGTTCGGCGACATGCACGCCTATGGCGAAGAGGGCGTGCGCTTCTACACCAAGCAGAAGAGCGTGATGCAGCGCTGGCCCGAGAGCATCGCCAAGGGCGCGGAGTTCAACTTCCCTACGGGAAGATGAGCCCCCCCCCGAAGCGCCTGCGGCGCGCCTTGCAGGCCGCGCTGGGCCAGAGGCCCAGCCCTTCGGCAGGCACAAACGGCGCGCCGTTTGTGCCCCACCTCAGCCCCCCAGGGGGGCGCCGCCGGTGGCCCGGCAAAGCCGGTTCCACGGCGGCCGCTGGGTTGTGGCGGTGGCCTGCTTGGGCCAGCCTGGCCCTGCTGGCCAGCTGCGCATCGGGCCCGCCCGGCGGCGGCGTGGCCTGCGGCCAGCTGCCGTCGGCGCTGCGGGGGCTTGATCGGCTCGACATCACAGTCACCCGCAACGTCGCCGCCGACGACAAGAGCCGCCCCGCACACTGCCTGGTGACCGGCAAGCTCAACGACCGCCAGGGCGACGACGGCAAGCGCTACGCCATCGGCTTCGAGATGCGGCTGCCGCAGAACTGGAACCAGCGCTTCCTGCACCAGGTCAACGGTGGCAATGACGGCGTGGTGGTGCCGGCCTTCGGCCCGCAGGGCGCCACCCTGCCCGATGCGCTGACGCGCGGCTTCGCGGTGCTGAGCAGCGACGCCGGCCATGCCGGCGACGACCCCGCCAACCTGGCCACTGGCCTGGTGCGCGGCAATGTGTTCGGCCTGGACCGCCAGGCCCGGCGCGACTACGGCTACGCCGCCACCGACGCGCTGTGGCCGGTGGCCCAGGCGCTGATCACCAGCCACTACGGCAAGCCGGCGCAGCGCAATTACATGGCCGGCTGCAGCAACGGCGGGCGCCACGGCATGGTGGCGGCCAGCCGGCAGGGGCAGCGCTACGACGGGATCCTGGCCAGCGCGCCTGGCTTCAACCTGCCCAAGGCGGCTGTGCAGCACGCCTGGGACGTGCAGGCCTGGCGCAGCGTGGACGCCGACATCCGCCGCGCCTTCAGCCCGGCCGACCTGAAGCTGGTGGCCGACAAGGTGCTGGCCCGCTGCGACGCGCTGGACCTGCTGGTCGACGGCATCGTGGGCGACCTGGCGCGCTGCCAGAAGGTGTTCAAGCTGGCGGAGCTGCAATGCGCCGCAGGCAAGGCCGACGGCTGCCTCAGCGCGCCGCAGGTGGCCGCGCTGCAGCGCAGCTTCGACGGCCCGCGCAACAGCCGCGGCCAGCAGCTCTACAGCGACTGGTCGTTCGACGCCGGCATCGCCGCAGGCGGCTGGCGCACCTGGAAGCTGGAGTCCAGCGTGCCGCCCTGGGACAGGATGCCGATCATCGCGGTGATGGGCGCGGGCTCGCTGTCGCATGTCTTCACCACGCCGCCCACGCCGGTGCGCGGTGCACCGGCCGATCTGCTGGGCTACCTGGCCGCCTTCGACTTCGACCGCGACGCGCCCAAGATCTTCGCCAGCGACGCGCTGTACACCGAATCGGCCATGGCCTTCATGACCCCGCCCGATGCCGAGAACCCGCTGCTGACCGACTTTGCCCGCCGCGGCGGCAAGATGATCGTGCTGCACGGCGCCAGCGACCCGGTGTTCTCGGTCAACGACACGCTGCGCTGGGCTGACCGATTGCAGGCCAACCTGGGCCTGGCCCAGGCCAACCAGGTGGCGCGGGTGTTTCCGGTGCCGGGCATGGGCCACTGCCAGGGCGGGCCGGCCACCGACCAGGTGGACGCGCTGGACGCGCTGGTCAACTGGGTGGAGAAGGGCCAGGCGCCCGACCGCCTGGTGGCCAAGGTGAACCCGGCCAACAAGGAGCTGCCGGCCAGTTGGTCGCCGCAGCGCAGCCGCCCGCTGTGCCCGCATCCGCAGGTGCCGCGTTATGCCGGCGGCGATGTCGAATCGGCCGCCAGCTTCCGCTGCGCCAATCCCTGAACCCACGCCCCATCCAGATGACCACCGACCACACCCCGCTGCCCCCGCCGCCGCTGCTGATCCCGATGACCCAGGTGCACTGTCAGGTGAGTGCCCTGGTCACGCTGGGGCCGGGCCCGCATGGGGAACGCCGCTTCGTGCCGCTGGGCGGCGGCACGGTGCGTGGGCCTGAGCTGAACGGCACGCTGGTCGAAGGCGGCGTCGACTGGCAGATCAACCGGGCCGACGGTGCGCTGGACATCGCCGCGCACTACGTGATCCGCGCCGACGACGGCGGCCTCATCGAGGTCAAGAGCGACGGCGTGCGCCATGGCCCGCCCGAGGTGATGGCGCGGCTGGCGCGCGGCGAGCACGTGCTGCCTGAGGACTACTACTTCCGCACCGCCGTGCGCTTCACCACCGGCGCGCCGGCCTGGCTGCACCTGAACAAGCTGATCGCCATCAGCGTGGGCCAGCGCGAGGCCAGCGTGGTGAAGCTGAACTTCTACCGCCTGGCCTGAGCGGCCAGCTGCTGCCCGTCAATACGGTTGGCGCGTCGGATCCGCCAGCGGATTGGGCGTGGGCTCGGCGATTTTCTTGAGCAGGTTGCGGTCGGTGTGGTGGAAGGGCTCGTCGCGCCCGCGGATCTGCAGCACCGTGTCTTCCTCGTAGCCCCAGGTGCCGTCGTCGTTGACCGTCACCTTGATGGTGAAGGCGGTGGTCTTGAACGCGTACTCCAGGAACGGCGCCGAGCAGATGCCCCAGGTGCTGAGGCCCTGGGTGGCCACCAGTTCAAACGCCTTCGCATCGGCCGCCGCGGTGCCGCTGGCCATGGCCGTCTGCCCGCGCGGGATGGTCAGCGTGTGGATCACGCAGCCGGTGGCCGGCTCCCACAGCCAGTAGCCCACCTGGTCGTGGTAGGTCTTGACCTGGCCGGGCTTGGTGATGTGGGTGTGGTAGCGCAGGCCGTACAGCAACTGCGGCCCGTTGGTCTGCGGGTCGATGGGCTGCAACTCGATCCGCTCGATGAAGGCCTGCTTGCGCGGGCCGTCGGCCTTGGGCTTCACGTCCAGCCCGCGCACGCCCTGCCACACGCCGGCCATGGCCCGCAGCGGGCCCAGGTTGGCCAGGGTGTCGACGTCGACGTTGGCGGGCTCGGTGTAGATGTCGTCAGGAAAGTCGCTCATGGTGCGCGCTGTGGTGTGGGGTTACTTGCCGGTGAGCTTGGCCTTGACGTCCTGGCCCACGCCCTTGTTGACGAACTGGTAGGTGGCCACCTGGGCCAGGTCGACCTCGCCGGCCTTGTACAGGCCGGCCTTGACCATCTGGTCGTAAAAGTCCTTCACTCGCGCGGCGTTCATCGCGCCGATGCCCTTGGTGGCGGCCTCGCCCGAATCGACGATGCCCTGGCTCTTCATCAGCGCCACGCTGGCCTCCATCTCGGCCTCAGTCATCTCGGGGTTGGCCTGGATCATGGCGGCATTGGCGGCCTTGCGGTTGCCGTACAGGTAGTTCACCCAGCCGATGGCCGATGCATCGACAAAGCGCTGCACCAGGTCGGGCTTGTTCTTCACGGTGTCGGTGCGGGCCTCGATCACCGTGCTGTAGGTGGAAAAGCCGTGGTCGGCCAGCAGGTGCACCACCGGCTTGAACTTGCCCTGGTTCTCCACATAGATCGGCTCGGCCACCGAGTAGCCCTGCTGGATGGCCTTGTTGTTGGCCAGAAACGGGCCCAGGTTGTAGTTGTAGGGCTTGAGCGCCTCGTCCTTGAAGCCGTGCGTCACCTTCAGCCACTGCCACCAGCTGAACTGGCCGTCCTTGGCGATCAGCGCCAGCGGCGCGTTCTTCAACGCGTCGAACTTCTCGTAGCCCTGGCCCGGGTGGGCCATCAGCGCCTGCGGGTCTTTCTGGAACATGGCGGCCACCACCACGGTGGGCACCTTGTTCTTCACGTTGTCGAAGCTGTGCAGCAGGTTGCCGGTCATCAGGAAATCGATGCGCCCGGCCGGCAGCAGCGGCCGGTTGTTGACCTGCGGGCCACCGGGCTGGATGGTGACCTCCAGCCCGTACTTCTTGTAGGTGCCGTCGGCCACCGCCTGGTAGAAGCCGCCGTGCGCGGCCTGCGCCTTCCAGTTGGTGGCGAAGGTGATCTTGTCCTGGGCGATGGCCGGCGCGGCCAGCAGGGCGGCGGCGGCCAGGAGCGTGAGGCGTGCGCGCATGGGCGAAGTCCTTGTCAAGGTGTTGGATCGGATCATGGTTGCCGGTCGGATTCACTAGCATGCCACGGGCCCAGCAGCCAGCGTGAGAGGGCGTTGAAGACGGCGAAGATCAGCACGCCGGTCAGCACCAGCAGCGCCAGCGCGGCAAACATTTTCGGCGTCTCGGTGCGGAAGCTCGCCTCCAGGATGCGCGAGGCCAGGCCGGTCTCGCGGCCCGCCGCGCCAGCCACCATCTCGGCCGTCACCGCGCCGATCAGGCTCAGCCCGCCGCTGATCTTGAGCCCGGCCACGAAGTACGGCAGCGCCGCCGGCAGCCGCAGCAGGCGCAGCCGCTGCCAGGGCGTGGCGCGGTACAGGCGGAACAGGTCGCGCAGGTTGGCATCGGCCGCGCGCAGGCCGATCACCGTGTTCGACAGGATCGGGAAGAAGGCCACGATCCAGGCGCACAGCAGCAGCGCGGCGGTGGTGCTGTGCACGTAGATCAGGATCAGCGGCGCCACCGCCACGATGGGCGTGACCTGCAGCACCACCGCCACCGGGAACAGCGCCCGCTCCAGCGTGGGCGACAGCGCAAAGGCCGCGGCAATCAGCACGCCGCCGGCGCAGGCCAGGGCCAGCGCGCCCAGCGTGATCTTCACCGTCACCCACCAACTGCCGGCCAGGGATGCGAAGTTGGCCACCAGCGTCTGCGCCACCAGGCTGGGTGCGGGCAGGGTGTAGGCGGGGATGCCGGCCAGGCGCACCAGCAGCTCCCAGCCGGCCACCAGGCCCAGCAGCACCAGGGCGGGCAGGGCCCAGGTCTTCAGCAGGGCCGTCATGCGTTGTGGGGTGCCGCGCCGTGGGCGGCGGCCAGGGCCTCGCCCAGTTGGCGGCAGTGGTCGGTGAAGGCCGCGCTGTGGCGAAAGCCCGCCGGCCGTGGATAGGGCGCGTCGATGGCCAGTTCGGCCACCACCCGGCCGGGCCGCGCGGCCATCACCAGCACCCGCTGGCTGAGAAACACCGCCTCGGCCACGCTGTGGGTGACGAACAGCGCGGCCATGGTGCCGGCGGCATGCCACCACTGCAGCAGGTCGGCATTCAGCGCCTGGCGGGTGATGTCGTCCAGCGCGGCAAACGGCTCGTCCATCAGCAGCACCCGGGGCTGGGTGACCAGGGCGCGGGCAATGGAGGCGCGCATCTTCATGCCGCCCGACAGCTGCTGCGGATGGGCATTGGCGAAGTCGGCCAGGCCCACGCGGGCCAGCACCGCCTGCACCGCGGGCATGGCCTGCGCCCGGCTGCGGCCCTGCAGGCGCAGCGGCAGCCAGACGTTGTCGGCCACCGTGGCCCAGGGCATCAGCGTGGGCTCTTGAAATACAAAGGCGGTGCTGCTGGCGCTGTCGGTCGGGTGGCCTGGGGCCAGGGCGGGCGACTGCACCGTGCCGCTGCTGGCCGCGTCCAGCCCGGCAGCCAGCCGCAGCACCGTGCTCTTGCCGCAGCCCGACGGCCCCAGCAGGGCCACGAATTCACCGCCGCGCACCGCCAGCGACACATCGGCCAGCGCCTGGAAGCCGCTGCCGAAGCGCTTGTCGACATGCTGCAGATGGATCAGCGGTGAAAGCTCTGGCATGGGGCGCCAGTGTGCATGCTTTCGCCAAACCCCCTGGCGCGTCACCGCGCATCTGGCGGCTGATAAGCTGGGCCGGCCTGGCTCTGCGCGCCGATGCCGGGAACCCCTCTCTGCACACGCGCGTGGCCTCGCCCGGCTGTCAGGATCCAGCGTTGCCAACGACCAAGGCTGGCCAGCTTGCTCTTCCCACTTGCCCGCCCATTGCCCCGCCATCCCATGCCCATGAACCGCCGCACCCACCTGGCCAGCCTCCTGGCCCTGCTGTCAGCCCCCACCATCTCCCCCGCGCAGACGGCCCCCGACTGGGCCGCCACCCTGGCCAAGGCGCGCGGGCAGACGGTCTACTTCAACGCCTGGGCCGGTGATGCGCAGACCAACGCCTTCATCGCCTGGGCCGGCGCCGAGCTGCAGGCGCGCCACGGGGTGCAGGTCACCCATGTGCGGCTGAAAGACACCGCCGAGGCCGTCACCCGGGTGATCGCAGAGAAGGCTGCCGGCCGCACCGCCGACGGCAGCATCGACCTGGTCTGGATCAACGGCCCCAACTTCCTGGCGATGAAGCAGCAAGGCCTGCTGCATGGCCCGGTCACGCCGCTGCTGCCCAACTTCCAGCTCGTCGACACCACCGTCAAGCGGTCCAACGTGATCGACTTCACCACCCCTGTCGACGGCTTTGCCGTGCCCTGGAAGCTGGCGCAGATCGTCTTCATCTACGACAGCGCCCGCATCCCCAACCCCGCCGACGTGCCGCGCTCGGCCGAGGCACTGCTGGCCTGGGCGCGCAAGCACCCGGGCCGGCTCACCCATCCCAACCCCAGCAATTTTCTCGGCGCCACCTTCCTCAAGCAGATGCTCTACGAGCTGGCGCCGGATCTGGCCGCCATGCAGCAGCCCGCCACCGACGAGACCTTCGCCCGCACCAGCGCGCCGCTGTGGGCCTGGTACGCCCAGCTTCGCCCGTTGCTCTGGCGCGGCGGCCGGCAGTTCCCGGACAACGGCTCGGCACAGCGCCAGCTGCTCAATGACGGCGAGATCGACATCACCCTGTCGTTCAACCCGGCCGAGGCGGCCGTGTCGGCCGCCAGTGGCCTGTTGCCGCCCACGGTGCGCAGCTTCGGCCTGCGCAAGGGCAGCATCGGCAACACCAGCTTCGTGGCCATCCCCTTCAACGCCGCCCACAAGGAAGGCGCCCTGGTGCTGGCCAACTTCCTGCTGGCGCCGGCCACCCAGGCGCGGGCGCAAGACATTGCGCAGATGGGCAGCCCCAACGTGCTCGACCTCCGCCGCCTCGGCGCGGCAGATCGCGCGCTGTTCGACCGCCTCACCCCCAGCGCCGCCCTGCCCAGTGCGGCCGATCTGGGCCCGCCGCAGCTGGAGCCCCATGCCAGCTGGATGACGCGGGTCACCGCGGAGTGGCAGCGCCGCACCGCCAACCCATGAGTGCGGCGCTGCTGCGGGCCGCGCCAGCACTGACGGTGGCGGCCTTCGGCCTGCCCATCGCCGCCGGCCTGCTGGGCACGGTGCTGCCGGCCTTCGGCCACATGCCCGCCATCGGCGTGGACCAATGGGGCCTGCAGGCCTGGCAGGCGCTGTTCGATCACCCGGGCTTTGCCACCAGCCTGTGGCTGACGCTGCGCATCGGCCTGCTGGCCACCGTGCTGTCGGTGCTGCTGGCGGTGGGCCTGGCCGGGCTGCTGGCCACCCGCCCCGCCGCGGCCCGGCTGGGGGCCTGGCTGGCGCCGGTGCTGGCCACACCGCATTCGGCGCTGGCCATCGGCCTGGCCTTTCTGATTGCACCCTCGGGCTGGCTGGTGCGCTGGGTGTCGCCCGGCCTCACCGGCTGGGCGCTGCCGCCTGACGCCACCACCGTGGGCCATGTCTCCGGGCTGGCGGTGGTGGCCTGCCTGCTGCTCAAGGAGGTGCCCTACCTGGTGCTGATGATCCTGGGCGCGCTCAACCAGGTGGCCGCACCGGCGCAGCTGGCCGCTGCGCGCGCGCTGGGGCACAGCGCGGCATCGGCCTTCCTGAAGGTGCTGCTGCCGCAGGTGTGGCCGCAGATCCGCCTGCCGGTGTTTGCCGTGCTGGCGTTTTCACTGTCGGTGGTGGATGTGGCGCTGGTGCTGGGGCCGGGCAACCCGCCCACGCTGGCGGTGCTGGCGCTGCGCTGGTTCAGCGCACCCGATGTGCAGCGCTATCCCCAGGCGGCGGCAGCGGCGCTGCTGCTGCTGGGCCTGGTGGCCGCCTGCCTGCTGGCCTGGCATGCGGCCGACCGGCTGCTGGCCCGCCTGGGCCGGCGCTGGATTGAACGCGGCGGGCGTGGTGGCGCGGTGGTGCCGGCCAGCGCGCTGGCCGCCGGCGCCGGCCTGGTGCTGCTGGCGTTGACGGCGCTGCTGCTGCTGGCCCTGGGGCTGTGGTCCCTGGCCGGTGCCTGGCGCTACCCCGACGCCCTGCCCAGCGTGTGGACGCTGGGCAACTGGCAACAGCAAGGCGCCAGCCTGGCCGGGCCGGCGGCCAACACCGCCCTGGTGGCGCTGTGCGCAACGGCCGTGGCCCTGGTGCTCACCCTGGCCTGCCTGGAAAATGAATCTGCGGGGGGCGTGCCGGCCAAACGCCGTGCCGGCCCAACCGGCAACACCGGCCGCACCAGCAACACAGGCGGGCAGCGCAGCCTGTGGCTGCTGTACCTGCCGCTGCTGGTGCCGCAAGTGGCCTTCTTGTTCGGGGCACAGGTGCTGCTGGTGCGTGCGCGGCTCGACGCCACCTACCTGGCTGTGGTCTGGACCCATCTGATCTTCGTGCTGCCTTACCTCTACCTGTCGCTGGCCGACCCCTGGCGCGCCTTCGATGCCCGCTATGCCCGCACCGGCGCCAGCCTGGGCGCGTCGCGCTGGCGGGTGTTCTGGCGCATCAAGCTGCCCATCCTGCTCAAACCCACCCTGATCGCCTGCGCCGTGGCCTTTGCCGTCAGCGTGGGCCAGTACCTGCCCACGCTGTTTGCCGGCAGCGGCCGCATCGCCACCCTGACGACCGAGGCCGTCACCCTGGCCTCGGGCGCCGACAGGCGCGTCACCGCCGTGTGGGCCTTGCTGCAGGCGCTGCTGCCGCTGGCCGCCTTTGTGCTGGCCACGGCGCTGCATCGCTGGTGCTTTGCCGGCCGGAGGGGCATGGCATGAGCGACGTGAACGGCGGCGCACTGCAGTTGCAGGCCGTGCACATCACCTTGGCCGGCAGGGTGCTGATCGACCACCTGCAGGCCACCGTGGCGCCGGGCGACTGCCTCACGTTGATGGGGCCCAGCGGCAGCGGCAAGTCCACCCTGCTGGCCTGGCTGGCCGGCACGCTGGACCCGGTGTTCCAGGCCAGTGGCCAGGCCCGCATCGGCGCTGACGCGCTGACCGGCCTGCCGCCAGAGCAGCGCGGCGTGGGCATCCTGTTCCAGGACGACCTGCTGTTTCCGCACTTGTCGGTGGGGGGCAACCTGGCGTTTGCGCTGCCGGCGGCGGTGCGCCCGCGTGCGGTGCGGCTGGCGCAGATCGACGCCGCGCTGGCCGAGGCCGGCCTGGCCGGCATGGCCCCGCGTGACCCGGCCACGCTGTCGGGCGGGCAGCGTGCCCGGGTGGCGCTGATGCGCACGCTGCTGGCCCGGCCACGCGCCCTGCTGCTTGACGAGCCCTTCAACAAGCTGGACGCGCAGCTGCGGCAGGACTTCCGCCGCTTCGTCTTCGACCACGCCCGCCAGCGGGCGCTGCCGGTGCTGCTGGTCACCCATGACGACGCCGACGCGCAGGCCGCCGGCGGCCAGGTGATCACACTGGGGCGCCCATGACAACCCTGCCCGGCAAGCACCACGAACCCGCCGGCCTGCCAGCACTGCTGGATGGCCTGCGCCAGGCGCTGCGCAGCGCACAGCCCCAGCTGGCCACCCTGCCGCTGCAGCCCATGCTGGACAAGGGCCTGGCCCACCACCATGTGCGGCTGCAGGGCAGCGGGCTGATCGCCCGGCTGCCCAAGCAAAGCCAGATGGGCCTGCCGGCGGCCGCCAACCTGGCCTACGAGGCCGCCTGCTTCCGCCGCGCTGCGGCCAGCGGCCATGTGCCCGCGCTGGCTGGCAGCCTGCCACCCGGCCCCGGCCTGCCGCGGGGTGGCCTGCTGGTCGAAGAGATCGTGGGCCGCCCGGCCCGCCTGCCCGACGATCTGCCCGCCATCGCCACCGCACTGGCCGCCCTGCATGCCCTGCCACTGCCGCCAGCCGCTGAGCGGGCGCCGCTGCTGGACGCGGCCGATCCACTGCGGGCACTGCAGCTGGAGATCGACCACCAGGCGCAGCACCTGGGCGCCGCCGGCCTGCCACCGCGCGCCCTGGCGCTGATCGCCAGCGCGCGCGCAGCGCTGGCCCGCCAATGCCAGGCCCAGGCGCGGCCGCTGCGGCGGCTGATCGCCTTCGACGCCCACCCCGGCAACTTTCTGCTGCGCGCCGACGGCCGCGCCATGCTGGTCGATCTGGAGAAGGCCCGCTACAGCCACCCGCCGCTCGACCTGGCGCATGCCACGCTGTACACGTCCACCACCTGGGATGTGGCCAGCCATGCCGTGCTCAGCCCCCGGCAGGTGGCCGCTGCCTACGTCACCTGGGAGGCCGCCTGGGCAGCCCATGGCCACCCCGGCGACGCGCCAGGCCAGCGCCCGTGGTTCGTGCCGCTGCGCGCGGCGATGTGGTTGTGGTCGGTCACCTGGTGCGCCAAGTGGCGGGTGCTGGCGCCGCGCGATACGCCCGCTGCGGCCGATGGTGAGGACTGGTCACAGCAGCTCACGGCCGACGCCCTGGTGGCCCATGTGCGCGAGCGGGTCGACCACTACCTGGGCGTGCCGGTGATCGAACAGGTGGCCGACGAGCTGCGCACTCTGCAGCAGCTGTTCGACACGGCCGCGCCGGCGCCCTGACGCCATGCCGCTGGCTCAGCCCGGCGCCTGCGCCAGCTTCGCGAACAGGTCGAGAAAGATCGCATCGCGCGCCACGGCATGGGCCTCGCGCATCGGTGGGCGGCCGCTGGCGGCATGCCAGCGTCGGTCGGCGCCCAGCACCGGTGTGGCCACCAGGCTGCTGGGCACCCAGGCCGGCTGCAGCAGCCAGGCGATGTTGATCAGGTCCCAGATCACCCACGATGGCGCCCGCGCCGCGTCCAGCCCCAGAAAATCCCACAGCGGGTTGTGGGTGAACAGCTGGTGCAGGTAGGCGCCAACAGCGCCGCAGCCCTGCACATGGCGCTCCACCTCGGGCAAGGACAGGCGCAGCTGCGCGCCCACATGGAAGCCCGGCAGGTAGACCAGCGGCACACCGCTGTCGAACAGCCACTGCGACGCCCGCAGATCCTGCTCCAGGTTGAAGGCGAAGTTGGTGTGCGGCGCATGCGACGGGTAGCCCGCCGTCCACACCACCACGATGCGCTCGGCGATGTCGGGGGCCATCAGCAGCGCGCTGGCGATGTTGGTCACGCAGCCCAGGGCCACCACCCACAGCCGGTCATCGGCACGGCTGACGCGGGCGCAGCGGATCAGGTGCTGCGCCGCATCGCTGTCGATGGGCGGCCCGTTCTCGGCCAGGTAGCCGGTGCTGCCGGCAAACACCCGGCCAGCAGCGGGCAGCTGCAGCAGGCTGAAGATCTTCAGGATCTCGGCCTGGCTGCGCGCCATGCCTTCGCTTGGCGGGTTGAACACCGGCAGGTCCACCGTCTCCAGCGGCCACTGCCGGCGGCCGAAGTGGGCCAGTGCGCCGGCATGCTGGGCCAGCAACTCCAGATCGGCCGGGCTGGCCGATGCCGGATCGGCCTGCACTGCGCGCGCGCGCAGCATCTCTGTACGCCGGTGCGCAAACGAAAACGGCGCGGCATACACCGCCAGCAGGTCGATCTGCTGCGGCGACAACAAGGCCCAGGCCAGCGCAAACTGGTCGTCGATCTCGTTGGCGCAATCGGTGTCGATCACGACCCGCACCCGGCCGCCGGGCACGGCCAGGCGGGTGCGGTACCAGGCGTCGGTGTGCTGCTGCATCGGCCGAGTCTGCATCATGCGATGTCGAAGCGGTCGAGCTGCATCACCTTGGCCCAGGCCGCCACGAAGGCCTGCACAAAGGCGGCCTGGCCGTCGCTGCTGCCGTAGACCTCGGCCACGGCGCGCAGCTGGGCGTTGGAGCCGAAGACCAGGTCGACCACGGTGCCGGTCCATTGCAGCGCGCCGGTGGCGCGGTCACGCCCTTCCAGCACGGCAGCGTCATGGGCCGACGGCGCCCACACCGTGCCCATGTCCAGCAGGTGGGTGAAGAAGTCGTTGCTC
>Ga0209097_10003210_pt1 | contig 12669 bp, 10 predicted proteins | sample AD_UKC052_MetaG_FD_184419 | JGI IMG/M metagenome (GOLD analysis project Ga0209097, IMG submission 184419) | Active sludge microbial communities of municipal wastewater-treating anaerobic digesters from USA - AD_UKC052_MetaG (SPAdes) (version 2) | ecosystem: Engineered > Bioreactor > Anaerobic >... | reverse complement strand
TGTACATTGTAGAAATTACAGAAGGCAACCAGAAGCGAACTGTAAAAGTTGTAAAGCTATAGAGAACATCCACCAAAAATGCAAAGACCGGCTCATTCAAGCCGGTCTTTTTTTAAACTGTTTTTTAAAGAATTACATTCTGCTAACCGAGTGATTTCAGAATGCTCATACCTTCGTTCCAATTCGTATGACCTGATGCTGCATTGATATGTCCTGCATTACCAATATTGATGAATTCACTTCCCCATTTTTCAGCGAAAAATGCAGCCCTGTCTAACGATACCCAAATGTCATCAGCACTGGCTACCACTATCGACTTAAAGTTTATTTTATCGAGTGGAATGGGCGTGAATCCGGTTGCCGGGAAATTGTATTGAGGTGCTTCAAGATCACTTGGGGCAACCAGCATGGTGCCTTTGATTTGTCTTTTATATTTGGCTGCCCAATGAGCAATGGTTGCGCATCCTAAACTATGCCCGATCAGTACAACGGTTGTTGGGTCAAACGTTGAAACATTCCTTTCAATGGTTTCAATCCAATCGTTGCAGGCTGGGGCATCCCATTCCTGCTGTTCAATTCTATAAAAGTTACTGCCCGACTGTTGAAAATAGGTTTGCCAATGTTCTGGGCCCGAATTGCCAAGTCCGGGTACAATTAAATAATTCGTCATGTAATAAATATATTTTGCGAATGTAGATGTTTGGATAAGTCATTTTCAATTGCCCATAAAAAAAGCGAAACTCACGTTTCGCTTTTCAATGATATAAGGACATATTATCCTAAAGCCACGCGTTTGAATTCGGTAACTTTCATATCTGCGTCTATCCCTTTCAGGTAGTCTGCTACAGATTTGTTGCCGTCTTTTACAAAAGCCTGTGCCAATAAAGTATTGTCTTTGAAAAATTTATTCAGTTTACCCATGGCAATTTTCTCAGCCATTTCTGCGGGTTTTCCTTCTGCTTTTACTACGTCGATGGCAATGTTCTTTTCCCTTTCGATCACGTCGGCAGGAATTGAACTTTCATCCACGGCCAATGGATTCATGGCTGCGATCTGCATGGCCACGTCTTTACCGGCTTCAGCAGATTCTTTGCTAAGACCAACCAATACACCCATGCGGTTTGCACCATGGATATAGCTGGCAACATAAGGAGCTTCTATTCTTTCGAATTTAGAAACCTCAATCTTTTCACCGATAGATGCAAGCTTATCATTGATCATATCAGAAACTTTAGCGCCGTTGATTTCAACTGCGTTTAATTCTTCTGCAGATTTTACATTGTTTGCAATGGCTGCATCAGCGATGCTTTGAGCGAAGGCAACGAAATCGGCATTCTTGCTTACGAAATCTGTTTCGCAACTGATGCATAATACGATACCTGCTTTATTATCGGCTGTTGTTTTTGCCAATATCACACCTTCTTTAGCTTCACGGTCGCTGCGTTTAGCGGCAACTTTCTGTCCTTGTTTGCGCAGCCAATCGATGGCAGCTTCAAAATCACCGTTGCTTTCTGTTAAAGCTTTGCGGCAATCGAGCATACCAGCGCCGGTAGCCTGGCGTAATTTATTGATATCCGCTGCTGTTATTGTAACACTCATTGTATTAAATTTTTTGACTTATGAATGAATAGTTGAAATGGCCGTGCTGCAATGTGCAGTAGACCCATTTCTTCCCATAATCAGTTTTGATGTTGGTTGAATTACCTTGGACCACCCGCACCACCGGCTGGCCTTCTGCCACCAGCGCCCGGACCTGGAACACGACGTTTAGTTGGAGCACCACCCCTGGCAGCACCACGTTTGTTCCTGTCATCACCGCCATCTTGTTTTTGTTCAAACCTGGCTGCTTTGGCTTCAGCGCTTTCTTCAGTATCGCTGTGATCATCATCTTCCTTATCGGCCTGGCGTTCCTGTAAACCTTCTGCAATAGCGGCAGTGATATAATTCACAATGATCGAGATCGATTTGGTAGCATCATCATTAGCAGGGATTGCGAAATCTACTTTGTTAGGATCGCAGTTTGTATCCACCATACCGAATGTGCTGATGTTTAAACGCTTTGCTTCAGACAGGGCGATGTGCTCATGTCCTATATCCACCATGAATAAAGCGGCAGGTACGCGGCTGATCTGTGCGATACCACCCAATACTTTTTCCATTTTATCTTTATCACGGGTAAGCGTAAGTCTTTCTTTTTTGGTAAGGTTTTCTGCACTACCGTCGCCAAGCAGTTTTTCAATGCTCTGCATTTTTTTCACGCTCTTACGAACAGTGTTGAAATTGGTAAGCATACCACCCAACCAGCGTTCTGTAACAAAAGGCATGTTAACCCTTTTGGCACTTTCCTGCACGATTTCTTTAGCCTGCTTTTTGGTAGCAACGAACATGATCTTTTTACCACTGCGTGCAATGGCTTTCATGGCAGCTGCAGCTTCCTGCAAACCTTCAACCGTTTTGTTAAGGTCGATGATGTGAATACCCTTTTTTTCTGCAAAGATGTAAGGCAACATTTTAGGGTTCCATTTCTTTTTCAAGTGACCGAAATGTACGCCTGCTTCTAAGAGTTGCTGTTGTAAGGAAGTGTTATTTTCCATTGTTTATTATTAAAGTAGTTTTTTAAAAATTGATACGAGATGCGGGATCCGGGATGCCAGATCATGGAAAAAATCCTGTATCCGGTATCTTGTATCCTGTATCCAATTAACGCTTGCTGAACTGGAAGCTTTTCCTTGCTTTCTTGCGTCCTGGTTTTTTACGTTCTACAGAACGTGGATCGCGTTTCAACAAACCGGCTGCTTTCAGGGCAGGGCGATATTCGGGGCTCACTTCGAGCAGCGCACGGGAAATACCCAGTTTGGCTGCTTCGGCCTGGCCTTTCATTCCACCACCGGTTGCGTTCACTACGATGTCGAATTTGTCGGCAGCAGCGATCGTTTTTAAAGGGGCTTCTACCTGGTTCTGTAAATACACCAGGGGAAAATAAGTTTTATAGTCTTTGCCGTTAACGGTGATCTTACCATCTCCTTTAGAAAGGAAAACACGGGTTACCGCTTCTTTTCTGCGGCCGACTGCATTTTTTTGCTTTTCCATTGTTTACGTATGTTTCGGGTTCGATTTACGGGTGAGCGTATCGTACCTGATTATTTAATTTTATTAAAGGTTAATGCGGCAGGTTTCTGCGCTGTGTGTGGATGTTCGGTTCCGCCGTATACAAAAAGTTTTTTGTACATCTGGCGGCCAAGACGGTTTTTAGGCAACATGCCTTTTACCGCTCTTTCGATAACCGCTTCCGGACGACGTTTCAGCAGGTTTTTGGCCGCTTCACCTTTTTGTCCGCCGGGGTAACCGCTAAACGTTAAATACTCTTTGTCATCCATTTTATTACCGGTAAACACTACTTTAGAAGCGTTTATCACGATGATAAAATCGCCGCAATCTACGTGTGGCGTGTAATAGGCTTTGTTCTTACCACGGAGAACGGATGCAATTTTTGCACACATACGACCAACGGTTTGATTAGTACCGTCTACAACGTACCAGTTACGCTGCACGGTAGCCTCGTTCGCATGTTTAGTGGTGAAATGTAATTTACTCATTGTTCTTTTTTTTAGATGATCCCGCAGCTATCCCCGCAGGCTTTTTAAATTGGACGGCGAAGGTAGGAGGAAATGGGCTTAATTTCCAAGGAAAAGGAGAAGTATTTTGGAGGGCGTGTTTATAACAAACTGATATTCAGTTATATTTTTGACAGATAATTTGATAACTGCTACCGGATATTATAAAATTATACTAAATCCATCGTTGTATTCATCTATTTCTGACAAAAAAATAATTGATAAATGTTATTGTTTCTAATATTACCAACTTCGGAAATGTCGAAAATATCCTTCTTATAAGAATAATACTATTTTTCCAATTTCATTTACGAAAGTAATATATCTGCCTGCCGGGATCTTCAGATAGGAAGATCTTCAATAAGTATTAGAAGGAGCTGATGACCATCTAAAGCCAGGTAAATATCTGGAGGAAATGCAAAAACGAAACTTGCTAAAACGCAATCAGTTGTATTATTAAATTATCTAAAAAATAAATTAAGAGGGGCTTATTTCGATCTTTGTTCCATTTCCTGGAAATGAAGTAACAATAACAGAATATTTTATTTGTCCTGACCTATACTGTATATTTTTTAACCCATACCCCTTCTTTACTTCATTTACATTAAATCCTTTGCCATTGTCGGTGATAATGATCTGAATCTTTTTCCTAAATGCTGAAATGCGCACATTAACTTCTGACGCTTGTGAATATTTTATACTATTATTGATGGATTCTTTACATATTAAGAATAGGTTTCGTTTTTCTTCTTTTGTGAGGTAACGACAGTTTACTTCTGTATCCGCTTTTATGTTAGCTACTATGTTAGCTGCGGCGGCCACTGGTATTGCATATTGCTTAAGCCTAGTCACTAGTTCATCTACTGTATCAAGCGAATCGTCCAATACCCATATCATATCCCTAAGGCCCATTGTTGCTTCATTGAGATTATCTTTAACCTGTTGCAGACTTTCATCCTGCTTGATTCCACTGATAGCAAGGTTCGTAAAAATTTTAACACTGTTAAGTGTGCTGCCAAGATCGTCATGCAGGTCGGTGGCAATATTTTTCCTAATTGCATGTTGCTTTTCTATCTGGCGAATTCGATAACGGTAAAAAGCATAGATGATGCCGGCAGTTGATAGAAATACAAGCAATTTAAACCACCATGTCTGATACCATTTAGGGAGAAAGATCAATATTAATTCTTTGGGTTCACTCCACACACCGTCTTCATTGGCAGCTTTTACCTGGAGGTGATAGGTGCCGGGGGCTATACCTATAAGTGTAACAAAATTTTGTACATCCAAGTTGATCCAGTCTTTATGAATTTCTTTGATTTTGTAAGAAAAGGTTGTTCGGGCCGGGTTTGAATAATTAATTCCTGAAAAAAAAACGTTCGTCTGTAGCACATTATTAGGAATAGAAAAAAGAGTTGCCTCAAGATCAGAAGTATCGATACGGTATTGCCCCGGCAACTCTACCGATATACGGTTAATAAAACATAAAGGTGGAAATTGATTAACTTTTATATTCTCAGGATAAATTCCAGTAAACCCATTTGGCCCTCCCGCATAGATTATATTTTTATAAATATTGCCACTCGTTTCTTCAAATACATCATCATGTAATCCGTCGCTTTTAAAGATTTTTTTAATTCGCCCGGATTTTACATCAAGGATATTCAATCCAAAATTTGTGGTCATAAAAAGAAGGCTGTCTTTCCAGGGTAATAACTTATAAATACTACTGTTACTAAGGCCGTTGGCAGAAGATATTACTCGTTTAATTTTAAACATCGTATCAAGTTCAAGGATCCCATTTCCATAACTTGAAAGATAATAATGGTTACGAATACGGCACATATCAAAAAAGAAAGCATATTCTTCATCTGATGTATCTTTTTGGAAATGTATTCTTTTTGAAGTCTTTTTATTGTAATCAATATATATAAGCGAAGATTCGCTCAATACACAAAAGATATTTTCCGCTATTTTAAAAACAGAATTGATAATATTACTTTCCAATTTTAAAACATCTGATGATGTTGTAAAATTTACCACCGTATGTTTAATAAAATTCCATACTAAAATTCCTTTATTATTTTCAGACCCCATAACTATTTCAGCGTCGTTTATAACTATAGCGCTATTAATGGTAAAGTCCGGAAATTTCTCAAACTCTTTATAGAAATTCTTTATAGGATATAAAACATCATTTTTCATACATAACAATCCCGGCTTGCCGGCAACAATTGTTTTATTATATGGATCTTTGAAAACAAAATCATATGATTGAGTAACATCTATTTCCTTAATCTCATCAGAATTTTTATTGACTTTATATAATCCGTTTTCCGCAGTTACAAATAATATCGAATCATTCGCAGGGAATAAATAATATGCATGAGGAATTTTAAATATCCCATTTTTTGAATGATGATAAATAATTGTTGATGGCTTTTCGTTTTTAAGCATAAATAATCCTGTCTGGCAGCCAAGCCAGATATTATTCTTTTCATCACAGTAAATATTATACACATTATTCAGGAATTCAATTTTGTTCTCGAGGGCATTTGCCACAATTGTATAACTATTTTTTTCAGCGTCTATATTGATAAGTTGATTTTCTGTTGAAAACCATATTTTTTTAGTTTTATCAACGGAGATGGCATATATATCATTGTTTAAACTCTCTTTTACATTCTTAAAAGGTTCGTCATTTATTTCCAAAAGGCCAGCAGCATTAATATTAATTTCCTTAATCCCCTTTGACGTGCCTGACAGATATTTGTTATCACCATAACCCACCAATGAGTAGAAGCGATACTCTTCTGGCGAAATTTTAATTGTCTTTAATGAATCAATTAACTCACCAGTTTGCAAATTGTAAGATTGAAGCCCCCAGTTACGAAAAAAAATAATAAGGTATTTTTTATAAACAGTTATTTTATCAATGTAACTGTCGACAGGTCTTTTATTAAGTTTGAATCTTGATATGTTACCCGTTACTTTGTCATACGAATAAAGCCCTCTCTCCGTACCTATGTAAAATAAAGTGCCGGAAAATAATAATGATGTGATGGTGCCATTTTCCAGTCCCGGGAATTTGTTTTGTGAAATAGTAATAGCATTATTCGAAGTAGTCGTATTAACATCGTTAATTCCACCTTGAGTACTTGTGACCCACATATTATTGCCCTCTTCGCAGATAGCCCTGATATCGGAGCCACCAATTCTACTGCCTGGGGGGCTGTTTTTATTATATTCTTTTGTAACTTTTGAATCAAACCTGAACAAACCATCCTGTGTTCCAATCCATAAAAAGCCCTTCCTATCTTCAGTCATGCACCGTATATTAGTTCCGGGAAATGCTATATTCAATATTTGATATTTAGCTGTTTCCTGTGCCAGGACTGCAAAAGAACAAAAAAAGGATATTATGAAAGTAAATATTACTCCCAACCAAAAAAAAGACTGGCTGATTATTTTTTTTGTATTAGACACTACAGATCTGGCCTTGTATTTAAATGATATTTATGCAGAATTGGAAAAGACTAAATTAAGGAAAACTACGAGCATTTATGTATTAAAGGATACGATTCAACGAATCCATCATCCGGAAAAATTTGTTCAATTCGGGTTGGAGATTTACGGATTTGAATACGATGAAGCTTGCAAAAAAACAAAAAGGATAAATGTAGATATAGCTGAAGTTGATAAAAAAGATGGAAACGCATGGAAAGAGTCAATCATCCAACTTTACAAGATAACCAATGCCACGTTCAATACTTTAATTACCTGGTCACATGGTATGGCTATCGCAATAGCCAATATTAATCCACCATCTAAAAATAATTTTCAAATTTTGCGCAATGATCGCATATCACTGACAAATCCGGGATGTGATGTTATACAAGCAGATATATTTGAGAATGCGGTTGTGGTAGCCACAGATGATTCCGCTTGTGCACAAATAGATACACTCTTTGTATCAGAAATTGCCAATTCGCTCCAAGCGATTGTTAGGCAAAACAAGTTTGACATGATAATTATGTGCAACTGCTACATGAATACACTTGACAATTGCTATAATTTAAAAGATATTACTAATTACTACGTTGCTTCTGCCACCATGATAAAATTAAAAGGATTTGATTTTAAAAGCCTGGTAAAACAATTAAACAACCCTTTGAATTTGGGAGATTTAGTGAGTCCCGGGAAATTCTTTCCAGGTTTTTTAGGATGGCTTCATTACAAAAAATTAATACGGGTTAAAGGCCCTTTATATAATATATACATGCGGTCTATTATAAAGAATTTACTAACTGGCTATGAAAAAAACAACACTGATACTAAAGAAAATGCAACAATTGTTGCAAGTAACCTGAATCAGGCATCAGAAATTATGGTCTTGCTTAATAATCTTGCTAATTATATGATAAGAAATAAAGATATTGTTTATCCTGCACTAATAAGATTAATCAACAATCGCAAGGTTTTAATTAATGAATATTTTCTTATAAATATTTTAGATTTATTAAAACAATTAAGTTTGGAACTTAACTGCAATGAATTTGAAAAATACAGGATAGAGCATGAAAATTTTCTTCTTAAATTAATGTTAACAGATAAAATCATAATGCTGGAATCGGGACCACAAGCCAGTCAGATTTTAAATAAAAAAGGTAATCTTTATTCACTTTATTTACCATTAACAACAAGAAGAATAAAAAATGTATTTGAATGTGAATATTGGAGAACGAATATCAGGAATTCTAGTTTTAGTAAAGAAACCTCATGGGATAATCTGGTTAGGGATTTTGTTGAATGGCAACGTTTAAACTTGTCGATTACGAAAAAGGAATAAATGGCACCAATCCTCCTCCCAATGGTTTTTTCCCGCCTCCTGCATTCAAAATAATTGATTTGCCATCCAGTTCCCCTGCCCCTTCTCCTGTAAATGACAAATAACGCATATAGTCATCCATGTTGTCGTTAGGTACAATATTAAAAATTACAACAAGGTTTGCCGCTGCAGCTAAATCTATTTCTGCATAAAATACTCGTTCAAACTCTACATTACTTGAAATATCCGTCCTAATATCTGGCTTTTCAGTAGGCTTATATGGAGTGGTAAGATTATCCAGCGGCTTCCTCCCACCGTTGTTGTTTAAATTGACGGTTAAAACTTTTCTCGTTGTGCTACGCTTATAAACTTCAAGTTTTCTTCGTTCATTGCCTGTTTCGGAATCAACTATTTCAAAATAAACATCATAAACATTATCATCAGAAATGTTCCTGCTGGAGTCTCCGGCTTTTGCAATAAAAGCTCTTTCCATGCCTGCATTGCAATCATAAGTAATGTTGCTTCCCATAATTCGAAAATTTTAAATTTATTGAAAAAAGATTTACTGTATAATTTTACAACTCATTTTTTTTATCTCCAAACATTTTCCACTATTTATATTAATGGTAAATTTTAAAAACCTTTACTGCAAAAAAAACAGTGTTTTCACCCTTTTTCATTTTGTTTGTGTATTTTCATAAGTAAATAATAAAACAACCTTTAGTTACTTTTTCATGGCCTCTATAGCTTTAGTCGACGATCACTCTCTTCTTCGCATTGGTCTCGCCACACTTGTGGAGAGTCTTGGTTATTCTGTAATCTTCGAAGCAGATACCGGCCTGGAATTTATAGATAAAATTGACAAAAATAATTTACCTGATATTGTACTGATGGACATTAACATGCCCGAAATGGATGGATTTGAAACAACTGTTTGGCTAAAGAAAAATCATCCCGATATTAAAGTACTTGTATTAAGTATGTATGACAACGAAGCTTCTATAATTCGTATGTTGAAATGTGGTGCCAAAGGTTACATTCTAAAAGATTGTGAACCTGCCGTTCTGAAAACCGCTATAGAAGACGTGCTTATAAAAGGTTACTTTTATTCAGATCTGGTAAGTGGCAAACTCATTAACGCCATCAATAAAATACAGGATGACAATAACGATTTTAAAGTATTAGTAAAGCTAAACGACCGTGAAACAGATTTTTTAAAATATACATGCACCGAACTTACTTATAAAGAAATTGCAGATAAAATGTTTGTCAGCCCTCGTACCATCGATGGTTATCGCGATGCACTGTTTGAAAAACTGCATGTAAAAACCAGGGTTGGACTGGCGATCTATGCCATTAAAAATGGACTGGTAGATATTCGTCAATAAATCAATTCCATTATTTTTTATAAACCCCCTCCCCATTGATATAAGTCCCCAACACCCGTGTACTTAATATTTCACCGACGTCACATTTCACCAGGTCTTTATCCAGCATGATAAAATCCGCCGCCTTCCCAACTTCCAGGCTGCCCTTTTGTTTTTCTTCAAAGCCTGCTTTTGCTGCCCATATTGTCATGCCCCGTATGGCCTGCTCACGGGTTAATGCATTCTCCATTTGAAAACCGGTTGCCGGGAATCCCTTCGCATCTTTTCTCACAACCGCTGCGTAAAATGTCTTTAATGGACTAATATCCTCCACCGGGAAGTCGGTACCCAATGGCATCCAATGATTGGTTTGCAATAACTGCTGGTATGCGTAAGCGTTGTGAATACGGTCACTGCCCAACCGGGCGCCGGCCCAGTACATATCGCTGGTGGCATGGGTTGGTTGTACAGACGGGATGATGGTATAGTCATTAAAATAATGAAAGTCGTTTTTATTCACCACCTGGGCGTGTTCTATCCGCCAACGGCGGTCGTTTGTTCCTTTCAATGCTGCCGCATACAGGTTGAGCATTTGCCGGTTACCGCTGTCACCGATCGCATGGGTGCAAAGTTGCAGTTTCGATGCGGCTATCTTTTGTACTATCTCACGGTAACGGCTAACGTCGTTCAACAAAAAGCCCTTCCATCCCGGCTTATCGCTATAGTCTTCAGTAAGGCAGGCTCCCCTTGAACCCAGGGCGCCATCTGCATATAATTTAAATCCTCCCACATGAAGCCTGTCTGTGATATATGGCCCTTTGGCGATCCATCTGTCATAGTAGTGAGTACTGTCGCTAAGCAAGGCAAATATCTTCATTTTAAGCCTGCCGGCTTTCTGGGCTTCATCCACAAGATTCACAGTATGCTCGCTGATGCCACAATCGTGCACACCGGTAAGCCCAACGGCAAAGCATAGCTGCTGTGCCTTTATATAATATTGTTGGGCAAGGCTATCCGTAAGAAGGGGTATGATGTTGTCTACAATATCCATGGCATTATCGATAAGTATACCGGTAAGTTTACCATCTTTCACTTCCACCTCACCACCTTTTAGGGTAGTGCTTGCCGTTATGCCTGCCAGGTCCAGTGCTTTCTGGTTCACCAGTGCAGCATGACCATCGATGCGTTTTAAAAATACAGGCCTTGTAGGGAACAGGCTGTCGAGGACCTGTTTATTGGGATATTCCTTTATGGACCAGTCGTTCTGATCCCATCCCCGTCCATAGATCCATTCCATGGGTGCTGTTTTGGCATAAGACTGCACCTTTTCAATGATCTCGGTAAACGACCCGGTGCCCGTCAGGTCACACTTCCACATATCGGTTGCAAAGCCGGTAAAGTGGCAGTGGGCATCTATCAATCCGGGGAAGATGGTTTTGCCCGCTGCATTTATTTCTTCATCAGCTTCATATTGCTTCAGTATATCATCGTTACTGCCAATGGCAATTATCTTTCCATCCCTGATGGCCATAGCCTCTGCTATGGAAAAACTGCTGTCGACCGTATAAATTTTTGCATGATGAACCAGCAGGGTTACCCGCTGCCTGAATTTACAGGAGCTTAACAGGACCATGATCAGGACTGCTATAGTTGAGCAGGATGAAGCAGCGTTTTTAAACATCAGGATAAATTTTATTTTTCAAAAATACGTCTTGTAACTTTACAAGCGCAACTACAGATTATGTTCGATCAGAAACAAACCATCGCTCTCCAGGAGCAAACTTCTTCCTTATTGAAACATACAGGCAATATGCCGGTTTCAAACTTAGAAAGCCTGCGCAATGTTTTGCGGTTTCATGAATACCGTTATTATGTGTTGAATGATCCGCTGATCAGTGACTTCGAATATGACAACTTATATAAAGAGCTTGAACGAATTGAAAAAAAGGATCCATCGCTGATCACAACCGATTCCCCTACTCAACGGGTAGGCCTGGGGCTTATCAAAGATTTTCCCAAAGTGCAACACCTGGTGCCGATGCTTTCGCTGGAGAATTCATATAATGCCGAAGACCTGTACGACTGGGATCGGAAGGCCAGGGAATTATCTGGTTTAGCAGAGATAGAATACACCGTTGAACCAAAGTTTGATGGCGCCAGCATTTCATTGATCTATGAAAACGACCTGTTTGCAAGGGGTGCCACCCGGGGTGATGGCGAAACGGGAGATGACATCAGCCCAAACATCCGCCAAATCAAATCTGTTCCCTTATCTGCCCATTTTAATGAATATGGAATAGAGCAGGTTGAGATCCGTGGGGAAGTACTGATGAATAAATCAAACTTTAAACAGTACAATGAACGGCTGATGGAAGAAGGACAGCCACCGTTAGCCAACCCACGTAATGCTGCTGCCGGGTCGTTGCGCATCAAAGACACGGCCATAGTAAGTAAGAGAAACCTGGAAGGATTTTTATACCATGTAAGCTATATAACGGGGAGCAATAAGCGCAAAAAAGAGATCCCGCTTACTCATTCGGGTATGCTTGATATGCTTTGGGAACTTGGTTTCCGCAGTCCTAAAAAAGAAATGCAGGTGGTAACCGGTATAGAAGCGGTGATCAGCTGTATTCAAAATTTTGAAGCCAGGAGAGATGATCTGCCATATGAAATCGACGGTATGGTGATCAAAGTCAATGACATTGCCTTACAGGAAAGGCTGGGCATGACCTCGCATCATCCGAGATGGGCGATAGCCTTTAAGTTCAAAGCCAGGCAGGCTACCAGCAAATTACTCTCTGTTAGTTTCCAGGTCGGTCGAACGGGTGCCATCACACCGGTTGCCAAGATTGAACCCGTG
>Ga0209097_10003195_pt1 | contig 12718 bp, 12 predicted proteins | sample AD_UKC052_MetaG_FD_184419 | JGI IMG/M metagenome (GOLD analysis project Ga0209097, IMG submission 184419) | Active sludge microbial communities of municipal wastewater-treating anaerobic digesters from USA - AD_UKC052_MetaG (SPAdes) (version 2) | ecosystem: Engineered > Bioreactor > Anaerobic >... | reverse complement strand
GGGACAACAATCAGTCGATCAATTTGCGGCCGCAGGTGTTTGGCGCGCAGGCGGCGGCGCGCGTGATGGCTAGCGGCGGTTCGATCATCACGATGGGCAGCGTGAGCTGGATGCGCCGTCGCGCGGGGTTTGTGAGCTACACGACGAGCAAAGCGGCGATCCACGGCCTCACGCGCACGCTTGCGCAAGAGCTCGGGCCACGCGGCATTCGCGTCAATTGCATCGTTCCCGGCGCAATCCAAACCCCCAAGCAAATGGCGCAAGTGGTGACGCCAAAGCTCGAACAGGAATTCCTCGACAACCAAGCGCTGAAATTTCGACTGAATGCGAACGACGTGGCGGCGATGGCGCTCTTTCTCGCGAGCGACGATTCACGCGGCTGTGCCGGGCAGGCGTTTATCGTGGATGGTGGGATTAGCTGAGGCCGCGTGTCGTAGCTGGCTTTATTGGCGTCATCCTCGGCCAACGGCCGGGGATCCAGTGGCGGCATGCCGATGCGGTGGCGGTGGCCGAGCACTGCTGCGACGGAAAACTTTCTGGATTCCCGGCCAGCCGGAGGCTGGTTTATCCTGAGCTTGCCGAAGGGCAGAGAATGACGGCAATGATTGGAAATAGCGGTAATATCTTTTTCGCGCCAACGACAGCCAGGCGGTCGTTGGGGGCCTAAAACTTCACTAGTCGACTATCAACAAATTTAACCCGCAAGCGCCGCCCAGCTGTCGCTTGCCGCAGAAAGCCATAACACTATGCCCACATCCATTCCCGGTTTGCGCTTCGGCGAATTTCAGGGCTTGCCCGCACTGCTCATCACGACGCCGTTCTCGAAGGCGGCCGTGAGTTTGTTTGGCGGACATGCGCTTTCGTTTGTGCCGGCTGGGTTTGATGATGTGTTGTGGATGTCGCCGACGACGAAACGCCCGCCGGATCCGTTGCGCGGTGGCATTCCGGTATGTTGGCCGTATTTCGCAAAGCAAGGCCAACCGGCCGACGCGCCACAGCACGGATTGGTGCGCACGTTGCAATGGCAGGTGACGCACGCGCAGCAAAACGCGGACGGCGAGATCGCCCTCGCGCTTGCAGCGCCCGCGGTGGAGGGCGTGCCGATGAGTCTGATCTTGACCATGCGCATTGGCCGCGCGCTAGAGCAAGCGCTCACCACGGTGAACTTGGGCGACGAAACCGTGCGCTTCACGCAGGCGCTGCACACGTATTTCCGCGTCGGCGACGCGCGCCGCGTGCATGTGACCGGGCTCAACGGCGTGACCTATGCCGACAAGTTTGATGACTTCAACGAGCACACGCAAAACGGGAACTGGGACTTGCACGACGCGCGCGATCCCGGCCGCAGCGACCGGATTTACGCCGATGCAGGCAACTCGTTTGAGTTGATCGATCCGTCCGCGCAACGAAAAATCACCCTGAAGACCTCGGGCACGAAAACGCTCGTCGTGTGGAATCCGGGCCAAGAATGGATCAAGGCGTTCGCCGATTTACCGGCCGACGGTTGGTTGCATTACGTATGCCTTGAGGCAGCGAACTGCGGCGCGGAGGTGATCGAGCTCGGTCCGGACGATTCGCATGTGTTGCAGCAGACGATTACGTGTGAGGCGCTAACGGCGCATTGAGTCGAATCGAATAAAAAAAAGGGAGCGCATTGCGCTCCCTTTTTGTTTGCGGCCGGCCGATTAAGGCCGTGCCGGCATTCCACGCGCAACGCGCTTGGCACTGCGAAACGCTTTGATTTCAGCGCGAGTGACCACGCCGTCTCGGTTGACGTCCATGCGCTCGAAGCGTTTGCAAACGGACGGTGTTTTGCCCGTGCACGCTTCGGCTTTACTGAGCGCGCGGTCTTTGTTTGCGTCAGCGCCGCCGAAGCTCCCTGCGCCACGATTCGGTGCAGCGGAGGCGGTCGTTGCGAGAGCCAACAAAGCGGCCGCAGCAATCACTGAAAGCGATTTAATGGCGTTCATTGGATGATTCCCTTTCGCGTGGATTAATGCGTGCGCCAGCCGCCGACTTCTTCGCGCGTCAGATAACCATCACGGTTGCCGTCGATCGTGCCGAAGTTGCGCTGCCAGTGTGGGTACACCGTCGCTTCTTGGTACGAAAGCACGCCGTCGCCGTTGGTGTCCGCCGATGCATAAGCGTCCGGCGCCGGCGCAGCATAGTTCACCGACGAAGGTGAGTCGTAGTAAGGAGCCGCGTAACTCACTGCGACTGGCGCAGGTGCGTAGTACGTGGTCGGTGCGACGTAGGTGGTGTCGTAGTACGACGCCGCTGCAGCGAGCGCAACACCGCCGATGATGACAGGCGCGATCCAACGACCGTTGTGCCAGTAACCCCCACGATTGTGGTTTACGTAGCGCACAGGAGCCGGGGCAATGTAGCGCGGTGCGATGTAGCGTGGTGCAATGTGACGAACCGGCGCGTGTGTCACCACGGCTGGTCGGTGCCCGACGACGTGGCCACGGTTAAAGTGTTTGGCTTCGTCTGCCGTCGCAGCCGTAGCCGCAAACATGGAAATGAGCGCTGCACCGAGCGTGGTCACCGAAACGATCTTTTTCATGAGAATTCTCCTTGCGTAAATTTGCGGGACGGTCAGGCACGGTGTGCCAATGGGTCTGTAACGGAGTAGACGGAGCGCGCGACGACAAAATGTCAGGGGTTTACAAAAAATTACAAGTGCTGCGGTGCGGAATAATTTGTCGGAGTCGTCGTAGAGCGTGCGATGCGCGCCCTTCGATGCGCGTTTTCCAGTCGAAACTCCATTAAAATCAAGGGTTTCCGCATTTCAGAAGCGCTGCCGTGACTGCCACCCCGCACACCGCAGAAGTCGCGCGCCGCCGCACTTTTGCCATCATTTCGCACCCCGACGCAGGTAAGACCACGCTCACCGAGAAATTGTTGCTGTTTTCGGGCGCAATTCACGTCGCGGGTAGCGTCAAAGCGCGCAAAGCAAGCCGCCACGCCACCTCCGACTGGATGGAAATCGAGAAGCAGCGCGGCATTTCGGTCGCGTCGTCGGTCATGCAGATGCTTTACCGCGAGCATGTGGTCAACCTACTCGACACGCCGGGCCACCGAGACTTTTCTGAGGACACGTACCGCGTGTTGACCGCCGTTGACAGCGCGTTGATGGTGATCGACGCCGCGAACGGCGTGGAAGCACAGACCAAACGCCTGATTGAAGTCTGCCGTCAGCGCGACACACCGATTCTCACGTTCGTGAACAAAATGGACCGAGAAGGTCGCGACCCGATTGAGCTACTCGACGAGGTGGAAGCCGAGCTTGGCATGCCCTGCGTGCCGATGACGTGGCCGGTGGGCCAAGGTCGCGCATTCGGCGGCATCATCAACTTGCGCACGCAAACGATGCGGGTGTTCAAGGCCGGTGAAGACACGGTTGACGAATCAGACGTTGAAGAAATTCCGCTCACCGACACCGCGACGTTGCGCGCTCGCTTCGGTGCCGATTTCGATCATGCGATGGCAAACATTGAACTGCTCGCGGGTGTCGCGCCTGCGTTTGATCGCGAAGCGTTTCTCGCTGCAAAGCAAACGCCGGTGTTCTTCGGTTCGGCCGTGAACAACTTTGGTGTTCAGGAAGTGCTTGACGCGCTCGTTGATCTCGCGCCTGCGCCGCATCCGCGCGCCTCGACCAATCCGGACGGCAGCAAAACCGAAATCGCGCCGGACGCGACGGGATTCTCTGGCGTGGTGTTCAAAGTGCAGGCGAACATGGATCCGATGCACCGCGACCGCATCGCGTTTGTGCGCGTGTGCTCCGGCAAGTATTCGCAGGGCATGAAACTCAAGGTGCAACGCACGTCGAAAGAAATGCGCCCCACGAGCGTGGTGACGTTTCTGTCGCAACGCCGCGAAGCGGTGGACGAAGCCTTTGCCGGCGACATCATCGGTTTCACCATTCACGGCGGCGTGCAACTCGGCGACACCATCACCGACGGCGCAAGCTTGCAATACACGGGCTTGCCGTTCTTCGCGCCGGAGCTATTCCAAACGGTGGAACTCAAAAATCCACTGCGCAGCAAGCAACTGCAACAAGGCCTTGCGCAACTCGGTGAAGAAGGCGCGATCCAAGTGTTCAAGCCGCAGCTCGGTTCGTTGATGCTCTTGGGCGCGGTCGGACAACTGCAATTTGAAGTCGTGCAGCATCGCCTGCAAACCGAATACAAAGCGGATATCAAGCTCTCGGGTAGCCAATTCGTCGGCGCGCGTTGGGTAGCCTGCGACGACGCCGCCGAGATGAAGAAATTCATGGACTACAACGCATCGAAGCTCGCTTACGACGCAGCCAACACGCTCGCGTATTTGCTGACGTCTGCATACGACTTGCGCCTCACGCAAGAGCGACACCCGAAGATTGAGTTTCATCCGCTGCGCGAGCATGCGGGGCTTTCGTTGGAGCAGGCTGCGTAGATTCTGCGCCGCTGTTGCTGCACCCAATCGTGAACCACGCGCGCTAATAGTCGCGTGGTCGGTGCTAGCCTTTGAACGCGCAGTTTGCTGTATCGTCGGCGAACGCATGTTGATCGTGAAGGCTACAAATGTCCGCACCAAACGCACCGCACCGCCCGCTTCGCATTGCCATGTTGGGCGGCGGCCCAGCATCATGGATTGGCGGTATGCACCGCCGTGCAGCGGAGCTTGATGGCGCGTGGCAACTGGTGGCCGGCGTGTTTTCTTCTCACGCGGATCGTTCGCGGGACGCTGCGGCAGCGATGCGACTCGATCCCTCGCGCGGATATGCGGATATAGCGACGTTGATCGCGGGTGAGCGCGCGCGCGACGATGGCATTGATGCGGTGGCGATCATGTCCCCCAACGACACACACTACCCGTATGCCGTTGCTGCGCTTGATGCGGGCTTGCATGTGATTGGCGACAAACCGGTTAGCACGACGGCAGCCGAGGCGCGCGATTTGGCGGCGCGCGCAAAAGCAAATGATCGGGTGTTCTGCGTGACGCACGGCTACTCGGCGTATCCGATGACGCGCTACGCGAAGCAGTTGGTGGCGGACGGCGCGATTGGCGCGGTGCGGTTAGTGCAAGTGGAATACATCCAAAACGGACAGGCCAAGCCGATCGAACAAGGCCCAATGACGACAAGTCAACAATGGAAATTTGACGCGTCGCGCAGCGGATTGGCGCTCGTTTTTTCTGCGATTGGCTGCCACGCGCAGCACTTGGCCTGCAACGTAATTGGGCAGCGCATTGCAGCAGTGAGCGCAGACGTGGGTGCGTTGATGCCGGGGCGCACGGTGGTCGATACGATGCTCGCGAACCTTCGATTTGAAAGCGGAGCGCGCGGGCAATACACCGTGACCCAAGCCGCAGCCGGTGGCGAAAATGATGTGCGCATTCGAGTTTATGGTGAGCGCGGACTGATCGATTGGTCGCAGCGCAATTCGGGCTATTTGCAGCTCAATATCGAGGGCGAAAACGCGCGCACCATTGGGCGCGGCGACGTAGGATTACCAGCCGCTATCGCGCGTCTAAGCCGCACGCCACGCGGACATCCCGAAGGATTGCTCGAAGCGTTCGCAAACATTTATCGCGAGGCTGCTGAGGCGATCGTTGCACAGCGCGGTGGCGAAGCGTACGCCGCGAACTACCCGACGATAGAGGATGCTGCGCACAGCATGACGTTTGTTGAAGCGTGCATCGCGTCGCACACTGCACACGGGGCGTGGACGCCGGTCTAACGGTTGCAGACTTGAACATCGCGGCGTGAATGTTTTCGTTCGAGAACTGTAACCCGGCGTTACCTCGAAAATTTGCGACGATTGATTGCACTCGGTAACATCAACCTAGCGCACAACGACCGTTTCAATATTCATCACACGTTGAGCTGCGACGATCCTTCAGACCATCGACGAGACGCGAGGAATAAAAATATGGCGAGCCCAATAATTCGGAGATTCAATCGTTTTTTTGTGTGCGGCATTGACGGCACGGTCGATCACTTCAAGGGTATCGCCAAAAACCTTGAGGAGAATCAACGTGACTACGACGTTAAGTTCGCCAAAAGTTTCGTCCGCCAGCTTTGCAATGGCGGGCTGCCGTCGCGCTACCTTCGCGGCCCCGCCGCAACCGGAAGCGGATTGGGGTGGGCGATGGGCGAAGCCAAGCAAGTCATCACGAGCCGCTTCAACCAAGACGCGGCCGCGTACATTCGCTCGAAAAGCGATATGCACGACCCCGAGCAGCGCGGCTACATTCTGACCGGATACAGTCGAGGCGCAGCGGGCATCATCGAGGTCGCCACACGCTTGATCTCTGACCCAGCCTGCAAAAAACTCGGCATACAAATCTACGCGATGATTCTTTTCGATACCGTCAACGAAACTAATACAAGTCTTCAGGGCGTGATCAATCGGGGGGGGATTCCGACGTTTTCCAACCCCGAAAGCATCATCACGGGAAATTTGCAGATTCCGACGAATGTGGCAAATTGCGTTCACTACATTCGTTCCGACGAAACGAATTCGCGCTCCGATACGATGGAAAAGTATCGAGGCGGCCCGATCAACAACGCGAAGACGCGCTACACGCCGCTTTACTTGAAAGCGACGCACGGCGGGCTGGGTGGCTTGCCCTATTTCAAGGGCGAGGGCGATGGCAACAATATCCCGATCCTCGAGCCCGGTGCCGCGTTCGCGACGAACGTAACGATGGCCGAAGACATTTACGCTTCGCGACAAGTCGCGAAGAACGTCACAAACTTCTGCGCCACGTTAGGAATTCCGCTGGGCGTCTCCGTCTGACGCATCGCTTCCTGAGTTGATAAACCGCGAATTCAACTCTCCCCAGACGCAAAGCCTAGAGGCAGCCACCGCCGCGCGTCGCAGGCGGTCCCAAACCGCACATTGGGCTCGAATCCCATGCGATACAGCTTTAGGGCTGTAACGACAGCCTGTTGGTCATTTGAGCCCATTTATTGAATTAGTCAATATGTGTGTTTTTGTACCGTTAACGACCACCCGCCGGTCGCTGGCGCCAAAAAGCTGTTGCGAATAGATTCCTGGCGTCTGCGTCGCTATCATTGCGAATGGGTCCGCAGTTCACCCAGACGCTCCCAGCAGTTCACCTCCGGTGAGTCGCCACGCTAAACCTGCCGCCACAAAAAATCTCCACACTTCACACGTTGATCCCTCAACGCTGAACCGTGTTGGAACGGGAGCTGCCAACGACTCAACTCGGTTCGGCTTTGAAAGGCAGGTCTTTCGTGTCCGCTACAACTTCCCCTCGTTCCCCCGCGACAGCGCGCGCGCCCGCGCTTGCGTTCACCGCGCCGAGCATTTCCGCGCTGGCGAAATCGCTCTGCGAGCAATTCGCTTCGGCGAGCGCTGCGCCGTCGCACTTGCAAATGCTCAACTGGCTCGCGCGCGGCGCAGGCCATCGCAACTATCAGGCGTTTCGCGCGGCTGCGGTTGTTGCCCCCGCGGTTGCGTCGGAGCCGACCAAACCCGCGGTGCGATTGGAAAAGTCAGCGGCACTCAGCGCTCACGCCACTAAAGCGCTGATGCAATTTGATGAGGCTGGCCGACTTGTTCGCTGGCCGAGCAAGTTCGCTGTGCAGCGCTTCGCGATGTGGGCGCTCTGGATGCGCTTTGACGCGAGTCGCGTTTACACCGAGCGCGAAGTCAACTCGCTCCTAAACGCATGGGCCACCTTCGGCGACCCCGTGACGCTCCGCCGCGAACTCATCAACATGAAGCTCCTCGCCCGAAAGGCTGATTGCTCAGCGTATTGGAAAGAGCCGCAGCGACCGGATGAGGAAATGCAAGTGTTTCTGCGCGCCGCGCGCCAGCGGGTGGAGGCTTAAGGAAACGCTATCATTGATAGCAATCAACTCGCAGGAGGTTCGCCATGAGCCAACTTGTCGTCCGCAATATCGAACCCGAAATCGTCGAGGCGCTCAAACAGCGCGCCGCCGCCGCGAATATCAGCGCTGAAGAGCAGCACCGACGGTTGCTGCGCGAAGCGCTGGGACGCCCGCGCAAGCTCACCTTTGAGGAGCTGATATTGACCATGCCGAACGTGGGTCGTGACGAAGACTTCGCGCGCGACTACGAGCAGACCATGCGGCCCGATCCGTTTGAATCCAAATAAAGTTACAGCTTCAATCTGTGTATCTGCTCGACACCAACATCATCAGCGAAACGAGAAAAGGCTCGCGCGCGAACCGTGGCGTACAACGTTTCTCAAAAGAGCTATTCGCCAGCGGCGTGCGCGCTTTCATCTCCGCGCCCACCTTTGGCGAAATTCGTTATGGTGTTGAACGCTTGCGTTATCGCGGCGACTTAGAACAAGCCGAAGTCATTGAACGCTGGTTGACGATCGTCTTGCGCGAATACGCGGGTCGCATTCTTCCGTTTGACGAGGTCTGCGCGCAATTATGGGGGCGAATGATGGTGCCGGATCGCGGGAGCATCGTCGACAAACAAATCGCCGCAGTCGCACAAGCTCACCAGCTCACTCTCGTCACACGTAACGTCCGCGATTTCGCGCAGATCGGCGTTCCTCTACTTAATCCGTTTACTGAAGACAACTAGTGCAAAAAGAACAACTCCTAGCCTGGCTCGCCGCAGGCCTTAAATCCGCCGGTTTGGGCGATACCGCAGTCCCAGCGCTTGAGCGCCCGAAGCAAGCCGACCATGGCGATTTCGCGACCAACATCGCGCTGCAACTGGCGAAACCGCTTGGCAAAAATCCGCGTGAAGTCGCAACCATGTTGAAGGCCGCGCTCGATGCTGCGCCGCATCCGCTGGTGACCGAAGTCACGATTGCTGGCCCTGGGTTCATCAACATTCGATTAAACCCCGCCGCGAAGTTTTCAGTCGTGGCCGACGCATTGAACCAGCGCGAAAAATTCGGTCTCGGCAACGCTCGTAGCGGTGAAAAAGTGCTCGTCGAATTCGTGTCTGCCAACCCGACGGGTCCGCTGCACACCGGCCACGCGCGCCAAGCCGCGCTCGGCGACACGCTGTGCAACCTGCTCGAAACGCAAGGCTGCACGGTGCACCGCGAGTTTTATTACAACGACGCGGGCAATCAGATCGACAATTTGACGCGTTCGGTGATCGCAAGAATCAACGGCGTAGAGCCGGACGACCCCGATTGGCCCGCAGACGGCTACCAAGGGGCGTACATCAACACAATTGCGAAAGATATTGTTTTTCTGTCGGCGTTAAACGCAACCATCGCGATCAAGGACTTGGCTCACGACACGCGGTTGGAGGGCGAAGAGATTCAAATACCAAGCAGAATCACCGAGCCGTTTTCCGTTGACATGTTCAAGGCGACGTGCCAAGCTGAATCCACACGTTTCAAGTTCCCTGAGTTTCGAATTCCTTCGAATGCGATAGCGCTGCTTGATGGGCTCCCTGAGCTAAGCGGCAAACCCCAATACTTAAATGGGTTGTTCGCTCCCGAAGAGGACGATTGCTGGTTTGGCGCAACCGAAGAAAATTTGCGCAGCGTAAACGGAGCACGTCAGTGGCTTTCAGGGCCACAAACCCGTCGTGTTCGCATCCGTCTGATGGCCAAATTCGGCACGCCGCGTGGCGCATTAAACCTCTTGGGCAGGGACGACGAAAGTGATGACCTAAACACTGTAATCCGAGATTTGCTCAACAAGCTTTCAAAGGATGAGGAATTTGTTCGGCACTACGCAGTTGCTTTCTTGCGGAAAGAACAACAAATCGACCTCAAAGCATTTAGCTTGCGGGGACGGCCAGCCGATCGAGAACAGGACTTACCGCTATTCGATTGCTACTACTTGGAGAGCTCACTCTACACCGACGGGCGCGTCGACAAAACAGTCGCGGCACTCCAAGCAAGCGGCCACACCTACGAATCCGAAGGCGCACTGTGGCTCAAAACCACGGACTATGGCGACGATAAAGACCGCGTGATGCGCAAGGCCGCAGGCGGCTACACGTACTTCGTTCCCGATGTGGCCTATCACGTCACGAAGTGGGAGCGTGGCTTCACGCAGGTCGTGAACATCCAAGGCACCGATCACCACGGCACCATCGCGCGCGTGCGCGCCGGCCTGCAAGCGCTCAACATCGGCATTCCCACCGGCTATCCCGATTACCTGCTGCACAGCATGGTGCGGGTGATGAAGGGCGGCGAGGAAGTAAAAATTTCCAAGCGCGCCGGCAGTTACGTCACGCTCGGCGAACTCATCGAATGGGTGGGCAAAGACGCGGTGCGCTTCTTCCTTGTATCGCGCAAAGCCGATAGCGAATTTACGTTCGATATCGACCTCGCACTCTCGCAAAGCGAAGAAAACCCAGTGTTTTACGTGCAGTACGCGCATGCTCGCATTTGCTCTGTGCTGCGTGAAGCGGCGGTGAGCGATGAAGCGTTGGCGGCCGCCGATCTAGCGCTGCTGACACATGAAAAAGCCGAAGCATTAGCAACCAAGCTCGCGGACTATCCGGCGTTACTCGCCACGACTGCGCGCGATCTCGCGCCGCATTTATTGCCGTATTACTTGCGCGAAGTGGCCGCGGCGTTTCACGCGTACTACGCTGTGGAGCGCATTCGCGTGGACGACCCCGCATTGCGCGCAGCGCGGACTGCGTTGGCGGACGCGGCCGCACAAGTGCTAAAAAACGGGCTTCAATTGCTCGGCGTGTCTGCGCCTGAGAGAATGTAGTCGTGGATACTTCTCAGCTTAAATCGGGTCCGTTTTTCTTCGGCGGTTTGATCGGCTTCGTCGCCGGGCTCGTCGTCGCCGGCGTGCTCGCAATTTGGATTTACAACGCGACGCCGTTCCGCGCCGAGTCGACGCCGGCGCCAAAGCTTGAGGCGGTCAAACCCAAAGTGGACCCCAAACCTGTCGCCAAAGCCGCCGATCCCGCGCCCGAAAAAGACACCGACAAGCCGGACACCGCGCGTATCGTGCAACCGGGCCTTTCGACCAAATCCGTACCAGACGCCACGCCCAGCAACGTCGTCGTCGCGAAACCCGAACCGAAGGCTAAGCCCGGCGCTGACGCGCAACCTGAACCCTCGCCCAGCGCGGAGCCACGCGGAAGGCTTTGGCTGCAAGTGGGCGCTTACGCCAACAAGCAAGACGCAGACAATCAGCGCGCCCGCTTTGCTATGTTGGGCTACGAAGCGCGCATCGAAAGCACCGACATTCCGGACAAAGGCGCGATTCACCGCGTTCGCGTTGGCCCCTATCGCGACCCTGACGAAGCAGCCAAAGTGCGCGGTGACCTAGCGCGCCAGGGCATCGAAGTCTCAGTCATCAAGCCCTAAATTCATACCGCTTGTCAGTCGAAAGTGGCGTCTAAGCCCTGTCAGCGAACCAAACACCTGTTACGTTAGTCGTAACAACCGCAACCAAAACATCACAGTAACGGAGACACTCGAATGATTCGTTGGGCAACCGCTCTCAAATGGCTGGCGCTGGGCTTCATGGCCGCGTCGTTTTCTGCAAGCGCGCAGCAGCAACTGACCGAAGGCAAGCAGTTTTTGCGCTTGAAAAATGCGCAAGCAGTGGAGTCGGGCAGCAAGATCGAAGTGCTCGAGTTCTTCAGCTACGGCTGCATTCATTGCTACCACTTTGAAGAATTCATCGGCCCATGGTCGAAGAAAGTGCCTGCCGACGTGAGCTTTAAGCGCATTCCGGTGGCGTTTCAGCCAGCATGGGTGAACTTGGGCAAGATCATGTACACACTCGAAGCGATGGGTCGCGACGACCTAACGATCAAAGTGTTCAAGTCGATTCACGACGCTAACGTGCGCCTGCACGAAGAGAAAGTGTTTTTTGAATGGGCCGGAAGCAACGGGCTAGACCTCGCCAAGGTCAAGGAAATGTGGGGCTCGTTTGCCGTTAACAGCAAGATGAACCGCGCCAAGACTCTGGCTCAAAACTACCAAGTCGACAGCACCCCGATGGTGTTTGTTGACGGGAAATTCCGCCCAGTGTTTGGTCCGGGTTCGATCGAGTTCAAGGACGCGGGTGCGGCGCTCGACTTTTTGGTCGCTAAAGCACGCAGCGAGCGCAAGAAGTAAGCTTCTTCACGAGCACAGCAAGGAGGCCGCCTGGCGATAACCGGCGGCCTTTTTCTTTTGCGCAACGCCCCCAAGTGCGAGCGATGAGCAATCTTCCCGACGCCATTGGCCAGCGCTTCGCGCCGTTCGCCCACCCCGCCAATCTGCGCATCGCGTGCCTCGTGCCGTCGATCACCGAGACGCTTTTTGCCCTCGGTTTAGGTGAACAGGTCGTGGCGCGAACCGGCTTTTGCATTCATCCCGACCCCGCCGTGCGGGAGGTGCCCAAAGTGGGCGGCACGAAGGACGTGAACATCGCGCGCCTGATCGAGACCGAACCGACACACGTGATCGTCAACATCGACGAGAACCGCAAAGAAACGGTTGATCATTTGCGTCGCGTGATTCCACATGTGGTGGTCACACATCCGAATTTGCCTGAAGACAACGCAACGTTGTTTCGCTTGCTCGGACACATTTTTTCGATCGATGAGGCTGCGCTCAAACTGACGCGCCAGCTGGCCGACGCATTAAGCATTGCGCGAGAAGTGGGCGCAACGATGCCCATGCAAACCGCGCTATACGCGATCTGGAAAGACCCGTGGATGACCGTCTCGCGCGACACCTATGTCAGCGCGATGCTTGCCACAGTCGGTTGGAAAACGCTGCCGCTACAAGCAGA
>Ga0209097_10003193_pt1 | contig 12720 bp, 9 predicted proteins | sample AD_UKC052_MetaG_FD_184419 | JGI IMG/M metagenome (GOLD analysis project Ga0209097, IMG submission 184419) | Active sludge microbial communities of municipal wastewater-treating anaerobic digesters from USA - AD_UKC052_MetaG (SPAdes) (version 2) | ecosystem: Engineered > Bioreactor > Anaerobic >... | reverse complement strand
CATCAGCAGTAGCAGAGCAAGCGCCCATTGAGCAGAACTATTTTCAAGTTCCTCTACCTGCAGAATTATTCCGCAGTCTTCAACAAAATGGCATTAAAGCACGCCCCAACCTATTAAACCCGGTTGAAAATATTGCTTCTTATACAACGGCTACGTTTAAGTCGCTCAATTTCGGAGTTTACAGTTCCGACTTATTTTTCTGCAGCACATTTGATCAAAAAGCAGATGTATTGAAGTATTTCGAAAACCTAAAGAAGTTATCTGACGATTTAGGAATTAGCTCCGTGGTGACAGATGAAACCATGAAGCGTATCGAGAAAAACTTATCGAATAAAGATTCCTTGAATGCTATCACCGATAAAGTATTCTTTGAAGCATCTAACAATCTAGAAGAAAGCGGACAAGGTGGTACGTTGGCATTAGTAATTGCTGGCGGATTGACTGAAAGTATTTACCTAAGCACACGAATGGCTGATAAATACACCGAAGGAAGCAAAGTGATGCAGATTATTGCCGATCAAAAATTGCCACTTGCGAATTTGTACGAATACATGGATAAATATCCACAAGATGCGAATGTAGCGGAAGCGCGTAAGCTGATTGATCCATTGAAAGTAGCTTATGATGGATTAAAAGAAGAAGCTCACACACCAGCACAATCGAAAGATGGTAAAAAAGTAATTGGAGGAGAAACTCATTTGATGATTACTGCTGCCGATTACACTAAAATTCAGGAAGCTGCTGCAACAGTTCGTGCTTCGATTTCCAACACAAACGCTGCTAAAAACTAAGTATTTTCATACTATATGAACCCTATTCGTTCAATCATTTCCGCTATTCTATTTCTTGTTTTTGCTTTACCGGCTGCTGCCCAGCAATTACAAAAATCTGATAATATCCCGGCTTCAGAATTCTGCACCGATTATCACCGTAAGAATCTTTCATTCCCTAAAAAGGATGTGAATTTCCGTTATAACTCACAATCTAGAAGTGCCTTGTTCCGTCCAGGTCAAACTTCTAAACTTTCTTTTACTGCATTCAAAGGCAACGAATACCGCATGACTTGCGGTGCTGAAAATTCTCTTTTGAATGGTGGAGCAATTGCCTTCAAAGTGATGGATGCCAAATCGAAGAAAGTAATTTTCGATAGCACAACAGATAATGCTGCCACATTTGAATTCTTGTGTGACAATTCTTTAAATCTTGTTTTAGAGATTACATTACCTGAAGCCGCAACTGCTAAAGAATCGGCTAAGAAAGTTACTTATGGTTGTGTGGGCTTTTTGTTAGAAAGTCGCCCAGCTTTACAAACAGGTTTCTAATCGGAACTTCGCGTAACATGTTCGATATATACGATTTCTACGAAAAAATGGAGGACGGCAAAATCATGCTGTCTTTTAAGGGAGAAATCACGTCCGAACTGCTCACATCCATATTACATATTATGGAGTCGAAACTCGATAATATTGGAGAAGAGCCGCGATTAAGAAAGAAAGTCTACAATGTATTGGTGGAGTGTTTACAAAACCTCTATCATCATAACGATGGATTAACTGATGATCCCAAAGCCAATCAACGTTCGGCTTTATTTCTCATCGGTAGAAGCGATAATAAAACCTATAAGATCATTACTGGGAATTATATTCTCAATACCAACGTGGAAGCTTTTCGTGCTCGAATCGATAAGATTAACGCGATGAGTAAAGATGAGCTTAAGGATTATTACATCAAAACCCTCAATAACGAGGAGTTTTCGGGTAAAGGTGGCGGAGGATTAGGACTGATAGATATTGCCCGTAAATCGGGACAGAAGCTAGAATACAGTCATACTCCAATTGATGATACTTACTCGTTTTTCAGTTTGTTGATTAAAGTAATACAATAAGAAATGGACGCGATTGCAATTGAAATGTCTCCAAAAACTCCGCTGGTAAATCTTAGCGCGAATGGAATGATGGAATTTAAGGGACGTTCTATACCAGAAAATTCCATTGAGTTTTATACACCTGTTTTTAATTGGATTGATAAATACAGCATCAAGCCATTGCCTAAAACGAGTGTTCACATTCAGCTTGAGTACTTTAATACTAGTTCATCGAAATGTCTGCTCGATATTTTCAAAAAGTTGCAAACGCTGCATCAATCAGGAAAATCGGAAGTGACTGTTAATTGGTTCTACGAAGAAGATGATGAAGACATGTTGGAAGCCGGTGAAGATTACCAGGCTATCATCAAAGTGCCTTTTGTCATGACAAAAATCTAAGCTCCTTTGGAGCTTTTTTCTTTTAGTAGCATGCGTAAATAGGAGGGAAGGTTGAGCAGCTTTTTCAATCCATCGAAATAGAGCATCACACTTAAAACGACCGTCATCAACCAAATGACCAGAACGTTTGCCCAGCGAACTTCTAGTGCCAGATTCCCAAATCGTTTATACGGAGAATAGAATCCACCTTTTGCAAATCCTCCCGCATCGGGCATGTGATAGGCTGGTTCGAAATTGCGGATGAGTTCAAAACGATCGTTCAGCTTAATCTTGGTGAGTTCGTCTTTGTGTAATACCAACTGACTCAACTGCTCATTCGTAGCAAGTAAAACACGCTGAGTATATGATTCTCCTAGTCTGCGGATTACCTGTTCCTTTTCTTGACGAACGCGGTTCTCCCGTTTATTACATACTAATCGACATTGATCCAGATAAACTTGAATCTCCCCCATTTCAGCTTCCGAAATACCTTGATTGCTTAGTTTTTCGGGTGATCTAAACACCTGGAAATTTCCCGATTCATTCAATCGTACAAGTTCGTTCGTAAGCGATTGCTCCATCCAGCCACGTTCTTTTTGACTACCACTTTCCTGATAGCGAACTACTAATGCCTCCATTTGAGGAATCCAATAATTCACCATGAAGTTCGATTCGGAGATTTCCCGGTCTAAGTCAAATACCGGTTTTTCTGCATCATTATTCATGAAACGATTCACCGCCATGGCTTCAAATGCCCAACGCGATGCCATGAGATTAGCAGTCAAGGGCACACGATTATCGCCCGGTCGCAAGGATGAATTCAAATGGTCGAATCGCACCAATACGCCGCTCAACAAGAGTTGTGGGATGATTAAGATGGGGATGATGATATATATGGTGATGGCCGAATTAAATGTGGCAGAAATATTCAAACCCAACAAATTGGCAAAACAACTCACCGAAAAGAGGATCAGAAAATCATCCGCTAGTAAGCCATGCAAGCCCATCATCGTATGGCCCACACCAACAAAACAAGCCGATTGAATGGCCGAAATACTAAACAGAATGGCAATTTTCGAGAACAAGTAACTGCCCTTGCTGAGGTGTAAAAACTTTTCCCGCCGTCTAATTTTACGATCGCGAATAATCTCCTCAGCACTTACCGTTAGCCCGAAAAATAGCGATGCGATTACGCATATAAGCAGATATGCCGGAAGGTTGAGGTTGTGAAATAGTGTATAAGGTCCTTCTTGCGTATAGCGTAAAGCATAACCCATCAACAAAGCGAGCAATGGCGCTTCGAGCAGGTTGATGGCTAAGTATTGACGATTGCTGAGTTTCGACAATAAATCGCGAATGAAGAAGACCTTAAATTGTCCCCAATAACCCGGTTTCTTGAAACCAGAATGCGGTAGTTCGCTCGGTTCTATTTCCGTTTCGGGAGTTGGGGGCTGACTTCGTTTAAAGAAGATATTCCACTCCTTGGGCGAGATGCGTCGTTCGGAAGTTGCTCGACCTTGTTCATCCACCAAACGTGATTCGAGTATGTCAAAAACTTGCTCTGGATTTACATTTCCACACTCGATACACTCACTTTCACCCGCATTCGCGTGATCGACAATCGTTTTAAAATAGACAACCGATTCAACCGGATTCCCATAATACACCGGATAACCGCCCACATCCATCAACAACAAACGATCGAACATTTTGAAAATGGCCGAGGATGGTTGGTGAATGACTACAAAGACGAGCTTTCCCTTCAATGCCAGCTCTTTGAGCAAATCCATGATGTTTTCGGAATCGCGAGAGCTAAGTCCGGAAGTAGGTTCATCGACAAATAGAACAGCCGGTTCACGAATGAGCTCGAGTGCAATGTTGAGACGTTTCCGTTGTCCGCCGCTGATGGTCTTATTCATGGGATTTCCCACTTTCAGATCACGGATTTCGTTTAATCCGAGCTCATCGAGTATATGATCTACCCGACGAAGTAATTCGGTTTCGGAAGTATCAGCAAAGCATAATTTGGCATTGTACCAAAGATTTTGGAACACGCTCAATTCCTCAATCAGCAAATCATCTTGCGAGATATAACCAATTAAGCCTTCTGTACTGGTTTGAGCCGCGTTGAGGTCGATTCCGTTGATGAGAATTTTCCCTGAACTAGGCTTCTCATTTCCGTTGAGCAAATTGAGCAAGGTCGATTTCCCGGCACCGCTCGATCCCATGATACCAATGAGGTTTCCAGAAGTTTCGGTGAAACTGAATTTGTGCAAACCACGCTTTCCGTTCCGAAAGGAATACTCGATGTTTTTTGCTTGGAAAATGACTTTCTGCGAAGCATGTTGCTGAAGAAAACAACCGAGAATATCGCTGTAATACACGGGCGACATACGATTGCCTCTCAACACAGCACCTTGAGGCAAGGAATAAACACGATTGGTGTGTAATGCTTGTCCGTTGAGCTGTGTGGTGCTATTTTGCAGGATTCGCAGATAAAAACTACCAGCACTTTTGAGGTAGAGAACTAACATCTCGGCCTCTAAACCATCCAATTTGAGTTCACGTAAATCCCCTTTGGGCTTTTCATTCGATTGATGTATCCACAAGCAAGCATCCGAATCGGAATCTTGGGGCGAATTCCCCGCAAACTTCAAACAGGCTTCGGTTTCATCTTCCGGAATCGTGAAAATAGATGCTACCGTTTGAGCGAAATCTAAATTGGGTGTATCAATCTCACCACTTGCTGATAGAAACTCAATCAAGCGGAGATATACCAAGCATTTTTGCGAATGTGTTAGCTCCTCATTAATCTGCGTACAGATAAAAAGCACTTTAACAGAAGATGCCGAACGACGTTTGCGCGCGCGTGTTTCGTCGGTGCTGCGATGCAATTCGGCAACGAGCTCATCGAATTCTCTTAGATATTCTTCTAGCTGCTCACCTCCCGATTGACGTTTGAGAAAGCTCTCTACCACCGAACGTTCGCGCCCAGCATTCTCACCCGGTCGTGAAACCAGTGCGAATAATTGTACTAAAGCTTTGAGGATTTTCCGATTCATGCTCTGCCGATAAAACTACAAAATCAGGCGCACACTCAGAATTTCCGCTTCTCGTTCACACCTATATCTTTCTTGAGTAATTCCAAAATAGCCTGCACTGCCGGACAAATGAAGCTGTTTTCATACGTCAAATCGAGCAACTGGTGAAAGCGTTTTCGATCGGTATGCGGATATCCACGACAGGCTGTTGGGCGATCATCGTACACATCACAGGTATTGTCTTCGGCTAGAAATGGGCAGGGCGATGACTTCAACACGTAATCTTTATCCTCATCAATTCTCAGGTATTTCTCTACAAATACAACTGTTTTGATGCGCAATCGACGGGAAAGATGTTCGATATCTTTTTGGTTGAAGATGGGGCTGGTCGTTCTGCAACAGTTGCCACAGGTAAGGCAATCGGTATTTTCAAAAACCTCATCATGAAAGTTACGCACCCGCACATCGAGGTCGGATGGAAAGTTACGTTTGAGTTGATCGAGGAAGCGTCGGTTGGTTTTCTGAAGCAATACACCAGCTTCACGAATGGCTTCGGGTTGATATTTTGGGTTTGTTGACAATTTGGGAGTTTTTAACTTGTCAGTCGGGAATGGAGAGTTTATTTTTGCCACCCCGATACAAAAATAGAGTCTTTACCGTTCTACACCTGCATGATATATTTACGATCGTTTGTTCTTTTTCTGTTGCTCTTTCCTGTGGCTGCTTCCATGCAAGCCCGGCAACACTTAAAAGACTCGATGCAAGTAGTAGTTCCGCCCGATACGATTCCACCCAATTTACACGATTTAGAAGAATTTCTCGATGAGGAAGATTCGTCTGCTGTATTAGAAGAAACGGAATCTTTTGAAGGGATTTGGGATGAAGACGCCTGTGTAATTCTGAATTGTGACTTATATAATGCAGTTTGGGATACGACTCGAATCAATCCGTATGGTGTTAATTTAAAGGAGAAGAAAGATTCTACCTATTTAACGCTTTTTCATGATGTTAACTGTGATTACGCGCATCCAACTTGTGGGGAAATCACTTCCGAATTTGGCTTCCGCCGAACGCGTTATCACTACGGAATTGACATCAATCTCGAAACGGGTGACGAAGTACTTTCGGTATTCGAAGGAACGGTTCGTGTTGCCCGTTATAGTCCAACGTATGGCTATTATGTCATCATCCGCCATTTAAATGGGCTTGAAACATTATATGCTCACCTTTCCCAGATTCACGTTTCAGCCGGACATTATGTTCAAGCGGGCGATAAAGTTGGATTAGGTGGAAATACAGGCCGTTCACGTGGTAGTCACTTGCATTTTGAAGTGCGATTCTTAGGTCAACAGATCAATCCACGCGATATCATTGCCTTTGAGGATTATACTTGCAAGAACAAGGAAGTATGTATTAGTCCGACTAGTTTCGATTATTTACGCAAAGTTGAAAAGCAGAAAGCACAAGCAGCAGCCCGTCGTTATTACAAAATTCGCAAAGGAGATACTTTGGGAAGAATTGCACGGAAGAATCATACAACAGTAGCGAAACTGTGTAAGATGAATAAAATGAGTAAACGCACCAAACTGAAGCCGGGAAAAAGAATTCGGGTTGCTTAGTTTTTAATCAGATGCAATTATTTCTTAGCAGAAGAAATTAAAGTTTTCTAGCATATCAATGCTTCTTCCTCAAACGAATAGGAAAATATCCTCCAGCCGTCATGTTGAATTGCATGAAACCAAATTGATGATCAGCACGAACAGGAGCTTCGTTATTGATGTATACATCAGGTAAAATTATCCAGCCGCCTCGTAACTGAGCTTTTACAAAGAAATTACGAAGGAAACGAAACTCAGGTCCAACACGCAACGACGCTGCATAACCAGCAATGTGGTATTTGTTGTCGATGCCATAGCCTTCAGGGAATTGTGTATCCGAAAACAAATGCGCCTCCGTTTTAGGTACTAACATTCCTATACCTGCATTCGTTTGCCAGTAAATTCCGAATTTCTCTTTGAATAACTTGGCTACACGACACGTATACTCAGCATCTACGCTAAACAAATTCAAGCCGTTAGTATGCTCAAAACGCATTAAATCGCGGGATAAAGTAGCAGGCGTGTTGATGTACGATCCTACATAATTATTCGAACGATTGGTAGCTGGTAAGACAACTCCCGACATCGTTACTTCTTGTCCATTTACGACCACGTATTTCATGTGATCAATCCCAATTGAGACGCCCCAATGCTGATTGATTACATAGCCAAAACGGTAGTTGTTCTGAGGAATGGATAAGCGTGTAGGACTAAAATATTCTTTCAAACCAAATTTCTCCGGGCGATCTACAGCTCTTACATCGTAAAAGTTCACATCGAAATCTTGTCCGTGAATGTGAATGTCGCTGTTGGTATACCAAGCGCGGTTATAACCCCAATACATCCAGAATTTTCCGGTTTGATCGAAGCGTTGAACGGGAGTAATTTCCTGTGCTGTTGAACTAACAGATAAGAAAAGCAACACGTAAAGACTTAATGCGCGCATGGAAATGATTTAGGCTGCGAAGATACGGGAAAGAAATCCCCATGAACTATGATTTTTATCAGCGGTAGCCTGCTGCTTGAAGCTTAAACAAGGCGGCATAATGTCCTTCAGTCTTCATCAATTCTTCGTGTGAACCACTTTCGATTAATTCACCTTTATCGAGTACTAAAATCCGATCTGCCATGCGAACGGTCGAGAAACGATGCGATATGATAAATGCTGTTTTTCCTTTCGATAAACTTGCAAAACGCTCAAATACTTCATGCTCGGCTTTCGCATCCAAGGCTGCTGTTGGTTCGTCGAGAATCAACACTTGTGCATTACGCATGTATACACGTCCTAATGCAATTTTCTGCCACTGTCCGCCACTCAAATCAACGCCTTCGGCAAATCGTCTCCCAATAACCTGATCGTATCCTTTAGGTAAAGTACTCACCACACTATCGGCTAAACTCATGCTGGCTGCGTGATCAATTTTCTCTTGGTTGTTCTTATCCTGAATATTTCCGGTGGCGATGTTTAAACCTGCCGTCAACTGGAATTTCACGAAATCCTGAAAAATCACCCCAATCTCTCGGCGTAAATCGTCGGGATTGTATTCCGATAATGGATGTCCATCTAACAAAATCCGACCTTCAACAGGATCGTACAAACGGGCAATTAGCTTGACCAGCGTGGTTTTCCCAGAACCATTTTCACCCACCAAAGCAATTTTTTCTCCCGGACGAATGTGCAAATTCAAATTACGTAAAGCCCAAGAAGCTGCATTTTGGTAGCGAAATCCGACATTTTCAAACACAAAACCTTCGCGAATCGGATTGGGAAAAGGACGAGATTGTTCTCCTTTTCGAATCTTAGGTTGCAACTCGAAAAACGCATAAAAATCCTCCAAATACAAAGCTCCCTGACTAATCGATGCAAAGCGACTGAGCAAAGTCTCCATCAATCCGCGCATGCGAGCAAATGAGCCCGAAAGAAAGGTTAGCGAACCAATACTCAAACTGCCAGCTAACGTTGTTATAAGAATCAATACATAAGCTGCATAGTAACCAGCCGTGCTGATTGCTGCCAGTATCGTTCCCCATGAAGCGCGCTGAATTGACAATCGTTTATTGTCTTGATAATATTTATCGGAAAGCACCTGAAATCGATCAATCAAAAATCCCGACAGACCAAATAGCTTGACTTCCTTAGCGGTTTCATCGCTCGCAGCGGTCAAACGTAAATAATCGAGTTCACGACGTTCAGGCGTAAAGCCATGTACAAGTGAGTAGCTACGTTCGTTAAAATGCGTTTCACCTAGGAAAGCTGGAATAACACTTACCAAAAGCAATAAAATCAACCAAGGATTAAAAATGACTAATCCAGCAGAGAGAGAAATGAGCGAGATTACATCTTGAAACTGACTTAAAACCTGAGTCATCAAAACGGTGCGGTTGAGTGTTTGACGGCGGGCTCGTTCGAGTTTATCATAGAATGTAGCATCTTCGAATTGCTCAATGTCGAGATTGGCGGCATGTTCCATCAATCGAATAGAGGAGGAGTTGGCGAACAAATCTCCCAGCAAAGCATCCAAAAGCGAAATGAGTCGGTTGAGCAGTTCGTTTACCAAAGCAAGAGCGGCCTCAGCTGCAACAAGCGTCCACAAATGACTGCTATTCTGAAGCGAACCTTGTGGAATGAGCAAAATGACTTCATCCACAATGAGTTTTCCTACTAATAAAAGGGCAAGCGGCATGAGCGATTTGACTATTCTCAGCGCCAGATTGGCAGCGGCTAATGCCGGATGAGTTTTCCAAATTAGCTTAAGGAATGGCGGAAGATGTTTTAATGAGCTCCAACTTTGTTTTGTTTCCCCATTGGGGCGACGATTGCCTCGAAGTAAGCGGCGTAAATTTTCAAACATATAGAAAGCCTTTCAATTCACATACCTGTAAGAAAATCGCGTCGGATTGTCATGCTATTTAGTTTTTACCCAATATATTAGCCATCCCAAAACCCGAATATGAATTCAATTCAGTACCCAATTTCCCTTTTTCGTGCAGTTTGTTTAGGTATTTTCAGTCTTCTCTTTACCAATCAAATTCAAGCACAATGCGCTGTTGGAGAGCATACTGTTACATTAATCGTCACTTCAGATGCCTATGGTTATGAAGGCTATTGGGAATTAACGGCCGATCCCAATCCTTGTGGTACGCAAACAATCGATTGGGGCGGAAATCAAAACGTTGGTTGCACGGCTGGTACTCAAGCACAAGATCCTTCAGGTTATGGGAATAATCAATCGTTTACAGAAGGGCCATGGTGCTTAACAGAAGGTGCATATTACACCATTCATTACCGCGACGATTGGGGCGATGGAGGTTTTCAGTTTCGCATTTTGATTGATGGCTTAATTGCTCACGAATTTACCGATGCAGGCTTAGGGACTGATTTTACCTTTCTAGTTGAATTGCCTCCTTTGTATGATGCTGCTTGTTACACTTTTCTTCGCAAAACTCAGGTACAAGGCCATTATGTGCAACAAACTGCGAATACTTTAGAGTACCTCGTTTATAACTATGGAGCCGAACCAATTAATTCCTTGGTTTTAAGTTATTCGGTTGATGGAGCAACACCTGTAAGTGGCACTGTTAGCGGTTTGGATATCGCACCATATGCTTCTGCTTACATCAATCATCCTATTTCATGGAATCCAACAGCTGATGGAAATTATGCTATTACATTTTCGGTTGATTCGGTGAATGGGCATGCTGATGAGCGAATCTTGGATAATACCGAAACAACCACATTCGAAGTTGGACCGGGACGTGATTTTATTTTGGACGATTATCTAACTGGAACAACTGTCCAAACAGTTATTGCCACATCAGCCAATAGCATTTCTCAACCGATGGATTTGGATTTTCATCCGGCGCTTTCGCGTAAGCAATTGTGGATCATCAATAAAGGAACAGAGAATAGTGGTGGAAGTACCGTAACCATTGATAATACTGGCGAAGCCAATCAAACTACCGAATTATTGCAAGATGGAAACGCTTGGCATTTTATGTCAATCCCAACCGGAATTGTGTTTAGCGACAATGGTAATTTTGGAACGGCACCAGGAGTTTTCGATGCTAATCATACCGGAACTGCTAATGCTTTCACAGGTCCAACGCTTTGGTCGAGCGATGCTGATGTATATGCTCAACCGAGTGGCGGTAATGGTTCACATATCGACATGTTGCATGAAAGCCCTAATTGTCAAGGAATTGCTTGGGAAAAGGATAATGTTTTTTGGTTGTTTGATGGCTACAATAACGACATTGTGCGTTACGATTTTGTGAATGATCATAATCCCGGTAACAGCGACCATTCGGATGCAATCGTTCACCGTTTTAGTGATGTGCAGGTATTGAAAGATGCTGCGGGAACCGTTAGTCACATGGAATTTGACGAGTCTCGCACTTGGCTTTATGTGGTCGATAACGGACATCAAAAGGTATTTCGAATGAATATTGAAACCGGAGTTTTTTCAGCTCAATTGCCAGCTTACGGTCCGCACGAAACTATGGCTGAATACCTAAAAGTAACTGGTTATTCCTGGGAGAATGTGGTCACAACTGGCCTGCAAGATCCAGCTGGAATTGCCATTCAGGGAAACCGGATGGTGATAAGCGACCACCAAAGCAGCGATTTGATTTTCTATGATATCACAAGTGCTCCAGCTACCGAGTTGCATCGTATTTCAACGGGTGCACAAGGTATTATGGGCATTACAATTGGGCCTGATGGAAAGATTTATTATGTGGAAAATACCGGAAACAAAGTGGTTCGTTTAGATCCAGAAATGATTCCGTTGAAAGTTCCAGTAATTGAGAATAGCTGGACCGTTTTCCCGAATCCTTCGAATGGAATTTTAGCAATTAGAGGAGCTGAAATGCATGTTCCGATTCAGGTTCAGGTGTATGCATCAAACGGACAACTACTACGAAATTACACTACCGAAACAGGACAATTGAAGGATACCGGATTGCGTTCGGGAATGTATCACATTCGTGTTTTAGATTTAGCTGGAAAAGAGCTTTCGCAGTTTTCTTGGGTAATTGCGCAGTAATAGAATAAGCTGGCTTTTTATACCTTCGCATGATGAATTTCATGCACACTCGAAGCTGCTTTTTGGCAATCATACTTTCGGTTTCCATTTTAGGTGGATGTAAAAAAGATGAGGAGGAAAAACCTACTCCAACTCCTGCCGATACTACTGGTTCTGTTGCTTTTCAAGTGAGCAACCGAATCGGAAATCAGGATTTGGCTTTGGGATATTTGTCATACGTCAATGCTGCTGGCGATTCGTTTCAAGTGGATTTACTTAAATATTACATCAGTGGATTTGAGTGGAAACGAGCTGATGGAACTTATTTTCAATCCAAGAATTATCAATTAATAAATACCTCACAGCCTACCAGTTTAAATTTCAGTTTGACAGGCATCCCAAACGGTACATATACTGGTTTGCGTTTTTATTTAGGAGTTGATTCACTTAGCAATCACACCATAACCAATTATGTAGCATTGGATGCATCTTCTGGGATGATTTGGAGTTGGAATACGGGTTATATCTTCTTCAAACACGAAGGAAAATACATCGATTCGAACCATGTAGAAAAGCCGCTTTTGTTTCATTATGGAACCGATCGTGGATTTGCAACTGTAGAACTTCCTTTAGATAATTTCGTGGTTAACTCCGATTCGCGCCAGCTCAATCTTACTTTCGATTTAGCGGCTTTGTATGCGAATCCGAATATGATTGATTTCAATATCTGGAATAATAATCAATCGCTTACTACCCAAGAATATCCTTGGTTAGATGCCATGAAACAGAACTTTTCACAGAGCTTTTCTGTTCAC
>Ga0209097_10003191_pt1 | contig 12725 bp, 10 predicted proteins | sample AD_UKC052_MetaG_FD_184419 | JGI IMG/M metagenome (GOLD analysis project Ga0209097, IMG submission 184419) | Active sludge microbial communities of municipal wastewater-treating anaerobic digesters from USA - AD_UKC052_MetaG (SPAdes) (version 2) | ecosystem: Engineered > Bioreactor > Anaerobic >... | reverse complement strand
GGGCGGCACCTCCTCCAGCGCGACGACGCAGCCGCCGAAACGGTCATGCACGTCCATGAGCTGGCGCGTAGCCGGCACGCCGTCGAGGCTCTGCATCAGGGTGTCGCCGAGCAGCACCGCGAAGGGCTCATCGCCGACGTGGTGGCGCGCGCAGCGGATGGCGTCGCCGAGGCCGAGCATCTTGCGCTGCCAGACGAAGTGGATGTTGGCCAGTTCGGAAATGGCGCGGATGCTGGCCAGTTCCTTGAGCTTTCCTTTGGCCTCCAGTTCCAGCTCGAGTTCGAAGCTGCGGTCGAAGTGTTCCTCCAGGGTACGCTTGCCCTTGCCGATCACCATCAGGATGTCGGTGATGCCCGAGGCCACAGCCTCTTCCACCACGTACTGGATGACGGGCGTGTCGACGATCGGCAGCATCTCTTTGGGCGACGCTTTGGTGGCGGGCAGGAAGCGCGTGCCGAATCCGGCAGCGGGAATGACAGCTTTGGTGATCATGGGAAACGCTCAACTTTCAACTTTCAACGCTCAACGCTGAACGATCAGACAAGGGCCGGCTTGAAGACTCGGATGCTTTGGGACGCGAAGGCCTCGGTCAGCCGCTCGAACATGGCCTCGTCGGTGTAGGTGCCGATGATGGCGCCGCCGGAGCCGGTGAATTTGGCGGAGGCACCGGCCGCGCGCGCGGTCTCGACCATGCGCAGGTTGCCTTCGCTGAGGGTGAAGATCTGGCGGCGGCGGTCGAAGTTGGCGTTCATGAGCGCGGCCAGCGCGGGCCAGTCGCCGTCCGCCAGCGCGGCTCGCGCCTGCAGCGTGAGGTCGGCCCAGAAGGACATGGCGTCCACGACCTCTTTCTCGCCGCGTTCAAAGCGGTCGCGGATGTTGTTGTGGAAGACTTCGGAGCCCTCCGAGAGGTCGGTGCGGTAGGCGATGTAGAGCGGCGGCAGGCTGGGCAGCCGCAGCGGCTCGTAGCGGCCGAAGCCCTGCTTGTCGAGCAGCGCCTTGTCGAAGTCCATGAAGACGACGCCCTGGTAGACCTGCGCCACGCGGTCTTGCAGGCCGGCGGCGATGCCCAGCTCGCGGTTTTCAACGGCGCGGATCAGGTTGGCGAGCTGGGGCTTGGGGATGGTGACTCCGTAGAAGGCCAGCAGGGCGCGCAGCGTCGCCGTGATGATGGCGCTGGAGCCGGCCAGGCCCACGAGGTTCGGGATGTCGGTGTCGTAGCGGACCGTGAAGTTGCGGCGGTGCAGCTCGATCTCATGTTCTTGGCAGTAGCCGTAGAAACACTTGATGGCCGATTTGAGCAGGCGGATGCCGCCGTAGTAGCCGAAAAGCCGCACGTCGTCGTACAGCGCCTGGATGCTGTCGAAGACCGAGCCGTCGCGGCGGCAGGGCACGATCTCGAGTTCAGGCGACTCGTACAATGTGACGCGCGCGGAGAAATTCGAGAAGGTGAAGGCGATGGTTTTCCCGAAGTAGCCGTCGGAAGGGTTCCCGATGAGCGCCGCACGGGGGTAGGCGGTAGTACGTATGATCATGGAGACAAGATACACGAAAGGTTATGGGCGGGCAATGCAGGATTGCAGGAAGCCCAGATGGTCATCTGTGCCCAGCACCTTTTCCGAGAAGTAATCTGGACTCGGCGAGATTAATCATCGGCGGTGCGTCCGAAATCGGTTGGAGTTTGTACAGGAGGTATCGGGTCTTTGCGGCGTGTTTTTTATTGCCAGGGTACCCGAGTTTTTCCAGCGTCGCTTTTGTTTCAATGGAATATCCTCTTATGGCGAAGTAGAGGGGCTTATCGTTTTTTCGCATCAGAATCAGTCGTCTGACGGAAAGCAATTCAGAATGATTGTCAATCTCTTCATCAGTGACGGGATAATTGTATAGCTTCTTAGAGACGATCCACTCGCAGCATGTTTTGCGTTTAACGCCGGGCGCATGATTCCCAAAACCGTCAACCACGCTGTTCCACAGGGGAGTTTTTTCTGCAATCAAAGCTGCCTCGACAGCTGCAATCATGTTCTGCGCTTCTCCCTCAAAAATCATGAAGCGGCAATGGAATTCGTTCACGGATAAGCTGCGAACAGCTTGAATGCTTCTGGCATGTTCTTTGATACGCGAAAACAATTTGTTCTTTCCATCTGTAGCACTTGTGTTCCGGCTCTGTCGCCATCCATCAGGGACGGCTTTCCCCACGTAGATGGGAACATTGTAAGCGGTACGGTTGATTTCGTTTCCGAATTTTGAATAGATTCCAGACTTGCCAAGGTAGTAAAGCGCATATACACCCGCACCAACAAACGTTTGGGGAGGAGGAATCGCGAAAACGGGCGTTCCGTGAAAAAAAAGCACAGCATCCTTCAGAATTTCGGCGAACTCACTATTGCGGTATACATGCTTTTCTCTGTCGAAATCGTTTTGCATGAGGTGGCTCCTTGCTTGCCAATGGCCGATGTTGCTCAGCTCATCGCGTCGGCAAGGGCTTTGCCGAACGCGCTGCACGAGACTTCGGTGGCACCCTCCATCAGGCGCGCGAAATCGTAGGTCACGGTTTTGGCCGCGATCACGGTGTCCATGGCCGCGATCAGCCGGTCGGCGGCTTCGGTCCAGCCCATGTAGCGCAGCATCATCTCGCCGGAGAGGATGAGCGAGCCGGGGTTGACCTTGTCCAGATTGGCGTATTTGGGGGCCGTGCCGTGGGTCGCCTCGAAGACCGCCACGCCGGTGGTGTAGTTGATGTTGCCGCCGGGCGCGATGCCGATGCCGCCGACGCAGGCCGCGAGGGCGTCTGAAATGTAATCGCCGTTCAGATTGAGGGTGGCGATCACATCGTATTCTGCGGGGCGGGTGAGGAGCTGCTGCAGGAAGGCGTCGGCGATGCAGTCTTTCACGATGATCTCGCGGCCGGTCTTGGGGTTCTTGAACGAACACCAGGGGCCGTCGCCGATGAGTGTGGCGCCGTAGGCCTCGCGGGCAAGCTGGTAGCCCCAGTCGCGGAAGGCGCCCTCGGTGAACTTCATGATGTTGCCCTTGTGGACCAGGGTCACCGAGGCGCGGTCGTTGGCGATGGCATAGTCGAGCGCGGCCTTGACCAGGCGCTGGGTGCCTTCGACCGAGACCGGCTTGATGCCGATCGACGACGATTCGGGGAAACGGATCTTCGTTACGCCCATCTCGTTCTGCAGGAAGGCGATGACCTTGCGGGCGTCCTCAGTCCGGGCCAGCCACTCGATGCCGGCATAGATGTCTTCGGTGTTCTCGCGGAAGATCACCATGTCGGTCAGCTCGGGATGCTTCACCGGCGAGGGCACGCCCTGAAACCAGCGCACCGGGCGCAGGCAGACGTAGAGGTCGAGTTCCTGGCGCAGGGCCACGTTGAGCGAGCGGATGCCGCCGCCGACCGGCGTGGTCAGCGGACCTTTGATCGAAACCAAATAGTCGCGGCAGGCCGCCAGCGTCTCGGCCGGCAGCCAGGTGCCGTCGCCGTAGACGGCATTGGCCTTCTCGCCGGCGTAGACCTCCATCCAGGCGATCTTGCGGCGGTCGCCGTACGCGGCGGCCACGGCGGCGTCCCACGCGATCATCGCGGCGCGCGTGATATCGGGGCCGGTGCCGTCGCCTTCGATGAAGGGGACGATCGGACGGTCCGGCACCTTCAGGGTGCCGTCGCCGGACAGGGTGATTTTTTCGCCGAAAGCGGGCAGGGTGATCTTGTCGTAGGCCATGGTTGCTCTCCAAACGTCTTGAACGGTAAAAAGTCGCGCCAGTATACGGAATCTCGCCGGCCTTTGGCAATCAACAATGCCCCGCCGGTTACCTGTTTGTGGGCCCCTCAGCCGTCGCCGTCAGGTGTTCAGCGCAGCGCGGCGGCGGCCTGCTGCACGGCTTGGCGAGTGCGTTCGACCAGGGCGTCCAGGGCGGCGGCGTCTGATTTTTCGGCGCGCTTGAAATCATACTGCGCGAGCAGGTCGGCCAAGGCGGGCGTCACGGCCTTTTCGGCGCGCAGCAGGCGGATCTTTTCCGCCTCCTCGATGCCGTCGCGCAGCAGTTCCCAGCGCACCGAAGCACGCGGCCCCGGATAGAGCAGGAAGGTGTCGCCGGCGGGCCAGGGGCCGAAGCTGGAGTCATAGAGCGGGTCGCGCGGCCAGTTGACGAACGCCCAGCGCAGGAAGCCGTCGAGTCCGTTGGCGGCGGCATAGAGCCCGAGCCAAACCGGTTCGGCGGCCGGACTGGCCGAGAAGGTGTTCGGCCGGCGGGGGCCGCAGCAGACGTAGAACGTGGTGGTCTTGCCTTGCATGCGGCGTTGCGCGGCCTCTTGCAGGAAGGCGTGGTCGACGTGGCTGATGAACTGGCAGTAGTTGGCGAGGTCGATCCCCTTGAAATGGCTGGGCGGGTGGTTGCCGGGCATCGCGACCTTCAGGCGAGGCGCGTATTTTTTGACGCAGTCGGCGGTGGCGCGCGTGTCGTCCGCGCCGCGTTCGTCCATGGCGATATAGGTGTCGTCCGCCCAGCCTTTGCGCGCGAGGTGGCGCTGGAAATCCTTGAGGAACGGACCCCAGTAGGCCTCGTGCTCCGGGGTTCCCGGCTTCAGGACCGGGCGTACGGTGTCGCCGGTTGCCCCGTCGGTGTAGGAGACGCGATTGCCCCACGTCGCCATGGTGTAGCAGTGGATCTGCGGGCCGATGCCGCAGCGCCGGCCGAAGGCGACATACGCGTCGAAGAGCGCGTAGTCGAACGACCATGTGCCGTCGGGATGTTTCACGCGCGGGATCATCGTGTGGTAGGCGTCGAAATTCTGATGGTTCCACGGCAGATCAGTGATGGTCACGGTCAGCGCTTTCTGTCCCGCGCCGGCCAGCTCGCGGTAGATGGGCTCCAGCACGCGGTAGTGCTCTGGCGAGAAGGGCTTCACGCCGTGGTAGCGCGCGACGGCCCACGGGTGCTGCCACAGGTCGAGGAAGAAGGCCCAGTCCTCAGGGTCGGGCAGCCGGGCTGCGAGGACAGTCAGTTCCAGCGGAAAGGCGAGCACACGCCCACCTTCGCCGGTGACGGTCAGGGTGCCGCGGTAGAGGCCGGGCTTGGCGCGTGGCGGAACCGTCACGGTCAGCCAGACTGGCCTGTAGCCGCCGGCCGGCAGGTCGAGTCGCTCGGCGGTGTCGAGAATGTCGCCGACCGGCTGCTTGTCAGCCAGCACGTAGCGCACAAAACGCGGCACGGCCGCGGCGGCCGGGATCTCAGCGCCGCGCGCGCCACGCAGCGCCGAGCAGCTCAGGCGCAGTTGCGGGACCGGTTCGGAGGACCAGACGACGAACTGACCGTGGGCGCGTTCGTTGCGCCAGGCGGAGGCGCGCCAGCAGCGTTGCGTCTCGTCGCCCTCGGCGTTGGCGGCGGTGATGCGGTCGAGCGGCACGCAACGGCCGCGCAGGCCCGGCGCGAAGTCGGTCGGCGTGACCTGAAACTCGACGATGTGCCCGCCGGCGCCGCGCACGCTGCTGTCGGTGATCGTGACTCGCAGCGCGCGCGCCTCGACCGGCTGCGAGAACGGCACGACAAAGCCTTCGGCGGTGGCCGGGCGGTCGTTCCGGGTCCAGTCCGCCACGCGTGTCCACGTCTTGCCGTCCGGCGAGGCCTCGAGGAAAAACGCGTAGACGCGCGGCTCGCCGAAGTAGAACCAGATGCGGGCTGCCTGCAGCGTGGCGGGTTCGCGCAGCGCGACGGTCAGCACGGCGGGGAGCTGCTCGCAGGCCCAGTGGTTGTTCGCGTCGACCTTGCCGTCGGTCACGAAGTGCGGGCCGCGGTCGCTCCATTGGCCGGAGACGCTCAGCGTGGCGCCGTCCAGCGGGTCGGCCAGGCGTGGCGGCACCGGCTCGTACGTGTCCATGCGCCAGTTGAGCGCGGGGGTCGGCTCGCCCCTGCCTGACAGGGCGGCGGCGCACATGACGGCCGCCATCCAGCGTGCGGCCCGGTCTGCGTTTCGCGTGATCTGCATGCGTTTCTCCAGGGTCGGTTGCGGCGTGTTCCCGGTGCGTGCCGGGACTGTGCCTTGCGCGGCGTCATGCCGCGTCGCTCCTTCCCACACCGGGAAGACTAACAAAACGGAGGGGGATTGGCTACCGCGTTGCTTTCCGCCCCGGCACCCCGCTGATCCCGCCGATTCCCGTCAAAGCCTTGACCGGGCAACCTTCGCCGTGATACTGTAAGCGACGATATGACCCTTGGGGAGAGGGTTAAACAGGAGGATGGCAATCATGAAGAGACGTGATTTTCTCGCGGCTTCGGCGGTGGCCGGGGTCGCCACCGTGTGCGGCGCGCCGCGCGCCGCGGCGGATCAAGCAGGCGGAGGGAACGGCATGCCGAAGCTGACACCGCCGGAGAAGCCGGCCGAATTGAATCTGTGCCTGCAGTGGGGGGCGATCCCGGGCGGCGAGATCAAAGAAAAACTGGATTTCCTTGAGGCCAACGGCTTTACGGCGGTCGAAATCCCTTCGGGCGACTGGCCGATCAAAAACTGTGACGCGCTGATCGAGGCGATGAAGGGGCGCAAGCTGTTTCTCGCTACGGCGTGCGGGCCGAGCGATTTTTCGTACGCGGAGCCTGAGAAGCGCGAGGCCGAGGTGCAGAAGTTCCTGCCGGTGCTTGAGGCGCTCGGCAAGATGAAGTCGGTGGGCCTGATCATCTGCCCGGCGCGTGGCAAGCTGAGCGAGCCGGGCCGGTTGAGCGCCAAGGAACTGCGCAAGGATTTTGTCGAGAACACCGGCAAGCGTCTGGCGGAGCACGCGCACAAGCACGGAACGTCGATCGTGTTGGAGCCGCTGCGGCGCAACGAGACACCCTTCTTGCGGCAGGTGGCGGACGGCGCGCGCATCGCGGCGGACATCGGGCCGGGCGCGACGGTCATGGGCGATTTCTGGCACATGGGGTTGGAAGAGACCAGCTTCATGGGCGCCTTTATCTGCGGCGGCAAGTTGTTGACGCATGTGCACATCGCCGGGTTGAAAGAGCGGATCATCCCCGGCGTGCACCGCGATGCCGACAACTACGTGGACGGATTCAAGGGCCTCAAGCTCATCGGCTACCGCGGAGCGGTCAGCTTCGAGGGCGGCTGGCCCAAGAACCCTGAGGACCCCAAGAAGGGGCTGCCTCAGGAGGAGAAGATCCGGTTGATCCGCAATATGGCCACGATGCTGCGCGAGCAGTGGGCGATGGCGTAAGGAAGTTCGTTCGTTCATTATTGCATGAGTGGATGCGTCCATTCGTGCATGATTTGTCAGGGAGAGATAGATGCAAAACCGTAGAGAGTTCATCAAGGGTTCCAGTGTGTTTGCGGCGATGATGGCGGCGGCGCCGACGATTTCGATTGCGCAGAACGCGCCGCGCGTATTCAAGGTCGGCATGATCGGCGCGGGCGGGCGCTGTTCGGGCGCGATGGCGCAGATCATCGAGGCGGCCAAGAATCTTGGCCACGAAGTCAAGCTGGTCGCCGTGTGCGACTTCTTCGAAGATCGCGCCAAAGGCGCCGCGAAGAAGTTCGGCTGCGACGAGAAAAACGCCTTCTGGGACGCGAACAGCTACAAAAAGGTCGTGGCCTCTGACTGCGAAATCATCGTGACGGCAACGCCGCCGAATTTCCGTCCGGTCCATGTCGAGGCGGCGATCAAGGCCGGCAAGCACGTCTTCGCCGAGAAGCCGGTGGCGGTCGACGGACCGGGCCTGCGCCAGTTCCTGGCGGCGGCCAAGTTGGCCAAAGAGAAGAATCTCGCCCTGGTGGCCGGCTCGCAGCGCCGTCATCAGAAGGGCTATCTGCTACAGGCCCTGGCGCTGCAGCAGGGCAAGGTCGGCCAAGTGTTGGGTGGCGCGGTTTACTGGAACGGCACGGTGCCGTGGGTGCGCGCGCGCAAGGAGGGCATGAGGAACGATGCCTACCTGTGCAGCAACTGGGTGAACTGGACGGAAATGTCCGGCGACCACATCGTCGAGCAGCACGTCCATAACTTGGATGTCGCGAACTGGTTCATCGGGCGCTACCCGCGTACGGCCGGAGCCTTCGGCGGGCGCGCGCGCCGCGTTTCGGGCAACCAGTACGACTATTTCGGCGTGGACTTCGACTACGGTGACGGCATCCACATCCACAGCCAGTGCCGCCAGATCGGCGGGACCAGCGGCTTCGTGGGCGAGCGTTTCCGCACGGAGCAGTTCGAGATCTCGGGCGGCGGCAAAATCCAGAAGGTCGGCGGCGAGGCGCTGAAGCTTGAAGGCGACACCTATACGCTCAACGGCAACACCTACGCGATCAAAGATGGCAATCCGTACGTGATCGAGCACGAAAACCTGCTGCGCGGCATCCTCGGTCAGATCCCGCTCATGAATGAGGGCGAAAGCATCGCGATGGGTACAGCCTGCGCGATCATCGGGCGTATATCGGCCTACACCGGCCAGACGGTCCGCATGTCGGATGTCATCGAGAACCAGAACTCGCCCTATTACAATCTCGTCTGCAAGCCGACTTGGCAGGAGTTCGAGGCGGGCGATGTGGCGATGCCGGAGTACGGCGACGATCAGGCGCCGCTGCCGGGCAAGCCCTGGGGCAAATAGGCGCGACGATATCGCGCATCCCGCAAGGGGTTGTCGCGACGCGGCGGCGCGGGCTTCGGTCCGCGCCGCTCTGTTTTTAACAGGGCCGTGTCTGGATAAAAAACAAAAGGAACGCTGAGTGCTCAGCGTTCCTTTTGTTTGTTCAAACCTGCGCGCCGCAGCTTAGAGCTGCATCTCTTTGAAGACCGTTTCGATCTTCGCGGCGGCCTTCAGGCCCTCGATATATTTTTGGACCGCTTCGCGCGACTTGCCCTGCTTGAGCTGCTCGGTGACCTGCTCGGCGGTGGGCACCGGCTGCGGTTGCTGCGCCTGGTCGATCTTCACCAAGATGTGCGACGCCGTGACGGCCTCGGGCTTCGCCGGCGTGTCGCCCTTGGCTTCGGTTGCCGGCGATTTGGCCGTGACCTTGATCAGGTGGTAGCCGAACTGCGTTTCGATGATATCGCCGACCTTGCCGATCTCCTGCGTGAAGGCGGCATCCTCAAAGGGCTTGACCATCTGGCCGCGCGTGAACTCGCCGAGGTCGCCGCCTTTCTGGCCGCTGGGACAGTCGGAGTTCGCCTTGGCCAGCTCTGCGAAATCTGCACCGCCGGCGATCTGCTGCTTGATACTCTCGATCTTGGCTTTCTTCGCGGCCTTGTCCGTATCGAGCCCCTTGTTCTTCTCGGCGATCTCGGCATTGCCCTTCTCGACGTCGGCGATCGCTTTCTTGACATCCGCCTCGTCGATCTTGATGTCGGCCAGCACATTCTTCTGGATGAGCTTGTCGATCACCATGCCGTCCTCAAACTCGGCGCGGGCGGCCTCCTCGCCCAGCGGCGACTCCTTGAAATACTGATCAGGCGTCTTGTTCTGAGGTTTCAGCGCCTCTTCCATCTTGGCGAGCTGGGTCTTGCGGTCTTCGTCGGTCACGGTGATCGCCTGCTTTTTGGCTTCGCCGAGGAGAAGCGTTTTCATGATGAAACTGTATGCCGCACGCTGCTCGAAATATTTTCTGGCCTCCGCCATCTGTTCGGCCGGCACGTTTTGCGCCTTGATCAATGCGTCAACCACCGCAGCCATGTCTTTGCGCAGATACTTTGTGTCGTTCACGGAAGCAACGACTTCGTTCGGGTCTGCGGCGGGCTCGGCGGGCACGGCGACGGGCGCGGCGGGGGTGTCGGCGGCCTTCGCGACCTCAGATTCTTTTTTGCAGCCGGTTGCGACCACCAGCGTGGAAGCCAGGGTCAGGCTGAACAAGGGGGCGCACTTCATGGTATCTTGGTCTCCTATCACGCAGGTTTCTGCGTAGGGGTTGTGTCCAACATCTCCCAAGCGACACGACGGACAGCCGAGGGCACTTCGAGATGAAACACCATAAACATACCAAGAAATCGGGATAAGCCAAGGAGAAGATTCACGCCTGGCGCTTTTTTTTGGAGCTGAACCGCTGTGGACGCCGCCTCATAGCAGGGGGCATCTCTCAGGCTGAGAAACAAATCACGCACCGCGCGATGCAGTGACAAAGAGGCTTCGCCGGGCTGGCTCTTGGCGAGATGCGGACAGCTCAGACGCCCGGAGGGCAGGGAAAAGCGCAGCCAGATGCGCTCGGGCAGATGGCACTGCGGACAGGTGGCGAGATCGGGCAGCAGGCCGAGAAGCCGCAGCAGGTGGGCTTCATGCCAGAGCAGCAGGCCGCGCAGGTCGTCGGTCTCGGAGCCGTGGGCCAACCGGTCGAGCGTCTGGCTCAGCAAGCTGAACAGGGCGGCGGACTCCTGCTGGCCGGGCACGACACGCGCCGTGAGGTCGCAGAGGTAGCCGGCCGCCACGGCGTGCCGCCAGCGGCTGCGCAGCGGCTCGCGCAGGTCGATCGGGGAACACGCCCGAATCGCGTGCACGCCGTCATGCTCGCGCCGGTAGAAAAGCAGGTCGCAGGTGTAAAAGAGATCGTACTGCCCCAAGAACGCGCTCTTGGGGCGGCAGGCGCCTTTGACGGCCGTCACAATTCGCCCGTGGCCCGGCGTAAGCCAGGTCACCATGTGGGAGGTCTGCGACCAAGGGCGGATGTGCAGCGCGATCGCGGGTGTCTGGATGATCACAGCGGCCGTTCCTTTCCAGCAGGTCAGACGAGTTCACGCAGGACCGCGTCGCACACCTCGCGCCCGCGCGCCGTCAACCGCCAGCGCCGTCCGCCGCGCTCGGTGATCCCCTGCGCGGCCAGCTCGTCAAGGCGGCGCTCCCAAAGCTCCGCCTGCGCGCTCAGCGCCGGAAAGCGCAGCGCGTCGGCTGCAGGATCAACCCCTTCGTGCAGGCGCAGGGCGAAGAGCGCCCGCTCCGCCGCGTCCTCTGCCGCGCCGAGTGTGTCGTGTTCGCCGGGGGGCAAGCTGTCGCGGCTCAGGGCATGGATATACTCTTCAAGGTCTTCGCTGTTGGTCCAGCGCGAGCGGCCGATGCGCGAGGCCGCCGCCGGACCGAGGCCCAGGTAGTCGTGGCCGCGCCACACCGCCAGATTGTGGCGGCATTCAAAGCCGGGGAGCGCGTAGTTTGAGATCTCATACCGCGTGAAGCCGGTTTGTGCCAGTGCGCGCTCGGCCTGGGTGAGCGCGGCGAGCTGCGCCTCGTCGTCAGGCAGCTCGAGGCCTGCGGCGACCTGCACGGCCAGCGGCGTGCCGGGCTCCAAGGTGAGCGCGTAAACCGAAAGATGCTTGAGCGAGAGCGACATCGCATGCTCGAGCGTCTCCTGCCAGAGCGCGGGCGACACGCCCGGCAGCCCGGCGATCAAGTCGATGCCGGTGTTCTCAAACCCTGCGTCCTGCGCCCGTTTCACCGCCGCGGAGGCCGCCTGGGCATCATGCCGACGGCCCATTCGGGCTAGGGTGGCGTCATCAAAGCTCTGCACGCCGATGCTGATGCGGTTCACGCCGATGGCAGCCAAGGCTTTGAGGATGCTGTCCGAGGCCGAGGCGGGGTTGAGTTCCACGGTCCATTCCTCGACGGCCCCGAGCGGCAGCCGTGTAGCCAATGCGTCGGCTAGCCGTTTCAGCCCCTCGCAGCCCAGCATGGCCGGCGTACCCCCGCCCATGTAGAGCGTACGCAGTGGTCCGTTGTCAATCTCGGGCAGCAGGGCGCGTCGGCAATCGTATTCGCGCGCCGGCAGCATACTGTAAAGGTCAATTACGCTCGGTGCCGCCACAACCGAAAAAAAACCGCAGTAGTGGCATTTGCCGTCACAAAATGGGACATGGATGTAGAGGTGGGCTGGCATCACGCATAGACTTTACCGATGCACGGGAGCTGCGGCAAGCAGAAACGTCGGCCAGGGCGCATCCGTTTCACTGACCGTTGAGGTTTCGGGTTTCTGGTTTCAGGTTCCTGTCACGCATCCTTCCTTCCTGCTTCTGTCTCTCAACCGACAGGGTCTTGCAGTCGGCCGGGCGGTCTCGGCGAGACCGCCCGTTATTCTTGAGGTGTAATCAGTGTAACCAGAGGTTCGCAAAAGGCAGAAAAAGGCCGATTGCTAGCGGGATTAGAAATGGTACAATGGCGACATGAGTGTGACTGTTGAAAACGTTGTGGCCGAGGCACTGGAACTGCCGTCGCCGCTACGGGCGTTCGTGGCCGAGAAACTGATCGAGAGTCTTGACGCGCCCGATAGTCCCCCACTATCCAGTAAATGGCGGGAGGAAATTCGTCGGCGTTGCTCGGAACTGGATCGTGGCGCAGTCGCGCTTCGTCATGCTGAAAATGTATTTGACGAGGCGTTCGCGGCGTTGGTATGAAAACGGTCAAGTTCCATCCTTGCGCAGAGACCGAGATGGTCGAGGCCGCCACTTACTATGAAACGCAACAATCCGGCCTCGGCAGAAGGTTTCTTGCAGCAGTTCAGGAAGCCGTCAACAGGATCGTTGTTAATCCGCATCTTTACCCGGTCGTCGAACTTGATGTCCGTCGCTGCCTTACAAAACCTCATCCAGAATATTGGCACTAACGCGCCATATTCTGATTTGTGATGTTGTCAGTGGGCCGATGAACGCATAGACTGTATGCAGCGAAAAAAATGGAATTCGGCAAGCGAGGGGAATGACGTGAGCAGATGGATCGGAATTGCACTTCTCACAGGGGCGATGTGTGCCCAAGGCGCGGGGCAGCCTCCGTAC
>Ga0209097_10003190_pt1 | contig 12726 bp, 8 predicted proteins | sample AD_UKC052_MetaG_FD_184419 | JGI IMG/M metagenome (GOLD analysis project Ga0209097, IMG submission 184419) | Active sludge microbial communities of municipal wastewater-treating anaerobic digesters from USA - AD_UKC052_MetaG (SPAdes) (version 2) | ecosystem: Engineered > Bioreactor > Anaerobic >... | reverse complement strand
TTTTGTTCGTCACTCACTATGCATCCACCTTTCCTCTTTTTTAGATATTTGGATATATCGATATCTTGCTCTGCCGGGCAGTTGCAAAAACGAGAAACTGCATCGCAAGCCCGGCGTCTATGCTTTTTGATATCGATCAGAAATCAAATTTGTAGGGAGGAGATGGGAGAAATTCAGATGTGTAGTAATATTTCGGATCGGGATTCATCTGAACTCCTTTTTCCTTCACGATATCGATAGTATCCTGCATTCTTGCGGGATCGATGTAGCCAATGCCATAGTTCTTATACCGATCGGTCTTGAAGAATTCCTTCACTGCAGTAAGGTTTGCGACAAAGTCATCCCTATTGATAGGATGATATTTAGAAAGAATAGTGATGGCTTCGGGAATGTTGTTAAGTGTATACTGCCATGCTCGGTAGGAGACCTTGAGGAATTTGCGCAGCGCTTCAGGATTGTTTTTCATAAAATCTTCGTTTGCGATATAGCTATGCGCATAGGCATTGAAACCATAGTCAGCCCAGAGAATATAGCCTAGCTGATCAGCAGGAACTGCTTTTTCCATAAATGGTTTCCCTGTATACAGCTCAAATACCACATCGGCTTTTCTTGTGCCAAGTGCAGCCGGTTTCGCTGTAGGGTCGATATTGATAAATTTCACATCATCTGGCTCAAGGCCAATCATCTTCGCAAATGCAGGCCACATAACTTTGTGGCCATCGGAGACAGGCACTGCCACAGTCTTGCCTTTGATATCCTGCGGAACCTTGATTCCTGAGTCCTTCCAGAAGAACATACAGTTAGGGTGTTTATCAAAAATGATGCCGACGATCTTAATTCTAGCACCTTTTGCCCTTGCTTCTATAGGCACCGGAGCATCAGAGATACCAATTTGTGCTTTACCTGCATCGACCATCTGAACACTAAAGCCAGATCCTTGACCAATCATCACATTGACATCGAGCCCTTCCTCCTTAAACCAACCCTTATCCATGGCGACATAGTAGGGAGCGTGATCGCCAGAAATTGTCCAATTCAACAAGAAGTTGATTTTCGTTGTTTCTGCCGAAAGCCCAGTGAGTCCTGCCAGGATGAGAAAGGACACCGCGAGAATTGAAAAAATCCTTTTCCCCATTTTAGAAACCTCCTTATCTCAAAATCAAAGTAGCATAGGGTTAATTGTACAACCCCACATGCACAAATTTATTTATCCCCGCTCTCTCACTCGGAAATACCACGGCATGCACATCCTTTCGAGTGCAGCCACTATTCCAAACAAGGCAACACCAAAGACTGATACAAGAATGAGGCTTGCAAAAATTGGCGGAGAATCCATGGTGTACTGCGAGGCGATAATAATAAAACCAAGGCCTTTATCTGAAGCAATGAATTCTCCTACAATTGCTCCAACGACGCACATCGTCGAGCTAATCTTTAACCCAGCAAAAATATAGGGAAGAGAATTGGGTATGCGGAGCTTCAAGAAAATTTGAAGCTTTGTTCCATTGAGGTATTTGACAAGGTCTAAGAGGTCTTCATCAATTTCTGTCAAGCCTACTGTTGTATTAATGACAATCGGAAAAAATGATACAAGAAATGCAATAAGAATATTAGTTTTAAGCCCATAGCCGAACCAAAGAACAAGAAGCGGTGCAATTGCGACGATGGGAAGCGAATTAAGAAAGACAAATACCGGCATGAAGATCTTTTTCAGAGTCGAGCTCCATGCTAGGACAATGGCAATAAGGATGCCCAATGCTGAGGTAATTGCGAATGAAATACCCAATTCTGTCAATGTGATACGAATATGAATCAACCAATTATAGTTTGCGTCTGGCTGTTTCAAGAACAGATGCTGCAGCACGACAATAGGTGACGGTAAGATATATTCTTTTATTTTAAAAATACGAACGCATAATTCCCAGAGTATAAGCAATGCAAGGACCACGGCCGGCGTCTTAATCTTTTCCCATATGCGAGCGGCATTGAAGGAAACACAAAGGGAAGCAAATTTGGTATTCGTATCTTGAGAAAGATCTGAAGCTTTGAGGCATTGAGATATCTGTCCAAATCAAGAAGGTCCTTATCGACAGAATCAAGCCCCACAGTGGTGTTGAGCACAATGGGAAAAAAAGCACAGATAACTGCAATAGTCACATTCGCTTTGAATCCATAGCCGAGCCAAATGAGGAAAAGAGGCGCAAGTGCAATCTTTGGCAAAGAATTGAGCACCTCAATGATAGGCATGATGAGGCTTCTGAGGATTTTTGACCAGCAAATAAGGATTGCGAGGAGAAAACCTATCGCTGCAGCAAAAGCAAAACTTACTATGATCTCCACAAGCGTTGTGCTGACACGTGCCCACCACGTATTCTCAGCGACTTTTTCGGTAAAGAAGAGACATTTGAATACCACGACAGGCGAAGGAACAACAAACTCTTTCAAATGAAAGATCACGACAATTGCCTACCATGCTGCAATAGCAATCGCGATGTAAAGCAGATTGAGAAGCGTATGCCCTAGAGAAGATCTCTTTCTGCTCATTCTTGAGTTCCTTCCCATGCGGTTTTATGAAGTGGTCGACCTATCTCTTTTACTTTATAACCAAAACCTGTAAGGCCTAGAGAATCCAACTGCACACACCCATTTTTTCTTCTATACACACCAGGATGCACCGTAGCCTCAATTGCAGAAGCGTCTGGATAAAACTGCATTGCATTTGTCTCCACTCCCATAATTGTCCCCGCATGAGCAGCGAGCTGAAGGTGAGGTATCTGCGCTAGCATAGGATTTGTAAGGTCCTGCACCATCATGGTCATGCCCATTGCTTTTGCCCAACAGAGGCTGAGAAGAGCGCTGGTGAAAGTTTTGCAGGTCTTCAGTGCCACACCAGTCCAACCGAGGACTCTGCCTAAAGCGAGGTATTTCCAATCGTGGGCGCTTTCATCCATAAAGAGAGGTTTGCGGGCACTGACAGAATGAGCATCGATACGATTCTTATCGAGATCATAAGGAAAAGGCTGCTCAATATAGAGAATCATCCCAAATATGCGAGGAGCATCTTTCATAAGGCGATCGAGAATTTCGCATACATAGCGAGGATCAGTTACGGTACAGTTGAAGTCAGTGCTGAGCCAATCCACACCATATTGAATCGCTATATTTCCCACTTTGCAGATCCGCTTATAATCCCATTCTGCATCAGTCCCCGTAAGTTTTATTTTAAGACATTTCAAGCCATCGCGAATGATCCAGTCAGAGAGGACAACCGGGTACCCATCGTTCGGTTCAGCTCCCGTCAAATCGTCTTTAGTCAAAATATCAGTACCGCCAACGAGGTGCCATGCTCTCAGGGTTTGAGGCGCTGGTCGAACTAGATAATCTTCAGGATATTTGTTTTTGAATAATTGAGCGTACTTGCGGCCATAGAACCACGCAAGATCCTTATTCATGAAATTGGAATTGAGTGTTTCAAAGATTGGCAGACCATGAAGATTTCCATATGCATCAAAGAGTGCGATATCAAACGAAGCCGTACAGAGAAGCGCTGAAAGCCACGGCATTTCGGGAAGATTGATTGCCATTCTCTTCTCATTAAAGGAAGCAAGCACATTCGGCAGGATATCGTTCAGAAAGGCATGGCCGAGTTCCATAGGATGTCCCCACGCTTTGAAGTCATTCCACACCTGTGCAAGAATGACACAGAAGTCTTGCATCGCGGTGAGACGAGCATCATAAGAAAAATCGCTAGGCCATGCCCACGCTGCGCTCAAGGGGGTTTCTCCCCAGCCTTCTGCTCGTTTTCCTTTTCGAGATGATACAATGACTCTTGCGCGAGCGCAGCACACATGCGTCGTAGTTTCAATGCCAAATTTTAGCGGTATCCTCGTTTTTACGGGCAAAAAATAAAGAGAAATAGCCTCAATACGAATATCCTGTTTCGCTGGAATCGATTGATGATACTATGGCCTTGAGATTAGTCAAGTTTTCGCATTGCCTTATCAAATTATAAGTTCAGAATATTTCAAAAAGGCCAAACAGCATCTCCATCGCCAAACTGTCGATACTCGATTGCTTCTTCTATTGCAGACTCTGTAATTTCGTTCTCTCCATCTATGTCGGCTATGGTACGTGCGAGTCTAAGAATGCTATGCCCAGCGCGTGCCGAAAGGCTATAATTAGCCATCCCTGATAGAAATGCTTTTTCAGCCGATCCTGCTATATGACAAATATCATTTACAATCCCTGCAGGGATATGAGCATTGTTACAAGTGAGAATTTGATTTGCTTCCGAAAACATCATACTTCTTGAATACCCCATGTTTTCCTTTTCTTTCTTACTCATCCCATCGTTTGTCCTTTTAAACCGCATGTTCTGGATTTCGCGCGCAGATTTTACTTTATCTCGAAGCAAATCTACATCTACCGCTCGAGATTCGATAAGGCGAGAAGCTTTCGGAGGCTGGATTGCGATGCGCATGTCGATTCTATCCAGGAGAGGTCCTCCGAGCTTTTTCCAATATCGCCTAATCTCTTCGGGAGAACATATGCAGGTTTTTCCGCGCATACCCAAATTGCCACAAGGACAAGGATTTGCAGCCATTATGAGCTGAAAATCTGAAGGAAAGCGAAGCACTCGGCCGGCTCGCACAATATCGACATAACCACGCTCAACAGGCTCTCGGAGTCCCTGCAAGACATCCCGTCTAAACTCTGGGCATTCATCGAGAAAAAGCACACCATGATGAGCCAGACTGACCTCTCCCGGCCTCAGGGGTTTCGCGCCTCCGAGTATTCCTTCCATGCTGGCGGAGTGGTGAGGAGCTCTAAATGGCGGCCTCCTTCCCGAGCAGGTCCAAAGGCTGCCCCAAAGAGAATAGATGGAAGCGGTATCGAGAGCTTCTTGCTCCGAAAGATCTGGAAGAATCGAAGGAAAGCGACGGGCAGCCATGGTCTTCCCCGCACCAGGCGGTCCAGCGAGAAACATATTATGCCCTCCTGCGGCCGCAATGACGAGCGCACGCATCAATCTCTCATCACCGCGAAAATCGCTATATGTTTCCCTGCTTTCATTCAGATCGAGCCACAAGGAGGGAGACCTTGGCGGGATTTGCTTTTCCTGTCCAATTGGCAAATCTCCTTGTGAAAATTGCCCTTCTTGCACATCTCCTTGTGGCGTTTTTCCCTTTCCAATTTCTATAAGGATTCTATTTGATTCAGCTAGATGACGAATAGGCCACACCTGAACGGCCTTCAAAATCCGTGCTTCTTGGGCATTCTCAAAGGGGAGGATACAAATTCGAATACCATGAGAAGCAGCAGAGCGAACAGCGGGCAAGATTCCTCTTACGGGCCGAATTTCTCCTTCCAGCGTCAATTCTCCCATTGCCATCGCACATATGGGCAAGTCCCCTATCTGACCAGATTTTTCGAGTATTTTTAAGGCAATGGGTAAATCATAGGCTGAGCCCTCTTTGGGCAAATCGGCAGGAGAGAGATTTACAAGAATACGATCCTGAGGGAATTCGAAGCCTGCATTCCTAACTGCGATTCTAGCGCGCTCGCGTGCTTCGCGCACAGATGTCGATGCGAGACCAACTATTTCGACGGCGGGTATGCCGTTTCTAATGTCAGCCTCGATATGAACTAAGATTCCATCGAATCCAAGCGGTTCATGTGCATAGAGATCCATGCCGTTCCTTAGCCTCTCTTCAGTCTCTCTCTTAGAGACGCAGAGAGAACGGCATTGTGCTTCAATTCTCTTAGCCGATCAGAAGAGAATCTAAGTCCAGCTCAGCTGCGGCACAAGGCATCATTACATCGAATGCTTCCAGCACCGCTGGATGAATCTCGCCAAAGACTCCGACACTTTCCTTCTCCAAAAAGACTTCAACCTGTCTGCCCGGGACGAAGCGCGGATCAGCGGACTCACGCACCGTGTAGTTCTTCCCTAAGAAATACATAAGTGTCGCCACATGAGAAGCGATTTCATTGTAATCTGCTTGCGCATGACTTATCAAAAAGCCGATGTGCTGGCGAGTAACAACACCATAATTCTCTTCAGGGTCCTTTATGGCGACTTTGCCTACTTCGAATGTCCGATGAGGATATGAGGCTTTGGCCGATACACTTTCAGTCTGCAAGAGCCCCGGAATTGGCGAATTCCTGACATACTCATAGTTTTCGGTCATAGGATTGGCTATTTTCACAAGCTGACCAACGGGTATTTGCATCTTTTCAGCATAGTCTATACCTGATCCAAGATAATTATAGATCATCTCCTGATAGCCAAGACCTATCATTATATCCTTTGCTTTGCGGGAGAATACTTCGATGGGAGTAAGTCTTCCTATTGTAAAATCTGAAGGTCGCTCGGGAGCGAAATTCTCAATACCAAGGCCTATCATGATATCTTCTGCGACATCTACGGGATGGAGAAAATCATTTCGATATTCGGGTGGAGTTACATGCAAGGTGAGCCCATCGCTACAATAAGCGCCAAGCCCCATCCGAGCTAAGGCATCTTGCGCTTTTTTCAAATCGATAGAGTCTCCAAGCAGTCGATTTGCTTCGATAAGAGAAAGAGTTACTTTGTTCTGAAAATAATAGGGAAAGATCACGGAGGATCCAAATGGACTGTCGTATTCATAATCGACCCGCACATTTGCTATTTCAAAGCCAATGTCATAAAAATCGCAAGCCATTATGGAAGCCGAAAGCGCTACCGAAGGGTAATCGGTACCTGTTACTTCAATGAAGACCTCGGAGTCGTCAACCTGGACTGCACCGATATCAGCGCTATTGATTATTGGCGGATACGATAGCACACTCCCCTTAGAATCTGTAAGCAAAGGATGTATGGTTTTGCCCTCTAGAATGGATCCATACTCGACACCCTTTGGATGTTCTTTGAGAATCTGACTTAAGGTCATTGATCGAGTCTCCTGAAGCGGCACAAAGGACACCGAATCTGGCTCTACTCCAAAATATCGAACAGGCCATTCGATAAGCCCTGTTCGATAGATTCCTATCGAAACCCCTTTTCGTTTGCGGCCATAATTCCAAGCCAGCTTTTCCTGAGTCTGAATCATGTCTTTTAGCAGAGCGTCGCTTATAGGCTTGCCCTTTGCAACGAAACAAGCAATCCATGGACGGACTTCTCTCACGGATTTTTCGACAACAACCCGATAGGCTGCATCGATACTTTTTCCCTTAGATGCAAAGAAAGGATAAGAAGGAATATTCCTTGTTCGGTATATTCGCAACTGCCGAGCCAATCCGGCAGTTGTCCAAAGATCCGGGCGGTTTGTGTCATTTAGCTCAATTTTGATCATGCGCTCGCCCGCATCCGAAGGAATCCTATCCCATTCATCCAATTCTGCCTTTGCTATAGTGAGGTCCTGTTCAAGATCTTCATAATTGCTCCAGCTTTGCCCTGCAAGTTGAAAAAAGAACTCTTCGTTGACTTCGATTTTTGGCATGGTTTATCTCCGGACCTCATTGTATTTTGTATTGGGATCGACGCATCCTCACGCTCTCCAGATCGCTGCAGAACAAATCTCGCAGATCATTGAGGCCAAGCGCCATAAGCGCCATCCGATCGATGCCGATACCCCAGGCTAGAACCGGTACTTCGACGCCAAGAGAGCTAGATACCTCTGGTCTAAAAATACCTGAACCGCCCAGTTCAAACCATCCGAGCACAGGATGCTTTATATGAACCTCGATCGAAGGCTCGGTAAAAGGAAAATACCCAGGCACATATTTTACTTCCTTGGCTCCAGCAACCTCGACAGCAAACATCTCCAAGAATCCAAGTAAGGTCTTAAGATTCACATTTCTGCCAAGCACAATGCCCTCGGTTTGATAGAAATCCGACAGGTGAGTGGCATCTACGCGATCGTATCTAAAACAGCGCACAATACCAAAATACTTGCCTGGAACCTCAGCCTTTGGAAGCTGCCGAGCGGATAACACCGTCCCCTGACTTCGAAGTATGAGCCGCCTTGTAAAATCCCGATCGAATTGATATTGCCAGCCACGGCTGCCCGTATTGCCTCCATTTTCGTGCGCCGCAGCGACATTAGATAGGTATGGCTCCTCGATGAACTTTGCGTGTGTCGGCTCTTCAATGTAATAGACATCATGAATATCGCGGGCTGAATGGAACTGTGGCATGAAAAGTGCATCCGAGTTCCAGAACTCGGTTTCCACAAGGTTACCATCGAATTCCACGAATCCTAGCGAAACTAGCTTGTCCTTGACGCCTTCCAAGAATTCGACATAGGCGTTCCGGCGGCCTGGTATGACTCTGGCTGGTGGAATCTGAACATTGTAAGGTCGGAAATGGCCTTTCTTCCATGTACCTTTCTCGAGCATCTCCGGAGTAATAGCGCCTAATTCCTCCCCAGTCATACCCAGGGTACTTATGGCTTTGCGGTATTCTTTCGCAATAGGAGTGACACGATAAAGGACTCTGACTCTATCGGTTATTCTGAAAGGGCTGTCCTGCGCGCCGCGCTTCTTTGCAATTTGCCCCATTAGCGCTCTTTGAGAATCGGAGAGCGCTTTTTCCGAGACTGAACCGCCACTGGAGGCAGCCAACGCAAGAAGTGATTCGATTTCCGAGAGAGACGCGGGAAATTCATTTTTTGCGAGCCTGGCGCGGCGCGCTTCATCTATCGCACATACGGCTTCTTTGGAGAGCGAACCAAAGGCCGATCCTACAGTTTTCTGGTCAAAACCCAGAGTTTGAGCTATTTCGGGCAGGCTCATTGGTCCTCGATCTTTCAATAGAGAAAATATTCTCCTGGCTGGAATACCCTTCTCGTGCCATTCTTGCCCAAGCGGAGTGAGCTCGTAAAAGACTTCGGTTCTTCTCTCTGCTTCTTCAAGCACCCCTTTGGCAAGAAGCCAGGAAAAAGCCTGTTGCTCTTGACCTTCTCTAAATCCGAGAACTTGTTTGACTCGCTGACTATCGATTATCTCGCCCTCGTCGAATGCTAGAATAATCCTGACTTCGAGCGGATGCAGTATCCGGGCCGCACTTTGATCAATCATCTTTTCCTGCCTTGTTGTTAGAGTGAATATTGCCGGAAATGCTCTTGCTGGTCAATTGCCAGTCTCTATCGCTCGCTTCAAATTGCTTGATTCGGTAGATTTGAAAATAGCACCCTTGCCGCTCCGACCATCAAAGCGCATATCAAGAGAGGTATTTAACTCCGTAAGAACACAATGCCTTGTTCCTACCCTGGGCTTCAATGAATAGAGCCATTCCAGATCGATATGATCATCCGCTGAACCTTGATTTATCTTCATATATTTTATACGCATGGTTGTAAGATTATGAAAAAAATGTGACCCCAGTGAGCTGTCCACTACAAATCCTGGCAGATCCATTTCGACTATAACTTTTGCATGAGAAATCTGATCAAAAGATACAGGCACTCCAAGCCATCTATCCCTCGTACCCCATCTTCCCGGCCCAATCAACAAATAATCGAAATTCTCCTTCCGTGCGAGGACGTCGAGTTCTTCTATCTCCGCCGCGATTTCCAGAGTCTCATTTCTCTGAAATTTGCGTGGATCAACCCAGACTATGTTATGAATGCTGAGGTCTCTGCCATTACCCATGCAGTTTCGAGAAAGCAGAAAACATGCATCCTTCTGAATAGAACTCAAATCGATTTCAATTTGATCTTCAAGATGAATGAGCGGCTTCAGCTGTAGAAGATACAGAGTTGGTTCCTGCTTGTCGTCGTCAAAATTGAGTGCATATTCGATCTCCACGGGTGTACCCATAGAACGCTTCCCGATGTCGAGCGCTATGTCTATTGCTTTTGCAAATGGATATGCTTCATGTTTCAGTATATTGGCCAAATCTATTATGCGATGTCCATCTGTCGAAACTCCCGGCACAAAGCGCTGATCCAGTGAATCCCAGGTAGAAGCGAACATGGAGAAATATCTATCACTCTCAGCCGCATCTATCGGCAATTCGAATAGACTAGCCATCTCTCCTTTAAGAAGATTCGGATCTTTATCTCTAAGCGAAAGAACATGAAAATAGCGCTGTGTATTCTCCGATATATACTCTAGCGGTCCTATATCGAGCTTTGGATATCTGGGGCAGAAACGAAATGCCGTTCCTCCTGAAACTAGATATGTTCCCAACCCAAGAGCCGCGATACAGAGTCCGTCGTCAGGCTTTACATAAGAGATCGGGTAATAATTGTATGATTGAGCAACTCCAGATATATGTGGATAAAAATAATCTCCATGTCGGTTGCCCGCCAGTTCTTGTATAATTACCGCCATTCGCTCTTCTTCGAGATTATAGTTAGTAGCCTCGAAATAGGCGCGAGCTTCCTTGGAAAAAAGGCTCGCGTAGATCAACTTTACCGCTGTTGATAGCTGCTTAAAGCGTACTTCGCTGTCGGGATGATTGTTTGGTAATATATATGTATCGTATACACCAGAAAATGGCACCATGAGCATGTCTTCGAAAAGACCGCTCGAACGCACAGCCAGTGGCCTCTTGCTAAGCGATAGCAACTGCCTCAGATTATTCTCAAGTTTCTGAGAAAGGGGCTTTTGAACAAAGACCGAGCGGAGATCCTGAACCTCCTTGTCGTAGTAAGCCCAAGACCATAGGCCATTCGATTCAAGAAAGTGCTCGAATTCATCGATACCTATAAACACGGTATTCGGCATTGAGATCTCTATTCCTGGCACATACTGCGGAAAATCGAAATTCTCTAAGAGCGAACGAATGAATAGAAGTCCCCTGCCCTTGCCGCCCACAGAACCGTCCGCTATTTTACATAAATACCTGGAGTGCTTGACCATCTCAGGATCGAGTTCAGGCACTATCCCTCTGGAATGAACCGATCGAATCTGGTCGATCATGTTCACAATGAACTGCCGTAATTCTTCCGGTGAACCGAAATCAGTGATTCTGTATGGCTTCATGATCTTTGCTACATTTATTTCTCCGCGTGCCATAAGCCAAGCTGAGAAATGATTATGTCCCGCATGGTAAAGCAGGCTTTCTATGGGAATTTCATTCAATTTCTGGATGAATTCGCTCATATTACCTGCTTGTCCGATCTCGGCTCCATCGGGCATGCGAAAGACGAAATTCCCAAAGCCTAGATTTGCCTCAAAGAAAGCGGCAAGTTCCATCTCCAAGGATTCCGAATTTTTGTCGATAAAACTGGCACCAAAAGCATAAGCTTTTTCGCGCACATTTGTTTCACTAGATTGCATAAGCATTGGCAGGTCCGGCAATTCCTGCTTCACAAATTTAAGAAAATCGAAACCTGCATTATCATCGAATTCACCGTTTCTTCGGAAGCGAATATCGGTGATCACCGTAAGAAGATAAGGCTTATAGCTTTCAAATACCTCAAGCGCGTCTTCATAGGTATTAGCAAGAAGCACCTTCGGTCTGGCTCTTATACTCATCAGTTTATTAGTCTCCGCAATCCGCTCTCCTTCGATAAGGGCTTGAGTCTGTTTAAGTACAACTCTATATAAGACAGGTAAATAGCGAGAGTAATATCTGACCGAATCTTCTATAAGGAGAATTACTCGTACTTGTCCAGCGTGAGTGTCAGCCCTGGCATTTCGCCAATCTTCGATATATTTGATCATTCCCACAAAGAGCTTGGAATAACCATTCCAGACAAAGATTCTATTGAAGACTGCAAGTTCGGGGCGGCTCATATCCAGCATTGCTAAACTAGAATTGTCCGTTACCATGAGAAGAATGGGAATATCTGGCCAAGTACTCTTCATTGAGACTGCAAGTCTTAGTGGCATATTAAATTCCGTGCTTGCCATTACGACTACCAAATCGAACCGGCCATCTCTAAAAAGATCCATAGCGGATTCTTCGGTATAAGCACAGGTGATTCTTGGAACCGCATTCAGATTGAGTTTGAAATATTCTCCATATATTTGCTCTGTAAGCACTCCATCAGATTCAACAACAAAAGAATCATAGAGGCTCCCTACCAATAGAATTTCTCGTACGCGGTCGCGCATTAGATCATGATAGATATTGCGCTCACGCCGCTGACTGTCATAGGTCGAAACGAGTTCATTGAAATACATGGCTCAATTTTATTCATATTTTGCATTAAAATGAAGATTAGCAAACCTTGACCCTGTTTCTATGCATAGCTATGATTGCCGAAACCCCCTCAGAGGTTTTTCGATAGATAGGGATTGAATATAAGGAGATCGCCGTGTTCAAGAATATAAAACTAGCAGCCCGCAATCCTGGGCAGAAGACTACGGTCATCGATATAAGCGGCGTAAAAGTCGGTGATGACCTTGTTGTCATTGCTGGACCATGCTCGGTGGAAACAGAGAAGCAGACCATTGAAACCGCTATTGCGGTAAAAAATGCTGGAGCAAAGATGCTGCGCGGAGGAGCTTTCAAGCCTCGAACTTCTCCATATGCCTTCCAGGGTCTTGGATTAAAAGGCCTTAAGATCCTCGATAAAGCACGCCGTGAGACGGGACTGCCCATAGTCACTGAGGTTGTCGACACGCGCGATGTCTCTTGGGTTGGAGAGTATGCTGATGTACTGCAAATTGGTGCACGAAATATGCAGAATTTTTCGCTTCTTCGGGAGGTAGGCAAGTCCGGAAAACCAATCCTGCTTAAGCGTGGCATGTATTCCACTTTGGAAGAATGGCTCAATTGCGCTGAATACA
>Ga0209097_10003173_pt1 | contig 12764 bp, 9 predicted proteins | sample AD_UKC052_MetaG_FD_184419 | JGI IMG/M metagenome (GOLD analysis project Ga0209097, IMG submission 184419) | Active sludge microbial communities of municipal wastewater-treating anaerobic digesters from USA - AD_UKC052_MetaG (SPAdes) (version 2) | ecosystem: Engineered > Bioreactor > Anaerobic >... | reverse complement strand
AATAAAGCTTCGGTGTACGAGGGACTGGAAGATGATAATACCAAAAACCCCCTCCCTGAAGCCGTCTCCCTTCTTCGGTTTGCGCCGGAACGGAGTAACCAGGGCCAGCAAGGCAGTTGTGTGGCCTGGAGCTGTGCCTATGCTGCACAAACCATACTCACTTCTGCTGCCAGTGGTGCCGATCCTAATCAGATTGTATTCAGTCCTTCCTACCTGTATAATCAGATCCGGCTGGAAGGTTGCCAGGGCTCCTACCTGCAACGGGCCATGGAAGCCATGCAGAAAAATGGCGGAGTGGCCCTTCGTCAGTATCCGTATAATGATCAGGATTGCGAGCGGGCACCCAATTCGTCTGAAGTTCAGCTGGGACGCCAAAACGTGATACATGGGTTTACGAGAATTACCAATGGTGACAATATCAATGAAATCAGTGTACGGGGGATTAAGGAACACCTGTCCAAGGATGCACCGGTGGCGATCGGGATGATGGTGGGACAGAGTTTTATGCAGGATATGGCAGGCAAAGAGTTGTGGCAGCCCGCTGGTATGGATGCCTCCCAGATGGGGATGGGCGGACATGCCATGTGTGTGATCGGCTACGATGACCGGAAATTCGGGGGTGCGTTTCAGATCATGAACAGCTGGGGCTCCGACTGGGGCAAAGATGGGGTCGCCTGGGTGAGGTACGGAGACTTCAAGACCTATGTACGCGAAGCCTATGGAATCGATCCGCTTCCTAAACGGAGTGCCGTTTCCAATATTCCATTGGAATGTTCTATTGGTCTGGTCAATAATGCTAACAAAGAATATATTCAACTACGCTCCTCCGGAGGCAATACGTTTCAGACGGTATCACCGATTGCGTTGGGCACCCGGTTCAAAATGGAAATCAAAAACGAGACCGAGTGTTATATCTATATCTTCGGACAGGAAGTGGATGGAAAAAGTTTTGTGTTGTTTCCTTACCTGAAACAGGGGGAATCGGTTTCCAAGCACTCCCCATACTGTGGCATTACCGGGTACCGTTTATTCCCCAAAGCGCAGTCGCTGGAAGCAGACAGTATCGGAACACGCGACTTTATGGCCATCGTGGTCAGTAAGGATGAACTGGATTATAACCAGGTGAACCAGGCGATCAGTAACAGTTCGCAACCTGGCTATGCGGGTAAAGTGAACGAGGCGTTGCGAAATATCCAGATCCGTTCAGCGAGATATAACAATACCAATGATGGCACGATTTATTTCAAAGTGGACGCCAATGACAACAAGGCGGTGGCCATGATTGTGTCATTTGATAAAAAGTAAAGGACGTCATGAATCCGCACCGGTCTGCCTTTGTCCGTTTGATTAAACACCCGCTGAAGTTCCGGTTGTTTCTGCTCATGAAACTACCTGCGGCCTTTATTGCCGGGGTAAAAGTGAGGGAGATCGATGAGCACCGGGCGGTGGTCACAGTACCGTTTAAGTGGTTAACGCAAAACCCATTCCGGTCCACCTATTTTGCCAGCCTGAGTATGGCCGCGGAAATGAGTACCGGGGTGCTGGCCCTTGCTGAGTTACATCAGCGACAGCCCGCCGTTTCGATGCTGGTAGTAAAAGTGGAATCGGCGTATTTTAAGAAGGCAACGGACCGATCTTCTTTTGTTTGTGAGGATGGTGAATTGTTCCGGAAGGCGATTGATGAAACAATAGAGACTGGAGAAGCCCGGACCGTGAGCGCCCGTTCTGTTGGTACGAATAAAGCGGGGGAGAAAGTAGCTGAATTCTGGATCACATGGTCATTCAAAGTACGAAGTACGAGGTATGAAGTACGCTGACGTAAATTGAACATATAGTTGTAAGGAGGGGCTGTTTCCTAACAGCGAACACCTAACAGCTAACACCTATTAAAAGAAGAATTATGAAAATATCCTTCCACGGCGCAGCACGCACAGTAACTGGTTCCAAGCATGTGATTACGTTAAAGAATGGAAAGAAGCTCCTGCTTGACTGCGGGATGTTTCAGGGATTGGGAAAGGATACCGATATGCTGAACCGGAATTTTGGTTTTGAGCCGGAAGAAATTGAGGTGATGATTCTTTCGCATGCGCATATTGATCACAGTGGGCTTATCCCTAAACTGATCAAAGACGGATTCCGGGGTAAGATATTCTGTACCCATGGTACCAGTGAACTGGCAGGCGTGTTGCTGGAGGATTCAGCAGAAATCCAGGAAGATGATGTGAAGTATACGAATAAGCGCAGGGCGGCCAACGGACTGCCATACCTGAAACCCCTGTATACAGTAGATGATGCAAAAAAAGCAGTGGATCATCTTATTGAAGCAGATTATGGAAAATGGTTTGATGTGATGGAAGGGGTGCAGGCGATGTTTACAGATGCCGGACATATTATCGGCAGTGCCTGTGTGCATCTGAAGATTCATGAAAGCGGAAAAGAGATACGGATTACTTTCAGCGGGGATATTGGTCGTTACCGGGATGCGATATTAAAATCTCCGGAGGATTTTCCTCAGGCCGATTATATCATTATGGAATCCACTTATGGAAACAGTCTGCATGATACCCATGTAACCACACCCGATAATCTGCTGGAATGGATTGAGAAAGCCTGTGTGCAGAAAAAGGGCAAACTCATATTGGCCGCTTTCAGTGTGGGGCGGACCCAGGAGATTCTGTTTTCCCTGAACCAGCTGGAACTGGAAAACCGCTTGCCGGATGTGCCTTACTTCGTAGATAGTCCGTTAAGTATTGAAGCCACGGAGATCATGAAGAAATATCCGGAGTATTTCAATAAAACGATACAGAAGATCATGAAGACCGATAAGGACCCGTTTTCCTTTGAAGGATTGAAGTATGTGAAGTCGGTCGAGCAATCCAAGCTGCTCAATTTCCAGGATGGTCCGATGGTGATCATTTCTGCCAGTGGTATGGCGGATGCCGGCCGGGTGAAGCACCATATCAGTAATAATATCGAGAACAGTCACAATACGATCCTGATGACGGGTTATTGTGAACCCCGTTCATTGGGTGGGCGGTTATTGAAAGGCGATAAGGAAGTGAATATTTACGGGGTATTGCATGAAGTCCATGCCGAAATCGGCGCCGTCCGCAGTATGAGTGCCCATGGGGATTATGAGGATATGAGCCAGTGGCTTTCCTGTCAGGATCCTCGCCAGGTGACTAAATTATTTCTGGTCCACGGAGAGTTTGACGTGCAGCAGGATTTTAAGCAACGGTTGATCCGCAAAGGCTTCCTGGATGTGGAGATTCCGGAGCAGCATCAGGAAATCGGGCTTGGGTGACAAGGAGTTAGCCGGAAAATCTCTTAAAAAAAGGTTCCAATTTCATTTCGCCAATTTCCCTAAAATCGCTATTTTTGCCGCCCGTTGCCGGGGTAGCTCAGCTGGTTAGAGCATCGGATTCATAACCCGAAGGTCGGCAGTTCAAGTCTGCTCTCCGGTACTTAGCCTAAATCTTTTACAATAAAAGGTTTAGGCTTTTTTGTGCCCTGTCAATAGTTGTAGTATTTCCTAACAGTTACCAAAATGGTTACCAAAAACTACAACAATGATAAAACTACCTAATGGCTGCTCCTGCAGTGAATTATCTGTCTTTCCCCGGAACTGGAAAACAAAAAATGCCAAGACCTCCCTTAAATGGTACATCAAGTACAGGTTTTATGATCCCAGATTTAAGGATCCAAAGCAAATCGTTTTAAAAGGGATGAATCAATTTAATGCCTTGTTTGAAAGGCAGGAAGTAACCAAAAGCATATTGACCCAGGAAATGGACAATCTATTAAAAGGAGGTTTTAATCCTTTTGATAAGGTTTTGGATGTACAGAAAGGCCTGAACTATATTACCCCAGATTCAAGACTACTGGATGCTTTTAAATATGCTTTTGACAAAGTATCAGTTTCAGAAAGGACAAAAAGAGATCTTAAGTATATTTTAAGGTCTATGGAAAAGGCTGTGGATGCTCTAGGTTTAAAGGAGGTAAAGATTTCTGAATTAAACAGGAAGATGGTAAAGCTAGTGTTGGAGAATATTAGCAAGAGTGCTGATCAATTCAATAAGTCCAGAAGTTATATAATGATCCTTTTAAGTGAGCTATGTGAGCTTGAGGTATTGGAAACAAATCCAGCCAGAGATATCCGAAAAAGAAAGACAATTAAGCATATCAGGGAAATTCTGAGCCCTGAAGATAGGCAAAGAGTGGATATTCATTTAAAGGAAAACTATCCTTCTTTTCATAGGTTTTTGCATATTTTCTTCCATTCAGGGGCTAGAATTTCTGAGATCATCAGGCTGAAATATTCAGAAGTGGATATGATTAATCAACGGTTTAAACTTGTAATCAGGAAAGGAAGGCAGTACAAGGAAGAGTGGAAAGTTATTAAAGATATTGCTTTGCCTTTCTGGTGTGAATTGATGAAGGAAGCCCAAAAAGATGAATTCCTGTTTAGTATTGGCCTTGTTCCCGGTAAAGAGATGATTCAATCTTACCAGATTACCAAACGGTGGAGCAGGCTTGTTAAAAAGCCACTCAATATTACCGCTGACTTTTATTCACTCAAACACCTACATACCACTCAGGTAGTAGACATGTTAAGTAAAGAGGAAGCGGCCAGGCATAATGGGCACACATCCACTTTAATGGTTGAAAGTGTTTATGATGTTCATGAAGAAAAGAGGAAGCAATCAGGTATTCAAAAACTCAAGAATAACTTCAATTGATTGCCTTAGAAGTGGACATAACTCTGGCCTAAGTAATAATCCTAGTTATTACAATAATCAAACCCACACAGGTTTAGGCCAGGACCTAAATCCTAGCCAAAAAAAAGGAAAAATTCCTTTTTAATAAAAAGAGACAGATGTTATGACAGTCTCTAGTATCAATAATAGCCCATTTGGTATTCTCAGAATCCTGCCAACAAATCCACTGATAAACTTAGAAAAGTCACAAAGGCAAGTATGTTGGGTTATCCAGAGCTTCATAAGAAGCTTTGAGTCTCACTTTCGGCTTTACCTGAAGACACCTGTCAACAAAGGGGAGACCAAACTGAATTATTTCCAAACTATCTATGGGGCTTAGGGATGAACCAGACTTTCGTCTCAAAACTCCCTGCCATAGACACTCTATTAAGAACTACACCCATGATGGGGCTTGGTATTCAAAATGCCTAATTCTGAATATTATTCCAGCTTTAGTCAGACTTTAATGATTGTTTCCAGGGGAAAAATGAAAGGGTAATATTAGAGCTGCAGTTTGTAGAAAGCAAAGTTAAGTTTAAAACTGACTTTTTTGTTCAGAAACAGGGATTAACTTTTAAAAGTATTTTTGAAATTGAAACAGGAAAGGATCAGGCAGTGAATATGTTATTCACCCCTGAATCCCCTCATGTAAAATCCATTTTTTAACTAGGCTGCTTCTTTATATTGCAGAAAGTGTTTCACTTTTTGAACTTTCCCTGAAAGATGCCTTTGCATTGTTTGATACTTTATATTTCTCATTTTTGCAGCCAATTTAATACTTGTAAATTCTTCCCCTGTAACCTTGTCAATAACTTTAATCCCCTTTGGCCTTATAAGCCCGGTTTTATAGGCATGTTGCATATTTTCAGACTTTGTGACCCATTCAAGATTGTCTAATCTATTATCCATTTTTACACCATTAATGTGATTAACCTCAGGCTTATTATCGGTATTTTTAATGTAGGTCATTGCCAGTAACCGGTGGATAAATTTTGTTTTTGTTTTCCCGTCTTTGCTTAACCGGATTTCTAAATAGCCAATGTTATTATTTCTAGGCTTAATAATTTTTGAGTTTATGGTTCTACTACCTTTTTCTGTTTTAATAACTCTTTTTATACTTCTAACACTTCCTGTTCTGTCAATTTCATAATACCCCTCATATCCGGGAATTTGATTAAATAAACCCATTACATAAAAAATTAATTTTATTAAATGCTTAAAGCACTTTTTAAAATGAGTCCTTTTGTAATGAGGTGTGTATATAGTCTCTGCTTTCTCCTACACCAGGTTTCTAGACTTCATAAAAGAATCCAATTGTATTCCCTCAATGAGTTTCAAAACTGGGCTGAGTCCAGAAAGTTTGATCATAATTGCTAACTTTCTGCTCAAGAGCCAATAGATCCCTGTCTCCTCATACCCTGCTTTTTGCCAATAGAACAGCAGAGTACTATTTCTTCAGGAGGAAATGCTTTGTTTATTTCTATTGGTGTAGGTCTTGTTGACGTTTTTATCAGAGCAAGTTTTTTGAAGCATTCCTATAGCTGATAAGTCACCGGTTTCATCCCAACCTTATCAGTTTCTATTCCTCTTCATTTGTTTTTTACAGGTTGTAACAATTCCCTGCTGGGGAAAAATGGGAAAAAACCATAATAAACTTGATAGTCCTTTTAATGAAACTGGAATAGACACGCTTAGTTTGAGCAGGAGCCAGGCTTGAGAATCACTTTTGAGTTAGTATGGCCTGAATTAGAAGATATATGGGAGCCACTTAGTGGTATTTTAGAAATGCTATATATGTTAGTATCAATATACAAAAAAAAAGGGAGATTAAGAAATAATATTTAAAATTAATTTCTAATTAATTGATATACAGTGTAAAATAGGGTCTTCTTGCAAAGGTAGGGAAAATTTTCAATATACATAGGATATATACATAATATTTTAAAAATTGAAAAACCGGTTCATCTGATTGAGAGTCTAATTAAGTATTGAATATGAAAGAATTAAGAAATTTTTATCTTGTGGTGAATTTACAAATGTACTATTTTATGTTTACTAAATAATTGAGTACTTTGCTTTTTTTTACAATGGAGTTCTATATCAGTGTTCAAAGTGAGAAGGCGTATGTAAGGTTAAAGGTGGAAATGTATTACCAAAGTGATCAAATTGAGAAATACAGGGTGATTGCCAGGAACAGGACAATAGTATTGCAAAGTAACAGGCCTCTAATGCGTAAGAATGGCATGAAACACCGTAAGCCTGACTGGAAATTAGTTGAAGGGGAACTTCAGAATATGACCTTTCTACAGCGCTTAGTTGAAACAATCAATAGACATATAAAGAGGGAAGAAAGAAAGGGAAATGGGTTCCAGTAGCCATATGAGTAGACCTATTTTTCTTTATATTGCATAAAACCCCCTATTTAAATATCATGCCCCTAAGTTGGAACGAGATCAAAACCAGAGCAACTGCATTTACCAAGGAATGGCAGAATGAAACCAATGAGGATGCTGAGGCAAAATCCTTCTGGGATGACTTCTTTAATGTTTTTGGAATTTCAAGGCGCAGGGTTGCCACTTTTGAACAGCAGGTTAAAAAGCTTGATGATAAGCAAGGTTATATTGACTTGCTCTGGAAAGGGATGATTCTTGTTGAACATAAAAGCCGGGGCAAAGACCTAGACAAGGCTTATAAACAAGCCAGAGACTATTTCCCCGGCCTTACAGACAAGGAGCTGCCCAAATACATACTTGTAAGTGATTTTGAGAGATTCAGGCTCTATGATCTTGATAATGGCTCCCAGGCTGAGTTTAGAATAAATGAATTTACAAGTAATGTAGGTCTGTTCAGTGAAATAGCCGGTTACAAAAAAAGAACATATAAGGAGCAAGACCCTGTAAATATTGAAGCTGCCGAGTTAATGGGGAAGCTCCATGACAAGCTAAAGGATATAGGCTATACAGGTCATTCTCTTGAACTTTATCTTGTCAGGCTGGTGTTCTGCCTGTTTGCAGATGATACTAATATATTTGAACGGGGTATATTCAATGAGTATCTTGATATAAAAACAGCTCCAGATGGAAGTGATTTAGCTGCCCACCTTAGCCAAATATTCGAAATCCTGAATTCTTCTAAAGAGTCCAGGTTAAAAAATCTGGATGAAAGCTTAGATGCTTTTCCTTATGTAAATGGTAAATTATTTGAGGAGCATCTTCCAACAGCAGCTTTTGACAGCCAAATGAGAGGCATTCTTCTGGAATGCTGTTCACTTGATTGGGGACGTATTTCTCCAGCCATTTTTGGTTCATTGTTCCAGTCGGTGATGGATGAAAAGGCAAGAAGGAATTTAGGTGCACACTATACAAGTGAGAAAAATATACTTAAACTAATTAAGCCCCTTTTTCTGGATGATCTGTGGAAAGAGTTTGATAAGGCAAAGAAAGAAAGCAGATCCAGTGTTGAGAAGTTTCATAACAAGATTAGTAAGCTACGGTTTCTCGATCCAGCCTGTGGTTGTGGAAATTTCCTAATTGTTGCATACAGGGAACTACGTTTACTGGAAATCGAAGTGATAAAAGAGCTATTAAAAGTAAACCTGAAAAGACAGCAGGCTCTTACTGATATTAGCATTTACTTCCAAATTGATGTTGACAAATTCTATGGCATCGAGTATGAGGAATTTCCAGCACAAATTGCTCAGGTTGCCATGTGGTTAATAGACCATCAGATGAACATGCTTGCTAGTGAAACATTTGGAGAGTATTTTGTCAGGCTGCCTCTAAAGAAAAGTGCAACCATAAAAAACGAGAATGCTTTAAGGATAGACTGGCAAAGCCTTATAGAAGTAATGCCATTTGAAAAGGAACAACCGAGATATCATTATATTTTAGGCAATCCGCCATTTATTGGCCACCAATGGAGAAATAAATCTCAGGCTGATGATATGGATTCTATCTTTATGGATGCAAAGAGAGCAGGAAGATTGGACTATGTTGCTGCATGGTACATTAAGGCATCAGAATACATGGAGAAAGTAAATTTAAGTCAAGAAATATTTTTTCCTAAGACAGTTAGTGCATTTGTAAGTACTAGCTCTATTTCTCAAGGTGAACAATTGGGTATTTTATGGAGTTTACTTATTGGAAAATTCAAAATCAAAATACACTTTGCTCACAGAACATTCAAATGGAGCAATGAAGCAAGGGATAATGCAGGTGTTCATGTTGTCATAATTGGCTTTTCAAATTTTGATATTTCTAATAAAAGGTTGTTTGAATATGACGATATAAAAGGCGAGCCTCATGAAGTGCCAGCAAAAAATATAAATCCATATTTAACTGAAGGTAAGGATCTATTTATAGAAACTCGTGGGAAACCAATTCACAGTTATCCTGAAATGTTTAAAGGTAGTCAACCTACTGATGGTGGATTTTTAATTCTTAATAAAGAAGAGAAAGAATCACTAATAAAAAATGAGCCAAAAGCAATTAAATGGATTAAGCCATTTTGGGGAGCTGATGAATACTTGTATAGTAAAGAACGCTACTGTCTTTGGCTAAAAGATATTTCACCAACTGAATTAAAAAGCTTTGAAGAAATTGTAAAACGGGTAGAGAAAGTAAAAAATAACAGACTCAAAAGTCCCACACCTTCGGTAAGGGAGTTTGCTAAATATCCGACTTTATTCACACAGGATAGGCAGCCAGACACACCATATTTAGCAGTTCCTGAAGTTAGTTCAGAAAATCGCATATATATACCAATAGGATTTCTACCAGAGACAATTATTTGCAGCAACAAGCTTCAGATAATTCCAAAAGCATCATTGTATATGTTTGGTGTAATGCAATCTTTAATGCACATGACATGGACGAAACAAGTTTGCGGAAGGCTTGAAAGCAGGATTAGTTATTCTCCATCTATTTACAATAACTTTCCCTGGCCAGAAAATCCAACTGATAAACAAAAAGTAGCAATTGAGAAAGCTGCACAAGGAGTATTAGATGTTAGGATGCAGTTCCCAAACAGCAGCCTAGCTGATTTATATGACCCTAACACAATGCCACCAGCATTGGTTAAAGCTCATCTTGCACTTGATAAGGCGGTGGATTTGTGTTATAGGGCACAGCCATTTGCAAGTGAAACAAAAAGGATTGAATTCCTGTTTGAACTCTATGATAAATATACATCTGGGTTATTTGTGAAAGAGAAGAAAAAACCAAAGAAATAATTAATGAGCAAAAGAAGTAAAGTATTTCTTTTTGGTGCTGGTGCTATACTGCCTTGGGGAGCACCCAAAACATCTGATTTAACGGAACTTGTATTAAAATCAGGGTTTAAAATAAGAGGAGGTGAAATTACAATAACTCAGTTTATATATAACAAACTGATTCAGAATAATCACTCCTCAGAGTATGTAAATTTTGAAACCATAATAAACGTAATCGAAGAATTCATTTCTTATTACTCTTATTCAAATAATTTAAATAGAACCAGTTCACTTTTAAGCTGTTTCTTTTCATCAGATTTTGAGCAAGAACTGTTAAATTTTTCTGTTTCAGGTGGTGAGCCAAAACATAATTATAAATTACAAATACCTGAAGGAGTCGATTATGATTTTTCTAATTATTTACAACATAATGAAACGCCCCCTCAGTTTTTCTTTCAGCACCTTTTGGCAGAAATTTTAACAGATATTAATGTTTGCATTGAAAAGTATGCAAATCATTGTATTAATAGTTCAAGTATAGATAAGGAGTCTAAAGTAAGCAAAAGCTATATTAACTGGATGCTTAACCTAAAAAATAAATGGAATCTAAGAATATACACTTTGAATTATGATAGAGTTTTTAAAGTTCTTTTAGAAAATTCAGGGGTTTCTGTTTTTGAGGGCTTTGATTGTGGGGAGGTTATTAATTACGGAGTGAGCTTAAGAGCAAATGTCCCCAAAATATTAAGTGATTTTGAAACTAATGTGTATTACAATTTACATGGTTCAGCTTTCTGGAAAGTGGAGGCTTTAGATACAGAACAATTACCAAACCCTGAATTCTTTTTAACTAGTAATGTTACTTTACCTTTGAATTATAGGTTTGCCAATTTTCAATTAGAAAAAGGTAAAAATTTAATGTTAACCAACATTGTTACAGGACATCAGAAAGGACAAAAAACACATATTACTCCCTTAAAACAGATGCAATCAGCATTTGACAAAGACTGTTGTTTTGCTGATGAGATTTTTATTATTGGGTATTCATTTGGGGATGAACATATAAATGAGAGTATTAAAACGGCAATAAGACATAATAATGATGTAAAAATTACAATAGTTGATCCTTACTTTACAAAAAATAATAGAGACGTTGAAACAGCAATGAAATTATTTCCTTTTAAAAGTGACGCATATGCCAATTCTAGACCAACAACAATTCAAAAGAATTTACATATTTTTTTTGATGGAGCAATTACGGTTCATGCAATTGGTTTTGAGGAATTTCTAGATTGCGTTAAAAATCCCTTATACAAGACTAGCTATTATAATAGGTCGAAAATAATATAAACTGAATTATTTTAAAATACTAATTATTTTCCTATTGACTGCTGCAATATTTCTAAATGAATAGTAGAATATTTTATATTGATCTCTAGTGTGTCTTAAAAGTATTTCCATTTCATGATAATGTGTCCCAACTTCAGAAGCCTTATCATTAAATTGCATCACTCCAGGTATATGAATATACTTTCTGTTTAAGATTTTTATTGGTAAAATCAATTTTCTATTTACTGTAAATGGATTTACCCTCTTTTGGGTCGGTATTTTTTGAAAACTAGAAGTTATTAAATCTAATTCTTTTATATAACTAAGATGTTCAGTCGTTAAATTAGCCCGATTTATGCTATAAAGCTGCTCCCACATTTTTCTTAACTCGGTTAAAGCATAGTTTCTTTTAAGCCCATGCTCATTAAATTTATCCAAAGTTGGATAGAAATTATTAAAGGCTTGATCACTCCAGAAATTAATGTTACTTAGGTTTTCCCATACTCTATTAAATGCTCTTCTTTTTAATTTCTTGTTTGCAAAGGATAATTGATTCTCAAATCCCAAGAAAAAGCTTTTAAAAGATTCTTGATAACTCATCTCTCTAAATACAGAAATTTGAAAGAAATCTGCCTTTGTATATTCCCATGGTGAATTAGCAATTATGTCTAAAGATTTAATTGTTTCAAGAAATGCTTTCTCTTGCTTTTGAACGGATTTTGTTAGATTTTGAAGATTGTCGATAAATATTTTTCTATGAGATCGTCGTTTATTGAATCGACTTACAATAAAAACTATTGCCGTTATGACATACCCAATAATAAAGGTGAAAAGTGTTATAAGCAATGATGCTGAAGTATCAGGGCTAATGCCAAAATAGTGTTCTATTAAGTGTTGCATATTTAAAGTAATAGGTAATACAAAATATTACGATTCAAATATACTAATAATATTAGCACGTTGCTGCAAAAACACTTAGATATTGATTTATGAGAAGAGCAGTCCCATTATTATACCTCGATCATGTTTCTTAGAGTTGATGCACCCCCTCTCTTTTTGCAGTCACTTTGAATGTGATACTGGATATGGTTTACTATTATTTTGGTAAGAGATCATGTGGACTTATTCCTAATTCCTCTTAGATTAAAGAAAGATAGGAAACGAAGAAATTATGCTAATTTGAATCTTTCGTGATATTTTGAGGTTGATTGTTTCAAAAATTATTACCTAGCAAGACATTAAGAATATCCTAGATACCCTATTGGTTTTGTATGTGTGAAGAGAGGGAGCACTTATAGAATGTACCCCCATCAGTTCAAAGCATCTCCGCTATACCCCCGGTGTATAAAAATGACAATTTCCAAAATTGCAGCTGAAATCTTTTCATAATAAAAGGATTATCAGAGCACACTTCTATAGTCATTACTGAGAAAAAAACCAGAAAGTTGGTCAAAAACCAACAATTTTTC
>Ga0209097_10003166_pt1 | contig 12791 bp, 14 predicted proteins | sample AD_UKC052_MetaG_FD_184419 | JGI IMG/M metagenome (GOLD analysis project Ga0209097, IMG submission 184419) | Active sludge microbial communities of municipal wastewater-treating anaerobic digesters from USA - AD_UKC052_MetaG (SPAdes) (version 2) | ecosystem: Engineered > Bioreactor > Anaerobic >... | reverse complement strand
CCGCTGCGATCAAAATGCAGGACGTCGTCTTCCCAGTGGGAGCGCAATTCGTATTCTTTGGCTAGTTTCGCGGCAACTTTGTCGGCAAGTTTTTTTGCTTCTGTGTGGGTTGCATGGTGGACGCGCTTGATTGAGATGTGGGACACTTTTGAGCCTCCGATGTTTCGTGTGCACATTATTACTCTGACTTGCTGTTTTTCGTGCTCATGGCTCGACTTGCCTTTAGTCTTGGGCATGTCGAAGGATGTCCACGAACGCTCACTTACATCTCTCTAATTTCATGAAACCCACTCAACCCCGCCTCGTGTTTGCCCTCGATCTAGTCGCCGAAACCAACGCGATGATTCGCGCGGCTTTTGATGCACGACAGCACGTGACGACCGAAAAATCGGCGAACGATTTCGCGACAGAGACCGATGCTGCCGTCGAAGCACTGATCGCTGAGCGCATTGCGGCCGCGTTCCCCGGTGACACGCTGCTTGGCGAAGAAGGCGGCGCGCGAGCGTTGGGTGACGCGCCACCCACAGGCGTGCGCTGGATCGTTGACCCGATTGATGGCACGTTTAATTTTGTGCAAGGCTTTCCGTATGTGGCGACGTCAATTGCGGTCGAGCGCGACGGCGTGGTGGAAGCTGGCGTGATTTCTAATCCGATTTATGGCGAGTGCTTTTACGCCGAGCGTGGCGGCGGCGCGTGGCTACGAATCGGCACTGACGAACCTCGGGCGTTGACCGTTTCGCGTTGCCCTCAGCTTAGCAAGGCGTTGGTGGGCAGTGTGTTGCCGTCAGCGGCGGCCAAGTCGTTTGATCGGGTCTTACCTGCGTGGCTGGATGTGGCGCGCAGTTGCGGCAGCATTCGGCGCACGGGTGCAGCTGCGCTAGATTTGGCACAGGTCGCGGCGGGCAGGATGGATGGATTTTTTGTGATGAGCCTCGCCGCGTGGGATGCCGCGGCCGGTGCGCTGTTGGTGCGAGAGGCTGGCGGCTTTGTGTGTGATTTTGAAGGCGGCGACAAGTTTCTCGAAACCAACCAAGTGATTGCGGGTAACGCCGCAGTTTCATCGCAGCTTGCTAAAGTGCTTGCGCCGCACGCTACATGAGTTAAAACGAAGTATCAAAAGATCGAGGGCGGCGTAGATGAATCAGCAACTATTTCTCTTGCGGGGAAGTCCGGTCAAAAGCCTTGTTGGCGCACTGCTCGCGTGTGCAGCAGCGCTCACATTAAGTGCGTGCACACAGATGCCAACGCAGGTGATTGAGGGTCCGGTGAACACCGCAACCGACGCGTTGGTGCTGCCAAACGATGCGCTCAATCCCGCTTGGCACGCGGTAAACATCCGCTTCAAAACACCTACGACCTACAGCACGTCCAGCGCCGCTGGCGAGCCCTGCATTCGCGCAACGGCCGACGGCGCGTGGTCGCTGTGGGTCGCGACTGTGCCATCGCAATTTGCGCAAGCATCGAAGCTGACTTGGCGCTGGCATGTGCCAGCGTTGGTCGCAGAGGCAGAAGCCGCAACGCCGGGAAAAGACGATTCGGCAGTACGCGTGGTCATCGCGTTTAAGGGCGACCGAACCAAACTCGACGCTGCCGAGCGGGCGACGATGAGTATGGCCAAGGCCATCGGCGGCAATGAATTGCCTTTCGCCGCGATTCAATACGTGTGGGACGCCAAGGCGAGCACCGAGAGCATTTATCCGAACGCCAACACGACACGCATCAAAAAGTTAGTGGCCCGCTCCGGCGCGGAAGGCTTAGGCAATTGGCAATCGTTCTCGCGCGATGTACGCGCCGATTTTCGTCGCGCGTTCCCCGGCGAAGAACCGGGCGAGATTGAAAGCGTGGGGTTGATGACCGATACCGACAGCCTCGGAGGCAAGACTGAGGCTTGCTATGCGGACGTTGTGCTGCGCTAGTACGATCACTCAGCCACTCGCCCGCTTGAACGTAGCTAGCGCGGTGGCTGCGGCGACAAACATTCCACCGAACAAACGATTTAGAAAGCGCATTTGCGCTTCGGTACGGAAAAACGTCAACACGCGCGCTGCGAAGCCGGTGTAAATCGCCATCACTACGAGGTCGGTGAATCCGAAGGTCAGCGCGATGACCACATATTGCGGCAGTAGCGGTGCGTTGGCATCGACGAACTGCGGCATCACGGCCATCATGAAGACGATGCCTTTGGGGTTGGTCGCGTTCACCGCCCAGCCTTTCGCGATCAACGTTTTCGCGCTAACCGCGCTCGTGTCGCCGGACGCGGCGGCCATCGGAACAGCGGGGGCGCGCCATTGCTTAATGCCCAAATAGACTAGGTAAGCAACGCCAAGCCACTTCAGCGCATCGAACGCCATCGTCGATGTTTTTAGTATCGCGCCGAGGCCAACTGCGACGATTGCTAGCGCCGTCCAAATTCCAAGGATCAAACCCAGCGTGCCGACAAAGCCGCGACGAAACCCGTGGTTGAGCCCGCAGCTCATTGCGTAAATCGCGCCAGATCCTGGCGAGATGGAAATAAGCCATGAAGCCACGAAAAAAGTGAGCCAAGTGTCGAGGGCCATGCAACGTTTCTGAACAGTGGAAAGTGCTATTTTGCCGTGGCGACGTGGCGCGGCCTCAACTTGGTTAAATAAAATGGCAGGGCGTGAAGGTCGAGGGCTTAACGCCCCGACGCAAAGGAGTTTCCTCGACTACGCTTCGCTGCATCGAGGCTACTGCGTTCGCAAAACTCGAATCAGTCAATCCTCGCGCCCGACACCTTGACCAACTCCGCCCATTTCACTTGATCCGCTGCGAGCTGCTTGGCGAATGCGTCGACGCTGCCGCCTGCGGGCAAATAGCCCTGCTCGAAAAGCTTGGCGCGCGTTGCGGGGTCATTCATAGCCTTGTTGGTTTCTGCGTTGACGCGCTCAAGAATGGCGCGTGGCGTGCCCGCTGGGGCGACCCAACCTTGCCAGCCGGTCACTTGAAATTTTGGGTAACCTGCTTCGGTAGTGGTGGGTGTATCAGGCAATGCCGGGTGCCGTGACTCGGTGGTCACCGCGAGGGCTTTGAGCTTGCCTGCTTTGACTTGCGAGAGCCCAACGCTAATGGCGTCGCACATCACATCAATCGGTCCGCCGAGCAGATCTTTCACTGCGTCCGAGCTGCCTTTGTACGGCACATGCGTGATCTTCAAGTTGTAGCTCGAATTGAGTAGCTCCAACGCGAGATGCGGCACGCCGCCATTGCCACCGGAACCGAAGTTGAGTTTGCCCGGATTGGCGCGCGCAAAGTCCACCAAGTCCTTCATCGAATTAAACGGCGAATCAGCGCGCACCATTACCGCGAGCGGTAGGTTCACGAGCTGCACGATGGGCGTCAAGTCTTTCATCGGCGCGAAGCTCATCTTGCCGTAGAGCGCCGGGTTGATGCTCATGAGCGCGATGTTGGTGTGTAACAACGTGTAGCCATCCGGCGCGCTTTTCGCAGCGATTTCGCCTGCGATATTGCTGCCCGCACCGGGCTTGTTTTCGACGATGATTTGTTGTCCCCACTGCTCGCTCACGCGCTGCCCGATGATGCGTGCCAGCACATCCAAACCGCCACCCGCAGGGAAGCCCACGAGGAGCTTTACGGGTTTGGCGGGGTAGGTCTGCGCGGATGCGCCTGACGCTGCCGCGAGCATGAGCGCACCGACGCACGCCACTGTCAATTTCTTCAACATAACAAAGCCTCCTTTTGTGATTGCACCGCATGGTAACCATGCGGTGCGCTTTGCTTAAGGTTTTAGTTCAGAGTTGCGAGCACGCTACTAGCGTTTGCCCTAGCCTCCGAGATGCAGTTGAAACTCCGCGCCAGTCGTCAGCATGCATTTTCCTGAGCCTTGTGTGGCGTTGTTCATCGTGTAGTTGCAGCTCATGCCGGACCCGCGGCTGCCTACCGCGTTAGCGACACCAGTGCTCGCGCCGCGTGACGCTCGCGTGGCTTCGCCGCTGAATTGTTCGCCGCCGATTTGAATGTTGAAACTTCCCTTTCCGTCGAGGTAATTGGTCACATGCCCGGCGGCGAGGCCTGAGGCTTGCGCGGTGCTGTTGAGTGGATAGAGCCGCGCGCTCATGACGGCAGGCGCGGGCGGCGCAACGACGGTCGGTGTAGCGGGATGCTGCGTGGGCATGGGTTGCAGCGGAAAGGCTCGACCATCGGGCCCGACGGGAACAACGACGCAGGCCGTGAGCGCGGCTGCAGCAAGGATTGCACCGAAAGATGCAGCAACAAATGAGGTCTTCATTGGTAAGTCTCCTAACAAAACGCGAGCAAATACTCGCGGCCTCATCGTATGCAGGCGTGAGCACAAAACGCGTAAATCGCGAAAACACGATAGCGACGAATGCGGTGTTTTTGCTGCAAGAAAACGTGGAAGCGATGCGTCAACAACGCGATGCGCGCAGAAGGCAATTTGCAACCAAATGTAGGCAACTGCCAATCGTCTGAATCGTGCCGATGTGCGGCGCGTTTGAAACTATTTGAGCGCGAATTGGTGGACAATTTGGCTATTCGATGCGCCTCGACAGAGCGCAGCTCACGAGGAAATTTCATGCCCTACATCGCCGGATCACTGCACCTCATCATCGCTGTTTTTTTCGCAGCGCATGCGTTGAAAACGGGACGCTCGACGTACTGGATCATGATCTTGCTTGCGTTTCCGTTGATCGGCAGCGCGGCGTATTTATTCATGGAATATTTGCCCGATATGCGCATGACACGCGGCGGACGCAAAGTGCTGCGCGCGGTGACGAGCGCGGTAAATCCGCAGGGTGACATTCGCCACGCCGAGCAAGAATTCGAGCGCTCGCCCACTGCCGCCAATCGCGCCGCGCTCGCGCTCGCGCTTAGCGAGGCCGGCCGCTACCCGGAGGCAATTGAGCATTACGAACAATGCGCGAGCGGTTCGTACGCGAAGGACACACATTTCGTGCGCTGCCTCGCTAACGCGAACATGATGGCTGAGCGCTGGGCTCCGGCGCGCGCGGGCTTTGATCGGTTGTTTGCGCTCATCGGCGAAGAGCGCAAACCCGACGATGATTTGGGCTACGCGTTTGTGCTTTCACAACTCGCTGACGCCGGCACCGACGACGCGTTTCAGCGCGCGATGCGTTCGGCTGTTGGGCCCGTCGCGAGCTGCCGATACGCGCAATTCTTGGAGTCTCAAGGTCGCACGCGTGAGGCGCGTGAGCTTTACGAAACCGTCGTCAAGCAAGGCAAGCTCGCGCCGCGCCACACGGTCGATATGCACAAAGCTTGGTACAAGTTGGCCGCCGAGGCGGTGACGCGGTTGACCGCGAAGTAGGCGACCCGTCGATTGAGGGTCGCGTGGTTGGCGAACCTTTTGTGGGAGCGGGCTTGCCGGCGATTGGCTTGGGTAGTCGAGGAAGGTGCCGCTACTGAATTGGCCGAAGACCTGCCCCGCAGGACTCACGGCGATACAGCTTTTAGGCGCCAACGACTGTCATATGGTCGTTCTAGGCGTTTTTTTGATGTAATCGATTTAAGCGCAATAATGCCGTCAACGACCGCCAGGCGGTCGTTAGCGCATAAAAGCTATACCGTTGCGGTTGCAGCCACCACAAAGCTATCCGCAAAAAATTCGTCTTCTGGCAATCCGCATTTCGCGGTGAATTCAGCCCGCGCTGAATCGACGACGACAGGCGCGCCGCAGGCGTAGACCTGATGCGCCGACAGATCAGGGAAATCTTGCATGACCGCGCGATGCACGAAGCCCGTGCGGCCGGTCCACGCGTCTTCTAGCATTGCGTCGCTGATGACCGGCACGTAAGTGAGTTGCCCGGCGAGCGTTTCTGTCCAAGTTTGAACCAGTGCGTCGAGATACAAATCTTTCGGGCGACGACCACCCCAATACAGCGAAATTTTTCGTGTGTTGCCGCTGGCGATCATGTGCTCCACAATCGCCTTAATCGGCGCAAAACCGGTGCCGCTGGCGAGCAAGATGATCGGTTTATCGCTTTCATCGCGCAGGTAAAACGAACCGTGCGCGCCTTCAAAACGCAGAATATCGCGCACCTTGAGCGCGGGCTCCGCCACGCCGAACACGCGATCCGTGAACAGGCCGCCGGGCAGGTGACGAACGTGCAACTCCAGAATCGCGTCCTCACCGGCGGGCGTCGGCATCGTGGCCATCGAGAAGCTGCGGCGCTTGCCGTCCTTAAGCAGAAATTCGAGGTACTGACCCGGCTTGTACTGCATTGCCTGATTGGCCGGAAGCTTCACGCGAAGGATGATGACGTCGTCGGCGACGCGCTCCATCGATTCGATGCGGCACGGCAGCGTTTTGATCACAGCGTCCCCCGCCTTGCGAACGTCGCGCGCCTCGATGCCGACGTCGCCCACCGGTTTGGCCACGCAGAACAGCGCTTTGCCCTCGGCGCGCTCCTGCTCCGTCAACGTCGTGGCTTGATGCGGGCCGTGCTCAACAACGCCCGAAAGCACGCGACCTTTGCACGATCCGCACGCGCCATTTTTGCAGCCATACGGAATGAGCAGCCCCGCGCGCAGCGCTGCTGTCAAAATAGTCTCGTCGGCGTCGCAGCTAAAAGCGTGAGCGCCGGGTTCGAGTGTGATCTGAGACATAAACTGCAATCGAAATTTGGCGCACGATTGAGAGCCGTTCTGCGCATCGTGCGTGTGAGAAAAGTGTGAAACAGCGAAAGTTGAGACTATTGATCGTGGGTGCGGGCGATGTGGCTCGGCGTCTAACCACGCGCATCGATCTCAACGATCGAGTGCGCTGGTTGGGCATTGCCCGCAGCAACGACACGGCCATTGCGCTGCGTCAACATGGAATTTTACCGATCGACGGCGATCTCGATTTTTTACCGAGCTTAAAGCGAGCAGGCGCAATGGCACGTAGCGCTAGCGCGGTGCTCCATCTTGCGCCGCCACCGGGTGACGGCAAAGACGATCCGCGCATGAAACGCTGGCTCGCGGTGGCGTCCGCTCGTTCGAAATACGGACGCGGCGAGCAGGTCAACGGCGTTGCTGCACGCAGCAAGAAAGCGTCGCTCCGCCGACAAAAACCGCTGCGAAATGTTTACGTAAGCACGACTGGCGTGTACGGCGATTGCGTGGGCGAGCGCATCAATGAAACTCGGCGCGCCACCCCAACCAACGCGCGCGCGAAGCGGCGCGTCGCAGCCGAAGCGCGCGTACGCGCCACGCGCGGCGCACGCTCTACGATTCTGCGTGCGCCTGGGATTTACGCAGCTGAGCGCTTGCCCGTCGAGCGTTTGCGCGCGGGGACGCCGGCGTTGACAGCTGACGACGACGTATTTACCAATCACATTCACGGAGACGATTTGGCGCGCGCGGTGTGGCTCGCGGTGTTTCGGGGCGGCGCGAATCGGGTGCTAAACGTCGTCGATGACGGCGAGCAGAAAATGGGCGACTATTTTGATCGGGTGGCTGACGCCGTTGGGCTGCCACGTCCGCCGCGCATGCCGCGAGCGCTTCTAATTCGAGAAGTGTCGCCGATGCTCTATTCGTTCATGAGCGAATCACGCCGCATCGAAAACCAGCGCATGAAACGCGAGCTGCGCTTGCGTCTCGCCTACCCCACGCCGGCGACCTTGCTCGCAAAACTTAAACCCGCCGCAGCGCTGCAGCGGCCACTGCTCTGACTTTGCCACTATGACGCTTAAAGACCTGACCACCAAACTCAACGCCTACGAGCGCTTGATTCGCCTCGATAAGCCAGTGGGCTTCATGCTCTTGATGTGGCCGACGCTATGGGGCTTGTGGTTCGCGTCATTGGGTTCGCCGGACATTCGTATCGTCATCATTTTCGTTGTCGGCACGATACTCATGCGCTCGGCGGGCTGCGCGATCAACGATTGGGCGGATCGCAAATTTGATGGTGCGGTCAAGCGCACCGCGATGCGCCCCGTGGCGTCGGGCGAGATTAGCGGACGCGAGGCGCTATGGGTCGGCGCGGTGTGTGCGCTATTGGCGGCATGCTTGCTGATTCCGCTGCATCGCAACGCGCAGTTGTGGTCGTTGCCAGCGTTGGCGATCGCCGCGATTTATCCGTTCACCAAGCGCTGGTTTTCGATTCCACAGGCCATTTTGGGGCTCGCGTTCAGCATGGGCATTCCGATGGCGTTCGCCGCCGTGCGCAACGAAGATTGGGAACTCGCGGCAATTTTGGTGGCCGCGAATTTCTTCTGGGTGCTCGCGTTCGACACTGAATACGCGATGGTGGACCGCGACGACGATGTGCGCATCGGGATCAAAACCTCCGCCATATTTTTCGGGCGTTTCGATGTGACCGCAGTTGCCGTTTGTTACGCCACATTTCTGGGGATCATGACGTGGGTCGGTACGTTGAACGCGTCCGGCGCTTTCTATTACGCCGGTGTCGCCGTGGCCGCGGGCTTGGCCGTTTATCACGTCTGGCTCATTCGCAATCGCGAGCGCGACGCGTGCTTCAAAGCCTTTCGCGCAAATAATTTGTTAGGCCTCGCGCTGTTTGCCGGCGTAGCGCTCGATCTCGCGGTGCGCACCAGCGAATGGCCGCGCTGGTATTGATTTCGCGCGGGAAGGGTCGAAGTTACAGCTTTTCAGCCCTAACGACCAGCGGCCGGCGCTTTCAGCCTAATAATGTTGATCATCAACATTGTCGATATTTTCGCTGCAACCTCCGTACAGCTGTCGCTAGCGCCCTAAAGCTGTACCTCAAGATTATCTAGCAATCGCGGTGCGCCGAGCTTGGCCGCGCCGAGGACCACGAGCTCTCGGTCATCGTCGCCCGGAGGCAGCAAATCACTGCGTCGACGTACGGTGACGTAATCCGGACGCCAGCCGTGGCGCTCAAGTTCGGTCATCGCTTCGGCTTCGAGAATCGGATACGCATGGGTGCCGGTGTGAATCGCGTCGCGCACTTCTTGCAGCACGCGATAAAGTCGCCCAGCTTCCGCGCGCTCCGCCGGTGATAAATATTGATTGCGCGACGAGAGCGCCAAGCCGTCGGCTGCGCGCACGGTGTCGGCCAAAATAATTTCAACGGGTAGCGCCAGTTGCCGCGCCATCGTTTCGAGCACGCGGCATTGCTGATAGTCCTTTTTTCCGAACACGGCCGCGTGCGGCTGCACCATGTTGAAAAGCTTCAACACCACCGTTGCGACGCCGCGAAAATGCCCCGGTCGCACCGCGCCTTCGAGAATGTTTTCAATGCTCGAGGGCTGCACGGTGTAGGTTTGTGGCTCGGGGTAGAGCTCCTTCTCGTCGGGCGCGAACACGACGTCGCAATCAATACTTTCGAGCTTCGCGCAGTCGTCCATCAGCGTGCGTGGATAGCGATCAAAGTCTTCACGCGGACCGAATTGCAACCGATTGACGAAAATGCTCACCACCGTGCAAGCGCCACGCGGACGCGCCTCTTCAACGAGGCGAAGATGCCCTTCATGCAGATTGCCCATGGTCGGTACGAACACGTTGTTGGGCATGCCGCGCAGGTATTTGCGAAGTTCGGCAACGGTGTGAATGAGTTCCATCGTCTTACTCCTCGCGGTGTCCTAGGCGAACGAATGTATTGTGTGAATGAGTTCAGCAGGTGACGTGATGATGCGCTTCGCGCCTGCACCGTGCAACTCGTCATGCGAACCAAAGCCCCAGAGCACGCCAAGCGAATGCGCGCCCACATGCAATGCGGCTTCGACATCTTTATCTCTGTCGCCAATCATCACGGCGTTGTGCGGGGCGACGGCATAGTGACCCATCAGGTGTTCGAGCAAATCCGTTTTTCGATCAAAACGACCGTCAATTTCCGGCCCGTGCACGCCGTCGAAATAGCGCCCTAGTTCAAAGTGGTCGATGATGCGTTCGGCAAAAATTCGCGGCTTGCTGGTGCACAGCGCAATGGTGAAACCCTGTAAATGCAGCGCGTGGATGGCGTCTTGAACGCCGTGGTAGAGCGCGTTTTCTTGCCAACCGGTGTGTTCGTAGCGCTCACGATATAGCCGCAGCGCGTGCTCAACGTCAATGCCGGGAAACGCCGCCGGCAGCGAGTCCCGAAACGGTGGCCCGACGAAGGGCAAAACCTCGGCGTCCGAAAGCAACGGATAGTCCATGCGTTCGAGCGCGTAGTTCAGGCAGCGGGCGATGCCATCGAAGTTATTCGAGACGGTTCCGTCAAGATCAAAAAAAAGCGTGGTGACCGGCACGTAGAATCCTTCTCAACTAACGACGAAGCTTGTGGCACTTCTAGAAATTCGTTTTTCGGGATGAAGTGCGAGGCGTGGAGCGCGCAGCAACCGCAATGTACGCCCTGGTACATGAGGATTGCGAGCACACCACAACGAAGCAATTCGCCCAAACAACGGATTTATAGAAGTGCACTTATGTTGCAGAAGTTTATCGAAGCCACCGTCGTTGGCCGCACGGATCACACGCCAACGCTCTTTTCGTTGCAATTCGAGGCGGCGCTGGACGGATTTGTCGCGGGTCAGTATTGCCGCGTAGGCTTACACATGCGCACCGACAAGGGCGACGAGGCCGTGATGCGCCCGTATTCTTTGGTCAACGCACCCGGCGTCGCGCCCAACGAGATCTTGTTGACGTTGGTTTCGCCGCAGCAAGGCGGCATTTTGTCGCCTGCGTTGCACACGCTCAAAGTAGGCGACGCCTTGCTCGTCGGACCGCGCACCAATGGCTTCTTCTCGATGCCGGAAGTGCCCGACGCAGAGGTTTTGTGGTGTTTGTCGACGGGCACTGGACTCGGGCCGTATTTGTCGATATTGAACACGCCCGCGCCGTGGACAAAGTTCAAGTGTGTTGTGCTGGTGCATGCGGTGCGCGTTGGCGCCGAGCTTGTGTATCGCGACGAGATTGCGTTGATTGCTGCGCGCTACGCCGAGCGTTTCCAATACATTCCCTTTGTCTCACGCGAGGCGCACGCGCAAGCGCTGCCTGGACGCATACCGGCGGCGATTATGAGCGGCGCGCTCGAAGCGAGGGCGGGTATCGCGCTTGACGCCGCCACGGCGCATTGCATGCTCTGCGGTAACCCGGAAATGGTGACCGACACCATTGCCGCGCTCGAACTGCGCGGCATGAAAAAGCACCGTCGCAAAACGCCGGGACAGATCACTACAGAAGCCTACTGGTAGCGCCACATGACCACAACTAAGCACCTGAGTGGCACGGCCTTCGCGACGCTGCTGCTGATCGCACTCATGATGGGCGGCAATCATGTGGCCGCACGCCTCGCGTTCAACAACGGTGTGGATGTGACGACCGCTGTCGCGGCACGGAGCTTGGTCACCGCAATCATTGTGATATCGATCATCGCGCTACAAGGTGTTCGTCCGGCGTTTACCGCGCGGCACAAGCGCATCCTGCCGCTCATCGGTTTGTTAATTGGTGCGCAGAGCTTGTGCATTTACTCATCTGTATCGCGCTTGCCGGTGGCGCTTGCGCTGTTGGCGTTCAACACCTACCCAATCTGGGCCGCGCTGTGGGCGTGGGTGATTTATCGACAACGACCTGAGCGCGGCGTATTGATTGCAATGCCGGTGATTTTGTTTGGACTGGCGCTGGCGCTTGACGTGTTAGGTGCCGCGTCGGGATTGGGTGCTGCGGGTCAATGGGGCCGCATCGGCGTAGGCGTTGCGTTTGCGCTCACTGCAGCTGCGGTGTTCGCGCTGGCGATGGTGCTCACGCAATACGAAGCAGGCGACGTGGATGGTCGTGTGCGCACGGCAACAACGCTCACCATGGCCGGAATGGTGGCACTTGCGGGAGTTGCTCTGCAAGGCGGATTTCATTGGCCGCAGGCGACTGCGGGCTGGTGGGGTCTCGCGATGTTGACGTTTTTGTATGGCACCGCATTCACCATCATGTTCACGATACTGCCCAAACTCGGCGTGGTCGGCAATTCTGCGATCATGAACGTGGAACCGGTGTTTGCGCTTATTCTCGCGTGGTTGATCCTTGGGCAGGTGATCGCGCCGATCCAAATTGTGGGTGCGCTGATCGTTGTGAGCTGCGTGATCTGGCTTGGGCTGCGTAAACGCTAAACTGAATTCACTTTTCGGAGAAACATCATGGCTGCCTATCTCGTCGTCGACACGCTACTCGAATCGCCTGAAATTTACGAGCAATACAAGCTTCGCGCGAAGCCGCTCTTGGAGGAGTACGGCGGCGAATATCTCGCGCGTGGAGGCGCGTTCACCGTGAAGGAAGGCGACCTATGGTCGCCCACACGCATGGTGCTGGTAAAGTTTCCGGATTCAGAGACGGCCAATCGCTTCTATGCCTCGCCCGAGTATCAAGACATATTGAAGATCAGCAAGCAATCAGCGAAGCGCACGGTGGTTGTGCTCGAAGGCATCTAGTTTTGCGCGACGCATGGTGACTTAGTGGGAACGACGGAAGCCGCGATCAACCGATATCGCGGTTTCCGCCGCTCCCACACCAAACGACTCCATCGCGCGCAGGAATGCGTTACGCCTCTCCCAAGAACCCGCCACTCTGGTGCGACCACAGACGCGCGTAGAGACCGTCTTTCGCGAGTAGTTCCTGATGCGTACCTTCCTCGACAACGCGACTTTCGTCGAGCACGATGAGCCGATCCATCGCGGCGATGGTGGACAAGCGATGCGCGATGGCAACGACCGTTTTTCCTTCCATCAAGCGGTACAAGCTTGATTGAATCGCCGATTCCACTTCGGAGTCGAGCGCGCTCGTGGCTTCATCGAGCAACAAGATCGGCGCGTTTTTAAGCATCACGCGCGCAATCGCGA
>Ga0209097_10003155_pt1 | contig 12820 bp, 2 predicted proteins | sample AD_UKC052_MetaG_FD_184419 | JGI IMG/M metagenome (GOLD analysis project Ga0209097, IMG submission 184419) | Active sludge microbial communities of municipal wastewater-treating anaerobic digesters from USA - AD_UKC052_MetaG (SPAdes) (version 2) | ecosystem: Engineered > Bioreactor > Anaerobic >... | reverse complement strand
CGATGTCGTTCTGCTCGTCCGCGGTGAAATAGTGCTGGCCCACGGCCACATGGTCCACGGTGCGCGCGGTGGTCTCCAGGTCGATGCCCAGGGGCCGGGTGCCCACGGCGATGGCGATGGCATCCTTGGTATCGCTGAGGTTGAAGTGAAGGGGATGGCCTTGCAGGAAAGGCTTGCCGTGCGCACCCCGACCGAATCGCAGTTGGGCGGGGTCGGTATCGAGGTAGCGGCCAAGGAGGTGGCGGAGCAGACCGTGGGCGAGCAGGAAACGTTCCTGGTCCACCTCGAAGCGGAAGCGCGCGTGGCGTTCCTGTTCCACCGGGTCCAACAGCTGCATGAAGTCCGTGGCCCGATCGCGCAGTTCGGCGATGGTGGCGAAGTGTACGTGGTCCTCACCCGCCCGCACCGGTGCACCGGTCCATGGCTGAAGCTCGGCCGCCAGCGGTCCTTCGCAATGGATGGTGAGCGCCTGTCGCGGACGGTCCATGGTCACACGGCCTCCACGGCACTGCGTTGCAGGGCCTTGTCCATGCAGGTGGCCAGCACCTTCACCAGCTCCTTCACATGCGGTTCCTTGATCATGCTGTAGTGGTCGCCGGGCAACACATGGACCTCCAAGGGGCCTTGTGCGAGCTCCTGCCAACCCATGTCCTGCGCCCCCCACGAATCCTTTGCCTTGAACACGGTGATGGGCCCGTCCATGGGCTTTGGACGATAAGCCATCACGGCGCGGTCATAGGTATCGATGATGTGGAAGTGGCGGAGGCGCGGCGAGAGCACCTTGCCGCGTGCGAGGTCGCGGGCGATGAGGGTGCGGTAGAGGGCGGTCTTGATGGGGTCGTAGAACTTGCGGTCACTGGCCACGGCGGCGGCATGGGCGCGGGGCGCGTAGGTGTCGAACACCACCAGCAAGGGCACGTCCTCGCCAGCGGCACGCAGCTGCTGGGCCATCTCGTAGGCCACGATCCCGCCGAAGCTGTACCCGCATAGCAGATAGGGACCTTGGGGGCGCGCTTGCTTCAATTCATGGATGAAGTGCGTGGCAATGGCCTCCACCGTGGTGTGTTTGATGGCGGTGCCGTCCTCGCCCTGGTGGAAGAAGGCGTAGAACGGGTGGGCCGTGCCGAGGTAGCGGGGGATGAAGTGGTTGGCCTCGTCGCCATGCACGCAGAACAGCGCGGGCCTATCGCCCATGGGCTGGATGGCCGCGAGGTTGTCCCACTTGGCACCGGCGCCGTCCACCTTCAGCACGCGGGCGAACTCCGAGATCGTGGGCGCCTCGAAAAGCGAGCTGAGCGACAGGCTGCGGCCGAAGTGGTGTTCCACCTGCCCGAGCACCTGGATGCCGATGAGCGAGTGACCGCCGAGGTCGAAGAAGTTGTCGTGGATGCCGATCCCTTCCACCTTGAGCGCGTTGCTCCAGATGGCCGCAAGTTCGCGTTCGGTGTTGTCGCGCGGGGCCACGTGTTCCGCACGCATCAGCTGCTGGCGGAATTCAGGAGCAGGTAGTGCACGGCGGTCCACCTTCCCGTTGGGCGTCAGGGGTAGCTCGGGCAGCACCACGAAGCCGGTGGGCAGCATGTGTTCGGGGAGGCGATCGCGCAAGTGCAGGCGCACACAGGCGATGAGCGCGGTCTGGTCCTCGGGTGCCGGCGCCGAATCGGCCACCAGGTAGGCCACGAGTTGTTTCTCACCGGGTCCATCGTTGCGCACCACCACCACGCGGTCCTTCACTCCCGCCACTTCGGCGATGGCGTTCTCGATCTCGCCCAGTTCCACACGGAAGCCCCGCACCTTCACTTGTCCATCGGCACGACCGATGAACTCGATGCTGCCATCCGGCAGCCAGCGCACCAGGTCTCCCGTGCGATAGAGCTTCGCGTCGGGTGCACTGCTGAAGGGGTTGTCGATGAAGCGTTCGGCGGTGAGTTCTTCGCGCTTCCAATAGCCAAGGGCCACCCCATCGCCGCCGGTGTACAGCTCGCCCTTGCGGCCCACGGCCACGGGTTGCAGCTGTTCATCCAGCACGTGCACGGTGGTGTTGTTCAGCGGGAAGCCGATCGGCACGCTGCCTTTGATGGAGGCCTCGTCGCGGATGGGATAGCAGCAGGTGAAGGTGGTGTTCTCCGTAGGGCCGTAGCCGTTGATGAGCACATCGGGCCCCAGCACCTTCAGGGCCTTCTTCACGTGGGGCACGCTGAGCACGTCACCTCCAGTGAGGATGTGCTTCAGGCCGCGCAGCTTCTCCAAGTGCTCATCCACGAGCAGGTTGAAGAGGCCCACGGTGAACCAGACACTGGTGACCTGGTGCTTACGGATGCACTCGGTGATCTCCAACAGGGTGGGCTTGGTCTGTGGTTGCAGCACCAAGCGACCGCCGTTCAACAGCGCACCCCAGATCTCCAGCGTGGACGCATCGAAAGAGGTGTTGGAGAGCTGCAGGAAGGTGAGCTCGGGGCCGAAGGGTAGGAAGTTCTGTTCGCGCACCAGCCGCACGATCGCACGATGGGGCACTACGACACCCTTTGGCGTACCCGTGCTTCCGCTGGTGTACATGATGTAGGCCGGGGCATTCACGCCGACGACCACGGCATTGCTGGACCTGCCCTCTCCGGTGAGCTCCTCCGGCAGGACCACGGTGGCTCGGCCGCTCGGCAATGAACTGCGCAAGTGGGCTTGGGTGATCACCAGGTCCACACCCGTATCCTCCAGCATGAAGGCAAGTCGTTCGGCGGGGTAGGCCGGGTCGAAGGGCACGAAGCATCCACCACTGCGCAGGATGGCGAGCATGGCCACGATGAGGTCGAAGCTGCGGTCCATGCACAAGCCCACAGGCTGGCCGGGGCGCACGCCGCGTTGTACCAAGGCCGCGCTCATCGCGTGTACGCGGTGTTGCAGCGTGCGGTAGTCCAGTTGTTGATCGCCAAGCACGAGCGCGGTACGCTCCCCAAACTGCACAGCCACTTGATCGAACAAGGTCCCGATGTCCACTTTGGGGTAGATGGTGGCCTTGCCCTCCCACTGGGTGGGTGGTGCGGTGGCATCGGCTTGCACTGGCCCATCACCCACGAGTTCCCCTAAAGTGGCGTGTGGTGCGGCGATGATGCGTTGTGCCAGCGTGGCCAGTTCGTCCATCCAGCCGCTTACGGTGGTGGCATCGAAGAGGTCGGTGTTGTAGCTCCACTCCAGGACCAGCCCCGTGTTGCTGTCGGCGCCGCTGCTGCCGGTGGCGTTGAGGAAGAGTTCGAAATTCTCGAAGGAGCGAGGGTCGCTGATGAACCGATGCTGCAGGCCATCGAAGGCCACGCCATCATCCATGTTCATGTCGATGTTGAACACCACGGGCACCAAGGGGATGCGGCCGGGTTCGCGGGGGATGTTCAGCTTGCGCAGCAGCGTGCCGAAGGTGTACTTCTGGTGGTCGAAGGCATCGAGCACCGCGGTGCGCCGCGCCTTGAGGTGTTCGGTGAAGCTGATCTCCTCATCGATGCGGCTGCGCAAGGCCAGCAGGTTGACACAGTGGCCCACGAGGTGCTTCATGTCCAGGTCGCTCTGGCCAGCGGCGGGGAGGCCCACGACGAGGTCGGTGTTGCCAGTAAGCTTGTGGAGCAGGAGTTCGAAGGTGGTGAGCAGGGTGGTGACGAAGCTGGCCCCGGTGCGGGTGGCCACCTCCTTCAGTCCGCGCACCACTGCGGGTGGAAGTTCGAGGTCGAGGCGTTCGCCCCGGTAGGTCTTCTGCTTGGGACGCGGCCGGTCGGTGGGCAGGTCCAGGCGCTGCAGCGGACCTTTGAAGAGGTCGGTCCAGTAGCGCTCCACTTCATCGTGTTCGGCGCTCTTCGCCAGGTCGAAGGTGGCTTCGCTGTAGGTGCCGAAGGGCACGGCGGGCGGCAGGTCTGCTGGCTTGCCTGTCTTGCTCGCATTGTACAAGGCGCTCACCTCGGCCATCATGATGCCCAGGCTCCAGCCATCGCACACCACGTGGTGTCCGGCCAGTCGCAGCAGGTGGGTGTTGGCGTCGAGCTTCAGCAAGCGTGCGCGGAACAAGGGACCTTGACGCAGGTCGTACGCACAGAGCATATCGGCCTTCAGCAGTTCCGCTTGTTGCGCTTCGCGCTCGGCAGCAGGCAGGGTGCTCAGGTCGGTGTAGGGCAGCTCCACTGCGAGCTGTTCCGCCACGACCATGCGGGTCCCGGAGGGACTAAGCGTGGCGCGCAGCGACACATGGCGGTCCACCAGCTGTTGCACCGCGCGCTCCAACGCCGGACGATCGAGCGTACCCGTGAGTTCCAAGCTCACACTCTCGTTGTACGCGCAGGAGGCTTCCACCCCCATCTCCGATGCGGTGAGCACTTCGCGTTGCGCCTCGGTGGTGGGAATGGTCTGCTCGATCACGGTTCCCGCGAAGGGGTCGTGTTCCACGGGGACGAGGCGCGTATCGGGGATGAATCGTTCCATGCTAGGGATGGCCTGTGAAGGAGAGTGCAGGCGCGTCGCTCATTGTTCGTCGTTCTCGATCTGAAGGTACTTCCCTTGGCGCTTTGGGTCGGGCACGAACCATGCGGGTTCCCCCTTGGCGGTGCGTCCCAGGCGGGCGCCGGGCACCGGTGCTTCCAGCGCGCTCATGACGCGTTCGGAGGCGCGGCGGGCCTTGTTTCCGAGCACGCTGTTCACCGTTTCGATGGGATAGGTGCGTTCGGGCATGAAGCCGCTCTCGCGCAACTCCTGGCACACCTTCTCCACCGTAGCGATGATGAACGCGATGTCGGCCGAGGAATGCGCGGTGGTGATGAAGTGCGGGAAGTCCAGCACGTGCACTCCGTGGTAGCGCATCAGCATGAAGAAGAGCTCGGTGTAGTTGACACTCTCGTCATACTTCGTCTTGAAGGCGCTACCGAAGTTCACCCAACGGTAGGGGAGTTGGTACTGGTCGAAGAGGCCGTTCACGCGCTTCACCATGTCCTCGGTGACGGTGTTCAAGCGCTCCTGCAAGGCCGGGCCTTCGTTCTTCATGTACACCAGCGCGGCCTTCATGGCGGCCAGCGTCAGCGGGTGTCGTACGAAGGTGCCGGCGAAGTAGGTCACACCTGCCGGTGGTACACTATCATCGCCATACTGCCAGTGGCCTCCGTCGAGTGCGTCCATCCATTCGCTCTTGCCGATCATGGCGCCCACGGGCATGCCACCACCGATCACCTTGCCGTAGGTGCCGATATCGGCCTGGATGCCGAAGAGGGCCTGCGTACCGTTCTGGTGGGTGCGGAATCCGGTGATCACCTCGTCGAAGATCAACGCGGTCCCGTTCTCCTGGGTGATGCGTCGCACCTCGCGCAGGAAGTCCACGGGGCGGAATTCCATGCGGCGGCTCTGCACCGGTTCCACAAGAATGGCAGCGGCTTCATGGCAGCGCTGCTTGATGATCTCCAGGCTCTCCGGGGTGCCGTAGTCGAGCACCAACATGTTCTCGACCGCTTGAGGCATGATGCCGGGAGCGCCAGGATAGCTTTTCTTGCTCTTGCTTCCGCGGATGATCACCTCGTCGTTGATGCCGTGGTAACTGCCGCTGAAGGAGATGATGAGGCTGCGACCGGTGACCGTGCGGGCCATGCGCATGGCACCCAGTACCGCTTCCGAACCGGTGTTGCAAACGGCGGCACGCTCGGCACCCGTCAATTCGCACAACAGTTTCGACACCTCGGCAGCAAGTGGATGCATGGGGCCGATCTCGATGCCCTGGTCCAGTTGTTTATGGCAGGCTTCCTTGATGAAGTCGGGCATGTAGCCGAACATGGAGCTGCCGAAGCCGCTAAGGATGTCCACGTACTCGTTGCCGTCGATATCCCACAAGTGACAGCCCACGCTCTTGTCCACCACCACCTGGTAGATGAGCTCCTTGGTCTGTGGCTTGAACCCGGTGACCACGCGCGGGTCCGCCATGGGTTTGCGGTTCTCCTGCGTGAAGGCCTTGCTCTTGGCGGTCTTGGCGATGTATCGTTTGCTGAAGGCATCGAACCACGCACGTTGCTGCGGGGTCATGTCGTCCACCTTCTCCTTCATGATGCGCGCCTGCGCGCCGAAGACCTTCTTCAGTTCAGGTGCGTCCTCAAATGCATTAGGAGCAGGGGCAGGTGCAGGAGCAATTACGCCGTTGTTTGCCCCTGCGCCTGCTCCTGATCTCGACCAATGCGGCAGAATGTGGTCCGCCAGCTTGTCGAGGTTGGGCACCTCCTCGTTCAGTTGCCGGAACGAGATCTTCACACCGAACTTCTTGCTGAGCGAGGTGGCCACCTGTGTGAGGAAGAGCGAATCGAGGCCCATTTCAAGGAAGGTCTCCTCGTTGCTCACCTCGGCCAGTTCAAGTCCGGAACTCTCTTCAAGCAGCTGCTTGATCTGCGCGATGAGCGCATCCTTGGGTGAAAGGTTGGTGTCCACCGCTGTGGCGTTCACCTCTGTCGCTGCGGATGCTTCCTTCACGGTCCTCACCATGGATACCGGATCCACCCAATGCCTCACCCGCTCGAACGCATAAGTGGGCAAGGAGATGCGTCGGCGCTGCTCCCTGGCATGGAACGTCGGGAGGTCGATGCCAATGCCGCATTGCCACAGGCTGCCGACAGCTTTGAGCAATTGGGCCAATTCGTTGCCATCGCCTGCTGCATCGCCGAGCGAGGGGATCGCCACTTGGCGTTTGCTGTCCGTGCTTTGCTGACGGGCGAGGGTGGTGGCGGTGGTGCGCGGTCCCACTTCCAGCATCACCCGATCGCCATGGTCACCGGCCTCGGCGCTCCATGCGAAGCGCACGGCCTGCGCGAAACGCACCGTGGCACGCAGGTGTGCGCTCCAGTAGTCGGGCGAGGTGGCCTCCTCCTCCTTCATCCACGTGGCGGTCACCGTGCTGATGATGGGGATACGGGGAGCGTGGAGCGTCACGCCTTCCACTACGCGTCGATAGGGCTCCACGATGGGGTCCATCATGGGGCTATGGAAGGCATGGCTGGTCACCAGCAGCTTGCAGGTGATGCCCTTGGTCTCCAGTTCGGTTTGTAGTGTGGCGATGGCCTCATGTGGTCCACTGGCCACACACAGTTGTGGGCCGTTGTTGGCGGCAATACTGCAACCGCTTGGCAGGAACGGCGTCACCTCCTCTTCAGCGGCGCGCACGCTGAGCATGCTTCCACTGGGAAGGTCCTGCATCATGCGACCGCGTTGGGCCACCAACTTCACGGCATCCTCCAGGGAGAACACTCCGGCCAGGCAGGCCGCAGCGAACTCACCGATGCTGTGCCCCATCATGGCGTCCGGGACGATACCCCAGTGCATCCACAACTTGGCTAAGCTGTAGTGCATGGTGAACAGCGCGGCCTGTGTGTGGATGGTGCGCTTGAGCTCGGCGGCAGCGCCCTCCTCATCGCCGATGCGAGGGAACAGGATGCTGCGGAGGTCCACCTCCAACTCGTCCTGGAACAGGTCGCAGCAACGGTCGAAGTGCTCTGCGAACTCGGGCTCGCTGGTATACAGGTCGCGGCCCATGTTCACGTACTGTGAGCCTTGACCGGGGAACATGAAGACCACACCGCTAGCCGCTTCGTGCAGTTCGCGGGTGGACATCAGTGCGGTGTCCTTCTGGTCGATGGCGTTGACGATCGCCTGATGATCGCCACCCACGATGAGGCGGCGATGGCGGAACGAACGACGGCCCACTTGCAAGGTGTAGGCGGCATCGGCCAGGGACGCGTCCGGGTTCGTGGCGAGCCAGTTCCGGAGGTTGTCCGTCATGGCGTCCAGGCTGGTGCGGCTCTTCGCGCTCAGCAGCAGGAGCTGTTTGCTACGCGAAGGGCTTGTGGGCTGCTCCACAGGTGGTTCGGCGAGGATCACGTGGGCGTTGGTACCCCCCACACCGAAACTGCTGACACCGGCGACGCGCGGTAAGCCTGGTACACGGGGCCATGCGATGTGATCGGCCGCCACGCGGAAGGGCGATCGTTCCAGGTCGATGGCCGGATTGGGACGCTCGAAGCCGATGTTCGCGGGGATGACCTCCCGGCCCAATGCCAAAGCGGTCTTGATGACACCGGCCACACCGGCTGCGGCCGTCAGGTGCCCGATGTTGCTCTTGATGGATCCGATGGCGCAATGCTTCTCGCCGCCGTTATCGTGACCGGTGCGGAAGGCAAGCGTGAGTGCTTCCACTTCGATGGGATCACCCAGCGGGGTCGCCGTGCCATGTGTTTCCACGTAGGTGATGTCCTCGGGGCGCACACCGGCGTCTGCCTGTGCCATGGCGATGACATCGGCTTGTCCGCGCACGCTGGGTGCGGTGAAGCTGGCCTTGTCGCTGCCATCGTTGTTCAATGCCGCTCCACGCACCGTGGCATAGATGTGATCGCGGTCGCGCACGGCATCCTCCAAGCGCTTGAGCACCACGATGCCCACGCCATCGCTGAACGAGGTGCCCTTGCCTTCGGCGTCGAAGGTGCGGGTGCTGCCATCGGGGCTGTACATACCACCCTCGTTGTAAACGATGCCGCTGTGGATGGGTACCGTGATGGCGATACCACCGGCGAGGGCCATGTCACATTCCCCATCGCGCAGTGCCTTGAACGCTTGTGCGATGGCCACCAGCGATGTGCTGCATGCGGTGTGGATGCTGAGAGCGGGACCGCGCAGGTCGAACTCGAAGGCCAGACGTGTGGCGATGTAGTCCTTCTCGTTGGCGGTCATCACCGCGAAGTCGCCCACCTGTTCGATCAGGTCGGGATGGCCGATGACGTTGCGGGTATAGTAGGTGTTGTTGCCCATACCGGCATACACGCCGATGAGCCCATTGTACTGTGCGGGATCGTACGCCGCATCCTCGAGCGCGGCCCAGGCGGTCTCCAGGAACACCCGTTGCTGCGGGTCCATGAGGGGCGCCACACGCGGGTTCACGCCGAAGAAACCCGCATCGAACTTGTCCGCATTGTCGATCACCCCACGGGCGGCGACATAGTCGGGGTCATTGCGAAGTTCCTCGGGAATGCTCGGGTCCAGTTCCTCGCGGGTCCAGCGGCTGATGCCGTTCTTCTTGTCGAGCAGGTTGCGCCATAGTTCCTCCACATTGGCGGCACCGGGGAATCGGCCGCTCATGCCGATGATGGCGATCTCGCGAGTGGCCTTGGTGCCGTCGTTCCGCATGCGCGCTCTGGCCATCTCAGCGGGGGTCTGCATGTGCACACCGCCTTCGAGGTAGTTCGCACAGGCCCGGATGGTGGGGTGCTGGTAGAGCTTCACGATGGGCAGCTTCAAGCCACGGCTCTCCAACTGGGCTACGCACTGGATGCTGAGCAGGGAGTTGCCACCCAGGTCGAAGAAATTGTCGTCGATGCCAACTTGGTCGATGGCGAGCAGATCGGCCCACACGGCTGCGATCGCTTCTTGCATCTGTCCGCTGGGGCGCACATAGGCCACGTCGAGGTCGGGACGCTTCACATCGGGCACGGGCAAGGCCTTGCGATCGATCTTGCCACTGGGGGTACGTGGCATCTCGCGTACGGCCACAAAGGCCGAGGGTACCATGTAATCCGGCAGGGATGAGGCCAAGTGCCGACGCAGTTCGTTGGTGGAGATGGTGCCTTGTGGCACATAGTAGCCGACCAATCGCTTCAAACCCGGACGGTCCTCACGTACAGCGGCCACGGCTTGTTGGATGGCGGCATGTTTCTCCATCGCCACCTCCACTTCGCCCAGTTCGATGCGGTAGCCCCGCACCTTCACCTGACCGTCGATCCGCCCTTTGTAATCGATCTCGCCATTGGGTAGTTCCACCGCCCTGTCACCGGTCCGATACAGCCTTCCACCGGGGGTGAAGGGATCGTTCACGAAGCGTTCGGCCGTGAGGTCGGGCCGGCCGATGTAACCGGTGGCCACACAGGCACCGCCGAGGTACAACTCGCCTTCCATGCCCATGGGTACGCGTTGCATGTGCTCATCCAGCACCCGCAAGGTGACATGGTCGATGGCGGAGCCGATGTTCGGCAGTTGGGGCCAGGTGGAAGGATCGCCTTTCAATTCCAGTTCGCTCACCACGTGACCTTCGGTGGGACCGTACTGGTTGCAGAACCGACAGCCCGGCAATTGCTCGAAGAACTCGCGGATCACGGGCGTGATGCGCAGTTGCTCGCCACTGGTGAAGATCTCCTTCAGTGAGGCGGGCACGATCCCGGTGCGCTGGACCGCCTCGGCGAGGTATTGGAGCGCGACGAAGGGCACGATCAGGCGATTCACCTGATGGTCCTGGATCTTACGCAGGAGTTGGGTGCTGTTCAAGCGATCCTCATCGGTGATCAGCACGAGCACACCGCCTTGGGCGATGGTGGTGAGGATCTCCTGGAAGCTGACGTCGAAGCTGATGGGCGCGAATTGGAGTGTGCGATCGCCCTTACCGAGCACGGAGGTCCGTAGCTGCCACTGGATGAGGTTCAGTAGCGGGGCGTGGTGCATGGCCACCCCTTTCGGGCGACCGGTGCTGCCGCTGGTGAACAACACGTAGCAAAGGTCTTGCGGTACGGCCGGACATGCGCTTATGAACTGTGGACCTTGTTCCAAGTCCAGTTCCTCCACGAGCATCAACCGAGTGGCCGTGTTCGCGAACAGGCCTTGATGCCCCCTGTCGGTGATCACCACCGGAGGACGTGCATCCTCGAGCATGGCAGCGATGCGGTCGCTCGGGTAGGAGGGGTCCACGGGCACGTAGGCCGCACCCACGCGTAACACGGCAAGAACGGAAACGATGAGTTCCGGGGAACGCTCCAAGCACAAGCCAACGGTGCGTCCTGGGCCCAGGCCCTGTTCGGCTAGCAGGTGGGCCAACCGGTGGACCCGGTCGCTCAAGGCCGAGGCATCCCATGTCAGGTCCTCATGGACCAGGATGGGAGCATGTGGCTCGTGCGCTACACGCTCAAGGAAGAGGTCGATAATGGAGTCGTACTGGCGTTCAGCTGGCGGCATCATTCTACGGGTGTACGCGGTTCTTCACGGGAGAGGGTGTCGAGCAGTGACCTTCCGGATCGACGTTCGGGCGTGCTGACAGGAGCCCTGTTCTACGTTCCGTCGAACCCCAGGGTTATGTCGGCAAGTGTGCCCCTTCGAGCTACGAAGGAACAGTCCAGGATCGGTTCCGCCAAGCGCATCCGTCATTTGATCTTCATCATTCGTCGTTGAATGAGGAACGATAGTCGGTTTGTGTCATGAGCAATGGTGAGTGTTAAAGTGTTGATAATAAATGGGTTCTGTTGATCCGGTGCTAAACGAGGACCATCGGCCCCACTGGTCCGGCACGAACGGAAGTGCTTCTTTGCGCGCGTACGCGAGGAGAAAAGGAAGGCTCCCCGGTATATTAGCGCCCCTTTCATGGCTGCTCTCCGCTACTTCCTGATCCTGCTGGTCGTCTGTTCGGCATCCTTGCCAGGACAGGTCATGGGTCAGACCTTGGGTCAGGACCGTAGCGTAGGGCTGTGGGCCAACGTGCAAGCATCGCCGCCGCGGATCGACCTCAACTGGCGATCACATGCGAACACCTCTGGGTTCACCATCTACCGCAAGTTGAAGGGAGGGACCAGTTGGGGCACTCCGATCGCCAGCCTCGGTGCATCCGCCTTGAGCTACAGTGATCAAGGGGTGTCGGTGAACACATCCTACGAGTACAAAGTGGTAAGGACCACGATCAACCTGGGGAGTGGCTATGGCTATGTGAACGCCGCCATCGAACTTGCCATGGTGGAGGACCGGGGAAAGGTCGTCCTGCTTGTGGACAACACCTTCACATCGAGCTTGGCAACGCAATTGACGCAGCTGACCACTGACCTGGAAGGCGACGGCTGGCAGGTGGTCCGTCACGACGTATCCCGTACGTCACCCGTGACCAGTGTGAAGAACCTGGTGGTGAACGCCTACAATGCCGATCCCACTCGGGTGAAGGCCGTCCTGATCATTGGACATGTACCGGTGCCCTACTCCGGCAACCTGGCTCCGGATGGCCATGGGGAGCATTATGGAGCGTGGAGCGCGGATGTGTACTACGGCGATGTGAACGGGAGCTGGACCGACGCCACGGTATGGAGCACCACTGCATCATGGACCCGTAACCACAATGTGCCGGGCGATGGCAAGTTCGATCAGACCACCATCCCCAGCCCGGTGGAATTGGCCGTGGGTCGTGTGGACATGTTCGACATGCCGCTCTTCTCCCAGAGCGAGACCACCTTGCTTTCGAACTACTTGAACAAGCTCAGCCAATGGAAGCGCAAGCAATTCGTGGCTCAGGAGCGCGCGGTGGTGGATGATAATTTCACCGGGTACAGCGACGCATTCTCGCAGAACGCATGGCGCGGTTTCGCCCCGTTGGTGCATCCGGATAACGTAACTGCGGGTGACTACTTCTCCACCCTGGGGAACCAGAGCTACCTGTGGAGCTATGGCTGTGGTGGCGGATGGTGGGACAATGCCAATGGAGTGGGATCCACGGCGCAATTCGCAAGCAGCAACCTGCAATCCGTCTTCACCATCCTGTTCGGCAGCTACTTCGGTGATTGGGACGCCCAGAACAACTTCCTCCGTGCACCCTTGGCTTCGGGTCGCACGTTGACCAACTTCTGGGCCGGCTATCCCAATTGGTTCTTCCACCACATGGGTCTCGGGGAGACGATAGGCTATGCCACTGTGCTGTCGCAGAACAACGGCAACAACCATTACGAACCCGCGAATCCCCAGGCCGGTAGGATACATCTGGCCTTGATGGGCGATCCGACGCTGCGCATGCGCATGGTGGCCCCGCCGGGTGCTGTGA
>Ga0209097_10003149_pt1 | contig 12838 bp, 8 predicted proteins | sample AD_UKC052_MetaG_FD_184419 | JGI IMG/M metagenome (GOLD analysis project Ga0209097, IMG submission 184419) | Active sludge microbial communities of municipal wastewater-treating anaerobic digesters from USA - AD_UKC052_MetaG (SPAdes) (version 2) | ecosystem: Engineered > Bioreactor > Anaerobic >... | reverse complement strand
ACTACTTACGAGCAGATACGCAAAGTGAGCCCCGTGGACAAGAAGGCTATGCAGCAGGCGCTCGACGGATTTCTGGAGAATTGTTTGTTTAAGAATTGTACGGGGAATAAGGGGTACATCGAGGCGCTGGGGTTTAGAGAATAACCTATGTTACTCGGGATTTCCGTTCGCATCCAGTTTTAAAAGATAGATGTCATAGTCGTGATAAAAAGGAGACATTTCTATGAGTAACGATCCCACTATAATGTATTCACCTTCGGTCGTTTCCTGCACTGCTTTACCGACTCCAATACCTGCTAGATTGGTAAAGGTTTTATTCCAAATGGTATTCCCTGATGCATCGGTTTTTATGACCAGTACATCTTTTTTTACAGGATCAGAGGGGATACCTGTTGACTTGTCTGCAGCACCACACAGGATATAGCCGTTATCAGAAGTTTGACGGATGCATGCTACGTCGTCATAAAAATTACCGTTGTCATAGCCTGTCTTGCTCCACTCCACTACCCCATCCGCAGTTATTTTTACCAAGCTGATTCGTCGGTTAGTAGGAGCGCTATTCGTCCCTGCCAAAATAAATCCCCCATCAGAAGTTTCATCAATAAAATGTGTAGAATTCAGATTGGGAATATCCTCTTTTTCCCAAAGCATATTCCCTTCCGAATCTGTTTTAAGGAGACAGGAAGTTGCATTACTGGTATGCAGATGACCATATCCGCCAATAATGTACCCTCCGTCCGATGTGCGCTGAAGACAATTAGCGGCGCTTTGGTATATGGGGTGACCGAAATGTTTTTCCCAGATCAAATTTCCGTCTCCATCCGTCTTTAACAGCAAAACATTTCTGTCCTGGCTGCTGGAACTGCTGTTATAGAGGCCTGCCACTACAAACCCACCATCATCGGAGCATACAACAGCATATCCTCCCTGATAGCCGAAGCCGCCATATGTTTACCCCACATGGTATTGCCATCGGCGTCTGTTCTGATCAGATAAAGATCTCTATAGCCCATAGTTGTTTTGGAGCCCGTAATGATAAATCCGCCATCCGGGGTTTGCTGTACGGCATTCCCATTGTCGTTTTCACTGCCACCAAAGTTTTTTTGCCATAAAATATTTCTGGACGCATCAGTTTTGAGCAGATAGACATTAAAACCCGCATTTTCAATCTCTATGGAGCCGGCTACTACATATCCGCCGTCGCTCGTTTGTACAAATCCTTCTCCATATTCTGATCGGGTAGAACCAACAGTATATGGCATCGATGGCCGGTTAATCACTACCACTTGGGTATCCCGGTAATACTCTCCGTTTCTCAAAGCCGTCAACTCCACCTGGTAGGAACCGCTGAGTTTGTAATAGTGAACAGGATGGATCAGATTGGACGTAGAAGGTGCGTTCGGCTGGGCGTCTCCAAAATCCCAATGATAGGAGGAAGAGGCATTGTAGGAATTATTGGTAAAAGCAATACTGCAAGCCGCCACACAGTAATTATTTGTAAAGTAAAATGAGGCAATAGTAGTATCTACGGGCACTGTTACGGTATCGCCAAATCCTATAACAATCGTTGTATCCGGTCTTGGCGGTTCCTCTGGGGTAACCGGCGGTCCGTCCGGTTTTTCACAGGAAACAACAAACAAGAGCCACGCCAGAAAGCAGGCAAGGGGAAAGACTGGTTTGAGATTTATCGACATGGCGTTTCAAAGACTAAACCTGCATCGGAGTATTGGCAATTATGAGCGTGGGCATGTGTTATTCTGCATTCCCGTTTGCATCGAGTTTTAACAGATAAACATCAAAATCAGAAGATACAAACTCCACAAGTTCCACCAGCAACGAACCTGCGACGATATAGCCGCCGTCTGCCGTTTCCCGAATATCGTAACCGGCTCCGTACTCCGCGCCGTCCCTGAATCTTTTGGCCCAGATTTCATTGCCTGCTCCGTCTGTTTTTATTACGAGGATGTCCTTTCTGGCAGGCGTTTGATAAGGCGATGCATCTGCTGCCCCACACAGGATGTATCCGCCGTCGGAGGTTTGGCGAATACGATTTACCTCATCGTACAAAGCACCGCTAGTGTAGTCACTTTTAGACCATTCCAGCGTTCCATCGGCATTAATTTTCGCCAGGATAATATGAGCCAAATCAGTGTATTTATTACGCAATCCGGCCAGAATAAAGCCACCGTCGGCGGTATTACCAATGGATTTGATGTGAAACAGATTTGGAATGTCGTCATTTTCCCAAAGTATATTCCCATCCCCGTCCGTTTTGACGAGGTAAGAAACACCCTCAAATGGAGGCAGGTTAGTAGGAAAGCTGCTGTTAAAACCACCAATGAGGTATCCTCCATCCGGGGTAGCCTGGATGCAATACGCTTCTTTTGGGCCGCCGGGATCGAATCGTTTTTCCCAAAGCAAATTCCCGTATGCATCCGTCTTTGCCAGAACAACGTCCTTGTTGGTGTTATTTACGTCGTCTTGGGTACTCCCTAATACGACGAATCCTCCATCATTTGAGAGCGCTACTGCCAGTCCTTCATCAGTTCCGGCGCCCCCGATCGTTGTCCTCCATTTAGTGCCGCCGGCGGCATTCGCTCTTATCAGGTAAATGTCCTTTAGTCCGGCCCCGGTACTTTCCGTATAGCCGGCAATGATGAAATCGCCATCCGGTGTTGCTTCTATGGCATAACCGCGGTCATTTGCGCTACCGCCAAAGTTGCTTTCCCATAAAACGTTTCTGGAAGCATCGGTTTTAAAAAGATAGACGTTCAGGTTCCCATTACCAACCTGTCTTGAACCCACTACCATGTATCCTCCGTCAGTTGTCTGCACGACACCGTTTCCATATTCTGACTTGGCAGTACCAATGGTGTATGGTAAGTTGGGCCGAGTGATGGTAACCATCTGGGTGTAAGTACTGGATTGTGTGCCCCTGGTCGCTTTTAAAACCACCAGGAACGTGCCGCTGGTCTTATAAGAGTGGGAGGGATTGGCTGCCGTAGAAGTAGAGGGTTCGCCGAGTATCGGATCGCCGAAATCCCAGAGATAAGAGGTAGCATTGTACGAAGCATTCGTAAAGGAAAGGCTGCAAATGGCCGTACAATTATTATTTGTGAAGGAAAACGAGGCGATAATAGTGTCTATCGGTACTGTTATCGTGTCGCCGGAACCTATTATGATCGTCGTATCCGGGATCACATCCACGGGCGGGTCAATAGGTTCCGCAGGTTCTTCACAGGAAACAACGAAAAAGAGCCACGCCAGAAAGCAGGCAACGGGAAAGACTGTTTTGAGATTTATCGACATGGCGTTTCAATGGTTTGGACGAAAATGTCGACAAACCTATCAAACCTCATTCAATAAAAAAGAGAATTCGGGTCAATTGTATGGCATTAGCCAACCCGGATTAGAAGTGAGAAGTGAGAGGGTGAGAAGTGAGAGACCGTAGCGTACACCGCTTCGCTCCAAAATCTGTACGACTGGAGCGAAGCGGTGTACGCTACGGTCTCTCACTTCTCACCCTCTCACCTCTCACTTCTAGTTGTTGAGCATCACCGGCATCACCAGCATCAAAATCTCTCTATCGTTGCTGTTCTCTTCCACCGGCGTCAGGATACCTGCGCGGCTGGGGGTGGAGAACTCCATTTTCACCTCTTCGCTGTCGAGTACGCCGAGCATTTCAGCCAGAAAACGCGCATTGAAAGCGATTTTCATCGGGCTGCCGTCGAAGTTGCAGGCGAGTTGTTCGGTGGCTTCGTTAGAGAAATCGAGGTCTTGTGCGCTGACAGTCAGGCTTTTATCGTTCACGTCGAGCACCACCTGGTTGGTGGTTTTGTTGGCGTAGATGGCGATACGTTTGAGCGAATTTTGGAAATCGCTGCGGCTCAGCGTCATCGAATTCGGGTTATCTACCGGAATAACGGCGTTGTAATCCGGGTAGCGCGCGTCGATCAGGCGGCACACCAGGTTCATGCTGGCAAAGGAGAAAAACGCGTTGGCCTTGTTGAACGAGATTGTCACGCCGTCGTTGGCGGGCAGGGCGTTTTTCAGCAGGTTGAGTGCTTTTTTCGGGATAATGAACGAAGTCGCCACCTCGCCGGCCAGTTGGTGCGTGCTGTATTTCACCAGTTTGTGCGCATCGGTAGCCACACAGATGAGTTTGTTCATATCTACCTGGAAATACACGCCGGTCATAGCCGGGCGCAGTTCGTCGGACGACGTCGCAAACACCGTTTTATTGATGGCTTCCAGCAGGTACTGGCTGTTGAGTTTCACGGTTTCCACGCTGTCCGGCTCCGGGATATTCGGAAAATCGCTGCCGTTCTCGCCGGCCAGGCGGTATTTGCCGTAGGAAGACGTGATCTCGATGCCCCAGTTGTCCGGCTGCACCGTCACGGTGATCGGCTGCTGCGGCAGCGCTTTCAGCGTATCGAGCAGGATTTTCGCGGGAATAGCCACCGAAAAGTCGTCGTCGGCCAGCACTTCGATGCTGGTAGCGATGCTCGTTTCGAGGTCGGTAGCGGCGATGGTCAGCCTTTTATTTTCAATTTTAAACAGAAAATCTTCCAGAATGGGAAGCACCGGATTGGAGCCGATAGCGCCGGAAGCGATCTGTAATTGTTTCAGTAGTTCGGTAGAAGAAACGCTGAATTTCATGCGTCAGGATTGGATTTTAGATTTGGAAAGGCTTTGCCTTTAACGTGCAAATGTAACCCGCCCGGCGGGTCTTTTCTGTTTAAAAAACTAACAGATTGTGGAAAAGTATGAAGGCAGTGCGAAGTCTGGAAGCAGTGCGAAGTCGTCAGTGCGAAGTGCGAAGTCGTTTTAACGCTCGATCGTGTGGACTTCGCACTTCGCACTGACGACTTCGCACTGCTTCCAGACTTCGCACTCACTCAAAGAGTGCTAAAACCACCCGCCGGTTCCATTTCCGGTTTTCAGGCAGGTCGATAATAGCGCCGTTGGAAGTTTCTTCGCCATTGGGCGCCACAGGATCTGCTTCGCCGAAAACTTTTATGAACATTCGGTCGGCACGAATTCCTTTGGCAATCAGGTAATTACGTGCAGCGCGGGCCCTGCCGGCGGCCAGTTCCACATTTGCCTGGGGACTCCCGACGCCGTCGGTATAACCCAGTACATTTAATTTTAATGCCTTGTTTTTGATCAGCCGTTCTGCCACGCGGTCGAGTTCGGTCCTGGCTGCGGCAGTGAGGGTATTCAATCCGAAATCGAAATAGATATTGCGGATGTTCGCCTGCGGATCGGCGATGAAGAACACCCCGTTCCGGAAATACGGGCAATTCACTTCGCACAGGATCCGCTGTTCCTCCACATCGATGATAGACGCGAACGGAAATCCTTTGGCAATCATCTCCTGCCGCACTTTTTCGGCGTCGAGGCGGGTGGCGTAGGCGCCGGCAAAATAACGGAAGAGGCCAATTTGGTCGGTTGTTTCCACGTAGTCATTCACGCCCCGTTCCGTAAAATACGACATAGCCATGGGTTGCTCGAAAGCAGCGATCTGCACCCGGAAATCCTGTGCGAAAGACCCGTTTTGAAAAAGGGACACCAAAGCAAATAAAAAACAAATACGCATAGCCTGTAGGGTGAATGAACGTTGCAAAAGTACGCGAACTGCCCGCTTTATACGATTGCGTCAAATTTGATTTTTAGAAAACAGACGAAATTTTACCTTCGCTGCGCTCTTTCCAAATTATACCGCCCTGTACGCTCTCTTGTTCCAGAAAAAATTTGGCATTCAACAACCATGAAAAAACGCAACCTCTTTATTCTCCTCATCGCCGGCCTGCTCGGGCTCTGGTTTTTTGCCAGCCGGCGTAGTCATGCAGCATCTCAAGCGCGCCCCAACGACCCGTGGGTATTCCGTTCCGTTATGGATAAACAGCCGCGTATGATCACTTTCGCGCTGCACAACAACCTGTGGGTCTCCTATTCTACCGATTCCTGCTCGCTGTACAAGGCCTGGCCGGGCGGCGTGGATTTTACCGGAGCGGTGTACAACATGCGACACGGCCCGCAGCCCATGAGCATCGGGGCTGCATGGCTGGAAAATAAAAACCGCCAGCCCTGGGAGGTGACGGTGGGCGGAAAAACGGAAACGCCACGCACCGATTACAAAGGGCACCGGTATACGAAGGACGGCGCCGCCGAGATCATGTACGACCTCGTGCTGGCCGACGGACACCGCATCCGCATCAACGAACGGCCCGACTACGTGCAACGCGACCGCCAGAGCGGCTTCGAACGCACTTTCACCGTGGAAAATGCGCCCGTCGGCGCAACCATCGTTTTACGCACCAGCGTGGCCTCCATAGCCGACCCTTCCGGCATCGCTACCGACGGCGCCTGGCAACAAACGCAGCAGACCACGCAGGAAAACAATTTCAACCTGCGTGCCCTGGCTGTGGAAGGCACATTGACGCTGAAAACCGACCAGCCCACCCATTTTACTGCCATGTTCGTCAGCCAGGCACTGCTGCCCAATCCGTTCGATGCCGAACGCCTGGCGCTGGAAGCCGGTGAAACAGGCGCCGGAACGGTAAGCGCAGGCGAAAAACTCATGGCCCAAAGCGACTGCCGCACCTGCCACAACCCCGAAGTCCAAACGGTGGGTCCCGGTTTCCGGCAAATCGCCGAACGGTATAAAAACGTGCCGGAAGTCATCGCCAAACTGACTGAAAAAGTACTGAAAGGCGGCGCCGGCGTATGGGGCGCGGCAGCCATGAGCGCGCACCCGGATTTACAACCCGAAGACGCCACTGCTATGGTCAATTACGTGCTTTCCCTCGATGAAGGGGAAGACGACGGCGAAGGCGGCGGCGCAGCCAAACAACTGACCGACATCCCTGAATCGTCGTGGCTACGGTCCGACGCTTCCGTGGTCGACAAAGAAGTGGTTTCCGGTCTGGCCGTTCAAGTATTCAACCTCTCCACGGCCCCACTCACACTGAAGGACGTTCGTTTCGACGCCAAACCCTCTTTCACGGCCATTGCCCCCAGCCTGGATGCGGAAGGCGCCGATTTTGCGCCGCTGCGCGATAATTTCGCGATGGCAGCGGAAGGATTTTTGTTTCTGGACAAAGACGACAACATCCTGTTCCAACTCGGCAGCGACGATGGCAGCCGGCTCCTCATCGATGGCCGCGAACTCATCAACCACGACGGCTGGCACGGCATGGAACCCAAAGAAGCGGAAGTAGCCCTGCGCGCGGGGTACCACCCCATTCGTGTGGAATATTTCCAGGCGGGCGGCGGACGCGGCATTCAACTGAAATGGGCCCGTTTCGGGAACACGGATATGTCGGTAGTGCCGCAAAACGCTTTTTTCCATAAAAGCACGCCCGACCTTGCAGACGCGCCGGCCGTAATGGGCGGCAGCGGCGCCTTGCCCGGCGATGGCGCTCCCTTGCAGGAAGTGCACCCTTCTTACACGCTCACACAGGCCCGCCCCGACGGTTTTTTGCCCAAGGTATCCGGCATGGATTTCCTGCCCGACGGTCGGCTCGTCGTATCCACCTGGGATGCGCTGGGCGCCGTTTATGTGCTGGAAAATGTGGAATCAGGCGATCCTTCGAAAATCAAGGTGAAACGCATCGCACAGGGACTGGCCGAACCCCTGGGCGTGAAAGTGGTGGATGGCGCTATCTATGTACTTCAGAAACAGGAACTCACAAAACTCGTCGACAACAACGGCGACGACGTGATCGATGAATACCAGTGTTTTTCCAAAGGCTGGAGGGCCACTGCCAATTTCCACGAATTCGCTTTCGGGCTGGTGTACAAAGACGGGTATTTCTACGCTACGCTGGCCATCGCCATTCTTCCCGGCGGCGCCAGCGCCCGGCCGCAGGGCCCCGACCGCGGCAAGGTCGTGCGCATCAGTGCAAAAGACGGCAGCATGGAGTTTCTGGCCCGCGGCCTGCGCACGCCCGACGGCGTAGGTATCGGCCCCGACGGCGAGGTCTTTATCGCCGACAACCAGGGCGACTGGCTGCCTTCCTCCAAAATCCTACACATGAAACCAGGCGCTTTTTACGGCTCGTTCGCCGTCGACAGCACGACAGTGGCGCAAATGCCGATTCAACAGCCGGTGGTTTGGCTGCCGCAGGACGACATCGGCAATTCACCTACCCAGCCGGTAGTGCTCAATGACGGCCCGTACAAAAACCAGTTGCTGCACGGCGACGTGTGCTACGGCGGCCTGCAACGGGTATTTATGGAAAAAGTGAACGGAGATTACCAGGGCTGCGTATTCCGTTTCACCCAGGGCCTCGAAGGCGGCACGCACCGCCTGGTGTGGGGCCCCGACGGCGCTTTGTACATAGGTATGATCGGCAACCCGGGCAATTGGAGCCAGACTGACAAACTCTGGTACGGCCTGCAACGTATGAAGTACAACGGACAGTCTGCTTTCGAAATGCTGGCGGTACGCGCAAAAACGAACGGTGTGGAAATCGAATTCACCGAACCGCTGCGCCCCGGCGACGGCTGGGAACCGGCCAATTACACCGTTCACCAGTGGTGGTACAAACCCACGAACAATTACGGCGGCCCAAAAATGGACGAAGAAGAACTCGCCGTAAAATCGGCCAGCATTTCCGCCGACCGTAAAAAGGTATTTCTCGAAATTCCCGGCATCAAAACGCAACACGTGCTGCATATCCGCCTGCATGACCTGCCTGCCAGCGAATACGGCAACGGCCTCTGGACTTCCGAAACCTGGTACACCATGAATGCCATTCCTGCCGCCGACGCAGGCACTCCCCTCCCCCGCCCCGTTCCTGTACAGGTGGCGGATAACACTCTGACAGACAAGGAAAAAGCCGATGGCTGGGCGTTACTGTTTGATGGTAAAAGTCTCGATTCCTGGCACAGTTACGGCAAAAAGACGATTGGAAAATCCTGGGTCATCGACGACAATTCCATCCACCTCGACGCCAAACCCAATCCCGACGGCGGCTGGCAAACAGCGGACGGCGGCGATATCATCACAACGGAAGAATACGGGGATTTTGAGTTTCAGTACGACTGGAAAATCGGCGCCTGCGGCAATTCCGGCGTGTACTACCACGTGCTGGAAGCGCCCGAAAAGTATACCCACGGCTGGATGACCGGCCCGGAAATGCAGGTGCTCGACAACACCTGCCACCCCGACAGCAAATTCCCGAAACACCGCGCCGGCGACCTCTACGATTTTATCGAATGCAAATACGAGACGGTAAAACCTGCCGGCCAGTGGAACCACGCACGCATCGTTTTCCGCAACGGCAAGGTGGAGCATTGGCTGAACTACCGGAAAGTGGTGGAATTGCAGATGTTTGAAAACGGGAAACCTACCAAACAATGGCTCGATCTGATCGCGGCCAGCAAATTCCCCAAAATCCCCGCACCGGAATTCGGCCTGCTTACGAAAGGGCACCTGGCGTTACAGGATCATGGGAATTTGGTGTGGTTCAAGAATTTGAAAGTGAAAAAGTGAGTTGTGAGTGGTGAGTGGAGCCCTGAAGGGGCGTAAGCAAACAGCCCTGGGGAACACCCGGGGTGGAATATGAGGCGAAACGAACGGATTGATTTTAGGTTTGTAACCCAAATAGAATCCATTGTTTGTTTTTCATATTCCACCCCGGGCGTTGCCCAGGGCTGTTTGCTTACGCCCCTTCAGGGCTCCACTCACAACTCACAACTCACCACTCACAACTCACTGATCATATTGATCCCCAAATCCACCGTCCGGTTTTTTTGCCGGTGATTTGGGTGCATTCGGATCGGTCGGCGGCGTGCCGCCTTCAGGCGCTTCATCGCCGTATACGTCCGGAGCAAACTCCTCTTCATCGCCCACTACGCCGGCTGCATTCTGATACGCCGCGCAGTTGATCTCGATGCCGAGTTCGCCGGCAGGGCGCTGGAATTTGGCGTTGTAGTCGTAGCCGGATTTCGGGTCTTTTTCGAGTTTCTGGAAAAAAGCGCCCACGATGGGGCGGGCAAGGCGGGCACCCTGACCGTCGTCGATGCTCAGGAACCGGATCCAGCGATCTTCGCCACCCACCCAGGTGCCAACTACGAGGCGTGGCGTTACACCCATGAACCATGCGTCTGTGAAATCATCCGTCGTACCTGTTTTGCCGCCAATATCACTTTTCAGGGTATTGATTACAGGTGCGCCCTGGACGTTGTATTTTAACATCTGGGTCATGACATAGGTAGCGTTGGCAGGCAATGCCACACGCTCTTCCGGCATACTGCGGTAAATGACGCGGCCGTTTTTATCTTCGATTTTTTTAATTACAATGGGTTTTCCGAACATACCCTTATTGGCAAAGGTGGTGTAAGCGCCTGTCATTTCCAGCACCGACAAGTCGGCCACACCCAGGCAAATGGAAGGAGAGCCTTTGGGAATTCGGTTACGCGAGGAATCGATACCCATGTTGTTGCACAACCCGCGCACCGGCTCCGTGTCACCCATTTGTTTCATCAGGTAGGCACTAACCGTATTGATAGATTGTTTGAGACCTTCTTTCAAATTCAAGCGCGCACCGGAATACTTTAGGTTTGAATTCTGGGGAGTCCAGTCATAGCCGTTGGTAAAATTCTGGTAATGCGCAGGAATAGTTACCGGCTGGTCATACACTTCGAAACAGGGGCTAATGCCTTGCTGTGCAATAGCGGTAGCGTAAACGAAAGGTTTAAAAGTAGAGCCTACTTGCCGGCTGGTACGGATGTGGTCGAATTGAAAATGTTTGAAATCGATTCCACCTACCCATGCCTTCACTTCGGAAGTGGATGGATCGACCGCGAGCAGACCCGTTTGCAGGAACATACGGTGGTAGCGCAGGCTGTCCATCGGCGACATGAAGGTGTCTTTTTCCATTTTCGGGTTATTCCAGGTAAACACCTTCATTTTCACCTTTTTGGCGTATTCCTTCTGAACGGCACTGCGCAATGCCTGGTATTGGGTTTTAATGGCCGCCCATTCTTTTCCCGACAGTATTTTGCGGTATGCTGCCGCCTGTTCTACTGTTATTTCTTTGTTTGTCAGCATTTTAGTGACGGAACCTGAAGTTGCATCATCGCGCAGCATCCGCTCGATATCGATATCCCGCAGGGCGAAATCGTATTTGTCCTGTATTTCCTCCGTGATTTGATCAAAGTATTTGGGCCAGAGCATCTGAAAACGGTCGCCCTCCCGAACAAGTCTCCACAGCGATTCTTTCCGCATCTGGATTTCTTCAGACGTCACCTTTTTACCTTTATGCGTCCACGGGTCCCGGCCTTTCCAGACCTGAAAAAAGCGGGCCTGCATTTTTTTCATATGTTCCTGCATCGCCGCTTCCGCATACTGCTGATACACCGGGTCGATGGTGGTATAAATTTTCAGTCCGTCCTTGTAAATATCGTATTTCGAGCCGTCAGGTCGGCGGCTTTCGGGTTCGTTGAGGATTTTGTAAAGGTCTTTTTTCAGTTCGGAGCAGAGGTAAGGCGCCTTGTCGTCGGTAAAATTCACTTTTTTGAAACGGCTCATATCGAGCGGCAGCACTTTGAGGCTGTCGAACTGCGCTTCGGTGAGCACCTCGTTGTTGCGCATTTGCGCCAGCACAATCCAGCGGCGGCGGATGGTGCGGTCGGGGAAACGGTTGGGGTTGAAATAGGATGGATTCTGTAGCATGCCTATCAGCACGGCTGCCTCCTGAACAGTGAGCGTTTCGGGTGTTTTACCAAAATACACTTCCGCAGCGGCGTGAATACCGTAGGCGTTGTTGATGAAGTTGAACTGGTTGAGATACATTGCGATGATCTCCTCTTTGGTATAGGAACGTTCCAGTTTGACGGCTGTGATCCACTCGCGCAATTTCATGTAAACGAGTTTGAACGTCTTTTCGATCTTGTTCATCCCCTTGAAATCGCGGTCGGAATACAGCATTTTTGCCAGCTGCTGGGTGATGGTAGAACCACCGCCCGAACTTTGATCGGCCATCAGTACCGTACGGAACACCACCCTGCCCACAGCGCGGGCATCGATGCCGCAGTGGTTCCGAAACCGCACGTCTTCCGTGGAAATCAGTGCATTGACGAGGTGCGGGCTCAAGTCCTCATAAGCCACAGGCACCCGGTTTTCGATAAAATAGCGACCCAAAACGGTGTTATCACCTGCCAACACCTCGCTGGCAACTGCCGAAGCGGGATCTTCCAGTTCGCGGAAAGAAGGAATGGCCGTGAAATTCATCGCCACAAAAAGAATGGCTACTCCGATCATGCCGCCGATGAGCAATCGCCAGGTCCAGCGCACGATCTTTTCGTACAGGGGAGTGCGTTTTTCCTGAAGCGCGGCTTTGATGGAAATGAGACGCTGTGGTTCTGACATTTTTGGTTATTTGTTATTGGTTATTAGTTATCAGGGTGGTTACGAGGCATTTGCACATTTTACCGGCCTGGCTGCCGGGATGTATTACATGGGACAAAGGTAGTATTTCCAACAAAATATATTTAACTCCGTAAAACCATAAAACATTGTTGTTTTGCCACATATTTCCGGCCGCTTTTTCGGCTTGTTGAGTACAAAACCAGCGCCCAGTTGGATTTGAGCGAAAATTCGGAATAACTCATGTCTCGACATCCAATGCCCAAGTTCTACCGCACTAATAACCAATAACCAACAACTAATAACCAATAACCCATGCCCCCCTGGCTCCTCTTTTCCATCCTCCTCGCCCTCGCCTATGCCGCGCTTATGCTGGTGTACCTGTATGGATGGCGAAAAACGCCGGTCTGGAAAACGCCTGCGGAATGGCAGCTGCAAACGACCGTCACCGTGCTCATT
>Ga0209097_10003148_pt1 | contig 12839 bp, 7 predicted proteins | sample AD_UKC052_MetaG_FD_184419 | JGI IMG/M metagenome (GOLD analysis project Ga0209097, IMG submission 184419) | Active sludge microbial communities of municipal wastewater-treating anaerobic digesters from USA - AD_UKC052_MetaG (SPAdes) (version 2) | ecosystem: Engineered > Bioreactor > Anaerobic >... | reverse complement strand
TGAAAGCCTTTGTGTACAGCGAAAAAAAAGACTGCAGGCTGGTGCCGGGCGAAATATACAATATTGACAACATAGATGCCGAAAGGGACCGTATTACACGCACCCTCCGCAATAACGGATACTATTCATTCAGCAGGGAATACATAACTTTTGCCATCGACAGCTCGCTGAACAGCCACCAGGTAGATATCAGAATTAAAATCTCCGATGTACTCGCTCCTGCCGAAAACAGGCCCGACTCAATGATTACCATTAAACACAGGCGTTATACGATTAATAAGATAATTGTCAATACCGACTTTGAGACGGATAAAAACAAACCTGTGAAGTACGACACGGTTAAGATTACTATCCCGGCACGTCAAAAAAAACGCCCTCATAAGGTGTATTATTACGTGTTTAGCGACAAGCTAAGAATCAACAAAAAAACTTTGTCGCAATCAATTTATGTAGACAGCGGTGACATATTTACTATTTCCGACGTGGAAAAGACTTATAAGAGCCTGCTTGATCTGAAGATTTACCGCTTTGTCAACATAACATTCCGGGAAATAAAAAACCCCGAAAAAATCACGGGGGAACTCGAATGTTATATCCGCCTGACCAAAGACGCCACCCAGGCAGTAGCCGTAAGCGCCGAAACCACCAACAAGGGCGGCGAGTTAGGCCTGTCGGCCGGCGTGGTTTATGAAAACAAAAACCTTTTCCGTGGCGCCGACCTGTTCAACGTGAAGGTGAACGGAGCCATTGAATTTCAATCGCTGAAAAAAGATGCCATCAAAGAAAGTCCGGTAATCAAAAGCCTGCCATTCATCAATACCGTTGAAGCGGGCATGGAGCTCAATCTCAAGATTCCCCGTTTTGTCATCCCTGTAAAACAAGAAAAGATTCCGAAATATTTTAAGCCAAAAACCAATCTGAACACCTTATTTAACTACCAGAAACGCCCCGACTACGAACGCTATTATCTTTCCGGATCTGTTGGATATCAATGGAAAGCCAGTGATTACGCCACCCATATCCTCACCCCATTTCAGCTTAATCTCATTAAGATTACCCCCGACTCAACCTTTAAAGCTCAGATCGATGCATTGAACAACAAAACCCTGCAAAATGCATATCGCGACCACATCACCACCTCGCTGACTTACAGTTTTATTTATAACACACAGCAAATCAACAAAACCAAAGACTTCATTTACTTCAGAACGAATGTGGAACTTGCCGGTTTTATTTTCTGGGCATCCAACCAGATCAGAAAAAAACAAGGGGCCTACACCCTCCTGGGTTTGCCTTATTCGCAATATTTCAGCCTCGATGCCGACTTCAGGTATTATATGGTTTTTAACGATCAAAACAGGCTGGTTTACCGGGCTTATGCCGGATACGGGTCACCTTTTGATGACAAAAATGTGCTTCCTTTCGAAAAAAGTTTTTACCTGGGCGGTGCCAACAGTATGCGTGGATGGCGGTTGAAGACTCTGGGGCCGGGTGCTTATAAGCAACCCGACAGCCTTTCGCTTGAAAAAATCGGGGACATTTCGCTGGAATTAAATATTGAATACCGGTTTCCAATATACAAAATACTACGCGGTGCAATTTTTGTTGACGCCGGAAATATCTGGCTTCGCAAACCATCCAACCAGTTGCCGCTGGCAGCTTTCAATGCCAGGACTTTTCTGGGAGAACTGGCTTTTGATGCCGGACTCGGGTTAAGAGCCGATTTTGGATATTTTGTCATACGACTCGATGGCGCCACCATATTAAAAGACCCTTCGATGCCATTGCATCAGCGGTGGATTGGGCAAAACGACAAAAAATTTAAAATCATTGGAAACCTTGGGATAGGTTATCCATTCTGATTTTTCTTACTCCTTATCTCTGCAATCATTATAAAACATTGGTTCCCTGCTGCAGGTTTTTGTTTGATTTGTCGCAAAGACATTGGTTTTTCGTAAGGCATCCTTCATTATTACAGAAACTTAAATCAGCATGCTGTCAAAAGGGTCAATATGCCGAAGGAATAAAAACTGGTTTACTTGCCGGCACATTTACCGGCACCATAATGACGGGCTGATTCCAATACTTATCAGAATATTCCGATACCTTTTCCTGTTAAATTTATCCATAGTACCAGCAAAAAAAAATCCGGCTGAGCCGGATTTTTTATAATAGTGTTTAAGGTATTAGCTTCTTGCTAAAACAGGGAAACGCAATTTCGCCAGGTAGAATACTCCGAAGAATAATCCCGAATAGAACAAATCACCCAAAAGGCTGTTCATAAAAAATGAAATTCCCAGGCTTCCGTCATTAAAGAAAGCGAGACCGGCAGCGTATGATTCCATCAGACCGGCAAAATTTTGCGGATACAAAGGGCTTCCTAACCATGCACCAAAATTGGTTATCAGGAAAAAGATTACGGTAGAAGACAATGAAGCACCTACCACGTTGAGTAGTTTGGGATTACGCAGCATATACATACCTAAAACCACGGTGATTATAAAGCCAATATACACGGCAGGCATGGTGCTGTGAAACCCAAGCAACAGGTCACTCAAAAACAATGCAGCCAATGGAATGATAAAAGCAAGGTACTTTCTGCTAAGACAGGCGCCGCCAAACAGGGCCATTGCAGCAATCGGAGTTACGTTGGGCCAATGCGGGATGAGGCGCATAGCGGCTCCGGCTAAAATCACAGTAACTACAAACCAAAAACGCGAGGTGATAACTTTTGAATTCATTGTAAATAGTTTTAATTTCTAAGTGCAAAAATAGAAAACATTTTTAATTCTCAACTTTTTTTATTTCCATTTATCAACAATAAAAATGTTTATAAACAAAAAAAATACATTAATATTTTATAATACAGCGATATTCCCCGATACTTTTATTTGTATTTTTTCGTTTTTTTTGCTGACTTTTGTAACAATTTTCTGAAAAAACATCAAAGTAATATCCCAATCGACTAAAAAAAAGACAATTAATCATTAATCAACAATCAACATGAGTTTATACGCCATCCTGACAGTAATTTTCTTTATTGCAACATTAGCGGGGCTTTGGGGGCTTTTTGCCAAAGCAGGCCAAAAAGGCTGGATAGTTTTGATACCCTTCTATAATTTCTATATCTGGCTGAAAATCATAAAAAAACCATTGTGGTGGTATATTTTCATCCTTGTACCCTTCATTAATGTATTTACCATAATGCTTATGATAGTGGAACTGGTAAAATGCTATAACAAAAACGGTCTGCTGGCGCAGGCGCTGAGCATTCTGATACCTTTCGCTTACCTGCCATACCTGGCTTTTTTCTCAAAGGAAAAATACACTCATCCCGACAAACAAAAACCCTATAAAAAGTCGGCCATACGCGAATGGCTCGATGCCATTGTGTTTGCAGTGATAGCAGCCACCATCATCCGCACATTTTTTATCGAAGCCTACACTATTCCTACCTCTTCCATGGAAAAATCGTTGCTGATAGGCGATTATCTCTTTGTGGACAAGATAAGCTACGGGCCGAGGGTGCCGATGACACCGCTTGCGTTTCCTTTTGCCCACCATACCCTGCCGCTGACCAAATTCACCAAGTCGTACCTCGAATGGATAAAACTCCCCTACTATCGTTTTCCGGGATTTACCAAAATAAAAAATAACGATGTGGTTGTTTTTAATTACCCCGACGGCGACACCGTAGCCTTGAACATGCAAAACCAAAGCTACTATGCGCTGGTCAGAAACTTCGGACACCGCGAAGTATGGAAAGACAAAAGAAAATTCGGAAATATCGTGGCACGACCGGTGGATAAACGCGAAAACTATATCAAACGCTGTATAGGGATACCCGGCGATTCCCTTGAAATAAAAGACCAGGTGGTTTATATCAACGGACAAGCATTGCCCGAAATCGGCATCAAAGAATATAAATACCTGGTGCAGACCGATTCGTCCATGATCCCAACACGCATCTATGAAAAATACGACATCACCGAACAAGTAGAAACCAATGGATCCGACCTGTACCTGATGACACTCACTGCTGAATCAGCCGAAAATATAAAGAAACTAAACTTCGTCCGCAGGGTGGAAAAACAAGTATTTCCTAAAGGTGAATGGCACAGTTATACCTTTCCATTCGACTCAAACTACGCATGGAATGAAGACAACTATGGTCCTTTATATATCCCGAAAGCAGGAGCCACTATTCCCATCAACACAAAAAACATCAGCCTGTACCAGCGCTGCATCGAAATATATGAAAACAATAAAGTACAAATCAGCGGCGACAAAGTGCTCATTAATGACCAGCCGGCTACATCATACACATTCAAATACGACTACTACTGGATGATGGGCGACAACCGGCATAACTCCGCCGACTCGCGATTCTGGGGGTTTGTTCCCGTTAATCACATCGTGGGCAGGGCGGTATTTGTGTGGCTTTCTCTCGAAGGCATCAACTGTGACAACCAACAATTGAACACTGTCCGGAGCCAGCAAAGTTTCTTCCAGCGGCTGCGTTGGAACAAAATGTTCAGGATAATCAGGTAATACCAGCTTTTGCTGTAAGCATGATCCGATCAACCATTAAAAGAGCCGGCCAATGAAAGTACATTTTGGTTCTCTGGTTGAATTTTTTTCTTCGCTGTTCAAAGATGTCTTTCACACGCTGCTGATACTGTTCCGTATCATGATACCGGTTTCCATCGCGGTAAAAATCCTGCAGATGATAGGATTTATACAGGTATTGGGCCAACTGTTCTATCCCGTGATGAAATACACCGGTTTGCCCGGTGAAATGGGGCTGGTGTGGGCCACAGGGATGATAACAAACCTTTTTGGAGGCATTATTGCTTTTCTGAACATCTCAGGCACCATGGAGCTTACGGTTGCTCAAATAACAACCATCAGCATAATGATGCTCGTTGCGCATACCTTTCCCATTGAACTGACCATAGCGCGCAAAACGGGCGTACGGCTGATTTCCATGTTTTTTATCCGCCTGATTTTTGCCTACCTTTTTGGTTTTATTATCTTCCATCTGTACGCCTTACTGGGTGTGAATACCGAAACAGCCCAGATAGCATGGCATCCGGATACCATGCCCGACGATTCCCTTTCCTCATGGGCTGTTTCCGAACTAAAAAACTATCTTATAATCATTGCCTTTATCTTCTGTCTGATGCTGCTGCTGAGAATTTTAAAAAAAATAGGATTTATAGACCTCATTACTAAAGCGTTGAATCCTTTTTTAAAAGTTTTGGGCATTGGCAAAAAAGTAAGCACTATAGCGCTGGTTGGGCTGACTCTAGGTGTTGTTTACGGCGGCGCACTGATAATCAACGAAGTAAAATCAAACCCTGCCATTCCAAAAAAAGACATTTTTTATGCCATGGTGCTCATGGGCCTGTGCCACAGCGTGATCGAAGACACCATCCTGATGGTATCGCTGGGAGCATCGTTTACAGGAATTCTTGTTATACGCCTGTTGCTGAGTATGCTGGTTTTGTTCGTATTGGTTAAACTAACCCGAAATGCCTCAGATAAATTTATGTATAAAGTGTTTTTGAGGTCTGAAAAAACCAAATTCCGAAATAAAACTGATCAGGAAAACTATTCACAAGAATTGTAAACAAATCAATTGACAATGACCATCGGAATATTATAATCCCGATTACCGCCTGTAATTCTCAGAAAATATATTCCGCTTTGAAGCCTTGAAACATCTATCTTGTTTTCATTTCCCTGCATACCTGTAACAGATAATATTTGCCGGCCTGTTACATCATAGATATCCAAAAACTTTTTCTGTAAAAAATCATCGGTGGTTCTTATCACAAATGATCCTTGTGCCGGGTTGGGAAAGACATTTACTGCCAATGAGCCAGGCTTTTTTTCATCAATTAAAACAGGGAGCTCGCCGAACACATCCTGCAGAACATATTGCATCACTATTTTCGATTGTATGCTGTCCATATAATACAAAGGGAACGACAACAAAACTGCATTATAATCACCGCGATATTCCACGCCTACCGGCAATCCTTTCATAACACCCTGGGCGGTTGTGCTGTCATAATCAGTATCGTATGAATAAACCGCACTCCCCTCAACTGAGGGATACACAGCTTGTATATTAAATAAATGATGATTATAAGCCGGATATGTTTTATTTGTATCCACATCCAGCATGTGATAACCGGTTATAAGAGGCAACCCGCCAATAAATACAGCACCGGTCAAATATTTTGTAGAGTCGGTTTTCAGCATATCATGTAAAAAAGACCCTTCCTGCCAGGTATGTTGCAAGTCATCGGTATAATCTAACATTTTTGAGGGCTGAAAAATGGTAAAAAAAACATTACCTCCCAATTGCATATATTGTCTCAATTCCGGGAGTGAACTGCGAAGCTTGGGGATGATATTCGCTCTATTAATATGCCACACCACCGATGAATACGGCCCAAGCACGGCAAGAGTCAATGGGCCATTTTGCGTGGCATCATATTCGGCAACATTGAAATCGCTGCACAAATAACGATAATAGGCATCGACTACCGAATCCGGCGGATCAAAAAAACCGCCTTCCGAATCATCGACAATCAGTATTCCCTGATCGAGGTTCACAATAGCAGGCCGGTCATTCAGCTCATTTTTAATCCCTTCGCGTCCTTCAGTATTCACTGCAGAAACCGAAATATAATAAAGGGTATCTGTGGATAAACCGGAAAAGATTAGTGAAGTGTCTGCAGTAGCATAAACAGTGTCGTATGTTGATGGCGAGGTTCCAAAGTATACCCTGTACCCGGCAATGTTATTTTCCGGATTCGGCCTCCATCTCGGAACCAACAAATGTCCGTCGCCCGGATTGGAAATTTCAAAATCCACCAGTGTGGGAACTAAGGATGAGTTCATAAGCATAGCACAAGCTAATCGGGCTATCTCCCTGCAATAAAGGCCATTGATAGTGCTGTCGACATCAGCCAACGTATGATAATAAGGGCTAAAATCATCTTCCTGCAGAAATATGGCTGGTAAGCCTGCAAGAAAGAAAGGGTCGCTGTCGGAACCAATCGGTTCATTAAAAAAAAGATTAAAAGTGCCCAACTGTGTATATTCTGCAGCAACTTCCGCGCCCATACTGCAAATCCATTCATTACCCAAATAATTATTAAACTGAAGCAGCCAGGCCGTATCGGCAGGTTCGTGACCGACCATATCCAGATTGAACATAATTTCCGGTTTTTCAATACCGGCCATAATGTCCTCAACAAAATGACGGCTGCCGAATGTTCCCAACTCTTCTGCATCAAAAAAAACAAATCTTAAAGTGGCCGGCGAAGAAAAATTCCTTTCTTTCAGCACTCTTGCTATTTCCATAACTGCAGCAGTTCCGGAGGCATTATCGTCAGCACCGGGACAAACAAGATAGGGATCGTGACCACCAAATTGCAGGATATCATCATAATGAGCCCCGATGACATATTGCACATCAGGACTGATCAGCCCACTGAGTTCTGCAATAACATTATACTGAATGTTTGTAATCATGTTACCGCTACCCACTGGCCATTCTACAGTTATTTCAAACGAATCAAGCACTGCATTGGTATAACCGAAAGAGATCAATTTGTGTTGCAGCCAGAGAGAAATATCTTTATGGCCGGGAGCAAGCAAAAAACGAGTACCATATGCCTGCAGATGCTGGATGTAGCTCATTATGGAATCGGCATTCAAATCCGTAAGCACATCACCGATCAGGGAATCATGGACTGCTTTCTTTATGGGACTTGAATCAATATTTTCAATGGATGCCGGCAAGGAAAGAAATGCATTTGTCGCGTTTGTTTGCGGCAAAGCAATTTGTTGACTCCTGGTGCAAATATGCATACTGAAGCACAAAAACAAAATGAGAAATATTTTTTTCACAGATATTCATTTATTTATTATAAAATAAAAATATGATTTCTGAACACCTTGTGAAATAATAAATCAGTTTAGGGTAAATATTTTCAAGTTAACGGTTAAAAATCGGTGAAAATCAAAAACAAACCTTAAGATTAACCGGAGGTATTGAATAAAAATAAGCAAATCAAATCAGGGCATTACAAATTTAAATGCTGATTACCCTCCAAAATATACTTTGCAGTTTTTGATAATTCAACCGGAAAATGGTTGTTTTGTAGTTTTCAGCATTTGGGGCGATCAATCTTGTACCGGGGTTATTTTGATAGGTGATAGCAGATTCAATGCTAACGGTCAATTTTCACATTAAAAGCATTCAGGCCTTTAACTCCTTTTTCTACTTCAAAAATCACCTTATTGTTTTCTTTAACAGGTTCCAGTAATCCTTTCATATGGAAAAAAATGCTTTCCTGGGTGTCAATATCCTTTATAAACCCAAAACCCTTCGACTCATTAAAAAATGTAACAATCCCTGTACGAATTTTGTTTTGCGGTTCTGCATCATTTTTTCGTTGAGTTTTTATTGCGATGTCGTCGATATTTAATTCTTCTCTTTTTGACAAATCCTGAGGTTCGGAAGTAATGTTTCCAAATTCGTCCACATAAGCAATCATATCATCAAGACCACCGCCCTGCCTGCTGTTTTCTTTTCTTTCAAGTCGCTTTTTTTCCTTTTCCTGTCTCTTTTTCGCTTTGTTTTGTTGAATTTCCTTTTTATTACCTGCTGAGTACATTTTGCCCATTTCGTAGAATTTTTTTATCTGATAAAATTATTAAAATCAAAATATCCGGCAAACCACTGGCAAGTATAACAAATATGCTGATTTAAAAACCGCAGGATGGAATAAATGAAAACAAATAGTCTGCCTCAATTGTTATCGAGTCCAAAGGTAACAAAAAAACAAATATGAAATCAAAAATACTGATTTGACAAAGCGCTGCAATATGAAATACCTGCCGGCAGGCGATGTTAGCTGCTTCTGGTGTTCACAAAAAAACGCCTTACAAATTTACAAACTCAAAATCATCATTCTTTAAGCGCAATTCCACCTCGCTGTCTTTCTGCACAGCTCCTGAAATTATCTGCGTAGCCAGCTTGTTGAGCACCTCCTGCTGAATCACCCTTTTTACAGGGCGCGCGCCATAGTTGGGATCATAACCCATGATGGCAATCTTCGACAGGGCGGCCTCGGTTACGGTGAGGTGAATACCATTTTGTTCGAGCATCTTCTGTACACCGCTCAACTGCAGACTTACAATCTGTTTTATTTCTTCCCTGCTCAGTGGCCTGAACATAATAATTTCATCGATACGGTTGAGAAATTCCGGACGGATCGTCTGTTTCAGCAGGCTGATGATTTCAGACCGTGTGTTGTCAATGATTCTGTCGCGGTTTTCATCGTTGATGCCTGCAAATTTTTCCTGGATGACGTGCGATCCGATGTTGGAAGTCATGATGATGATGGTATTCCTGAAGTCGGCGGTACGGCCTTTGTTGTCGGTTAGCCTGCCATCGTCGAGCACCTGAAGCAGGATGTTAAACACATCCGGATGGGCTTTTTCAATTTCGTCGAGCAACACCACCGAAAAAGGTTTCCGGCGCACGGCTTCGGTCAGCTGGCCGCTTTCTTCGTAGCCCACATAACCCGGAGGCGCACCCACGAGGCGCGACACAGTATGCCTTTCCTGGTACTCAGACATATCGATACGCACCAGCGCATTTTCGTCGCTGAAAAGGTATTCGGCCAGCGTTTTGGCCAGTTCGGTTTTGCCTACGCCGGTGGTACCCATAAACAAAAAAGATCCTATCGGTTTTTTGGAGTCCTGCAAGCCGGCACGGCTGCGGCGAATGGCATCCGACACGGCCGCGATAGCTTCTTCCTGGCCGACCACTCTTTTGTGGAGTTCGTTTTCCAGGTGCAACAGTTTTTCTTTTTCGCTTTCGAGCATTTTACTCACGGGGATGCCTGTCCATTTGGATACTATTTCTGCTATTTGTTCCGCATCCACTTCTTCGTTAATCAGTGATGAGCCGGCTTTCTGTTCTTTGAGTTTTTCCAGGGCAGCCTCCGCTTCCTTGATTTTGCCGTACCTCAGTTCGGCCACCAGGCCGTAATTACCTTCGCGTTCCGCCGCTTCGGCCTCGAACTTATAGTTTTCTATATCTTTTTTCCGCTGCTGAATGTTTTCCACCACTTCCTTTTCCTGTTGCCACTTGGCCTTCATGCCGCTATGCTCATCCTTGAGCGCAGCAATCTCATTATTTAATGCTTCGAGTTTTTCCTTGTCGTTTTCTCGTTTGATGGCTTCACGTTCTATCTCCAGTTGGCGTATCCGGCGATCCACCTCATCCAGTTCTTCAGGAACAGAATTAATTTCTAGGCGCAACCGTGCCGCAGCTTCATCAATCAGGTCGATGGCCTTATCGGGCAGAAAACGTTCGCTGATATAGCGCTGCGAAAGTTCTACCGCGGCAATAATGGCTTCGTCTTTGATACGTACCTGGTGGTAGGTTTCGTACCTGGATTTCAGTCCGCGAAGAATGGATACCGAATCCGCCGTGGACGGCTCGTCCACCATCACCATCTGAAAACGCCTTTCGAGCGCCTTATCCTTTTCAAAATATTTTTGGTACTCTTTAAACGTGGTAGCCCCCACCGCCCTGAGCTCTCCGCGGGCGAGGGCCGGTTTCAGAATATTGGCAGCATCCATGGCGCCTTCACCGGCCCCGGCGCCCACCAGGGTATGTATCTCATCGATGAATAAGATAATCTCGCCTTCAGAAGAAATCACTTCTTTGATGACACTCTTGAGCCGTTCTTCAAACTCGCCTTTATACTTGGCACCGGCAATAAGGGCACCCATATCGAGTGAATACAACTGTTTGCTTTTTAGATTTTCGGGAATATCACCGCTGATAATACGGTGGGCAATACCTTCGGCAATGGCGGTCTTACCCACACCGGGCTCACCAATCAATATAGGATTATTTTTTGTTCGCCTCGACAATATCTGAAGCACCCTTCGTATTTCATCATCACGACCTATTACCGGATCCAGCTTTCCAGAACGGGCCAGATCGTTAAGATTCCGGGCATACTTATTCAACGCGTTATAGGTGTCTTCAGCCGACTGGCTGTTGACTTTTGATCCTCTGCGTAGTTCCGTAATGGCTGAACGCAGGTCCTTCGCATTAACCGCATTATCTTTCAGCAAACGAGCCGCAGTGTCATCACAGCACAACATCGCTAGAAGCAAATGTTCGATGGCAACAAACTCATCCCCCATTTCTTTAGCAATATCAGCAGCCTTTGAAACTGCTTTGTTTGCATCACGCGAAAGGTATTGTTCTCCTCCCGATACCTTTGGAAAAGAAGCAATAATCTGATCCAATGCCTTTTTGAAGACAGGCACGTTAACATTAAGTTTTTGTAAGAGATAAGGCACCACATTTTCATCCACATGGAGCATCCCTTTGAGCAAATGGGCGTTTTCAATTTGTTGGTGCTGAAAAGCGGTGGCTATCTCCTGAGCTTTTTGAACAGCCTCCTGCGATTTTATTGTAAAATTGTTGAAGTTCATTTTAATACTCCTTATTAATACCGAAAACGAACTATCAAAAGCAGTGCCGATAGATAAAAGCCTGTTGTCATCTGCCAAAATTGCATTTATAACGACAAAGTTGCAGAACCCCAGAACTTTAATTCTAATAAGTTTTTGAGTTTTAGTAACGAAAAAAATTGCAAAAAAGTAATTATCAACTGCGTGCTTCACTAATTAAATGTATCAGTATATCACTTACGGAATTTAGTCTCTTTCTGATTTATTAAAAATGTCGGTGCTGTATCTTTATTATTTACGAAGCACAAAGATAAAAAAATCAAAAAATAAGTCCATGTATGTGATAATCAATTAATTAAAAATATGAAAAAAATATATACTTTATTAACAATTGCCGTTTTTTTATTCCCACTAAAAGGCTTCGGTAATTATATCATTTCACCATATAATTACGAATGGTGCGGCACATCCCTTCCTACATATTATGTTTCGGCAAATTTCTCAATTACAGAAACATATATTTATGGAAATTCCGGATTTACGAAAAACCAGACAAGTGAAACACTCATTATCACTTTACCGGCCGGTTTAGAATTTAAAACATCAGGTACGACGGCAAGTGTAACGGCAAACGTTATGAGTTCGCCCGAAGTTATCATTGATTCTTTTAAATTTAACAGCGCCACTCAATTTACTGTCTGGATTACAACCACTTCAAATAATTTTGATTACAACACCATTTACTTTAATAAATTTGAAATCAGAGCCATCGCCCCCATTGAAAATGGAATAATTCGCCGGGGCGCTTCTCCAAACACTGGAACTTTCAAAATAGACAATTCTGTGTCCATACCTGGGTCACAGGCTTTTGGAACCTTTTCAGCCAGAACTCCGTACAGTTATTCATCCAGTATTGTTGATCAATTATTGACGACAACAACAATTAATCAATTTTCCATTAATAACCCCATCTTAAGAATAACTATCAACGGAACCGGATACTGCGGCTCAAAAATAACACAGTTTAGATTTTCCGCTACCGGATCTGATGGCACCGACACATTACGAAACATTTCCAAAGCAAAAGTTTATTATAGTGCATCACCAACATTTAATTACGCAACCGCTTCTTTGTTTGGCACAGCAGACAATCCTGTTTCAACTAACTTCATTATTAATGGTGTTTCATTACTGATGCGTTAATATTTGATTGAAATTAAATAAATTAAGTTGTTCATTGACATTTTGATTGATTTGTTGTTTGGCAAATAGTTCATTAATAGGTGTTTTAGCAAAAGCAGAAATTCCTAAAA
>Ga0209097_10003136_pt1 | contig 12868 bp, 11 predicted proteins | sample AD_UKC052_MetaG_FD_184419 | JGI IMG/M metagenome (GOLD analysis project Ga0209097, IMG submission 184419) | Active sludge microbial communities of municipal wastewater-treating anaerobic digesters from USA - AD_UKC052_MetaG (SPAdes) (version 2) | ecosystem: Engineered > Bioreactor > Anaerobic >... | reverse complement strand
AGAAGCAATAAATTTGGGTTTAAGAGAATTGGTTGTAAATGTTCAAGACGAGTACGAGCAGTATAAGCCAAAAAATCCACAAGTTATTATTAAATTGGATACTAAAAATAGAATAATTTCAGTTGCAGATAATATGAGAGGTATCCCAGTTGGGAAAAGAGAAGATGGAATTAATTCATTAACCGCCGCTTTTCTATTATCACATAGTGGAGGTAAGCATGAAGAGGGTGCTTATTCATCAGCTATAGGTTGTAATGGTATCGGAAATAAATGTGTATGTCATACAGCAGAAAAGCTAAAAGTTATTGTAAATAGGGATAACAAAAAATATACTCAAGAATTTACATCAACCGACAAAGGGGCAACACCTCTATATGATGTAAAAGAGGAAAAAAGTACAACAAAAGAAACAGGCACATATATAGAATATATACCAGATAAAAGGGTTTATGGAGATATTTTCATAGATATTGAAAGTTTAGAGAATATGCTTACAGAAATGGCATATTTCGCTAGAGGTTTAAAAATAGTTCTTATTGTTGACAAAGTGGAAAAAACCTTTTATTCCAAAAATGGGCTGGTTGATGCTTTAGATAGTAAAGACGCTGTTTCTAAAAAAATATCCTATACATATGAGGCAGAGGATTGTAAAGTTGAATTAGCATTACAATTTATAAATGGAAAAGGTGAGATTAAATCTTTTGCAAATGGACTAAATGTAAAAGATGGTGGAGCATTTATGACTGGATTTAAAAATTCGGTAACAAAAACAATAAATGCTTTGAGTAAACAAAATTTTGTTGGTGAGAATATAAGAAAATGTTTAACTGGTATTGTATCGGTTAAGGTTAAAAGCCCACAGTTTAGCAATCAAATGAAAACTGAACTTGCCAATCCAGAGGCAAGAAAGGCAACTTCAACAGCAACCTCAAATGCATTAAAAGAGTATGCTAAAAATGAAGCCGAAAACTTTGAAAAAGTAATTAATTTAATTACAAAATATGATAAAGCCGAAAAAATGGCTGAAAATGCTAGAAAAAGTTTTTTAGCTAGTAATAGCGAAATAACGAAAGAAAGCAAAAAGAAAGCGGTTTTACCAAAAGTGCTAATAGATTGCCAAGAACATGGGAAAAATTCCACATTATATATTGTAGAGGGGGAAAGTGCTGCTGGTAATATTATAAACTGCCGAAACCCTTTTTATCAAGCAATCTATCAGTTAAGAGGTAAAATTCTTAACGTACTAAAGGCAAGTGATAATAAGGCACTAAAATCTGAAGTTTTAGAAGGTTTACATAAGGCTTTAGGATGTGGATATGGTGATAGTTTTAATTCTACTAAATTAAGATATGGTAAAATAGTTTTATTAACAGACGAAGATTATGATGGTTACAGTATAAGATGTTTATTAATTGCATTTTTCTATTATTATTACCCACAATTACTAAGAACAAATAAAATATTTATCGGTAGAACGCCATTATATTGTAAAGATGTAAAAGGTAAAAGATTATATGCCTTTACTGAAGAAGAAGTTGAGAACTTTCCTAAAACAGGTGAGTTGTTAAGAAGAAAAGGCTTGGGAGCACTAACAGAAGAAGATATATCAAATACAATATTCTCAAAAAAACCTTTTGAGCAAGTTCTAGAATTTAAACAAAATGAATATGAAGAGTTTGTTGAGTTGTTAGAAATTTTTATGGGCGACAATATTGAAAAAAGGAGGGAGTATGTTGAAAAAATCGACTTCTAAAATACTAATATATGGAGAAAAATATACAGGAAGAAATGTTTTAGCCGAACTATTAGATGGAGTAGTAACTTCATCTATAGATGACATAGAAAACGCCGATATTTTAATACTAGAAACAAAAGAATTGTCTTTTTTAAAAGAGAGATATCAATTAGAAGATTTTATAAAAATCTTTCTATATTGCAATAAAGAAACAAGGCAAGAAAGGGCATTACTTTTAAATGATAATCGTCAACTAAATAAAACTATTATTCCAACAGAAAGCGAATGCGATTATATTCTTAGTACAAGTGATACAAGCAATATAAAAGAATTTGCCGCACTAATAAAACTACTAAAAATAGAAGATATATGGAGGATTATAGAATGAAGTTTTACTCAAACAACTGCCCACGTTGTAAGGTGCTAAAAAAAATAATGGATGAAAAGGGTATGAAATATACTTTGATAAGTGATGTAGATATAATTTATGACGTTGCCGAAAAGGCAAACATTAATTCAATGCCTTTTGCTGAAATAGATGGAAAAATGCTATCTACAACAGAATTGCAAGAATATATAAATAAATAGAAGAGGAGTGAAATAATGTATTTTAAAACAACATATGACCAGCAGTTTGATGACCTATATATGCATTTAAAAGCAAAATATCCAGATAAATTGTTTGACCTAGACGGAATTGGCAAACAATTAGATATGAGTGACTTTAGTAAAAATTTCTTTTCATCAGATGTCAATGCAGATGCAAGTATCGATGCTAACGCTAATGTAGATGATATAAGCGTTATAGCTTACAATAGCGAACTACCTAAACCATTTTTTAGACTAAATAGTTACTATGTTCTATGGAATGAATTAAGAAAAGAACATGGGTTGGAAGTGGCAAATGACATTGTTGAAAAAAACTTAACTGGAGATATTTATATAAATGATTTTCATGGCGTTGGGGGAGGGTTACCTTACTCTTATTATGGGAAAACAGTATTGGCAGTTAAAGTCGGCAAAGAATTAATTTATACAACTTTTGAAGATTTATATAATACCTTGGCAAAAGAGCATGAAGAAAAAGTGATTCTAGACTCAACTCAAATATACTTGAAAGATGTTAAAATCCTAGATAAAGACAATAAATGGGTTAATGTGTCAAGAATATTAAAACATAAATCCCATACTGACTTAGTAAAAATAGAAACAAAAAATGGAATGTGTACAATTGTAACAAAAGACCACCCAGTTATTTTAAATGAAGATATGAATGAGAAATTAGCTGGAACTTTAACTTTATCTGATACAGTCTTATGCTCTAATTCTGATTTAATATTTACTGAAGAAAAAATGGTCAGTATACCTACTGCATATAAATGTGGTAAGCAACAAAAATCGATAGTTCCATGTGATATTTTAACATGGGATAAGAGAAGTATAAAGGCTTTTCTTGGTGGGGTAATTGATAGAAGAGGTCATGTTAATAAAAATGGCGAAGTAATTATTACATCATATAGCTTTGATTTTATTCAAAAAGTAGCTGAAATTGTAAGATGGTTAGGTTATGGTCTTGTAAAAACATCCTTTCAGGGTCGAGCAACCTTTAATAGTAAAAACGAAGTGTATCAATGCAATATAATCCTTTTAGATAGCTCATTTGGTTTATTCTCTGAACTTATACAAAGCTATAAAGATTTAGTTTGTAATGTTAGCTCAGATATCTGTTATGATTACACCAGTGAAATTTCTAAGATAGAATTAATGGATACTGTTGAGTATGTATACGACATAACAACAGATAGTGGGCATTTTCATTGTCAAGGTTTAATTCAACATAATTGCTTTAACTATTCCGCCCTAGACATCCACCAACAAGGTTTACCAATGGTAAAAAAAGTTCGCTCATTACCACCAAAACACCTATATGCTTACAAATCTCAATTAGAGCAGTTTGTAACAATTGCCTCAAATTCAACACTTGGTGCAACAGGGTTATCTGATATGCTAGTTGTAATGAGTCATTATGTAGATAAAATACTAAAAACGAGACAAGATGACCATTTTAAATTCGCAACTGAAGAAGATTGCTGGAAATATGTTAAAGGAAACCTTGCATCTTTCATTTATACAATAAATCAACCAATGCGTGGCAATCAGTGTGTAACAGAAGATACTGAAGTTCTTACACCAGAAGGATTTAAAAAATATAATGAATTAAAAGCTGGGGACTTGACTTATACTTGGAAAGATGGTAAACTAAATATACAAGAAGTCGAAAAGGTTAATATTTACGATTATGATGGCGAAATGCATGAGTATTCGGGAAGAGATACTATCCAAGTTGTAACACCTAATCATAGAGTATTATACAAAAATAATATTACTGATAAATACGAATTAACAGAGTCTAGCAATTTAATAAATAGTGATATTCCAATAACTTATCCAAGTGCTACAAGTAGTAGTGACCTTGAATCCATTAATTATGCAGGAAAAAGATTTAGAGAAGAAGTTCTAACTATGCTTATAGAAAATGAAATAGTTCACAAATGTAGTAATGAAAATGCGGCAAATGATGTTCAACACTTATGCTTTTTAGCGGGAAAGAATTGTAGAAAAGAGGGTTTAACTCTTTACATATCGAATGAAACAACGCTTACTGCTGATACAAAAAAAGTAATTCAATACAAAGGTAAAGTTTGGTGTCCAACAACACAAGATGGAATAGTTGTATTTAGAAAAGACGGAAAAATCTTTATATCTGGAAATAGTCCTTTTACAAATATAGGAATTTTCGATAGAGAATTCCTAGAAAAAATGTGTGAAGAATACATTTTTAATGATGGTTCAAGTCCTAATATTAATACTATTATGAAATTACAAGAAATGTTTTTAGAAGTAATGAATGAGGAATTAGAGAGAACACCTTTAACTTTCCCCGTCACAACTGCTTGTTTTAGTGTGGATGAAGAAAAAAATATTAAAGATGAAAAATTCTTACAATTTATATCTAAACGCAATAAGAAATTTGGATTTATTAATATTTATTGTGGAGACAGTTCCACATTAAGTTCTTGCTGTTTTAGTGGCGACCAAAAAGTTAAGGTTGTAAACACAACTGGAACTAGAACATTTCAAAAGCCTATAGAAAAAAGCTTTGAAGAAATCTATAAGGCATTAGAAAATCCAAATGATGATGTCCTATATGTACAATCCAGTGAGGAGAAAGATATTTATAAGAAATGTAAAATGGTTAGACTACAAGGTAGACAACTTTATAAAATATTCATAAAAGACAATCCAAATATAATTCTAAAGGTTACAGATAATCATATCAATCCTACAAAAAGAGGGGATATTGAAACAACTAACCTTGTTATAGGAGACGTTCTATTATCTAAACTACCTTTTGATTGTATTATTGAAGCTATTGAAAAGATTGATGAAATTCCAGAATATGTTTACTGTTTTGAAATGTTAGATAAGGAAAATCCTTACTTCTGTTTGGCAAATGGCGTAATAACACACAATTGTCGTTTACGCTCTGACAGAACAAACGAATATTTTAATTCATTCGGTTCAGGTTCTAGTAAAATAGGCTCTTTGGGAGTCGTTACTATTAATCTACCAAGACTTGCTATAAAATTCCCTAAAGAAGATATCTTTTTACAAGAATTAGAAAAGCTAGTTACTGTTGCGGGGCAAATAAATAATGCTAAAAGAGAAATCGTAAGGAAAAGAATAGAAAATGGAAATCACCCATTGTACACATTTGAATTTATGGATTTAAGTAAGCAATATTCCACTTGTGGTGTATGTGGTTTTAACGAAACTATAGAAATATTGGGTGAAAACATACTAGAAGAAAAAGGTGTAGAACTTGGCATAAAAATACTTGACAAAATAAATGATACAAACGACCAATTACAAGCACTTTATAAAAATCCTCATAATTGCGAGCAAATACCAGCTGAAGGAACAGCAGTAAAACTTGCCGACAAGGACAGACTCTTAGGTTATCAAGATAGTTATGTTCTCTACAGCAATCAATTTATTCCACTAACTACAAACGCAAGCTTGTTAGATAGAATTAGATTACAGGGTATTTTTGATGCTCACTTTAGTGGTGGGGCAATTTGCCACTTAAATGTGGAACAACAGGTTGAAAATTGGGAAGATATAGCAGACCTAATAAGAATGTCTGCAAAAAAAGGTGTTATCTATTTTGCAATAAATTATACATTAGCAGAATGCGAGCATGGGCATATGTCAGTAACTAAAGGCGACAAATGTAATATATGTGGTGGAAATATTATAAATCATTATATGAGAGTGGTAGGTTTTATTACGAATGTAAAGAACTGGATAAAAACAAGACGTGAAGTTGATTATCCTAATCGCCAATTTTATGATAATATAAAGGAGAAATAATGAATATTGTATCAATACAGTATTCTCTTACAACAAAATCAATAGAATTATACTTGGCTGGCTGTAACGGTCAGCCCAAGTGTAAAAATTGTCACAACCCAGAGTTGTGGAGTTTTGATGTTGGAGAACCCTTAACAGATGAATATTATGACAAAAGAATTGGAAATCTTGTAAAAGATTTTTCGTCACTTATAAAAAATATAATGGTTTTTGGCGGCGAGCCATTTGACCAAGATATTGAAGAATTAATATATATACTAAGAAAATTAAGAAAACTAGAAAAGCCAGTTTGGATATTCACAAGATTTTCTTTAGATGAAACAAAAGATATTTTAAAAGATAATATTAAATTATGTGATTATATTAAATGTGGTAGATATTTACCTGAATTGGCAACAAAAGATAATATTCAATTTGGAATTACCCTTGCAAGTAATAATCAATGTATCTATAGAAAAGGTATTGACTTTTAGTAAGAAATATGTTATAATAAAGATAGAAAAATAAGAAAGGAAGTGTTTTATATGTATTTTTTACAATATGAATTAAATGGATGGACAAGTTTTGAAGTTCCTAAAGATTGGGTAAAGCCAGACTGGGCAAAAGGTATCGTAATAAATAAAGAAGAATTGGAGAAATTAATTAATGAATAATAGTACAGAAATATTAAAACAGAACTTTCTTCCATTTGCAAAATATGTCCTCCAAACGAGGGCATTGCCAAATGATGATGATTGTTTAAAAACAGGTGCAAGATATATTTTGTATGCTTTTATAAAAAATAACTATACCAAATTAACAAATGGTGTAGGTATAACGGGTAGTATTATGAATTATAACCCTCATGGAAATGCGGCAATTTGGGAAAATGTTTGTCATTTAGCAAGTCCTAGATTGACACGATATCCACTTCTTGTTCCTGAAGGTAATATCGGTTCAACTGCAAAAGGTTATGATTTTGCGGCGGATAGATATTTAAAATTAAAAATTGACCCAAAAATGAAAAAATTAATATTAAACTCCAATGATTTAGTAGATGAATGGGAAGATAACTATCTTGAAACTGAAAAAATACCTTGTTCTTTACCTACATATTTCCCTATGTTTGTAAATGGATGGTTAGGCATTGGTGTTGGTATGGCATCATGCTTACCTTCATTTAATATTAAAGAGGTAATTAATAGTTGTAAGAGGTATTTGGCAAATGAGAACATAGATAGAAAAGAATTACTATGTCTACCAGACTTTCCTAGTGGTTGTGATATTACAAATCAGTCAGAGATTTTGGAGTCTCTTTCAAAAGGAACTGGAAAAGCTGTAGTTATGAGAGCAAAATATAGTATAAAAGATAATATTGTTAAATTCACAAACTTTCCTTTATCTGTTTTTCCTGCTAGAATAATGGGAGAATTAGAACAACTGGAACAAGAGGGTAAAATTCCACTTGTTAAAAATTATATTGACACTTCTAGTAAGATTGGGGAAATAACTATTATATTTGAAAAAAATATAACACCTTTAAGGCTAGAAAAGGAAATCAATTTTCTATATAAAAACACTAGTTTAGTGGAGTATTGTGGTATTAATATTAATATGCTAAAAGACAATCGTAAACCAACTAGATATACCTTTACCGATATTCTAATAAATTATACAGAAAAAGTAAAGAGACTAAAAACAAAAGAATTTCAAATTGTATTAAAAGAAGTAAAAAAGAAAATGGAAATAAGAGAGGGCTACTTAAGAATAATTGACAATATTGATGCAATAATTCAAGCTTTAAAAGAAGATTGGACAAATGAACAAATATTAACAATTTATCCCTTTACAGAATTACAATTGGAAAAACTTTTAGAGTTCAAACTTAAACAACTAAAAAAATTAGAAAAACAAAAAATAGAAAATGAGTTAAAAGATTTAAATGACGAAAGAATAAAGATAGAAGAAATTTTAAATTCTGAAGAGCTTTTAAAGAAGGAGGTTATAAAAACTTTAGATGAAGTAATATCTATCTATGGTGATGATAGACGTTCTAATATAATTATTCCAAAAGAAACTTTAAATAATAAAAAGATATATGAGAAAAAAAATTATACAATATCTATCTATCAAGATAAAAGCATTAAAGTTTTAGAAGGAAAAGAAACTTCTAAAAAAAGAACCAGTAAGGGTAAAAAGAGTGATGTTCTAAAGAAAATAGAAGTTACTAACTTAGATATTTTACTTGTGTTTAGAGGGGATAATGTCCTACCTACAACAGTTGAAAACTTAGAAGATTTAGAAAATGTTGATTTTATATGTAAAGTAAATGATAAAGATGATGACATCATTATTGTAACTACTAAATATATAAAAAGAACAAAAATGTCTGAATATATAAAAGGTAAAGAAAAGAAATCTTTAAAATTAGAAGATAATGATAAAATTATTTTTATTGGTGTTGTTAAAGATAACCAAACAATTGCCCTAACTGATGGTATAAATGTTACAACAGTTCGTGTTATTGACATTTCTCCAACAGGAAAAACGGCAAAAGGTGTAATAGCTATGAAATCGCCAGTTGTTTCTGCTTGTATTGCCGAAGAAGAGTTAATTATTGTAGAAAAAGAAAATATTAAAAGAATAAATATGGATGAAATTCCTAGTGTTGCTCGCCCCTCAAAAGGCGTAAAAGCAGGTGATGAAATTATTTGCATAACATCTAGTGATAGACTTTATATAAAAGATGATAGTAATGGACTAATTGTGGAAAGCAAAGATTTCCCACTTGTAAAAAGAACGGCAAAAGGAATAAAGAAAGAGGTGAAAATGGCAAATGGAATATGATGTAAAAGGTATGTTCACAAAGGGTAGTAAACCTATAGATAAAGAAAATTCTATTTTCTTTCAAGAGGAATTAAAAATGTTATTGCCAAATGTAGATTATGCACTATTCTATCCTAAAATTTTCACTAGAAAAGATGTGGGTAAAATCCCACGTTTTTTTCTTACGGATGGTAAGGAGTATCAAGAGCATTTTAATAAGTTTTGCCGAGCAGTTTATTCCACATTGTTGTTTGTAAATGGGCAAAATCTTATAAATACCTTTTCTAAAAGTGGGTTAACAGGACAAGAAAACCCACTTATAGTATTAGGTGACTTATATGCTTACTTAATTAAAGAAGTTCCTTCTGAGAACAATAAAAAAGTAATATTAATTGTTTTAGTGGAATTACCGCTTGACTTTTAGTTAATAATATGCTATAATTAATATATTAAATAGAAAGAAGGATTTTTAATGTTAGAAATATTAATAGAAAAAGCAAATAAGTATCTTGAAATGTATGAGAATGGAAACTCTCCAATATCAGATGAAGAATATGACGAGATAATAGAAGAAATAGCAAAATTAGAAAAAGAAACAGGAATTATTTACCCAAATTCGCCTACTCAAAGAATAAGTGGCAATAATGAGGGAGAAATCCTACATTTAAAAAAAATGCTATCACTTAAAAAGACAAAAGATAGTAAGGACTTAGAATGGAAAGTTCCTTTTGTAATTCAACCTAAAATTGACGGTATGTCAGTTGAACTTATCTATAAAAAAGGTATTCTATCATCTATAAGTAGTCGCAAAAATGGAGTTACAGGTGATAAGAAAATGTTAAAGAATATCCCTAAAAAAATATTAACTGATAGAGATGTCTATTCGGTCTACGGAGAAGCAACAATCTCAAAAGAAAATTGGGGCTTAATAAAAGAAAAAACAGACTATTCAAATAATAGAAATCTTGTTGCTGGAATATTAAATAGCAAAGATGAACATCCATTTTTGTGTTATGTTGATTTTCTAGCTTATAGTGATATAGATGAAGGAGATGAAGTTTCCACCTTATTATATCTACAAAGACTAGGTTTCAATATACCAGAAACTTTAAGAGAAGTACCAGAAGACCTACTTGCATTTGTTGAAAAGTGTAAATATCCAACCGATGGTGTAGTGTCAAAGATTGCCGAAAAAAAGAATAAAGACAAACTAGGATATACAAATAAGCATCCAAAATGGGCAATTGCCTATAAATTTGAAGATGAAAGAAAGAAAACAACTCTAAGAGATATTATTTATAAGATATCTCGAAAAGGTACTTTATGTCCTGTCGCTATATTTGACAAGGTTGAGATAGATGGAACTGAAATTACAAATGCAAGTCTATCTAATTTAAACATATTAAAAGAATTAAAACTAGGTATAGGGGATACTATTTTAGTAGAAAAAGCTAATATGGTAATTCCGAAAATAGTTAAAAACCTAACTAATTCAGATACTTATCAACCTATAACAGAATGCCCTAATTGTGGTGGAAAGTTACAAACAAAAGACGGCGTCCTATTTTGTGATAATAATTGTTATTTTTTAGAGAAAATTAGTTACTTTTGTAGTAAAAATGGACTAGATATAAAGGGTTTGAGTTTAAAAACTTTAAAGAAAATAAACACAATAAATCCAATTGTAGAATATAAAGATTTATATAATATAGATTTTTCAAAAGTTATTAAGTTGGAAGGGTTTGGCGAAAAATCTGTAGAAAATATAAAAAATGCAATAGAGAAATCAAAAAAATGTTCAGTTATTGAGTTCTTTTCTGCCTTAGGCTTACCAAATATGTCTAAAGGTAGGTTAGAAAAATTATACAAAAATCAGACTTATAGTGAATTTATGAGTTTATTAAAAGGTGACTTTTCTTGTTATAACGGATTTGGCGAAAGTATTGTGGCAAATGTTCACAATTATTTAAAAGAAAATGAAGTCTCAATAAATGAATTAAGTAAGATATTTTCTTTTAAAAATGAAGAAAAAGAAAATAAACAAGGAATAAAATTCTGTTTAACAGGAAAATTTCAACAAAAGAAAAGTGAAATTGTTAAATTAATATTAGAAAAATATCCAAACTGGATAGAAGTCAAAGATGTAACAAAAGAGACAAATGTTCTTGTTATTCCAAGCAAGGATTTTACATCTACTAAAGTGGAAAAGGGTATTAAAAATAAATGCAAAATAACAACTTTAGAGGAATTGACTTTCTAATAAAAATGTGTTATAATATAAGTATAGTAAATAAGAAAGAAGGAAAAAACACATGAAACTAACAAAAGAAATAATCGAACAAATCCCTTTATTATATGCAACTCTTGGAACTCAAAAGAAAGTTGCTGAAAGCTTAGGTATATCAGCTAGTAGTGTCTCAAAGTATCTAAAGCTAAGCAGAGAGGCACTACCAACTGAAAATATAATAAAATGGGATTTTTCATTTAATTCTATTAACTCTATAGAAGAATTTTTGGAAAAATGTAATAGTCCAATTATAGAAACTAAAACAAATTTTAGATATATTATAGATGAAAATGAGGATTATTTCTTTCTGTCAGTTGATGGAGATGTTTGTTTAGGCGGTGGTAGTTTTTTAGCGATAATTCCTTATGTATTGGGAATTACAGAAAAAAATTGGGAAAATTTCCTTATTGCTAATAATGTCAAATATACCACTCCAAACTTTGCCCCAAAATTCCAAGAAAAGAAAAACGCATTAAAACTATGTGAAATACTTAATAAAAATATAAAGGTTGGTGTAAGATGATAAGAATCGTTACAAAATATAGAAGATTGCCTGATAATTTAAAAGTGGAATTTGATAAATTCGTTAAAAAAGAGAATATGCAAAACTTGAATGGAAAAGTTTTATTTCTTGTTCATGATGAAGAAGTTACTATTGCATTTAGTTTCTTTGAAAATATATATCAAGAAAAAGAAAATCTAAAGAAAATAGATGAATACGCCAAAGAAAAAGGGCATACAAAGATTTTTTATGATTTTTATGGTGAATTGGAATTAGAAGTTTTTAACGATGAATTAAAAGAAACTTATAATTGTGCTTTAGATTGTGGTACATATGAAGAATTATCTAAATTTTTTAACTTTAGTAAGGTTGATAATTTAAAATTAAGTACAATTTGTGGGTTAAGAGCACTGGGTATGAAACCTGTAAAAATTAATGAATTTTTGAAAGCCAATGAATTAAGTATTATTGAGGCAAGAGAACTAGTTGAAAAAAGTAATAAAATATGATATAATATTATTATAGTAAAAGAGAGAAGGGAAATTAGTGAACAAGAAAAAGAAAAAAGCCGAAAATAATAAAAAGAGAAATTTTTGGACTATTAACCCAATAACAAGAAGAACCAAAACTAAAAAAGAAAAAATTGAAAGTGCTGAGAAAAAGCACAGAAAGGTTGTTAATTATGAAAGCTGAAGAATTATTTAAGTTATATCAAAAAAGCCAACAAAAAATTGAAGAGGAACAATTAATTCAAAATTCTTTATTACTGAATATTATAAATAATTTGGAATATGAAGCTAAAGACTTTTGCACTATTATTAAGCTAACCTTGGAAAATTCTGAATATGGAGAAGTATTATTAAAAAAAATGCAATCTCACATTAATAGTAATATAGCGTGTATTAATAAACTTGTATACAGTGGACAAGCTGGATTGTACGAACCTTATAGCTATGAGATTGGGTTTATAATCAATGGTAAAAGTTATCTTTTTGTAGTTCCAAATCCACTAGGACTTGATGTAACTAACCTTGCAAGGGCTAATTATGCACAATATAGGCTTCTACAAGAAAATCATGATGAGTTATGGAAAATTAAAAACTGG
>Ga0209097_10003133_pt1 | contig 12877 bp, 12 predicted proteins | sample AD_UKC052_MetaG_FD_184419 | JGI IMG/M metagenome (GOLD analysis project Ga0209097, IMG submission 184419) | Active sludge microbial communities of municipal wastewater-treating anaerobic digesters from USA - AD_UKC052_MetaG (SPAdes) (version 2) | ecosystem: Engineered > Bioreactor > Anaerobic >... | reverse complement strand
TGCAGTGTTACAAGCCGCTGGCGCTGTACGTGCGGCTGCTGCGCGAGACCGGCTTCCGCATCCTGGCCGTGCATCCGCCCGACGAGACCACCATCCACTGCGTCATCGTCTCAGAGCGCCTGGAGCCCACGGACCCAGCCGAGCCCCTAGCAGCGGACTCAGAGACGATCGCTGCAGCCGATGAAGCGGCAGCGCCCGAGTCCGATAAAGCAACAGTGCCCGAATCGGAGTCAGAAGCGCTCGCAGACAAGGACGCAAAGCTCCCAGGTCCCCCCGCCAGCGATGCGCTGTCCGACCCGACCGAAGCCACCTAGCCCTTGATGCGGATGATGTAGGTCAGCTTGGCCAGGTTCTTCAGCACGTTGGGCACGCGCTTGACCAAGTTTATCGACGGCGGGCGCTTCTCGGCGATGTGGACCGGGATCTCGCGCAGGCGGCGGCCTTCCCGCTCGGCGCGGATAACAAACTCGGAGGCAAACAGGTCTTTGTCGACGATGCAGCGCTGCACCGTACCCAGCAGGTTTTCGCGCCGAAAGGCTTTCAGACCGTGGGTATCGGTGCCGTGGAAGCCCACCATCACGCGCAGCATGCCGTTGATGGTCAGCGTCGCCGCGCGGCGCAAAAGCGGCCTGCGGTCATTGGCCCCCGACATCGCCTTAGAGCCCACCACCATCTCGGCCTCACCCGCCGACAGAAGCCCCAGCGCGCGCTGATAAAAGTCGACATCGCACAGGTCAATCTCGTCGCAGATTACAAACTCGCCGCGGGCGCGCAGGATGCCAGCCTTCATCGCCGCGCCATAGTTGGGCCGTCCCAGCGAGTCGATGCGCACCTGCGGATAGCGCGCGGCCAGCTCGGTCGCCACCGCCACCGTTGAGTCGGTCGAGCCGTTCTCCGACAGCAGCAGCTCGTAGCTGTCAAAGCGCGGATCTTGCGCAGCGACCTGGCTCATGCGCTCGATCAGGTCCACCACTGCCGAGTGCAGGATGCCTTCCTCGTTGTAAATCGGGATCACTATCGACAGCTTGGGAGCCGCCGCACCGGGGCCACCAGCCGCCGCATCAGCGGACGTAGAAGCAGACTCGCGAACCGACATCACTGCGCCTCATTCTTGGGAGCCGCGCCGGGCGAGAGCCGGTTTCCCAGCAAGCTCGCGACCTCGCGCCCCAGCATTAGACAGTCTTCCATCGAGTTATAGGTCCACGAGCCATACCGACCGCGTGGGTAAATCTGCTGCGCCTCCAGAAACGGCATCAGCTTGGCCATCGCATCGTAGTAGTGATGGTCAAAGACTACGTAGGCATATTGCAGCTCGTGCAGCTCGGCGAACAGCACATCCTCGGGGGCGTGCAGCACCTCGGCGGCGGTCAGCGCCTGCGCCACCTCGGGCATCATCGCATCTACGGACGGCAGCGTGCCCCGTCCCGACAGCTCGACGTACAGCGAGCCGCAGTCTTTGGGCGCCATCTCCGGCACCGCATTGGTGTAAACGCCAACGCGATAAAACGGATAGCGCTCCTCCGGCACGTACAGCCAGTGAAAGTCCGCGCGCGGAGGCCGCTTGGTCGCCACATTTAGATAGCGCACCGCCGTACAGCGCAGCCGACTGGCCCACAGCTGCAGCTCGTCGGGCAGATCGACGATGCGACGGCACAGCTCGGGCAGCGGCAGCGTCGCCACCAGCGCCTGATACTGCAGCCGCTCGCCCCCGACCAGCGCCGTCTTATCAGACAGCCGCACCTGCTCAAGCTCGGCCCCCACCGTCAGCTGCGACGCCGGCAGCTTGGCGATAAGCGCCCGCGTCAGCGTCTCGATGCCGCCGCGCCGTGGGTACAAAAACGAGACGTTGTAGCCCATCTCGTCCGGGGTATCGCCCACCGCCCCACGCACCACCTCTTCCAGCTTGGGAATCGGCACAAAGCGCGAGCACCACGCCGCCGTAATCTCCCGCGGGTGGACGCCCCACAGCTTGAAGTTGTAGGGGATCATAAAGTGGCGCGCGATGCCGGCCCCAAAGCGCTGGTAGCAGAACTCTTCAAAGTTTTGCGGCGCGCCGACTGGCGACTGCGCGGCCTGCGTCGTGGCCTTGATAAACTCCAGCAAGCACTCGCTGATCACCGCCGGAGGCAGCCCGGCCAGGTTGGCCTGAAACGGATACCGCGTCAGCGCGCCATGGCTAAACACCCGGGCTTTGCGCGCCACCGACACCAGCTCGTTTTGCGGCTTGGTGCCGGGCAAAAGCTCGCTGACCAAACGCTTCATGCCGGGGTCGCGCAGGTGCAGCCAGTGACCGGTCTTGTCGAAGAAGAAGCCACGCGTCTCATCCGTGCGCGCGTGTCCGCCGGGACGACTGGCTTTTTCAAATAGCTGCCACGACAGCGCGGGCTTCTGCGCCGCTTGGGCCTGCAGGTCCAGGTGCAGACCCGTAGACATACCGGTCAGTCCCCCACCCACGATCAAGACATCCAAGCGCTTGGCTGCAGAAGTGTACGACCCCGAAGCACCTGTAGCTGGCGAGGACGCCACCGCCCCCAGGTCCGCAGCGGAACCTGATGGCGCAGCGGTCGTGGAAGCCGAAGCGGCCAAAGCATCAGAACCAACTGGGGAGGAGGCAGCGACTTTGTGCATGAACGTCCGCTCTTACCATAGCCGATGTGGCCGGGGCAATGCTCGCGGCGACGGGCTTAGCGTCGAAGAGTGCGGACCCAGCCGCAGCCCCCAGCGCCGCAGTTACAGCGCCTGCGGCGGAGTATGAGGCAAGGAAGTCTGCAGCCCCTCAGGCCGGGAAATGGTGCCGTGTTGCCAGGACATCGGTGATAAAATCGCGAGTGGACCAAGCGGTTCCCAAGGTAGGTGCTCGCATGACAGTTACGCCCCACATCCTCGCACCGCTTCACGCAGCGCAGGCGCAGGGTCGGCCCGCACGGGCCCCCGGTTTCTGGTGCTGCACTGGCCTTGTGCTGCTATCGACCTTGGCGGCAGCCAGTCCGACGCTTGCGGCACCCACTTCACCGCTAACCGCCGCTCAGCAAAAGCAGCGTCTTCAAAGTCACCGCCAGTCCAAGCTGCCACCGCTTAGGCAACAAGGGTCCACACCCGCCGTGGCCAAAGGCACGCTTCTTCCCCCGCAGCTAACTCCCCCGGCCAGTCCATCTGCCGCAGCGACTGCCCCGACTGCCCCAGCGGCCCGGACTGCCCCAACTGCCTCGGCCCCCCCAGCGGCCCCGGCTGCTCCCGCTGGTGCTGCGACCCCAGCGCCCACATCAGCTGCGGCTCCACCGGTCCCGGGCAGCTCGGCCACCAGCGTCGTGTTCTTTCAGCTGGAAGGGGAGGCCAAAGGCCCGCTCGTAGCCGTGCCGCTGCACTGTTACGATGCCCCCGCCAAAAAGCTCACCAGCGGCGACGCTTGCCTAAAGCTCGTCCCCGAGGGCGCAGTCGTCCACACCAATGTTGGCCCGCTGACCGTCGGCGCAAAGACGCAGCCGCAGTGCCCCGTGTCGCCCGCCATGTCCGCCGTGAAGCTGCTCGGCAAGCCGCAGCCGCGCGGGGCCGGGGCCGTCGACTTCTTATATGGCATCTGGCCGCAGCCCGAAGCCGCCCGCTTTGCCATCCTGCCCGCCTCAAACCCCGTAGGCGCCATGGCCCCCGTTGAGCAGCTGGTGCGACACGGACTGCAAGTCGCACTGGGTCGCGGCGTCGCCGACCTCTTCATCTATCAAATCCTCAACATCGCCCTGGGCAGCGAGGGACCCCGGCAGCGGCTCTACTCAGTCGCCGTGCCCGCCAGTCGCAAGGTCACCAGCTGGAGTGGCCTCTTGCTAGGCGATGCCGCCGGTCGCACCGCGCGCGTCCTAGACGAAGACAAGGTCGCTGCGGGCGGTCAGCACTCCCTGCAGCTGGTGGCCAAGATGGACCTAGACCACAACGGCAAGCTCGAGCTTTTGGCCAACACCGGCGGCGATCAGATCGACCGCTACGCCATCCGCATCTGGGACGGTACCAACCTTCCCGCAGTCAGCGACTGGTCCAGCTGCGAGCTAAAGTAAACAGGCCGCTAGCCCCCGCGTCCCGCCCACTCCCAAGGCGCAAAATTGTTGTATAGCAGCGGCAGATGACTCCGTTATTGCCGCCTTCCTTTGTCGAGCAAGTCCGCAGCGCCCTTCCCGCCGAGGTCCTGACGCAAGAAGCCTCTGACCTCATCGAGTATGGCCGCGACTGGACCCGCGTCTATCCGCCCGCCCCGTCGGCCATCGCCCTGCCCCGCACCACCGCCGAGGTCGCCACGCTGCTGCGCCTGTGTCATCAGCACGGGGTCGCCGTCGTGCCCTCAGGCGGACGCACCGGCCTAGCCGGGGGAGCCGTGGCCGCAAATGGAGAGCTAGTTCTCTCCCTGTCGCGCATGAACCACATACAGCCCGTCGACACCCTGGCGATGACCGTGCGCGTACAAGCCGGCGCCGTGCTGCAAGCCGTCAACCAGCACTGTCACGAGCACGGCCTGCAGTGGCCTATCGATCTGGCGGCCAAGGGCTCGTGTCAGGTCGGCGGCAACATTGCGACCAACGCGGGCGGCGTGCGCGTGATTCGCTACGGCCTGACTCGGCAGTGGGTGCTGGGCCTGCAGGTCGTCACCGCCAGCGGCGACATCTTGGAGCTAAACGGCGCCCTAGAGAAGAACAACACCGGCACCGACCTGCGCCAGCTCTTTATCGGCAGCGAAGGCACCCTAGGCATCATCACCGAAGCGACCTTGAAGCTGGCCCGCCTGCCCCAGCAAGTTCACGTCCTACTGCTGGCCGTCCCAAACCTGCAGGCGGTGCTGGCCCTGTTTCAGCACACCCGCCACTCGCCCCTGCCGGTCCTGGCGTTTGAGTTTTTCACCCAAGCCTGCCTAGACCGCGTAACCGCCCACCGCGGCCTGCGCTCCCCCCTGCCCCCGCCCGCCACCAGCTCGACCACCGCCGCAGGCACCGACGGCCCCTGCTACGTCCTAATCGAGCTAGAGCGCCCCCCCGGCGTCCCCCTAACCGTCCTAGAAGACTGGTTCGGCGCGGTCCTAGATGCCGGCCTATGCAGCGACGGCGTCCTAGCCCAAAACCCCCGCGAAGCCGCCGAGCTGTGGTCCCTGCGCGAGAACATCAGCGAGACCCTCGCCCGCACCGGCCTGCCGCACAAAAATGATGTCTCGCTACCACTGTCCCAGCTGGCCGACTTCTGCCAGGCACTGACCACCCTGTTTGCCACCCACTACCCCGCCTGGGAGCTGCTGGTCTTTGGCCACATCGGCGACGGCAACCTCCACATCAACGCCATGAAGCCCGGGCACCTAGATGTGCAGCAGTTCACCGCCCAAGCAAAGCAGGTCGACCAAGGGCTGTTTCAGCTGGTCCAGGCCCACCAAGGCTCCGTCTCAGCCGAGCACGGCATCGGCCTGCTAAAAAAAGACGCCCTACACTTCAGCCGCACCCCACAGGAGCTACAGCTACTGCGCGCCCTCAAGCAGGCCCTAGACCCCCGCGGCCTATTGAACCCCGGCAAGATCTTCGACACCCCGCCCCGCCCGTAAGCCCCCCGCTTTCGCGCCCAAGCCCCGCAACCTCGCCAAAAGCCGCCGACCCCGCCCCCCAGCGGAGCCAGCGCCCTAACTATCTACAGTGGCACTTTGGCCGAAACCGCAGCGCCAAACGGCCCCGTCTCGCCCTTGGTGTTTTGCCAGCGCAAAACGTAGTGGACCAGCTTGCCCACGTCGGCAGGTTCATGCTCGTGCGTGTACGGAGTGCGCGTGTCCAGCGCCAGAAACGTGTAGTCGTCCGGGTCCGCCGGAGCCTCTGCCCCCACGAAATAAAAGATCTCCGCACCTCGAACGCCCGCAGGCTTCGCTAGGCGGTTCGGCGTCGCCTCGTCGGTAAAGTGCAGCACCAGCGTCCGCGACCCGCCCGCCTCTAGCCGCCCAATCGGACGCGACACCGGCGCCCCCACCACCGTCCGAGTCTCCACCCGCACCGGCAGCCCCGCCGCCGCCCGCAGCGAGTTATCCGCCCCCGCCGTCGCACTCACCTTCTGCGCCGCCATCCTCAGCACCGCCTCGAAGCTGCCACGCACAGTGTTCTTGGTCTGCGTCGCCGCCTGCGCATCCTGCTGCGCCTTTAGGTGCGCTGGATACGCCACGCTCCACCCCTTCTGAGCCGCCGCCAACGCCGCCACATCATCGGCAGTCACGCCAAACTTGGCCGGGCTTTTGGTCAAAGTCGTGATGAAGTGCGCCTGAAAAATTTCGAATTGAGCGTCGTTACCTGGAAGAACGTCGTTACCCATAGGAACCTCCTAGCGGCAATCTCTAACACGGTCGACGACCCAATCAATAACAATTTTCAACTTGGGAGTTCCGCCCGATCACGCCGGAGTTCCGCCCGATCACGCTGGAGCTCCGCCCGATCACGCCGGAGTTCCGCCCGATCTCGCCGGAGTTCCCCCCGATCACGCCGGACTTCCGCCCGATCACGCCGGACTTCCCCCCGATCACGCCGGACTTCCGCCCGATCACGCTGGAGCTCCGCCCGATCACGCCGGAGTTCCCCCCGATCACGCCGGAGTTCCGCCCGATCACGCCGGAGTTCCGCCCGATCACGCCGGAGTTCCGCCCGATCACGCCGGAGCTCCGCCCGATCACGCCGGACTTCCCCCCGATCACGCCGGAGTTCCGTCCGACCTCGCCGGACTTCCGTCCGATCACGCCGGACTTCCCCCCGATCACGCCGGAACTCCAAGAACAGTCCCCGCACTTCCCAGATTCAATCTGGGAACCCAAAGATCGATTCCAGAAGTCCCAAAAGAGCCCCAAGGGGTGGGGCCGACCAGAGCTGCTTTTTTTGACGGGCCAGCCCGGCGAAAAAAGTAGCGCCGGGAAGGGGGGCCCCGCCCCGTGAAGTCCCGAAAAGCCGCCGACAAAAGCAAACTAATCCCGCAATGTCGCTTCAATCTGATCCAGCGCACTGGCCAGCCAAATGAAGGCTAATTCATTGATTTCAAAGCGCCGGGAACGCAGGCGATACAAATCTAAAACCATTCTGTCTTTTATGTTCCCTAGGTGGTGTCGCCTATCTGTCAAATCCACCCCCTACCCATCAAACTAAGCCCGCAATGTCGCCTCAATCTGATCCAGCGCATCAGAGAGCCAAGTGAAGGCTTCTTCCTTGGTTTCAAAGTAGTAGTTTGAAACCTCGCGAATAAGTGTCCAAGGCAGCTCTTCCTGCTTCATAAAAGCGCGGCCCTCCTCAATGATCTCGCGTCGCGAGTCGTAGATGATGGCCTCGGAACGTAGCCAGTCTGCAAACGCATCTTGCAGTGATTTTTGGTCATACGTTGCTTCGAGCAACGCCAGTAAAAGACCTGCAAAGCATGTGTATTCTGCGTTAAATCGGCGGCGACTATCGAACATATGCTGTGAGTACAAAATATCCCTCTGTTGATCTTTTAAGGACGATAATAGCTTCCTTGCTGGCACTGCCATGACTGGAGTTTTTCTCTAAAATTCGGCCAATTACAGAGGATGCTGTATAGCTAAGCTCAAATCGCTTTTCATTGCTACGGCGCATCCATGAACTAATAGCATCGTGATTACTTTCAATTGCATGTCGAATCACTTGTTCCGCTGTCGCTTCGTCGGCAAAAGTCGACGCCGCACTCAGTCCCGGCTCATCCCGAAGTCGCTTTAATAGCTCGGTATCCGTCTTCCCCACATGCTTTTCCAGGACATGACCGCCGCGCGCTTCGTTTTCGCGTAGGAATGTACTGCGATATTCCTTCGGCGGTGCGGTGTGCTCTGCCACCTCACGACGCGCAGGGCGCACGCCTTTTAGGGCCCCCAGCACCCCGGCAATATCGGCGGCAAGCTCTCGGGGGTCGTCGAGGTCTCCCTTCGAGAAGCAAGCTCGCTCTAGCTCTAGCCGCATCACCGTGCTGGCGGTCAGCCCCGCCCCACCCTCGCTGAGTGCTTGGCGCTCTAGGTCGTCGATCACGCGCTGCCGTAGTTCGCACTGCTCCCGATAGCGGTGACGCGGCCCAAATGTACACGCGGGAAGCCGGGACTTTTCACGGGCCGAGGCTTCCTTAAACTCGTGCTCACCGGCCAGCGCGACCAGCTTGTACGGGCGATACAGGCGTCCGTAGCGGTCGATGTCGAAATGGTCGCCGACCTGGAACGTCTCGTCGCCACGGCGGATCACAGTAGGGTCTACAGAATCCGGTTCCCCAAACGGAAACAGCGGCAGCAGCGTGTCATCGCTGAGCATCCAGCCGTTGCAGTCTAGGACCGGATCGACGACTCCCAACCAGAAGCGCTCAATGCCCAGCGTCTCCCCGGTTGGGAGGTTTCGTAAGGGCTCCTCACCAAGCGCAAAGGTGACTCCTAAAGTGAACTGATGGCCACTTGCGCAACCACCGCTGCCGACGCTGTAGCTTGCAGAGCCTAGGACTCCGGTGCCTAAGACGCCACGGACTCCCAATCCGGCACGGGTGCTGCTGCCGCAGGCGGTTTGGGAGTCTCCTACATACAAAGGAATCCGCGACTGCGCCTCTAGATCCACCACCAGCGCTGGCGACACGCGAAGGGAAAGTCGTCCTCCTAGCTGCAGGTCGGCTTCGTGCTTTGTAAACAGGGCGGTAAGCTCGGGCGTGAATTGCAGCGGGCCCCAGCTTAGATCGACGGCAACTTGCGCACTGGGCTGGACCCAGCCGGTCTGTTGCACCGGCGCGGAACGCTCGTCCCCTTGCGCGTAAGGAAGCCGGAGCTGCGCATAGGAGGCCACGATCAGCGCCCAGCGTGGGGCCGAGCGCTGCGAAAACAGGGTCGGACTCGGACTCCCAAAGACCAACCGCGCCCCGACGACCAGCGGCCCGCCAGAGAAGAGAGTCGCCGCAGCTCCTTGATAAACAAAAGTAGCGGGAATGCTGACTTCTAAGGCGACGTGGCGGATTAGGTCTAGGCCGACTCCTAAAGAACCTCCCAAGGCTGTTTCGGAACCTGTTTCGGAAGGCGTAATGGCGGTGTTTAGGCGCAGGTCTGCGTACAAGCCCAGGCGCTCGATGGCCGCGCACAGCGTCAGGGTTTGGCAGCCATTGCCGATGCGCGGTGCAAAAGGAATCGGGGGCCGCGAAGCAAAAGCGGGTGCAGCCTGCGCCCTATCAAAGACGCCAAGCGTCAGTAACAAGATCAGCAGATGCAGGCAGCGCAACATGGGGTGGCTTCGTAACATGACTAAGCGCGACCGAGATAGACGGACCTAGAGGAGGACCCCCACCCCATGAAGTCCCGAAAAAAAGAGCCCCAAGGGGTGGGGCCGACCAGAGCTGCTTTTTTTGACGGGCCAGCCCGGCGAAAAAAGTAGCGCCGGGAAGGGGGGCCCCACCCCGTAACGCCCGAAAAGAGCCCCCCTCACCCATTCCCAAAAAGGCAATTGAACTTATTTATCAATAAAGGTATTTTTTAAGTTTCAAAATCACCCGCGTTCCACCGCCAGCGCCCCGAGCAAGGAACTATCGCAATGAAATCACGGAACTGGAACTTACTGACCCTGCAGATATTTGCTCCAGTGCTCATCGCAGCGGGGATTTTGGGCTTCATCACGCCCCCCAGCCTGGCCCTGATGAGCGGCGCCGCCCCCTACAATATCTTTCACCTGATATTCGGCACACTTGGCTTGGCTCTGGTCCTAACCAAGCAATATAAGCTGATTGTGCTGTTTAATATCGGATTTGGCGCCTTAGATTTATATCAAGCGATTGCCAGCTTTACCGGTCTATTTCCTAAGTCGCTATTTCTGTGGAAGACCGCGGATGACATCCTACACATCGTGCTAGGTGCCGCCCTCGTCGCCATCGGCGTGCTGCTCGATCGCCAGCCGACCGCAGCTGCGGACACCGCCGCGCCGCGCTGATATCCTGGCAGCGATGTTTGCAGCTGCCGGTACGCGGCTTACCAGCCTCGCCGAGTCCATTGTCTTCCCGCTGGCGCAAGTGCTGCTGCTGCCGCTGGACCGCCTGCGCGGGCGCTTGCTGCAGACGCTGGGGCCGCTTTCCCGACCGCTGATGATGCGCCCTGAGCTGCGGGTCGCCCTCATCGCCGCGACCGGAGTGCTTGGGGCGCTGCTCGGCACGCTGCTGCTGCCGCTGTGGATGCTGGCGATCTCGCCGCTGGTGTTGGGCGTGCCACACCTGCTGGCCGATGTGCGCTACCTGGCGGTGCGTCCCGGGCTTCATCGTCGCCCCTGGCTGGCGCTGCTGGTCGCCGGGCCGCTGCTGCTGAGCTGCTTTGGCTTTGGCATGCAGGCCGGGCTGTGGGCCATCGTCTTTGCGCTGCTGCTGGCACCGGGGAAAAGCTGGCGTAAGGCCGTCGGTCTGCTACCGCTGGGCGCGCTTTATTACCTGGGCCAGCGCGATGGCTTCTACCCCTACGAGGTCGGCCTAGCCCACCTGCACAACTTTGTCGGCGTGCTGCTGTGGTGGCTGTGGCGTCCGCGACGACAGGCCCTGCACCTTTTGCCGCTGGGGCTGTTTGTCGGCATCTGCGCGCTGCTGCTGGGCGGAGCGCTGTCACCACCGTCGTGGGGGCTGTGGTGGCGAGGTCACGAGGGCCTGTCGCTGGCCGGTCACAGCGCCGTGCTGGCCTGGACCCTAAGCGCCGACTGGGGGCTGCGCCTGGTGCTGCTGTACTGCTTCGCGCAAGGCGTCCACTACGCCGTCTGGCTGCGCCTGGTGCCCGAGGAGGATCGCCCCCGTGCCACCCCTCGGACGTTTCGCGCTTCTTTGGCGGCCCTGGCTGGCGACCTGTCGTGGCCGCTGCTGCTGCTGGCGCTGCTGGTCTTTGTCGGGCTGGCGGTGTGGGCGATCTTTGATCTGTATGCGGCCCGCGTCGGCTACTTCCGCCTCGCCACTTTTCACGGCTACTTGGAGCTAAGCGTGCTCTCGCTGTGGTGGGTAGCCGGTCACAGGCCGTGCGGTCTGCGCCCGACGCCGCAGCCACGCCGTGCCGTACTCTCCTCACCACCACCGCAAGCCCCCAAAGCCCCATGCTGACCTTTTCCGAGCTGACCTATACCCAGCACTGGCTGGTGGCGTTTGTCTTTACCCAAGCCGTCGAGGTGCCCATTTACACGCTGGCCCTAACGCGCCTGGGCGGGCAACTGCGCACACCCAAGACTGAGGCCGGGCCACCGCTGCCACTGTCGCTGCGACTATTTGTGGCGTTTGCGGCCAGCCTGGTGACGCATCCGGTGGTGTGGTTTGTGTGGCCGCGGCTGGTGCCCGATTACCTAACGATGGTGATCGGTGCCGAGGCCTTTGCGGTGCTGACCGAGGCTCTGCTGCTGCACCTGTGCGGGCTGCGGTGGGCGCTGCCGGTGTCCCTGTTGGCCAACGGAGCCAGCTTGGGGATTGGGCTTGCCTCCCGAAGCCTGTTTGGTTTGCCGTAACATGTCGCAAACGAAAGTGGGGCGGCGGCACATCGCTTCCTCGGTTTCTCTCGGCACTGGACTGAAGGAATAGATCATGACTTACGACCTAAAGATCACGGGTGGCTTGCTGGTAGACGGTAGCGGCGGCGAGCCGGTGCCCGGCGCAGTGGGCATCAAAGATGGCCTCATCGTCGCGGTGGGCGAGTGCTCGGGCCTGGCCAGCCGCAGCATCGACGCGGAGGGCGCGCTGATCACGCCGGGGTTTACCGACCTGCACAGTCACTACGACGGCCAGGTGTCGTGGGATGCGCAGCTGGCCCCGTCCTGTTTTCACGGCATCACGACCACCGTGCTGGGCAACTGCGGCGTCGGCTTTGCGCCGGTGCGCAAGGAAGATCACCAGCGCCTGATTGATCTGATGGAAGGCGTCGAGGACATCCCCGGCACCGCGCTGGCCGAGGGCCTCACCTTCGACTGGGAGAGCTTTCCCGACTACATGACGGCGGTCGACAAGTTCCCGCACGCCATCGACTTTGTGACCCAGGTGACGCACGACGCGCTGCGGGTCTATGTCATGGGCGAGCGCGGCCTGCTCGGCGAGCCAGCCAACGACGACGACATCGCGCAGATGCGGACGCTCTTGGGGCAGTCGCTGGATGCGGGCGCAGCGGGCTTTTCGACCGGGCGCACCGACAATCATCGCAGCAAAGCGGGCCATGCCACCCCGGCGGCAGAAGCCAGTCATGCCGAGCTGCGCGGCATTGCGGCGGCGCTGCGCGGACGCTCGCATGGCGTGGTGCAGGCGGTCTCAGACTTCGATATGGCGCAGGGACCGCACCGCTTTGAGCCCGAGTTCGACGTGCTGCAAGAGCTGGCCGCCGCCGCAGGTCGCCCGCTATCGCTGTCGCTGATGCAGCGCGACATGGCCCCGCAGCAGTGGCAGCAGATCCTGCGCCGCGCCGAAGCCGCACAGACCCTGGGCATCGATATCCGCGTGCAGGTGGCGCCGCGACCCATCGGTGTGCTGCTGGGGCTGGATGCGACGTTCCATCCGTTCATGGGCTTTCCCAGCTACAAGGCCGTCGCGCACCTGCCGCTGGCCGAGCGCGTCGCCGCGATGTCGGTGCCGACCTTTAAGGCGCAGCTTTTGACCGAGCAGTCAGAGAAAGTCGCCGGGGACGGCAGCGCGATTCCACCGCTGGCCGACACGCTGCTGGCACGCCTGGACTTTCTCTCGATGCGGCTGTTCCGCATGACCCAGACCCCAGACTACGAGCCGAGCATCGAGTCCTCGCTGTGCGCCGAAGCGCAGCGCCGAGGGGTCTCGCCACTGGAAGCGGTCTACGACGCGCTGCTGGAACACCAAGGCGCGCAGCTTCTGTACTTCCCGATCTTTAACTACACCGAGTTCAGCCTGGATAACGTCC
>Ga0209097_10003132_pt1 | contig 12883 bp, 11 predicted proteins | sample AD_UKC052_MetaG_FD_184419 | JGI IMG/M metagenome (GOLD analysis project Ga0209097, IMG submission 184419) | Active sludge microbial communities of municipal wastewater-treating anaerobic digesters from USA - AD_UKC052_MetaG (SPAdes) (version 2) | ecosystem: Engineered > Bioreactor > Anaerobic >... | reverse complement strand
TTCATAATCTCAACGCCGTAATGACGGACTTGCGCTTCGAGCGCTGCGGCGAACTTAGGGCCATCCGTCTCTAACACTGAGATGTAGTTTTCAATCGCCATTGTGTCGTTGACCTGCCCGCCAAATTTCTCAGCGGCCACGCCCACGCGAATGCCTTTGCGTGCGGCGTAAACTGCTGCCGCCGCGCCTGCTGGGCCACCACCGACAATCAACACATCGAACGCTTCCTTCGCGTTGAGTTTCGCGGCTTCTCGTGCGCCCGAGTTTGTGTCGAGCTTGGCAACGATTTCTTCGACGCTCATGCGTCCAGAGCCAAACTCATTACCGTTGAGAAACACCATTGGCACCGCCATGATTTCGCGCGCCGTAACTTCGTCTTGAAATGCGCCGCCCTCAATCACCACGGTCTTCACTTTGGGATTGAAAATCGCCATGAGCGAGAGCGCCTGCACGACGTCAGGGCAGTTGTGGCAAGTCAGCGACATGTAGACCTCGAAGTTGAAGTCTCCGTCCAGCGCCTTGATCGCGTCGATCACGTCGGCCTCAACTTTCGGCGGATGTCCGCCCGTCCACAACAGCGCCAACACGAGTGATGTGAATTCATGCCCTAACGGCAGCCCTGCAAATCGCACGCCGTTGCTCTCACCGTCTCGAACAACCACGAAGGATGGCTTGCGCGCGTCGTTACCTGTGGTGTCGAGCGAGACCTTGTCGGACAAACTCACGATGTCGTCTAACAAACTGCGCATCTCGGCGGCGGTGGCGCTGTCGTCGAGCGACGCGATCAACCGAATCGGTTGGCGCAGCATGCCAAGATAGGTTTGAAGCTGGGACTTTAGGGTGGCGTCAAGCATGGCGAAACTCTTAGAAAATGGTCGCCCGCAATCCACTGCGGTGGCGCAGAGATCGAACGAAAGGTGGCTTGGTGGGTTTTGTGTCGGGCAGCAGTGCCGCCCAAAAAATCCGTCGCGCTCGTGTGCGTGTCGACGGGTTTGCGCGCCGCGAGAAACCTGCGGCGCGATGCTGGGAATTAGATCTTGCCGACCAGTTCCAGTGACGGCGCAATGGTCTTCGCGCCTTCGTTCCATTTAGCAGGGCAGACTTGGCCCGGATTGGCTGCCGTGTAGATCGCGGCCTTGAGCTTGCGCAGTGTTTCTTTGACGTCGCGAGCGATTTCGTTGGAGTGGATTTCCATCGTCTTGATCACGCCATCAGGATTGATCACGAACGTACCGCGCAGCGCCAAGCCTTCTTCGGGAATGTGCACGCCGAACGCGTTGGTCAATGTATGCGTTGGGTCGCCGACCAAAGGGAATTTGGCTTTGCCGACCGCGGGCGACGTTTCGTGCCACACCTTGTGCGAGAAGTGCGTGTCGGTGGTGACGATGTAAACCTCAGCGCCAGCCTTTTGGAATTCGGCGTAATTGTCGGCAGCGTCTTCAACTTCCGTCGGGCAGTTGAAGGTGAACGCTGCGGGCATGAAAATCAAGACTGACCATTTGCCCTTGAGTGTTGCGTCGGAGACTTCGACAAATTTGCCGTTGTGGAAAGCGGTGGTTTTGAACGGTTGGACTTGGGTGTTGATAAGCGACATGGTTTTCCTTGATTGAGTTAGAGAGAAGTGAGAACTTACGCACGTATCGGCAAACATCGCCGCCCTTTGCTCGTCGCAACTTCTGCTCGATTCAGTGACACAGCGTCTGAAGAACGCTGCGTTAGGATGAAATATGCCTCATTTTTAAGTGGCTGTAACGAATAGTTTTCGCCGCTTCAATCGGATAAAACGATTACAAACCCATTTCCCTCAATCACAACTAACGTTTCCCCAGCGCAACTAGCGAAGCCGCTAACGCCTCATCAAGAGGCGTAATCGGAGGAGCGAGCGATTTCGCCACCGCGCCCGCGACAATCTCGTGCGGCATTTCCCACATGTACCGTAGTTCTGGCAGTTCGCGCCAGCCGGGCACCACCAGCGAGGCCACGCGAATGAACGCCCACGGAAAGCGCTTCAACGCTACGGCGCGCCCGGTGACTCGCGCCAACGCCGCCGCCATTTCTTCCATCGTGATGCAGTACCCCGCGAAATTCACTACCGAGAACTTCGGCAGCGTGTCACGCGCCTCGGCGACGCGCACGAACATCTGCGCTAAATCCGGCACATACGCCCAACTGTGTTTGGTGTTGGGCGGGCTGAGCGTGGTGACCTTGCCTTTCGAGATCTCCTTGACCGTCGCCAGATCAAACCAACTGCCCGAGCCGCTGCCAAAAAAGTCCCCCGCCCGCAACACAACACTTGGCACGCCTTCGCTCGCCGCAACTTGCAACATGTGTTCAAGCTGCACACGAATCTTGCCTTTCTTTGTGTCGGCACGTTGAGCGGTGTTCTCCAGCAGCAATTCAGGCTGTGCCGAACCGAAGTTATAGATGTTGCCGGGGAACAAAATCGTCGCACCGGTCTTCTTCGCAAGCGCGATGGTCGCCGCAAGCAGAGGTACCGCCGCAGTCGGCCATTCTGCGTACGGCGGGTTGGCCGCATGCACGATAACGTCCACCGCACCGACGAGTGCAAACGCACGATCAACGTCGAGCGGATCAACAAGCGCTTCGGTCGCGCCGTTAGGCAGTGGCGTTTGGCCGGCTGTGCGTCGTTGCGCCTGCACAGTCCAGCCCGCAGCGGCGAAGGCTTTCGTTACGGCGGCGCCTAGACGTCCGCTACTACCCAAGACCAAAACTTTTTTCATCACTTGCTCTCTGTTTGCGCTGCCCCTTGCGGGACGATGGAGCGCATTTTGGGCATGAATGGGATATTACACAATTCCATAGCGTAGAATTTCTGCTATGCTTTTTTGAATACTCACGCCCGTCACCAGAGCGTACGCCTTGAGCGAGCGTTTCGCCTGCACCGCTAAAAAACATCACCATGCCCAAGTCTCCGAACACCACCGCGCAACCCGTGAACTTCGACTGGTCGCTGATGCCATCGTTTCTCGCGGTCATTGATGCCGGGAGTCTGCTGGGGGCAGCGCGCCAACTGCAGCAGGCGCAACCCACATTGGGGCGCCACATCGACGCGCTGGAATCCCAGCTTGGCGTGAGCTTGTTTGAGCGCACCGGACGCGGCTTAGTGCCCACCGAACGCGCGTTGGCGATTGCGGGTTTTGCCCGCGGCATGCAGGCGCAGGCTGATGATTTGTCACGTTCGCTGTCGCAACTGGCGACGCAAACGGCGGGCACGGTGCGCATCACGGCCAGCCAAACGGTGGCCGCCTACGCGCTGCCTCCTTTGCTCGCAGAACTGCGCGCGGTCGCGCCGGAAATTCAGATTGAACTCGTCACCAGCAACGAGGTGAAAAACTTGCTGCGTCGCGAAGCCGACATCGCGATTCGCATGGTGCGGCCCGAACAGTCGGGGCTCATCACGCGAAAGATCGGCGACGTGCAGCTCGGCGCGTTCGCACACAAGCGCTACTTGAAAAAGCGGGGCACGCCGCAGCAGCCCGCAGATCTGTTTTCGCACGATCTCATCGGTTTCGATCAAGACGATTCGATGTTGCGCGGTTTTCGTAACTTCGGCGTCGACATCGACAAGACAGCGTTCGCGCTTCGAAGCGACGATCACATCGTGCACTGGCAAGGCGTGCGCGCTGGGCTCGGCATCGGTTTCGTCGCTGAATACGTCGGGCGGCAGGACGCTAGCGTCGTTCGGGTGCTGCCGACCATGCCGCTGCCCCCGCTTCCGGTGTGGCTCACGTCGCACCGCGAGATTCATGGCAATCCACGCATCCGCCGCGTGTTTGATTTTTTGGCCGAGCGGTTTATGGCGGGTGTAACGGAGTAGCGGCGTGCACGCGACCCGCACCACGCGGCGGGCGCGCGTCCATCGGTGACAATAAGTTAACAGCTTTTGCGCTGCGGCGACTGCCATGCGGTCGTTTAACGACGTTTTATCGCTGAGTCGACTTTCATAATTTTCGACCTTAAACCGCCACTGGGCAGTCGTTAGCGCTAAGAAGCTAGGATTCTTGTCATCTATATTTCACGCGGGTTGCAGTGGCGTTTTTCGGTGAAAATAGCGTAAAATTTAGGCAATGACAAACGAAACACACGCCACCTCATCCGCTGCAGCCGATGCTCCAGCCGCCACCGAAACCCTCGCTGCAGTTACCCCGCTCGCCGAACTCGCTGTGCCCGCTGAAGCCACGGAATCCGTGCTCGCGTCCGCCACCGTCGTGAAGGTCGACGCCACTGTGCCAGCCGACATCACGTTCGCGCAGCTCAACCTCGCGGAACCCATCCTGCGTGCGGTCACCGAATCGGGCTACACCAAGCCCACGCCGATTCAGGCGCAGGCGATTCCGATCGTGCTCTCCGGCCTCGACGTGATGGGCGGCGCGCAAACCGGCACCGGCAAAACCGCCGCTTTCACGCTGCCGATCCTCAACCGGATCATTAAGCACGCCAACAGCTCCCCTTCGCCCGCACGCCACCCGATCCGCGCGCTCATGCTCGCCCCCACGCGCGAGCTGGCGATCCAAATTCAAGAAGCCGTCGAAACCTACGCCAAACATACCGGCATTCGCTCTACCGTCGTCTTCGGCGGCGTGGATATCAAGGAGCAGAAAGCCGCTGTGCGCGCTGGCGTCGAGATTCTCGTGGCCACGCCGGGCCGACTGCTCGATCACCTTGAGCAAAAAAATCTCTCGCTGAACCAAGTCGAAGTTTTGGTCCTGGATGAAGCTGATCGCATGCTCGACATGGGCTTCATCCCCGACATCGTGCGCATCATCGGCCTCTTGCCTGAGAAGCGGCAAAGCTTGCTCTTCTCCGCGACGTTCTCAGACGAAATCAAGAAGCTCGCCGACCGCATGCTCAAAGCGCCGGTGCTGATCGAAGTGGCGCGCCGCAACGAATCTGCGGCGAATGTCGCACAGCAGATGTATCGCGTGCACGGCGACGACAAGCGCCGTCTGCTCGGCCACATGGTCAACTCGCAAAACTTGCAGCAAGTGCTCGTGTTTTCGCGCTCGAAATTGCAGACCGCGCGCCTCGCGCGTGAGCTTGCGCGCGACGGCTTCACCACCGACGCCATTCACGGCGACAAAACGCAAGATGAGCGCATGAAAGCGCTCGAAGCCTTCAAGAACGGCACCGTTCGAATTTTGGTTGCCACTGACGTCGCTGCGCGCGGCATCGACATCGATCAATTGCCCACGGTCGTGAACTACGAGCTGCCGTTCGTTGCCGAGGATTACGTGCACCGAATCGGTCGCACAGGCCGCGCCGGCGCGTCGGGAACGGCGATTTCATTCGTGTCGCCGGACGACGGCAAGCTTCTGGCCGAAATTGAAAAACTCATCAAGAGGAAGCTCGACGAGCAGCCAATGCCTGACTTGTCGCGCTACGGCGAACGCTATGGGCCGCGTAAGGCGGCAGATGAATCTCCACGCGCACCGCGCGGTGAGGTCTACGGCAACGTGCGTCCTTCAATGGCAGAACCGCGCCGCACGAATTATCAAGGCGGCCGCGACAAGACCCATTTCGACCTCAATCCTGACCAGCCCATCGCCCCGAACGCTCAAGGCGCTCGTGGCGCGCGACACGTCACCAACGGTCGCCGTGCGATGAACGAAGTGTGCGCGTTGCTGCGCGCGCCGGTGCGTGCGCCGCGCCCTGCGCCCGCTGTAGCCGCCGTACCAGCTGCGCCAGACGCGACAGTTGCGGAAGCGGCACCGCTTGCTGCAGCCGTTGCTGAGCCGACAGCCGCGATGACGATTTCACACGGTGCGCCCGCTGCGGACATGGCCCAAATCTCCTCTGCTACGTCGGTTGTACAAGACTCCACGCCGAGCGTGACCGCGACAGCGTAATGTCTGAGCTGTCGCCGTCCGCACAAAGAGTGCAAAACGCTCTCGCTGCCGCAGGCAGCAGCGCGCAGATTACCGAACATGAAAATCCAGGGCGTACGGCCGCAGAGGCAGCCGAGTTGCTCGGTTGCGACATCGCACAGATCGCAAAGAGCATCATCTTCAGAAACGCAGCAACTGGCACCTCGGTGCTGGTGATTACCAGTGGCGGCAATCGCGTGGACGAGAAGAAGGTCGCCGCGATCATCGGTGAAAAACTCGCCAAAGCCGACGCAGCCTTCGTGCGTGAGCAAACCGGTTTCGCGATCGGCGGCGTGCCGCCCATCGCGCACACCAACCCCGGCGCGATATTGTTAGACGAAGATTTGCTCGCCTTTGACACCGTGTTCCCTGCCGGCGGCACGCCGCACGCCATGTTCGCGGTTGATCCGCAGGAGCTCATCGGGCTCAGTGGCGCGCGCGTCGCGAACGTTGCGCTCGCGCGACTCTAGACGTTCACTTCGCGACACCGAATCACGCCGCACGGGTCCCCGCTGGGACCGGAAAATATCGAGCACGAATCGCCATAAACGGCGTCTCGACCAGACGGTACAACAGCCACCCCGCAGCTAGGCAGGCGATGCTTACGACGACCACACCAAGCGCGCTATTCGGGTCGACGCCGTACGTCTTAAGCGGTGTTCGCAGCATGTGCGCGACAGCCTTGTGCGTCAAATACAACGCGTACGACCACGCCGCCAACTGCGCCGCACCGGGCACGCGCCACGCGTTGAGCGGCGACGCAGGACTCAGCGCCGAAGCCAGCAACACCGCAAACGCAATCGCGAGGAACGAGTACCCGAACGCCGTCATCGCGAAGCCGTAACCGTAGTCCGGAATTTCGTAAAAATTGAACAGCGCCCAAAGCATCACGGCCACGCAACTCACGCCCACCGCGAACAACGCACGCCCACGCTCCATGAGCCACTGCCAGGCGTTCACATGAAAGTTTTTGATGAGTGCCACGGCCACGCCTGGCAGCAACTCATCGGCTCGGCACAGCGACGCGTAATAGATGTTGGGGTGATAGCCACGAATCGCGTCGCTTTCGAGCAGGCCATACTGCGTCCACAGCCATGCGCGCCAGCAGATCGCGGCGACGATGGCGGCAGCGATCAAGCCCCACATCATGTGCGCAAACGTTTCTAAATTTCGCGTCGGTATCGCCCCCATCACGAGCAATACCGTCATCGGCAGAAAGACGTAAAACTGCTCTTCAATACACAACGACCACGCATGTGAAAACGCGGTGCCCGGCTGCAACTGAATGTTCTGCGTGAACGTCAGAAATTGCCATAGCGGCGGCGGCGTCTTGCCTCCCATCGCAACGGGAAACAAAAAATACAGCGCAAGTACGAAGTAAAAATTCGGCAGCGTGCGCAAAAAACGACGCGCGTAAAAACGCTTTAGCGACAGCGTTTCCGTACGGCGCAATTCCGCGAAAATTTGATTGCCAATCAAATAGCCGCTGAGCACGAAAAACAAATCGACGCCGACCCAACCGATGGTGCTGAGCCAACCAAACGTGTCTTCGCCGCTGACGAACACTTGATAGTGATACATGAACACCAGCAAGATCGCAGCGGCACGAAGCGTGTCTAGCCCGAAGACACGGGCGTGAACTTCCGTTGAACTCAATCCGCGCCCTGCTCACTCAACTCAAAGTGGGCGGGTCGCGTTTTCAACACATGCAGCAAACATCCCATCAAGCAAGACTACTTCGCCGACAACCCAAGTCGCTCGATGAGCGCTTTGTCCTTCGCGAACGTCTCGCGAGCCCACTTGGCGTAATCCTCGCCGCTGCGATACCAGAGGTCTTGGTTCAGTTGGTCAAGCACTTCAAGATGCTTCGGGTCATCCATCGCTTTCTTGAACGCATCGTGCAGAATTTTCATGACCGCCGGGTCCATGCCTTTCGGGCCGACGAATCCGTAGGGGGAGTTACCGACGACGTTGTAGCCCAGGTCTTTCGCGGTCGGCACATTCGGCCAGCGTTTGGTGCGCTTTTCACCGAATGTCGCCAATAGACGCATTTGACCGCCGTCGATGTACTTGTCCCACCCGGTCGCGTCGCTACCTGCCATGACGTGACCACCCAGCACAGCAGTCATCAAGTCAGCATTCCCTTTGAACGGCACGTGGTTGAGTTGCACCTTCGCCGCATCGGCGATTTCTTCGATTAGCAAATGCGGCGACGTGCCGGTACCTGTTGAGCCGTAGTCGATCTTGCCCGGGGCTTTGCGCGCGGCCTCCATGTACTCGGCAAAGCTCTTGTAAGGCGAATCGGATTTCACGACGAATCCAAACGTGTAACCGGACACGCCCATGATGAAACTGAAATCATTGATCGGGTGCCACGCGGTTTTTTGCATGTGCGGGATGCGCAGCATCCCCATAGGAAATTGCGCGATGGTGTAGCCGTCGGGCTTGGCGTTAAGCGCCATGTTGCCCGGGCCAAGAGTTCCGCCACCACCGGGTTGGTTCTGCACGACGACGTTTTGGCCAAGATGCTTGCCCGCGATATCGGCAATTGCGCGCAAGTGCCGATCCGTCGAGCCGCCGGCCGGCCACGGCACGATGAGCGTGATGGGTTTGTTCGGAAACGCTTGCGCGAAGCTGGTCGCGGGAATGAGCGCGCCCAGCATGGGCAGCGCCATCGCCGCAGCGATCAATGTGCGGCGCAGAGATGTGTGTGGTGCGTTGTTTGACATATGCCGTTCCTCCTTTGAAATCCTCGGCATATTATCCACGGGGATGTGTACTTTTGGGAGCGGGCTTGCCCGTGATCGACAATGTCGCGCGCGGTGCTCTGTAGAACGCCGAGGTCAATCGCGGGCAAGCCCGCTCCCACATGCTGCGAAAATACAGGCATGACCACGAGCACCACCCCGCACAATCCTTGGCTTTTGACGACCGCACCGATGATGGATTGGTCGGATCGACACTGCCGCGTTCTGTTTCGTTTACTCGCACCGAACGCGCGCGTGTACACCGAGATGGTGACCACCGGCCCGTTTGTTTACGGCGACGCGATTCAACACCATCGCCATCTGCATTTCACGGCGGCTGAGCATCCGGTCGCGCTACAACTCGGCGGCAGCGAGCGCGAGCACTTGGCGACCGCGGCGAAAATGGGCGCTGATTGGGGTTATGACGAAATCAATTTGAACTGCGGCTGTCCGTCCGAGCGCGTGCAGCGCGGGGCGTTCGGCGCGTGCTTGATGGCCGAGCCGGGGCTCGTTGCCGATTGCGTTAAAGCGATGGTCGACGCTGTGCCTTCGAACATTCCGGTGACCGTGAAACACCGCATTGGACTTGATTACGCGGAGGATTACGGTTTTGTGCGCGACTTCGTGGGAACGGTGGCGGCCGCCGGATGCAACGTGTTTATCGTGCACGCGAGGAACGCGGTGCTCAAAGGCTTGAGCCCGAAAGCCAACCGCGAAATACCGCCGCTTCGATACGAGGTCGTCTCAAAATTGCGTGAAGATTTTCCGGCGCTAACGTTTGTGCTCAACGGCGGACTGACCAGCGCGCAGCAGTGCGAAAGCGCGCTAAACGTCGCCAATGCACCGCACGGCGTGATGCTCGGTCGCGCCGCGTACCACGACTCGTACGTGCTCGCACAAACGCAGAGCGCGCACTTCGGCACACCGCTACCAACGCGCGAAGCGATTGTCGAAGCGATGGTCGAATATGTGAACAAGGAATTCGCCGCCACGCGCGGGTGGACGCATCCGACCCGCGTGCGCGATGTGGCGCGTCACATGCTCGGACTCTTCAGTGGGCAAGTCGGCGGAAAATCCTGGCGGCGGCAGCTGTCGGACTACCGAGTGCTCGACGAAAACGATCCGACGCTGTTTCTGCGCGCGCTGCCGTACCAAGGTGAAAACCACGCGTACGACGATCACCGGCAACCGTTGCTCGACGCGATGACGGGCTAACGCGCGAACGCGTGCGGTGTCTTTGACGTATACAGCTTCTTGCCCGCAACGACAGCCAGGCGGTCGTTACAGCGCTTTTTTCTACAAGTCAACAATGCTGAAAAACGCCCTACAAGCTAAGCGGACCAGTCGTTAGCGCTAAAAAGCTGAAAAGCGCTTTCGGTCCAGTCCGCACCAGTAACCAGCGCCTAGTCCAGCGAAATCCCGCGCTCTTTCACGACGCGCGCCCACAGCGTTGTTTGCGCGCGGATGAATTGCTGCGCCGCCTCGGGTTTCGCGGTTTGCATTTCTCCGCCGAGCGAGGCGATGCGCGCCTTGACCTCGGGCGAATCCATCGTTTTTTGTAGTGCCGCAGCGAGCTTCGCGACCACCGCGTCAGGCGTTCCTGCGGGCGCGAAGATCGCGTTCCATTCGTACACCTCGTAGCCCGCAAGCCCCGCCTCGGCCATCGTCGGCGCATTCGGCAAGATCGCCGAGCGCTTGGCGCTGGTGACCGCGAGGGCTTTCAGTTTTCCTGACTGAACGTGTTGCAGCGTCGATGCCAAATTTCCGAAGAACACCGGCACTTGGCCACCGATCACGTCATTGAGCGCGGGCCCGCCGCCCTTGTACGGTACATGCAACATCTCCACGCCCGCCGTGCTTTCGAACATCGCGCCTGCCAAATGCTGCGCCGAACCATTGCCCGACGACGCGAACGACACCGCGTTTTTCTTCGCCTTTGCGAGCGCGACCATTTCCTTCACCGAAGTCGCAGGAAACGCAGGATTTACCAACAGCACATTTGGAAATAACGCGATGACGCCAATCGGTTTGAACGCTTTGTCGCTGTCGTAAGGCAGCTTCGCAAAGAGCGCCGGATTCACCGCGAACGACGACGCGTCAAGCATCAAGGTGTAGCCGTCCGGCGCAGCTTTTGCAACTGCGCTCGCGCCAATTTGCCCGCTCGCACCGGGTTTGTTTTCGACAACGACAGTTTGGCCGAGCGCTTCGCCAAGCTTCGGCGCGATGAGCCGTGCCATCGTGTCAGCACCACCGCCCGGCGGGTAGGTCACGACGAGCGAAATCGGTTTGGTCGGCCACGTTTGCGCTTGTGCAGCAAATGCGCAGAGCGACACCGCGGTGGTCACGAACGTACGAAAAATGGATGAAGTCATGATGCGGGATATGGTTTCGAAATTGGGTTCGATGTTTTCACGGCAGCGCGGCGCGACGAGCCACACGCACTCGCTCGCAGCATAATGCAAATCGCCATGACACAAGAAAACGCAAATCAGCAATCCGCCCTCGCCTGCGACTGCCACTTTCATGTGTTCAACGCGAACGAAAGTGCCACGGATGCGCGCTATGTGCCGGCATACACGTCGACGCTCGACGATTGGGCGAGTGCCGCTCGGCCATGCGGCGTGACGCGCGGCGTGATCGTTCAGCCTAGCTTCTTGGGCACCGACAATTCACGCATGCTCGCCGCCATCGCGCAACAACCGCACGCGCTGCGCGGCGTTGCGGTGGTCGCGCCAGAAGTCACCGTGCCAGAGTTACAAGCGCTACACGCCGGTGGCGTGCGCGGCGTCCGGTTGAATCTTTCAGGCGTTCGCGACGACGAGTCCGCGATGCGTGACATCCCGACGCAGTGGTGGTCGGCACTCATCGAAGCGGACCTGCATCTAGAGCTGCACACGGACGTTGGCCGCGTTGCGACGCTGTTGCCACACGTTCCGCGCGACATCGTCGTCGTGCTTGATCACTTCGCCAAGCCCGAGTTGATCAGCGGCAACGACGCAACTGTAAGCGCCGTGCGCGCTCGCAATGCATTAGGCGGCGCGACATACGTGACGCTCGGCGGCGCCTATCGACAAAGCGTGCCGAACGCATCACGTTGCGCAGAAATTGCCGCGCTGTGGCGAGACGAAGTTGGCATAAAACGATTGTTATGGGGAAGTGATTGGCCATGTACGAATCACGAACACGCGGCGAACTACGTCGCGCTCTTTGACGCGCTCAGCGCGTGGCTCCCCGACACTGGTGATCGTCACGTGGCGTTGTCCGAGAACGCCAATTCAATCTACTGGCGTTAGCTAATACCGATCACGAACGTTGCTGACCGAATTGTCGTTACTTGGCACCGTGCCGAGCAGCACGGGCTTCAAGCTCTCATCGATCGGCTTTGGGCCGAGCCAAATTTGCAGCAGCGCTTGGAAAAAGCTCTCGTCTTGAAACACATCACCGACACGCTTGCCGTTGACATTGACGATCATGCCGGTGCCGGGAACGAGATCGACCGAGATGGTGTTGCCTTTCTTGAGCGAGGGAATCATGCCGAATATGGCACCGAGCTTCAGCAAACTATCAAAATGCTTTTGTTGTTCGGCCGCCGATAAATTGGCGCGCATGCCGCCCAAGAGGCCCTTCGACAATTCGTTGGCATTAATGTCTCGCAGCAGCGCGAGCGTGACCCGCTTGGGGCCTTTGAGCGCGCCGATTTCTGCACTAGTGTTGCGCTTCTGCGGCAAATAGAGCTGCGCGACATACACGCGCACTAAACCCGCCGCCGCATAGCGAATGCCCGCACCGTTTAGAACCAGATCCTGGTTGGCGACCCGTACGCGCTCTTCAACGTTGACTCCTGAGACATCCAGCGCGAACGCGCTTGGAGCAAGAGACGCAAAAAACAAACCGAGCACGACCGGGCGCCATTTTGCGCGCGGCGCCGAAGCGACATTCACATCAGACATAGCTTTCTCCAAGTTCGCGGTGTCTAAGAAAAAACTGATGCTATCCGCGCGGCTGCGGCGTGTCACCGCGCGCAATGCGTTTAATACACATCTTGGCGCGCGCAGTGATGCAAAGTCGCCCAACGGCGACCACTGAAGCGGTTTTAGACATCCACGGATGGTCCATGAAACGCCCATGCAGCGAGGTATCCCCCGCCGCATGCGCACCATCCGGCCCAGCTTGATTAGTGTCAACGTACCCTTGGCTTTCCGAGCGTAGCCTGACGTTTTAGGAGCAGCGCATGAAATTTCTCATTCCCCT
>Ga0209097_10003130_pt1 | contig 12883 bp, 12 predicted proteins | sample AD_UKC052_MetaG_FD_184419 | JGI IMG/M metagenome (GOLD analysis project Ga0209097, IMG submission 184419) | Active sludge microbial communities of municipal wastewater-treating anaerobic digesters from USA - AD_UKC052_MetaG (SPAdes) (version 2) | ecosystem: Engineered > Bioreactor > Anaerobic >... | reverse complement strand
CTATGGCTTGACCAGCGCGCCAACACGCGCATGCGTGCTTCGGCACTGATGGCCGAGCTTGAAGCCGCGAAAGAAGCCGCTCGTGAGGAGCATCGCCTGCGCGATCAACTGGCGAAATCACACGCCGCACTCGCCATTGAAGCCGCAGATCGCCGTGCCCGCAGCGAAGAGCTTTATCGACAGTCGCGAGAAGATGCTCTGACGGGTTTGCCCAATCGCCGCGACTTTTTTGATCGCATAGGCGAAGAGTGTCGCCGCGCCGAGCGCTTTGGACAGCCGCTGTGCGTGGCGATCGTTGACGTAGACCATTTCAAGCGCATCAATGACACCTACGGTCATGCGGCCGGTGACAAAGTGTTGGTTGAGGTCGCTGGCAGACTGCGCTCGGCGCTTCGTCCGGGTGACATCGTGGCGCGGATGGGCGGAGAGGAATTTGGCGTCTTACTGCCCAACGCGCGAACTGCGACGGCAGCCGCGCTGTGCGAAGGGCTTCGCGACGCGGTCGCTGCATTTCCGTTTCTGCTCGCTGGCGTTCAGAACGTAGTGACGGTGAGCATTGGCGTTACGAGTTTCGCGACCGGCGAAGAGTCGGATGGCACGCTGGCACGCGCAGACCGTAGGCTCTATCGCGCGAAATCAAGCGGGCGCAATCGTGTGGTGGGTGACGAATCCGGCGCATGAGCGCACGACGTGCGCCACTCGGTCACGCCGCGTCTTCGCGCAACAGCGCCGAAATCTTGAGCGCTGTGGCCCAATTGCGGGTAGTGACGGCTTTGCCTAATTTGCCGAGTAACGCCTCACCCGCTTTGCTCTGCGAAATGCCCTCCGGACACCACAGATACGCCGCTTCCTTACCAATGCGAAATTGCTCCGGCGCATGAATCAAGCCCAGAATCGGCGCGAGACCATTTAGCGCCGACGCGTCGCGCGCGAACGCAACGAACAAGCGAGACGGGTCGGTTGCTGTCGCAGCCGCCGCCAGCGAGTTCTCGGACTCAATCGCTGCATACTCTTTTGCCGATTTGACGATCACCGGCACATCAATTTGCATCGCATCCAATATCGCCGCATTGATGCGCGATTCATGCGTGGCGCTCGCGCGGATCGTACTGTCGAACACCGCGTTGCCGCTATTGAGCAAAGTGCGCACGTTGGCGTAGCCTAATGCCTCCAATGCGACGCGCAGCTCAGCCATCGGCACGCGTTTGTTGCCGCCGACGTTGACGCCACGAAGTAGGGCTACGAATCTCGGCATTGGAATTCCTGGTTAACTAAGGTGCCGTAATCGCCGTTACTTGCCGTTAAATTTCTTGACGGTATCGAACGCGACTTGTTGCAAAAACGTAGCCATGTCTTTGTCGATTCGGCCGTAGTAGTCATAGCTATTCCCAACCGGCGATTTGCCGTACACGCTTGCATAGACGGTACATGCGGCGAGGTAGGTTCCGATCAATTCCGGATGCGATCCGTCGAAATGTTTGTGCAACACAATGCCCGGCTTGCGTCGGTATGCCTCTTCAAACGCGAGCCCGACTGGAATCACGAGCGCATTGATTTCGTTGCCGACGCGAACGTACGCGTCCTCGGTCAAGCGAATGTTCTCCGGGTTGGTTTCTTTGTGCGGCTTGACGTACGCGTGGTTCATGTAGAGCGCCGTCTTGCCGCCGCGCGCGCGAATTACTTTGTCAAACTCGATGACGGTCTCGCGAAGCTTCGCGCGTCGCGCATCGCTGAGCGGCTCGTTGCTTCCGCCCTGTAACACCACCAACTGAAACGGCTCTTTGATCCCAATTTGCCCCGGTTTGGTGAGGTGCTCGATGGCGTGATGCGACAACGCTGCACCGCCAATCGTCGCGGATTTGTACTGCATCTTTCCCACCATCGCCGCGTCGGCGGAGGTCACTAGGCGCTGCACGTGGTTGTGCAGGCTGTCGTTGTAATACATGTAACTGTTTCCGACGAAGAGCACCCGCGACGGGTTCTCGACTTGGGGCGCCTTCACGCTCGCCTCTGGCGCAGCAGCCAGCGCGGGCACGCACAACCCCAACAGCGCACCCGACAACAACCAATTTAGAACCGACCGTGTGGCAATAGACATACGACTCACCCGCTACAAAAAAGGATGCGTCGAGTGTATGCGTGTCGCCATGCGTATCGCTGTCAATCTGGTGCGGTCGCGACGTGGAAAAGCGCCGGCGCGCCGCGAGCGAGCGCGGGATTACTTCGGTAAGCGTGCGGCGTCGACTAAGGCTTTGAGTTCCTTGGCTTGAATATCCACTGGCGTTTTGCTGCCAGGGTTGAGCACCAGTGTTTCGTCTCCTTTGAGCATCGACATGAGCATGTTTGCGTCCACCGAAACGCCTTTCCCCTCGAAGCCCGATCCACGCGTTTCGTCTTTGAAGTGTTGCTTGTCCGAAAAAATCGGAATGAACGACTTTCCTTTGCGGATAAAGTCTTGCACGTTCATCTTGTTCGACTTACCCGACTCCCAGGTCGCGATGATGACGACGTGTCCTTTAATCAAGGCCTGCAAGAGTTCGGGTCGTTTGGAGGAAGATTTGGCGGCAGCAACAATGAGCGCGTCGGTGACCTGTGCAGAAGTTGTCATAGGAGAGAGCATCGAAACGGCGAGGATGGCGGCAATGGCGTTTTTCATGGCTTGCATTCATAAGATTGAACGTAGCGCAGTCTATGTAGCCGCAACGCGGATTGAAATATGTCAGAAGTGGTAACCCGTTTGTGACATGCGGTGCCTCACACGTGCCCTTGAAGAATTGGCGCGTTAAGGCGTTTTTTCGCGCGGGCGCGACCGCGCCCACACGCCGGCATCAAGCGGCTGGCGCTCCGGAACTCAGCGCGCTGCGTCGTTGCGCCAACACAGCCCACCCCAACTGCGGCTCGCCATCTCCTTCGCGAATCGTGGCTTGGTTCATCGCTCTCAAAACGAAACCCGCAGCGTCAAGCGCATGCGTCACGTAAGCCTTTGAATGACTGTAACGCGTGTTCGTGTTCAAGCGATAGCCCAGCACGTCTGCGTCGTGGTCGGTTTTCTCGACCGTGAACGCGAACCATCCTGCGGGGCGCAGCGCGTGGGCAGCGCGTAAAAGAAGCGCGCTTAGATCGCCAAAATAGATGAACGTATCCGCCGAAATAATCAGATCAAACTGCGCCGTGTCGCGCCCGAGATATTCCGTCAACTCGGCAACGACTAACTCGTCATAACTACCGCGTTCGCGGGATTTTTCTATCATGGCAGCGGACAGGTCAACGCCCGTCAGATGCTCTGCAAACGGCCGCACGATCGGCGCGCACAATCCCGTTCCACAGCCGGCATCGAGCACGCGGCATTGCCCGTTCGGCGTCACTCCTGATGCTCGCAACAGTTGCGCAATCAACGCAGGTCCGTGGTAACCAAGCTTCGACAACGAGTCGTCAAATGTCTCTGCGTATCGGTCAAACAAATACGTCACGTATTCATCTGCCGCGCGCGCAGGCGGCGCGTCACCGCGCATCGCCGCCAGTCGGTGGGCGGGAGCAGGGTCGTCCGGGATCAGGCTCAACCAATGCTCGATCAACTCCGTCGCGCCGCGTGTCGCACCCAAACGAAAAATCGCATCGCCCAGCGTCGTTCGCATGTCATCGACGCGGCCGAGACGATGCAGCGCACTCGCCAAAAGCTTCGTCATCGGCACATGCACCGCCCGAGCTCGGAGCGCCGTCGTGAGCACCGCGACAGCCTCGTCGTTGCGCCCGAGGCCGATCAACGCTTGCGCCAAGCTGTGATGGGCTTCAAACTCGGTCGGGTGCAGCCCAATCGCGCGACGCAGAAGCGGCACCGCTTCACCAAAGTTGCCCGCTCGCGTCAGCAGTTGCCCCAGCAATCGCAACGCATCGGGCTGATCCGGTTGCCGCGCCAACACCGCACGGCACGCGATCTCCGCATGCGACACGTTTCCCGAGCGGAGCAGGACGTGCACGAGTTTCATTTCGGCTGCGGTGTTCATGGATCCGGGCGGGAAGAACTGAAGCTACGGAGAATCCAGTGTAGTAGGGATGCAACGCTCGCCAAAGGCCCAACGCTACCGCGATGCAACCACCGAGTTGTAACGCTGACGTAACGCCGAGTTCCTTGCGTGGCGTACGCGCGCGGCCTAGGATCGCGCTGTGGTCGCCGTACAAGCGATGTCAATCGGTTAGAAGGATTCAATCATGTGGTCACGAATTGCAAAGTCTTGTTCTGTCCTTGTGTGGGCCGCGGTGACCGTGCTTGCTGCGTCGGCGCACGCGCAGTCGTCTTATTTTCGCGAAGAGATCGCGGCGAAGGAGGGTAAGGGGCCAGCGGTGCTCATCATTTCCGGGCAGACTGGACCCGACCCGCGCCGCGCCTATGCACGCGACGTTGCAGCGCTGGGCTACAACGTGTTGTTGGTCGACGGCAACGACATGCTCTCGCGGACCAAGCCGGCCGCGCAGAACTTCAAGGACGCGATTCAGAGTCTGTTGGCGTCGCCGAACACCACATCAAAGAAGGTAGCTGTGATTGGCTTCTCGCTCGGCGGCGGGGCACTGCTTTCACATGCCATCGGCCAGCCGGACGTCGTCGCCGGTGCGCTCGCCGTGTACCCGTTTACCGCGTGGATACAGAATGTCGAAGGGCTGGCCGGTCGCATTCAGGTGCCGCTCACGGTGCTGGCAGCGGGGGCGGACACCTACAACAATTGCTGCATGATCGAAAAAGCGCGCGAGATTGAAAAGGCAGCCAAGGCGCGCGGCAAATCGTTCGAAATGGTCGTCTACGAAAACGCCGACCACGGCTACGACCTCACGGGCCGCAACTATCGGCGCGACTACGTCCTCGACACATGGAAGCGAACCGAGGAGTGGCTCAAACGCACGCACGCGGATACGGCGAAGTAGCGTTTCGCCCTTGGCTCGGAGACGGGCGCGGCGTGCCGCGCCGAAAGCTGCTACGCCGCTTCGGCGTGCAATTTCATCCCGAGCGCGCGCGCCACTTTGAGCACCGTCGCGAAGCTTGGGTTGCCATCCGCGCTGAGAGCGCGATAAATACTCTCGCGGCTCAGCCCGGCGTCCTTTGCAACTTGCGTCATGCCCGTGGCTCGCGCAATGTCTCCGAGGGCTCGCGCGATACCGGCCGCGTCTTCAGGCGCTTCTTCGAGCCACGCATCGCGGTAGGCGGCCATTTCTTCTGGAGTACGCAATTGACTGGCTACGTCGTACGGCATCGTTTTCGTCGGCTGAACTGTACGGTCTGCGGCGACTTTTCTTATACGGCTACTCCAGAAAATTTCGCGCCAATTGAAGCGCCAAGGCAATGTCGTCACCTTGTGAAGATTTGTCGCCGCCAATCAGCAGCAGCAAAAGACGATCTCCACGTTTCGTGTAATACGCGCGATAGCCCGACCCGAAGTCGATCTTGAGTTCGGACACGGGTTCCGCGAGATTTCGATGCTGGCCCGGATTGCCGTGCACCAGCCGATCCAAGCGCGCCTAAATCCGCGCGCTCTACCCGAGCGATCGCGCAACGCGTTGATCCAGTCGCGGTAGTGCTCGGTTTCTTCGATGCGCATCGAAGTACTGTAGCTCACGGGCTACAAAAATTAATTCGACGCCAGAGACGTGTAGCGATATCGGGCGGAAGAAAACTAGTAAATCAACCTGCCCCAATGCTGTTAACTTAAGTAATTTGCAGGCGCGGACTCGGCCGCGCTTCCTCGTTGCACCAAGCGACGCCAAGTCGTCGCCTACCCGTTAAGCGAACAGTATTGCAACCTGACCCCTTTAATCCGTTAGTAATTTGTAGGCGCGGACTCGGCCGCGCTTCCTCGTTGCACCAAGCGACGCCAAGTCGTCGCCTACCCGTTAAGCGAACCGTATTGCAACCTGACCCCTTTAATCCGCTACCGTCTTTCGGAGCCATTCGCTGGGGGCTGCGCGGCGCAGCGCTCATCACCGGCGCGACGGGTGCCAACCCAACGCGAAGCAGCGCATCCTCTATCGAGGCCTAACTACAGAACGCCTTCACTCGATTAAATACGGTGGTGGTGTCAGCGGGAGCGATCCCTGTTCCGCCGAGTAGCGATGCAGCAGGCAGATTTTGCAGATACCGCATGATTACCACCCCGTCTACCGGCGCGACGGCGGATGCCGCCGATAGCCCGCGCACGCTTAAATTCTTTGCGGCCAAAAAAATCTGTATATCGTTTGCCGATGTGCGCGAGCCGGTCAGCGTTAAACCTGCGGTCAACGCACTACCTCTGAGCCCTAGCAAGTAGCGCTCGATCAATACGCCATCCGTCGTCGGTGAAAGTGAAAAATCCCCATTCACATCGAGACTGCAAGCAGATGCCGAGATACGAATATTTTGTTGTGCTTGCGGCGCACTGTTGTAGATAAGGTCCCCAGATTTGTCAGCAGCAATCGTACAAAAGTCTCCGTAAATAGCCGCTGGTAACACGACGACTGCACCGGAGCTGATGTCTACGCTACACACCGTCGGTGTGAGGCTCGTGTACGCGGTTGCGATGCTGGAGCCCGGAAGCGGAGCCACGGTCGTTGAAACGTTACCGGAGCCGCCAAGCAGCAACGTTGGGGCAGCGCCAAAAGTCAGGGTCGATTCAATGCGCGGCGAGATGCAGCCAATGTCCCAGGTTGCACCTGGCGTTGCTGCATCCCACGCGGCATTTGTGGAATTGGTGAGCTGATTGGGGCAAAGTTGAGAGTTCTCCGAGAGCAAGGCAGAAGGCGTTGGCATCGCAGGAATTGCCCCCGTGAGCTGGTTGCTGTTGACGTAAAACCGCTGTAACGACGAGAGCCCTGCAAGGCTCGGAATCGATCCGGTCAGCTCGTTTTGGCTGACGTCGAAATACTCCAAGGCGGCTAAACCGCTCAGTGAAGGCAGGCTGCCGGTCAGCAAGTTTTGCGCGACATAAAACTCGCGCAGCGCCGAAAGCCCGGAAAGCGATGGCAGCGAGCCGCGCAGCGAATTGCCGCGCGCGTAGAAAACCTGGAGCTGCGTTAAGCCCGTCAGCGCCGGAAGCGCGCCAGGTATCTGATTGCCGCTCACGTCAAACCGCTGCAACGCGGTGAGACCGGTCAGCGCCGGAAGCGGGGCATTGAGTTGATTGTTAAACGCCTCAAACAGCTGAAGTGACGTTAGACCTGATAACGCGGGAATAGCGCCAGTAAACTGGTTGCTGTTGAAATAAACGGTTTGCAGCGATGTAAGCCCAGAAAGCGCGGAGATCGCGCCGCTCAAGGCGTTTCCGCTGAGATCAAGATACGTCAGCGCGTTGAACGCGCTCAACGACGCGGGCAAGACGCCATTCAATCCGTTATTCGGCAGATCAATTGACGTGACCTGCGTCCCGGCACCGTTACAGGTGATGCCAAACCAAGTGCACTCGGTACCACTACCGTTGAAGTCCGTGTTCGCCGGGTTGCGCCAATTCGTACGGTTAGACCACCCCGAGCCATTCGACCCCGTGTACAGCGCCACCAATGCATCACGTTCCGCTTGCGGAATCGCAGCATGACTCAGCGTCGTCGTCCCCGCGAACAAAAGCAGCGCCAAGAAGCGGGCGCCGCGTTGCAGCACCTGGCAAAGGCGTTCAAATGAGACGTGCAACCATTGTTGCGTGCGGATACTGCGCATATAGATTCCCCAAATCGCGATTTTTTTCGGTTGATCAATGCGCTGACTTGCGCACGGTATCAACTCTCTTCACCAATTTTCGTGCGAATTAATTGATTCATCAAGGCTAACGGAGACATTTTTTTCGTAAAACTGGCCCCAAGAAACGCGACAGCAGGAGAAGTGGAAACACGGATAGAACTTGACGCGGCGGAAGCCGCGGGAACGACTGTCAGATGTCAAGGCAGGCGAGTAGCAGAGTTAAAGAGGCGAAGGGCACGACTTACTCGCGGCGAACGAGCGACTAGCCTAGCGCTAAAGGGTGTCTGACCTAGCTACTTTTAATGCAAGGCGAAACGCTACTAGCTAGTACGTGTTCCTTGTATAGTTTGAGATCGAATACGTGCGCCAACCGTCGCTTCAACAATCTTGTCTCGCAGCGCCTCAGCCTTGTCAATTTTCACAATTGGAATATCCAGTTTGCGTGCGATCGGCTCCAACTGTTTTTTTGATAGAGCGCTCAAGTCGAGCAGACTTTGCGCTTCATCGCGTGTCGAAACGGATGCGAGTTGGTCGAGGATTTGCTCGACACTCACAGCCGAGTGACCCACTGGTGGAGCATCTTTAGACCTGCGGCGCGTCGCTTTGATTTCGAGCGTATAAGCGGGATCGCAGAGTTTGGATAAATCTTCACCTGAAAGCGATTCGAGCGCTTCGGCCAGCCGTCTAATGACAGCTACTAGGTCTTTTTCAGTCTTGATCATATTAGTCGCGCCTACAGTGCGGCCGAAAACTCAGTTACGAATTTTTCTATTTCCTTCACCACATCGGAATGCGTACCAGGTGAATACCTATTCAGCACAACAGGTCTGAGATTTTGCGGAGCATCTGCAAAAATAGTTTTATTCTCACGAAAATATTCTGTGAACGTGTTGACGCCTAGCCGTTTCGTTTGCGAAATAAACTGCCTCTGCGCGGCGATCGGTTTTCCAGAAGTGATTTGAATCATTGTGAAAACCACTCCAAGTATCTGTGGATCAACTGGTTCAGTATTCTTATCAAGCTCAGCATACTCATTGAAGTCGTTCACTAACTCCTTCACGCTCCGATGAAGATAGTCGATCCCGAGAGTAGATAAAAAGTCTGGCTTCGCTGGGATCAAAATCTTCTCGCTCGCCAAAATTGCGTTTTTTGTGACGATATTGAAGTTAGGCGGACAATCAATCAGAACTAGGTCGTAGTCAGATGTGGCGGCAAGGTGAGCGACGGCCGCACGCAGTTTGCCATGCACTTTGATGTAGTTCTTTTTCGACTGATTCAAGTTGGCACCCCCTAGCAGTGTTGCCAATTCCAAGTCAACATTAATTAGTCCGAGATGGGAGCAGATCAGGTCAATCCTTCCGCCATGCAGTTTCACGACACTGTTGGCCGCCGCTGGGGTGATTACGAAGTCGGCAAGGGGAGGCGGTTCACTCCCTTGGCTAATCGCGTCAAACCATGACTTAATTGTCATGCTGTCTTTGTAATCTTTGTCCCATTTGTCGGGAGTGATAAACGAAAACGTGAGGCTCGCTTGTGCGTCGGTATCGATGAGCAGGACTTTCTTTCCTCGGAAAGCCAGTTCGGCCGCAACGTTAGATGTCACTGTCGTTTTCCCGACGCCGCCCTTGTAGTTGATTACAGCAACAATGTCCAAAATGATTTCCCTGTGTTGTTGAACGCCAGCCAAAAATTTATTGGCCAGTCCGTTAGTCGTGAATGAGGCCAATCATATCGGTCGACAGTGGCAACCTTGATCTTCAATCGCATCGCGCTATCCGGTTAGCTCCGAGCGTCAGCTAACCCGATTGTTGTGTTGTGACCCCAGCGTTGCGCTAATCCTCTTTTTGCGGTTCTGTCGCCCCTGGCACTTCACGCGGTGCCGGTGCGTAGGTCAACCGTGGCGCGGAGGCTTTCTCAAGCAACGCCTGATGTACTTCTTGTCCCGCTTTGATAACGGTACCGTTCACCTCAATTTCAGGTTGATCGGCAACCAGCGAACTCAGTGATTCGGCAATGTGAACAGCATTTTTCGCCAAACTTGATTGCAAATCAGCGACGTCAACCCCACTCTCTTTCAATCGATTTGACAGTTCGAGTATGGCTTCGAGCGACTCGACCTTTCCAGGGATCGCAGAAAGCTTTCCCTCTTTTGTGTAATTCCTATGCACAAAGCGCGCCGCACTTTCAATAAACCTAACCATCAGATCGACGATTTTGGTGTCGCCGAATAAGCGGGTGAGGAGACTGCCCGATTCAACCTTCCCGATGCGCAACGGACTGGTTGCCGTGGAGACGTTAAGCATCGCAGCAAGTTCGTCGTAAAGATCCTGCACGGCCGCCACCTTGTGCGCAAAGTCACGTAGGTCAACTACATGCATCAAGACTAGAGAAAACTCGCTTTCGTTTTTTGAGTGCTCCAATCCGCCCTCCAAACTGCATCGGGTGTACTCAAAATAACGCTCTGCACTTAATAGCGAGTTGCGAAGGTGACTTGACGCGACCAACAAATTGTGTGCTTTCGGGCCCGTCGGGTGTGCGACGTACGTGTTATACAGTTCGGCAAATGTGTCGAGTTCACTCAAAAGGGTCGACGCGAATTCAGTTTCGCCTCCGCTCTTTCCGAAAGTAAAAGACAGCGCTACGGACAAGTTCTCGACCTCCCGGAAAATCGTTCGGGCAGAAAAGTTAGCAGTGATTTGCGGTAGGGAGACGATTTCCGAGTGCAACGCATTGGCGTTGTCAACAATTCTGTTGTTTGAACCATCCGCGATTTCTCGAACGCGCGCGCCAAGGTTGACGTTGTGCGCATCGAGTCGTGCTAAGACGTCGAGTAATGACGACGCTCGCGCGATTGCATCGCTTGCGTCCTTCACTTGTCTGGCTAGGGTGTGATGAAACATGCTTATCCTCAGGGGATGTGAACTGGACGTGCTGAAATTTGGCGAAAACCTACTCCGCCGCCACCTGCAAAACCAACTTCCCAAAATTCTCGCCGTTGAAAAGCTTGAGCAACGACTCGGGGAACGTCTCGATCCCGACCACGATGTCTTCTTTTGATTTCATCTTTCCGTCTTTCAGATACCCGGCCATTTCGGCAATCGCGATGCCGTACCGATCTGCGTAGTCGAAGACGACGATGCCTTCCATGCGGGCGCGGTTGACGAGTAGCGAGAGGTAATTTTTCGGGCCTTGTACTGCGGTCGTGTTGTTGTATTGCGAGATGGCGCCGCAGATGATGATGCGGGCTTTGCGGTTGATTTTGGCGAGGACGTGGTCGAGGATTTCGCCGCCGACGTTGTCGAAATAAATGTCGACGCCGTTCGGGCAATGTTCCTTGAGGCCGTCGCGAACGGAGCCGCCTTTGTAGTCGATGCAGGCGTCAAACCCCAGCTCGCTGACCACCCAGTCGCACTTGGCCTTGCCGCCCGCGATGCCGACGACGCGGCAGCCCTTGATCTTGGCGAGTTGGCCGACCGTTTGCCCGACCGCGCCCGCCGCGCCGGAGACGACGACGGTTTCGCCCGCCTTCGGCTGGCCCACGTCCATGAGGCCGAAGTAGCCGGTCATGCCGGGCATGCCAAGCACGTTCAACCACTGCGTGATGCTGCCCATGCGCAGGTCGATTTTGGCGACGCCGGAGCGCTTGATGTTGGCTTCGTCAAACGACGCGTATTCCTGCACGCCGAGGCCCGCCGTGACGACATCACCCACCGCGAATTTCGGGTTCGCCGAGGCAATGACCTTGCCGATGCCACCCGCGCGCATGACCTCGCCAATGCCGACCGGCGGTATGTAGGACTTGCCTTCGTTCATCCAGCCGCGCATGGCTGGGTCGAGCGAGAGCGAGAGGGTTTTGACGACGATGCCGCCTGCGGCAGGCTCGGTGACGGGCTCGGTGGTGAACGACCAGCCGTCGCGCGTGGGGAGGCCCACCGGGCGGGCGGCGAGGCGGATTTGGTGGTTGGTGAGGGTGGCGAGGTTGGTCATGGTGGTGCTGCGATTGGGTGGTTGAAATTGGATGTTAATGCGGGGCGGGGCGGCGGCTGCACGAACTTGTAGGAGCGCGCTTGCGACGGTACTGTTCGCGTGAAGGGTAGGCGACGACTTGGCGTCGCTCCGTGCCACGGGGAAGCGCGGCCGAGTCCGCGCCTACAGGTAATGAGTCGGCGACGACGCGGCGGCGTTATGTGCGCAGTGCTGGGCTACTTATGGCTTTATGGCTCCAACGACCAGCGGGCGGTCGTTACATGCGAATTTATGCCATTATTGATTACTTAAAAATTACGGCTGAAACGACCGCCCGCTAGTCGTTCGACACGAAAAGCTGTTGAGCTGTGATCGGTCGTGCGCGTGCGTGTCCGCGCGCGTGCGCATGACGCGCAGGCTTGACGCAAATCACTGTGCGCGGCGAGGCGCGGCGTAGGATGCACCTTGACGTTGTTCATCGCATTACCAAGACCTCTGCACAACTACTGCGAGCCCGCCATGCGTCGTTAAAAAAGTCCCAAAAAATCCTCACGTACCAAAGTACGTTCCGGTGTTTTCGTGATTTTTTGCCTAGCCTGACGGGCTCTCGCTACGTTGTGCAGAGGTCTTTACCGTGTTTTTCAACCTCAACAAAGGAAGTCACCATGAAGGTGTTTGCAGATTTGTTCGCTACGGATTACGGCATGATGAGCATCGGCGTGATCGTCGTTGTTATCGTGATGGGCGCGTGGTTTAGCGCGTACTTCAAGCGCAAGATGGCCGAAGACGAAAAGCGCGCTGGGCGCTAGCGCACGGGGCGTGGACCGTGGCGGCGGCGCAGTCCGATGAATTGATGTGCGGTTCTTAGTAGCCGATCAAGTGCCTCGCAGCGCCGTAGCAGAGCATGAGCGCGCTGGAACCGTCGCGGATGAACCTGCCGCCGGACTAGAGCACTCCAGCAAGACAGGTGTTGTTGAGATATCTGCGTGCGTCCAACCACTGAGACCGGCTGGCGGCCGGTGATGGCGCCACCACACCGGACGTGGCGGTAGCGCCGGTCAAGCCGAGCATTGCGCGTAGCAGCAGCGCGCCGTCGGTTGCGGCGTGTGCAGCGCCGTCGCCGTCGATGTCCAGCGGAGGCGGTGCGCCGATGCTCAGAGTAGCGGCGGCCGCATTCAAGCCGCCCGCCGAGGTGTTGGTGGCGCAGGCATCAAACGTGATGCC
>Ga0209097_10003115_pt1 | contig 12911 bp, 10 predicted proteins | sample AD_UKC052_MetaG_FD_184419 | JGI IMG/M metagenome (GOLD analysis project Ga0209097, IMG submission 184419) | Active sludge microbial communities of municipal wastewater-treating anaerobic digesters from USA - AD_UKC052_MetaG (SPAdes) (version 2) | ecosystem: Engineered > Bioreactor > Anaerobic >... | reverse complement strand
TCCGGCAGATTCAAGGGTTGACTGAAGTTCATCAAGAGTGGCTTTGATCGCATTAAGCTTGTCACGAGCAGCCGCGAAATCTTCAGCATCATTTGCCGCTTTTGCATTGGCAATCTCTTCATTCATCGCAGCGACTTTTGCGTTGATATCTTTTACGTTGAGCTTTGCCTTTGCCGCCTTCTTTGTGTCTTTCGCCGCGGCTTGAGCAAGAGCCTGAACAGTGGTGTATTGAGCATCAACATCCACAATTAGCTGTGCAACTTCGTTCTTTACCTGTTCCTTGTTTGTAGACGCAGCTTCTTTGGCCTTTGTACTTGCATCTGCAAAAGCTTTTATAAGGTCATTTGCCTGCTTATAAGACTTTCCAGAGGTCTTGGCATCCTGAGCTGCAAGCTCGGCTTCGAGTGCGGCTTTGGCATCCTGGGCAGCCATAAATTCATCTGGAGCATAGACATCGGCTTTAGCTTCCTGAGCTTCGGCGAATAGTGCATTGGCTGCATCTAGATCCTTCTGAGCAAGCTTCGGCGCGCATGAGAACAACAGAAGAGCAACGAGTACGACACCGACTACCTTTACCAGCTTCATACAATCCTCCAATAAAACCCAAATTACAGCGCTTGCGCCCAAATAGGGGCGCTGCATCTGTTTTCTATTGCGATAATTTATCTAATTCTACAGAATATGTCAAGCTATGCGGCTATAGAGATTGTTTTCATAATTTAATGCACTATATGAACATCTTGCGGCTGAGCATAATATCTGCAAGGTTTATGGCAAAGATCCAGATACTTTTATTCAAGGATTCATAAAAGGCAAGAGATGAGCCGCGCGAGGACTGTACTTAAGTACTACCGCATCTCCCGGCCGCCAGAATCCTGCATTTACAGGATCATGAGAAACGGCAAGCATAGGCCGATCCAGCGAAACATCTATCTCATATTCGACCGTTGATCCTAAGTATACAGCCTTGTCGATAATACCGTGCGCCAGGATCATGCGTAATGGCCCGGATGATGATGCGCTTTCCTCACTTTCAACATAGATGGACTCAGGCCTTAACATAAAAAGCGCTTCTTGACCAGGCTCTAAGCCCGGGACTGCTGACATCGCTTCAAAACGCATTCCTCTCGCATCCTGTGCAAGATATCTCCCGGAATCCTCTCGCTCGAATCTTACGGGAAGCAGATTCACTTTTCCAATGAAATCTGCTACGAATCTATTGGAGGGTCTGGAATATATCTCAAAGGGAGTACCAACTTGCATCATGCATCCCTTGTCCATTACGACAACCCGATCAGACACTGTCATTGCTTCGACTTGATCATGAGTAACATATACACTTGTTATCTTGAAAGTCTGCTGTATTCTGCGAATTTCAACTCGCATTTGCTCCCGGAGCTTTGCATCTAGATTGGATAGTGGCTCATCGAATAGGAGCACACTCGGTTTATTGATTATTGATCGCGCAAGAGCCACTCGTTGCTGTTGTCCTCCAGACAGCTGGTCTGGTCGTCTATGAGCAAGATCAGCAATTCCCATCACTTCCATGATCTGGCGCACCTCACGCGAGATTTCTGCTTTAGGGCGACCTTTAAGCTCCAAACCAAAACCCACATTCTGTTCTACTGACATGTGAGGAAAGATAGCATAGCTCTGGAATACCATCGATGTATCGCGCTTATTAGGTGGATCATTATTGACATTCTTGCCATTTATCCACACTTCCCCTTTAGTGGGCGTTTCGAAGCCAGCAATTATCCGCAAGGTTGTCGTCTTACCACAGCCAGAAGGTCCAAGCAAGGTTACGAATTCGCCTTCGGCAATTTCAAGATTGAAATCCCTTACAGCCCGCACTTTGCCACCTTCACGCTCAGGATCGGAAAATTCCTTGGAAATGTTGATTAGCCTGACACTCATGTATTCTCCTAGAAGTGAAGCATTGAGCCACCGAACTTTGCATACTGTGTCTTCAAGGTAAATCTGATCAGCGATATCGCTGCTACAACAATCAATACAAGCAATAAACTATATGCTGCCGCTGCTCCCAGATTTCCAGATTCCACCTGGGCCATGATATGAACCGTCATCAAATTCCATCTCGAGGAAACAAGGAAAATCGCAGCGCTAACGGCTGTCATTCCGCGGACAAAGGCAAAAACAAGTCCAGAAAAAAAAGCCGGCAGAATCATTGGAAGAGTGACCTTTGTGAAGGTCTTGCGCGCATCTGCTCCTAGGTTGATGGCCGCTTCTTCAATTGAAGGATCTATAGATGAAAGAATCGCTTTACCTGATTCTATTCCCACAGGAATATATCTAAACACAAAATTTAGAAGGAGAATGGTCAATGTCCCGGTCAATACCAAAGGAGGATGATTGAAAGCAAGGATATATCCTATGCCAATAACCGTACCAGGCACTGCAAAGCTCAACATGCTGACCGATTCTACGAAACGTCTACCAGGGAACTTGACTCGCATGACAAGATATGCGATTACCATGCCCAAAAGCCCGGCAAAAGGCGTAGCTGTGCCGGCGATTATAAGTGTGTCACGCACTGCTTTGAACCCCACGCCGAATACGAATTTGAAGTGGTCAAAAGTAGGCCTGTGATCGTAACCCCATACCTTTGCAAAAGCACCTACGACAATAGAAAAATAGATCATAGCAACTAATAGAGCGAGTATTAGGCAAGCCACAAACAAGGCCGCTCTGGCTCCTGGGCTTACAATCTGTGTCGTGGATTGCTGCGGTTTTCCCGTCACTGTTGTATATTTGCGCTTTCCCACTAACCATCGCTGAAGATAGAAAGCAATTAGCGATGGCACAAGAAGCAAAATCGAGATTGGAAGATCATACATTCCAACGATCTGCAAATACGCCTGAACCGATAGCATAGGGAATCGGCTCCCCGCAAGAATAAGAGGGTTACCGAAATCCGCAAGAGTCTCGACGAATAGAAGAAGCACAGAACTTGCGATACCTGGAATAGCTAGCGGTAAAGTAACTTTTTTGAAGACTTTCCACCTTGTTCCTCCAAGATCCAGCGCTGCATCCTCTAGGATCGGGTTCATAGATTCGAGTACACCTTTCAAAGTCAAATAAGATACGGGGAAAAAGGTGACTACCTGAGCAATAAAAAGTCCATTGAATCCGTAAATAGGAAAATTCTGAATCTTGAGAAGGTTCCAGCTAATTAGCCCATTATTACCAAAAAGCATAATGATCGCCAAAGCACCAATAAATGGTGGAGATACTATGGGAATCACGGCTATAGTATTGAAGAATCTTGCCAATGGAACTTTGGCACGCACAACCGCAAAGGCAAAAATGAAGCCAATAATTGTCCCAACAATCGCCGTTAGAGTACTCATAAACAGGCTGTTGTATAAAGCCTTGCGAATATAGGCTGACTCTGCAACCTCAGAATATACTCCGAGCCCAAGCCTGCCACCGCCAACATCGAGGCTGGTTGCAGCTACTTCGACCAAAGGATAAAGTATGAATATTGCAAGCGATGCGGTGACCAGCAAGATAACGGCTAGTAACACCGGATCGCGGGCGAGACGCTTCAAATTAGTGCTCGCCCGGAATCCAGATACCTGCATCAATTGCTCACTTTGCGCTTAAGACTTCATTAACCCAGCGCTCTACCAGCCTTTTCTTCTGCTCGCCCGCCCAGAGGACATCGACATCGATGGTCTTAAGAGACTCGAAAGCCGGCATTCCCTTACCGAGCGGCACACCCGGAATAACTGGATAGAAATATGTCTTTAGCTCTGTATAGACCTTTTGTCCTTCAACAGAAGAGAGCCAGTCTACTAAAGCCTGAGCTGCTTCGAGATTCCTGGCACCTTTGAGTATGGAGATTGCTGGAGCCTCGAACCAGACACCTTCCTTTGGGAAAATGACTTCTATAGGGAAGCCTTTATCGATGGCTTCGAAAAACGCTGGGGTAAATTGAATTGCTATTGCACATTGTCCTACTTGAACGGCTTGTGATGGTGCTGTGCCCGAAGATGTATAGGTCTGAATGTTTGGGGCAAGCTTTTTCATATAATCGAATGCCTTGTCTTCGCCCATGAGCACGACGAGCGAAGCAACGATATTATATGCGGTTCCAGAAGACTGAGGAGATGGCATCTGTATTTGCCCCTTGTACGCTGGGTTGAGCAAATCAGCCCAACTCGTGGGTTTTGGCGCTCCTATGCGAGCAATAACTTCCTTATTCACCGCAAAAGCCATGGGATTCATGTAGAAGCTACGCCAGTATCCCTCCGGATCCTTGAACTCCTTACCCAGTTTGTCAAAATTCGGCCCTTTGTATGGCTGAGTGAGCTTATCATTCTTTGCCACAATATGATTTTCGCTAGGAGCACCGAACCACACATCCGCTTGAGGATTTGCGGATTCAGCCTTTATTCTGGCATAAGCTGGGCCAGAAGATAGATGAACAAACTGCACCGCGATACCGGTCTGGGCAGTAAAGGCATCCAGAATCTTTTTCGCATTCACCTCATCTACGCTCGAATACACTACTATGGACTGACCAGCCTTTGCAAAGGCCGGTACTAACAACATAACAAATGCCAAGACTAGCATTGCCTTGCGAATTGCTTTCATAGGATCGCCTCCAGATTAGGAATATAATCTCATATTTTATAATCTTTTTACTGTGTCCGCAATGAGAAAGAGCCTATTTAGAACACGTAAGTTAGGCTTTCCCATATCACAACCAGCCATTTGCTTGGCATTGACTGGACATGAATTATGGCGCATTCTGGATGGCGGTTGCAGAAGGAATAGAATCATGTCAAATCAAAAAGCACAAGTCTCACAAAAAGGTTCTAAGGCTGCATATAGATGGGACATGGTCTTTGCAGGGGCTATGTTAATGCTCTGCTTTGGGACAGTCTATGCTTGGAGCTACTTCCAAGTGCCTCTTATGCAGACCTTTGGATGGAATAATGCTCAGGTTTCGCTTGTTTTTTCGTTGGCTATATTCTTCCTTGGCATGGCTGCTGCCGTAGGTGGAGTTATACTTCCAAATGCAGGCCCCCAGAGAATTGCCCTGATTGGAAGCGTTCTTTTTAGTCTTGGATACCTTTTGGCAGCCTTTGCGCTTTCGCTCAAATCCTTAGCTTTATTATATATAGGATATAGTATTATAGGAGGCACGGGACTTGGGCTCGGATATGTAACACCGGTGGCTACGGTTTCCAAATGGTTCCCTGAGAAAAAGGGGCTTGCAACCGGCATGGTAATAATGGGATTTGGCTTCGGTGCGCTTTTTATGAGCAAGGTCATAGCACCAGTTTTTCTGCGATTATATGATGGAAATCTCGTAAATTCTTTCCTTACTTTTGCATTGCTTTTTGCTGCTATAACAATCCCTTCATCTCTTGCCATGAAAGACCCACCAGAAAGAGCTCTTGGACAATCAAAACAGCCCAATTCCTCCAATTCTCGCCGACAAAAGCAGGACGACGCAAAAACAGCAATTTCTCTATCTTTAAGACAAGCCTCGAAAGATATTCTTTCAAAAAGATTCCTTGTGGTATGGATGATTCTATTCTGTAATATCAGTGCAGGAATATCCATAATCGGCTTTCAATCACCTATGTTCCAGGAGCTTATTATAAACAGGAATCCTTCCTCAACTGCGGAAGCTCTCGCCTCGATGGGAGCGACTCTTATTGCTGTAACTTCTATCTTCAATGGTGTAGGAAGGTTGCTGTGGGGGATTTTCTCGGACAGATTTGGAAGAATAAGGGCTTATCGCCTTTTGCTTGGGAGTGAAATCCTGGTTTTTTTCTTGCTAATATTTACAAGGAGCCCATTGGTATTTGCAATCTGTGCCTGCTGGATCCTTTTCTGCTATGGAGGAGGATTTGGAATGATGCCCGCAACCATTTCCGAGCTATTCGGACCACAAAAAATGGCTATTATGTATGGCGCCGTATTAACTGCATGGTCCTTTGGCGGAGTAATTGGTCCTCAAATTACGGCTTATATCAAGGATACTCAACCATCTCAGGCCATCAAGATTTCCTTCATCGTGGGCGCTGTGTTTATCGCCATAGCCTTTCTATTTTCGATTTTGATTACCGATAAAAAGAAATAGGCCACCTTCTCCAAAAAAGGCGGCCTATCTAGCAGGGAGAGGACTCGAACCTCCGACCTCCGGGTTATGAGCCCGACGAGCTGCCAACTGCTCTACCCTGCGGCGCAAAAATTAATCTACAATAAATCGCAAAATATGTCAAGGGATAGGAAAATTTTCTGATACAATGGTGAGTTTTCACTATCAGGATTTGGAGATAGCGGCCCAGTTTGGTTTAGGTCAGGTTAGCCTAAGCCAAATAAGGTCGGTCGCTGTTTGCGCGAAAGGCGCGCGCAGGGTTAGTTTAGGTCAGGTTAGCCTAAGCCCGATAAGGTTCGGGTCGGCTGCATCATACTGACCTAACTTAGCTTTGTTTCGTCAAATCCGCCTTGCTTGCCAAATTGAAGCATGAAGCATCAAAAATGAAAAAGGCGATGCAAATCCGCATTCTTGAAAACGCGAAAGTGAAGGTATAAGAAGAAGATTGCGATGGATAAGAGAGCAATGGCGCAGACAGGAGACCATCGCAGAACCACCATACCAATCGCAAATAAATCGATTAGCACTTCCAGGCCAATGCAAAACATCGCCGCCACTATTGTTATATAAGCAATTAGATTGAGACCTTTCTTCTTGCTCTTTTCGAATATAAGGTAAACCAAGCCACCTAGAGATTCTACAAGCATTATGATTGGAACCGCCAGACCGAGCGCCCATCGCTGGTTACCAGAAATGTACCCAATTATTACAAATAATAAGGGTGGTGCAAGAACGCTCAATAAGATACGAAGAACGGGCTGCTTTCTCAACATGAAAAATGCTGTCAATTCCACCCATAGAAACAAAATGGATACAATAGCGTAGAGAGACCACGAGAATCGCCTGGATTCAAAAAGATCAATAGCGCCAAGCACCAGTATTGCTATAGCCAATGTCACAGAGAGAATTTCCCAAAGAATCGTCGGTTTTTCTTGGGGCAAAGTTTTTTCTTCGGGGTTTTTTTGATCATTTACCGAGTAGACAACTGCATTTTCCTTTTCGCAAGCCTTTGGGTTTAAGGTTCCGCAGAGTGGGCATCGTTTGGCGTTGCCGATTTCTACCCCGCATTCGGGACAATACGACATGATTCACCCCCCATTTTTGCCTTCAATCTTCACTGATTCCATTGTCAGATCGACATGAAACACTGACATGCAGTCCGATACTTCTCAATCGTCGAAAAAACAATTGCTCGAGTTCGCGCGATTGCGCCAAGCTTCCAAAATTGATAATAAGTTCATTGCCCCAACTTAGCATTGAGGCATTTGTCATGGTAACCATGCTTGGAGCCGGTATAAATCCAAAGCTCAATATATGAGGAACAAAACCTGGAGGCATTTTCAATTGGCCCAAGTTAGAAATGAAACCAGAAAGCATACTCTCGCCAAATTTCGAGAAAAAGACCCTGGCGAAAAAATCCTTTATTCTAAGAGGAACCAATCGGACAGCCAGATTCCTTGCACTTCCGGCATTACGGCACAAGTGTCTAGATATGCTCATTCGATCATATTCGAGCTTCATCTGATAGTGAGTCCGCAAAACAAGCTCATCGAAATCTCTCATACCGAGCCGCATATCTTCACTGATCAGCACAAAGAGAGAAAAATTGCGAAAGGTTCGAGAAGGAAAAAGCTGGCGCAGATTGATAGGTATCTCTACTGAGACATAGGGCTCACGCGGAGGGGGATTAGTTGCGTACCATAAATGCTGCAAGGCATCGAGATAGACGGCTGACATGAGTTCGGTCAAGCTAATATTTCTTCGATGAGCCTCAGCGATGACTTCGCTGGTAAGCAACTTCCCTGAAATTATGCGGTACTGGCCTTTGGGCAAGCAGGATTTGCTCAAATGAAAAGCATGCGGTCTTAGATCCGGGAATGGCAATCCATTGGGAAAATACCGCTGATAAGCATCTTCGAATTCTTCGCTTATCGCCAAGCCACTCATTTCACCTGAGGACACAGCTATGTCTTTCCACTCGCCTTCTCCTAGTCGTGCACCCGGGTCGACACCCTTCAATATGAGGTAGTTTGCAAGGAGAGACTTAAAAAAACCTATGCCTCCCGTACCATCAGTCAAAGCATGAGAAAACTCACCCGAAATTCTGTTCCGCTTCCAAAGAATGCGAAACATGCGCGTCCCATGGCGATTTATATTCCATCCCTGACAAGGAAAGTCCAAATCCGGATAAATCGACGGCATTGTTTTGCAAGGCTCGAAATAATACCAGAAAAATCCTCTTCGGAGCCTTACATTGAAATAAGGCATGCGATTCACTGTAAGAGCAAGCGCCTTTTTCAATATTTCTGGATCTATGGGCGCATCGAGCTCGGCTTCGAACCTAAAAAGACTCGTGCTGACGTCATCTGTGACTGCTGGCATTATGATTGCAGCGTTGTCGAGCGCATACCATTCGCCAGCATTATCTTCGCGCCGAGTGTGGACGAATCTATGGCTTACTGTGCTCTGGCGATTTTTGTTCATGTTTCGATTATAGAAATGTAATAAATGGCATTGCAAGGACGAGAATTATAATGACGGCCATTGCCGGAAGAAAATTACCGGTTTTGAAGCTTTTGATCTCCAAGAGCCCCAGGGCTATCATGATTACAAGCGCTCCTCCGATAGCCGTAAGCTCGCCCAACATTAGGTCACTGACATAGGGCTTTATGTACTCGGATAGTAAAGTAAGCGCTCCCTGATACACAAAAACAGAAAGAGCCGCAAATGCTACGCCAATTCCCATAGCCCCAGCGAATATAATTGAGACAAAACCATCAAGCACGCTCTTTGTCAGGAGAAGCGAATAATCCCCTACGGTTCCCGCATTGAATGAACCCACTATTGTCATGGCGCCCGCACAGAACAAAACCGAAGCATTGAGAAATCCTGTTGCGAAAGTGTCTTCGGACCTGCGCGCAAAGCGTTTTTTAAGACCATCTCCTAGCCTCTCTATCGCACCTTCGACATCGAAGGCAGTACCCAGAAGTCCACCTACCATCAATGCAAGGGCAAAAGAAAGAATATGGTCTGTCTCTAGCACCATCTGAATACCAATAGCAAGCGATGTAAGCCCTGCCGCGGTAAACACAACCTTTCGATATTCGTCTTTTATGCCTTTTCGTATAAGAAGCCCAATGAGTGAACCCAGAATGATGGCCGCTGCATTGATTAATGTTGCGATCATGGCTTGTCTTGACCTCGTTTGGCGAGTATAGCATAATTGCCACTTGTGAGGAAATGACATGCATAAATCGCTTTTAAGCTCTGTAGCCTTATGTACGCTCTCACTCGTCGGAATTCTGGTATTTTCTTGTGCCTCTTCGCCTCCACCGGTGCCTGAAGATGCAAGTGCTCAAAAGATCATCCAGCTAGCCCAGGAACGCTACGATGTCTATGATCTCAATGGCGCTAAGTATTATTATCAGGTGCTGTTGGAAAGATATGGCAGCGATCCAAACTATATGCTCAATGCCAAGTATGAGATAGCTTTCATTGAATACAAGAAAGGCAATAAGGATATAGCGATTGCGGGTTTTAAAGAAATAATCGAACGCTATAATGAGCCCGATGCATCGAGTCTTTCCCCAACATGGAAAGTGCTCTCCCAGATGATGATCGAAAAGCTAGAAGGCAATAAGAATATTCAAGACTAATAGCTATAGACCGCGCTTTTTCCAATTCAAAGGAGCTTATTTCAAGCCTTTAAGCTTCCTCGGATAAAGACTGCGCAATCTCGAGCCATTCTTCATTTAGAGCTTCGGTTTCTCTATCGAGGTCTTCTAATTCTGCCAGGATGCGCCGCGTCTTTTCTCCATTTATATAGTTTCGAGGCTGAGCCAATTCTTCCTGGAGTTTCTCTTTTTCTGTTTGAATCTCCTCAATGCGAGTAGAAATATCTTCTTCTCGTCGTTTTAGCTTGCGTAATCGCGCTTTGCGGGCTTTTTCCGTTTCCCAATTCTTATCCGAAATTAGCTCTTGATGCATGACGGAAGAAGCAGAATCTGTCTCACTTTGCCGGCGCTGTTTGGGCTTCTGATTATCTTCTTGCATCGCTTCTAATTTTGCATTCTCTTTTTCGGCCTTCTTGGTCAAATAGTAGGCATAATTCCCATAATAGAGAAGCGGTCTATTGCCGCAAGAGAGTTCCAGAATCCGATCAGGAAGTTCATCGAGGAATTGACGATCATGAGAGACAAGAATTACCGTGCCTTCAAATCTACTTAGGGCTTCGAGCAAAATGTCTTTACTAGTCAAATCCAGATGATTAGTCGGCTCATCTAGCACCAGAAGGTTTGCGGGCTTTAGAAGCAACTTGAGAAGAGCCAACCGCGAGCGTTCTCCTCCAGACAACACTGAGATTGGCTTATCAATATCGTCATCGCGGAAAAGAAAAGCTCCTAGCAGATTGCGAATCTTTGGAAGCATTTCGGGTGGACAGACGGATTCGGCTTCTCTTTTTACCGTTGCGGTCGATTCCATGATCTCCGCTGATTCCTGTGAAAAATAACCCACGAGCACATTGGCTCCTAGAATTGCTTCTCCGCTTGTTGGATTATCTTCCTTTGCAATTATGCGCATCAGCGTAGATTTCCCTGCGCCATTTGGACCTACAAGAGCCAATTTTTGTCCACGCTCAACTTCGAGAGAAAATGGTTCTATTACCCTGAGTTCTCCATAAGACCTGGAGAGCTGATGAATTCGCAAGACCACACGAGGGGATCTTGGTGCTGGCGGAAAAGAGAAGTGGATCCGCTTCATACCCTCCGGGATCTCTATAGGTGTCATCTTTTCCAACATTTTTATACGGCTCTGTACCTGAGCAGCCTTGGAATCCTTGTATCTAAAACGCCGTATGAAATCTTCGATTCTTTGCCTTTCTTCTTGTTGGCGCTCCCAGGCTTCGAAGAGTGCTTCCAATTCTTGAGATCTGCGCATTTCATACTGGCTATAGGTCCCCACATAGCGTGTAAGGCAACCATTGAATAGCTCATATACTTCCCGTACAGTAACATCGAGAAAGTATCTATCATGTGAGACTACTAATACCGCACCAGGGTAGGCTTTAAGAAAATCTTCCAGCCAGGTTCTAGCCTCTAGGTCTAAATAATTGGTTGGCTCATCCAGCAGCATGATATCTGGCTCTTCTAGCAATATCTTTGCCAGCGCAAGTCGCATCTGCCATCCACCTGATAGCTCAGACGCAGAACGTCCGAAATCCTTGATCTTGAAATCTAGCCCATTCAAAACTTCAGAAATCCTCTCCCCTCGATTCCAGTATTCTGCCTGCTCGAGTTTCTCAGTGATTTCATGATGCCTTGCAATAAGGCGTTTTGTTTCTTTTTCGCTTAAATGAGAGGAATCTAGTAGTCGCCCTATTTCTTCCTGTTCCTTTATAAGATCATGATCAAACGCAAATGCGGCTTCGGCGATCTCATAGACAGTTCCTGATTCGAATTGAACTCCTGTCTGTGGAAGGTAGGCTATGCGGGTATCCTTTGTGGCGATGACTTCCCCTGCATCAGGCTTGACAAGTCCCACAGCTATTTTCATAAGTGTCGACTTGCCAGCACCGTTGGGTCCGGTCAATGCCGCACGAGACCCGTCCTGCAGATTCAGGCTCGCATTTAATATGAGATCTCTGGCACCGAATGAGAGCCTAATTCCGCTCAGCTGCAGAAAGGGCATGCTATTACAACCTTATTTACTTATAAGATAAAAGCTTACAGGAGAGAACCTTGAATCGATACTCTCCGTAGTTCCTCTTAGGCTCACCTGAATAGCCTTGGCCATGATAAGCTGTTCATTTTCGAAGCGATATAAGAAGTCATATCTCTGGGGTTCTTCACCCATAAACAGTGAAAAACCACCCATCCAATAGGAGGAAAGCTGAGTCTCTAAGTGGAGGCCAAATCGAATTCTGCCTCTTAAAACATTGCCGTCTGACCCCGAGCCTGATCCCAGCGAGACTTCGGGAACAAAACCAGCAGGAAGCTGGTCGATATGACTCCATTCGAAGTTCCCTTTGAGGTCTATAGTCAGAATCCCCGCATGGTCAGAGAGGAAGGTCGCTGAAGAAGAGCTGCCGTTTGTCTGAAGCTGTGAGACTCTCTGGAAAAAGACCTTCAATTCTGAATCGCGGCGTGAGTTCTCTCCTGAGATAATAACCGGAATCGATGCATCGAAGCGCACGAAACGAGCCGCCTGTCCACCAGGAGTCCAGCCTTCTTCGGGGAGCATAGGCTCTAGACCACTCCAATCCGCTACAATTGTCGATTCGTTTTCGAACTTGATTCTGAGATTTGATCCTTCGAATACAAGCCAATCTCCTATCTGGCTGACTGAACCGAAACTAAATGCCTTAGAATAGCCAGGAAGTTCTATTCTAACCTGAGAATTCTTTGCGTCCGCAAAAAGGCCATATTGTAGCAGGAAAAGGTCGGGATCCACGGTGTCTTCATCTAGCATGAGCTGAAAATAAGCCGGACGCCAAGGTTTTGCGTATATCATATCGAGCAATGAAACACTTGGAGTCGGAGCCGTTGTTAGTACCGGCACACTTACGCCCTCTTTTTCCTCATATAAAATCATGGTATTGCTGAATACATAGCCTCGGGTGCCATCGGCAGCTTGCACAAAATACCACTCTCCGGGGAGCGCTTTTCCACCGGTGAATACGGCTTCGCCTTCCACTCTGTTGAGAACTTTCACCGATTCGCCAATCATCAGCCGATAGACTCTTCTGCCGGTCACGCTTGGCTTGTCGCGCACA
>Ga0209097_10003112_pt1 | contig 12926 bp, 9 predicted proteins | sample AD_UKC052_MetaG_FD_184419 | JGI IMG/M metagenome (GOLD analysis project Ga0209097, IMG submission 184419) | Active sludge microbial communities of municipal wastewater-treating anaerobic digesters from USA - AD_UKC052_MetaG (SPAdes) (version 2) | ecosystem: Engineered > Bioreactor > Anaerobic >... | reverse complement strand
GCCGGTACTGCTTCGGCATTGCTGGGCTTTATACAAATTGGTATTGGAGGATTGATTTCAGGTTGTGTGAGCCTGCTGCCTTTTGGTGCTGTTACGGCAATGGCTTTTATAATGGCTGTGACAACAATGGTGGCGCTGGTGATTTTGTTGGCAAGAAAGAAGAGCAACTAAAAGTGTGGATCACCTTTTTCTATATTTTTTCAAAGGATTTTTTTTAAAATGGTAAATAGAAAATATAATTACCTGTTTTTTATTTTCGTCGAAGGTGTAAATGATAAAGAAAGGATATTTCTTTAATGCAGTTTCCCTGAAGTCCTGATGTCTTTTTCTAAAACGTGTGGGCTGTCTGCAAATGATATCAATAGCCGAATTCATTTCATTTACAAAATTAACAGCGGCAAGATGACTTCTTTTCTTGTACCATTTAACCGCTTTCAAATATTCCTTAAGAGCAGATGATTCAAAGTAATATTTGTATGTCATTACCGCCTATTTCAAAAGTTTTGACATTTGATTTTTAACCAATTCCCCCGGAATTAGTTTGCCATTCTTTTTGTAGGATTTTAAGCGTTTATCAAGTTCAATTTTTAAATCATCCGTATATTCAAGTTCCGGTTGATCCAGGTCATCTTCAACCAACGCATAGATCGCTTTAATTTTTTTATCATCAGCAACTTGTAAATAATCTGAAAGTTTTTTACGGATAGCCAGCGTTGTCATAAAAAAGATTTAATGAAATAAAGTTAAAGCTTATTTTTCAATCATCCTGATCAACGCTTCTTCTTTTTCCATCAATTTTTCAAGCAGCACCACCTGGTTTTTTGCTCTCATAAAATTATGACCCTCATATTTACTGCCATAGTACACATCGTTGTTGAGGTAGTCCGTTAAAAAACGCAGGGCCTGCATATAGATCATAAATTTTCCTGCATATACAAAATGAGCCTGCTCTTCTTTGCTTAACTCGCCCTTCATTTCTTCGAGGTATCCTTTTGCAATGGCTTTAAAGTAGTCGCTGCGGATCTTAATTTTACTAAAATCTGTTTCTTCTTCACTTACGGGTGACAGGTAGGTACGCAACATATCACCCACATCGCTGATGAAGTAGCCTGGCATCACAGTGTCAAGATCAATTACACAAAGCCCCTGGTCATTGTCATCAAACAATACATTGCTGATCTTGGTATCATGGTGGGTTACTCTTTTTTTAAAGGCCGGATTTTTTTGTATGCGTTCGCTGGTGTCAACAATGCTGCGGTTGTTTTTTAAAAATTCGATAGTGGCTGCCGCTTCTTTTATCCGTGCGGTGTTTCCTTCGGCAATGGCTTTTTCGAATTGCTGGTAGCGCAGGGATAAATTGTGAAAATCCGGCAAGGTAATATGTAACTGCTCACAGGGAAAATGACAAAGCAGTTTGGTAAAGCGGCCAAATTGTTTAGCTGCTTCATAAGCCTGCATGGTACTGTTCACCACATCAATGGTGTGTGAATCTTTCACAAAAGGGAACAAACGGAAATAACCTTCTTTGGTGATGTACACGATGTCTTCCTGTTGCAATGTTTTTTCGGGCGTTACAAACAGGTATTCCGGGTACTGCTTTGCCAAAAAGTTGCCGATGAGGCGGATGTTGGCTGCAATATCAGCTGGTGCCTTAAAAACATTTTGATTGATACGCTGCAGTATCAGTTTGTTCTGGCCATTCTTAATGGTCCAGGTATGATTGATAAGCCCGGTGCCAAAAGGATGCACTTCCACTTCATTGATAAAACCATAAGCCTGTAAAATATTATCGAGCATATCTTTCATTATTAGCGCAACATGAAAATATTGAATGATGGGATGAAATGGATGTGCAAACGCTTGCGGAAAAACCCCCTCCGCTCCCTGAAGGGGGAACTACCAGCGTTTAAAATTTTGAAGGGCTCTCACAAAATCCGGAGCCTGGGTCCTTTTGCTCATTAAATGGAAATGATGAAGTGGAAGATATAATGTTCGGGAATGTATGCGGGGTGATGAGGTTACTCATGCAGCACCAGCTGTGATTCTAAAATGATCTTGTAATAAGTAGCATTACTGTTATCAGTGTCTCCATTTGATTTGTGCTGCAATAATTCAATCAGTGTTTCGGTTGCTTTTTGTCCCTGCTGGTAAGGGAACTGCTCTACAGATGCCATGGGTGGATAAGCAGTATAATTGGTGAGCGGCAGGTTGGCATAACTCACAAAACAAATATCCTTGTTGATCTTCAGTTTCATCTTTCTCGCAGTCTGCACCGCATCCAGCGCCACATAGTCGTTAAAGGTAACAATGGCTGTTGGCCTGCGCTTGCCCGTTAGTAACTTTTCTGTGGCTGCTATCACGCCTGCGGTGGTAAGGTCGCAGTTAACCACCAGTGCCGGATCATATTTCAACCGGTCCTTTGTCATGGCCTGTATATATCCATCCAGTCTTTCTTTGGAAGCAGGCAGTTTTTCCGGTCCGTTGATCATGCCGATGATGCGGTGGCCTTTTGTAAATAAAAAATTAATGGCCTGCACCGTGCCATTGATCATGTTACAGGCAACATAATGTATGTTGGGGATCTTTGGAATACGGTCAAAGAAAACAATGGGTATATTATATCTCCGCAATGCCTCAAAGTGACTGTAATCATTGGTGTTTTTAGAAATGGAGATCAGCAAACCATCCACACGATGCTTCTTCATCGTTTCAATCAGTTGCTTTTCTTTTTCTACGCTGTCATGGCTTTGACCAAGCAGCACTGTGTAATTGCCCTTGTGCGCTGCATCTTCAATACCGCTGATGGCAGCAGAAAAAAATGCTTCGCTTAACTCAGGCAATATCACACCAATGGTAAAAGTTTTTCCCTGTTGAAAAAAGATAGCCGTTTGATTGGGCTCGTATTGTAATTGCTTGGCAAGCTCCTGTACCCTTGTCTTGGTTCTGAGACCAATACTTTTATGGTCATGCAATGCACGTGACACAGTGGAAACAGAGATGTTCAGTTGCTTTGCAATTTCTTTTATTGTAGGCACTTGCTTTTTCATGTAAATAACTAAAATGTAAGATAGAATAATTATGCAAACGTTTGACTGATTATATCTTACTGTTGATGGTATTCAACTGCATTTATTGATATTGCACTGCCATACTTCATCACTAAAACCAACGCTATGCAACAAGTTGCACAAACAAAAAGACTGTTGTCACTCGATGTAATGCGTGGGTTGATCATGCTGTTACTCGCTGCAGAAAGCTGTTTGCTGTATGAACACCTGCATGCACTGGAATGGAGTGGGGGCGCAGGTTTGCTGGTGCAGCAGTTCTTTCACCATCCCTGGCACGGGCTGCGGTTCTGGGACCTGGTGCAGCCAGCCTTTATGACGATGGCGGGCTCTGCCATGTTTATTTCATATTATTATAAAACACAAAAAGGTATCAGCTGGCAGGCTAATTTTAAACATGTTGCCATCCGTTGCGTAAAACTCTTTATTTGTGGCACGGCGTTGCATTGTGTGTATGCCGGCAAACTGGTGTGGGAATTGTGGAATGTATTAACACAGTTATCTGTTACCACTATCATTGCTTATCTCATCATCCGGCAATCAGCCATTTTTCAAATGATTGTGTCCATTGCCTTGTTACTGCTGACAGAAATTTTGTATCGCTTTGTTCTTATGCCCGGATTTGATCAGCCCTTTGTAACCGGCCATAACTTTGGCAACTGGATGGATACCGTACTGATGGGTAAAATGAACAGCGACGGCTGGGTGGCTATCAATATCATTCCTACAGCTGCACATACCATTTGGGGTGTGCTTGCCGGTAAGTTGCTCGTGAGCGAAGAAAAAGTGCCAGGCAAAATCAAAAAGCTTGTGATAGCAGGGCTGGTTTGCCTGGTTATTGGTTTTAGTTTAGACTGGTTGAACATTACACCCATTATCAAACGCATCAGCACTTCTTCCTTTGCTTTGGTATCTGGCGGATGGGTATTATTGATACTGGCTTTTTTATATTGGCTCATTGATATAAAACAATGGAACAAGTATGCCTGGTTATTCGTGGTGGTTGGTATGAATGCAATTTTTATTTATTTGTTTTTTGAAACTGTTGGACTGCAATGGCTGAATGCTGCAGTCGCCATTTTTGTAAAGGGCTTTTTGGGTTTTACCGGGGTGAGTGAAAAAGTGACGGCAGTTTTTTCTTCTCTTGTAACCCTGGCGCTAGAGTGGGGTCTTTGTTATTTTCTTTATAAAAGGAAGATATTTTTTAAGCTATAGTTATGAAAAAATTAATTGCACTGATAGTAACTGTTTTTTCTGTACTGCAGTTGACTGCGCAAACAGTAAAGATCTTTTATAAAGAAAGCCAGGAAGACTTTGCCAATCCTGAACGGGGATTTTATTTTCCCACCGGTACTAAGGCAAGTGACTTCCAGTTGCTTGATTCGCAAAGAATGAGCCGCTTCCGGTATCATCTGCAGGCGATAGACGGTGTAGCCTCACCGGTAAATATTTCATTGGTGTACCGTGGGTATGAGCTGGATATTTTTAAAGACAAGCCATTATCGGATGTTTTTTTACAAAGCCTTCAAAAGGACTTTGATATCATCAGGAGTACTGGTTTAAAACTGGTGCTTCGCTTTGCTTATACCAATGCAACACATGGCGGCGATTGCAAGGATGAATACAAAATTTGCCCGCCCTATGGTGATGCGCCTGTTCATATTGTTATGCAGCATGTACAGCAATTGAAACCATTGTTGCGAAAAAATGCTGACGTGATCGCAGTACTGCAGCAGGGCTTTATTGGTATCTGGGGCGAAAATTATTTCACCGATCATTTCGGCTATGCCGGATTGGATGGCACCGGCAGGATACTGGACAGCAGCTGGCAGCACCGCAATACTTTTTTAAAAGCCTTGCTGGATGCTATGCCCAAAGACAGGATGGTGCAGGTGCGTACACCGCAGATAAAGCAACGGTTTGTGTATGGGCCGGGGGCTGCAACAAATTCCGCAGCCATCACTGCAAAGGAGGCGTTTACCCAATCAGATAAAGCAAGAACCGGTTTGCACAACGATTGTTTTTTGGCAAGCGAAGACGACTATGGAACTTTTTATGATTATGGTAACTCGGTTTCGAAAAGGGATACTGCCAATATAGTCTTGCGAAAATACTTTGAAGCAGAAAGCCGCTATGTGGCTGTGGGTGGAGAAACCTGTGATGATGCTTACAGCCCGCAGAATGATTGCGAACCTGCTGGCCATGCTGAATCAGAAATGAAGAGGATGCATTACAGTTACCTTAATGCATTGTACAATACCAAGGTCAACAATGACTGGGATTCGGGTGGCTGTATGAAAAATATCAAACGAAAACTGGGATACAGGTTGCTCTTAAGAAGCACTGTTTTACCCAAAAAAATTACGGCAGGAAAAAAATTTACGATCACCCTGCGGCTGGAGAATACTGGATACGCCTCACCGTTCAATCCAAGACCGGTGCAGTTGATACTGAGAAATAAAAAAACACGGCAGGTTATTGCATTGAATTTTAATACGTCTGTTCAAAAATGGTTTACAGGAAAGATTTATTTACAACAGCCATTTATTTTACCGGCTGCAACAGCCAAAGGTGAATATGAATTATTGATCAGCATGCCTGATGGTTATAAGAGTTTGCAAAGCAATCCTGCTTACAGCATCCGTTTGGCAAATGAGGATGTATGGGAAGAAACTACAGGATATAATTACCTGCTGCACAATTTACATGTTCAATAAATATGATGTAAACATACTCCCTCTGAAACCACAAGCCCTCTTACAGCCACTGCATTTGCGGTGGCTTTTTCATTATTCATTTCATTTATTACTATGCCATAAAAATTTACGCAACCGTTTGAGTGCTTTAATCAAGCGTTTGCGTAGTGTTGCACAATACGGCGCCTGCATCGTTTACGAAAAAATGTTGTCATCTTAGAGTTACGAAATCATTAATTGAAAATTACCAAAACCTACGTTGCATGTTAACTCCACTATTTAAGAAATGCTGTTCGATGCTTGTTATATGTACAGCATTATCGTTTGCGGCGAAAGCACAAAAAACCATTTCCGGAAAGGTGACAGACAGGGATGGCAACCCGTTGCCAAATGTTACGGTGCAGGTTAAAGGAACCAGCGTGTCTGCAGTAACCAACGGCAAGGGCGATTACAGTCTTACTGCCTCTCCAACCGATTCGCTGGTATTTAGTTCAGTTGGTTTTATCTCTGCCACTGCTGGTGTAAACAACAAAAGTTCACTCGACACCAGGCTATCCCTCGACAACCGGTCGATGGAAGAAGTAGTGGTAGTTGGTTATGGCACCCAAAAGAAAAAAGATCTTACCGGTGCAGTATCATCGGTAAAAGCAAAAGACCTGGTGATGTCATCCAGCCCCGAAGTAGGCAATATGCTCAAAGGCAAAGCTGCAGGGCTTACCATCAGGCAAAACAGTGCCCAGCCGGGTGGTGGCTTCGACATCCTGATCCGTGGCGGTGGCTCTTCCTCCAGGTCAATCAACACACCGCTGTACGTGGTGGATGGTTTCCCGTTGACCGACCTGGTGCAGCCGGGTAGTGGTGGCCGTTACCAGGAAGGATCTCAAAGCGTGTTAAATTCATTCAATCCAAATGATATTGAATCAATAGAAATATTAAAAGATGCCAGCGCCACTTCTATTTATGGTACCAGGGCGGCAAACGGTGTGGTGCTCATCACTACCAAAAAAGGCAGTGAAGGAGCAGCCAGGGTGCAGTACTCTAATAATTTCTCTGTTCAGAAATACAACAATCCTTTTGATGTGCTGCCATTGAATGAGTGGATGCAGGTTCGCAATGATGCGGCCTGGGATCAATGGTTGTTTGAAAACAATGTGGCCCCTTATGGAGCCAGGACGCTGGAAGAAGCGCAGGCGGCACCGGTGAACGGACCTTACAGGAAACTGTATACGCAAAATGCCATCAACAATGTAGGCCGCGGCACCGATTGGTTTGACCTGGTAACCCGGGATGGTTCCACTGCCCAGCACAATATATCCGTTACTGGTGGCAATAAACTCACGAAGTATTTTTTGTCCGGTAACTTTTACGATCAAAAAGGTATCGTTAAAAATTCTGGTATGAAAAGATATTCTGTGAGGGCCAATGTTGACCAGGAGCTGAGCAAGTTTGTAAAAACAGGTATCAACCTTACCTTTAGCAGGATCGATAACAGCAACACGCAGCTGGGTGGTGATCAGTTTGAAAATTCCGGTATCATCAGGGCTGCCATGCAGCAGGGACCCCATATACCGGCTATAGATGAAGAAGGCAATTACCCGATCAATCCCCAGCTGGCAACACAGCCTAATCCGTATTCTTTACTGACCATTACTGACCAGGGAAGGATCGAAAGACTGCTCGGTAATTTTTATGTGGACATCACCCCGATAAAAGACCTCACCGTAAAATTAAAAGCGGGTATGGATCGGGGTTATACCATCCGCCAGAACTATTTACCCAAAACCACCCTGCATGGCGCTTTGGAAAACGGCAGGGCATCTATTGCAAAAGCAGATAACGATCACTACCTGCTGGAAGCTACCGGTACCTATAGCAAGCAATTGACAAATGATCACAAGTTTGATATGTTACTGGGTGTATCGCAGGAAAAATTTGTAACCCGTGGAAGCAGTGTTGGTGCTTCCGGGTTTATCACCGATGCATTTTTGTGGAATAACCTGAATGCAGCAACGCTCCAGTTACCAAGCACTTCTTACCAGGCAAAAAGCACTTTGATATCTTATTTTGCAAGACTGAACTATAACTACAAAGGACGATACCTGTTTACTTTTAATGCCCGTCGTGACGGTGCCGGTGTATTTGCGGTGAACAACAAATGGGGCTTTTTCCCATCAGTGGCAGTCGGCTGGAACGTGGCAGAAGAGCCTTTCTTTGGAAGTCTTAAGAACACCATTTCACAATTAAAATTCAGGGTGAGCTATGGGCAAACGGGTAATGCCACATTGGTTGGCAACAGCAATGCCTTTGCTGCATACAGCGCTTATCCAGCCTGGCTATCGGCTTCTGATACAAGGCTCATCGGCGTTTCTCTATCAAGACTGGAAAATCCTGACCTGAAATGGGAAACCACTACCGGCCTCAATTTCGGACTTGATTTCTCTTTATGGAATGGTAAAGTAGATGGTTCTGTTGAAGTATATGACAATACCGTATCTGATCTGCTGGATACAAAGCCGTTGAACTCTTACCAGGAAGTAAACAGCGTGATCTACAACGTGGGTAAAACACAAAGCAGAGGCTTTGAATTTACTCTGAATACCCGAAATGTGCAAACAAGGGATTTTCAATGGAGAACAATATTTGTTGTTTCACATTTTAGAACAAACTGGAAAGAAAGGGCACCGGGCTGGCTCCCTTCAGTATATGAAAACAGTACAGACCCTTTAAGGGCGGTGTACAGCCGTGAATCTGACGGGATATTACAGGCTGGTGAAACCAAACCTACTTCACAGCCGGACCTTATACCGGGTCAGATCAAGATCAAAGATATCAACGGATTTCAACGTGATGCCAATGGCAATCCAGTGGTGGATGCAAACGGCCGGTTTATCCGCACAGGAGCTCCCGACGGAAGGATCGATGATGCAGATACGAGGCTGATGGGTACTTCAGATCCAAGCTTTATGGGTGGCATCACCAATATCATCACCTACAAAAATTTCAGCTTGAATTTTGATTTTAATGGATTGTTTGGCCGCAGGATACAGGATCCAAATTTTGTGGCCTATGGCTTCAGTGCATATGGTATCAATGCCAATGGATACAATGGGCTGCGTTCAGTAAAAGACAGGTGGACGCCAACTAATCCATCCACTACCTCACCTAGTTCATTCTGGGGTTTCTCACAGTATGGCACAGGCGATTTCTTTATGCAGGATGCCTGGTTTATCAGGTTGCAGAATGTATCATTGGGATATACCATTCCAGGAAAGCTGTTTAAAAAAGTATTTAACTCCGCTAAAGTTCATTTTGATGCACAAAACCTGTTCGTGATCACTCCTTATAAAGGTATTGATCCGGAAACAGATTCTTACACGGCTGCATATCCTTACATCAGAACATACACACTTGGTCTTAACCTGAACTTTTAATGAACACTTTAAAAGAAATAAATATGAAACGTATTATAATATTATTCTTTCTTCCGGTTGCTTTGTTTACGAACAGCTGCACCAAAGATCTTACATCAACTGAATACGCTGAGATCAACCCAAACATTTTCCCAAAATCTGCTGAAGACCTGGAAGCGATGGTAAATGCCTGTTACTATCCAATCAGAGGCTCCTGGTGGGACGGCCTGTTTTCCACTTCTGAAAGAGGTATCCAGTTTTTAAATGATGCTACAACAGAAATTTTATTTGGCAAGTTTGGGGACCAGCAGTTGGCATCATTGCAGAGTTACCAGCCAAGTCATCCCGGCTTCACCCGCTTCTACGATGATTTTTATAATAAGATCAGCCGCATGACCATCACCATCGACCTGATACAAAACTCAACCGTAAGCGAAGAGCTGAAGAAAAAAGCCATTGCAGAAGTCCGTTGTGCAAGAGGTCTGCTGGCTTACACACTGTTTGATGTGTATGGCCCGCTGGTGATTGCCCCACTTGAAGTGCTGAAAAATCCTTTGCAGGAAAAACCACTGGCAAGATTATCCAATGAAGAAATGGTGGCTTATATAGATGCCGACCTGGAAGCTGCGGTGCCCGACCTGCCTGCTCCCGGCGATGCTGAATATGGAAGGTTCAGCAAGGCATTGGCAAAAATGATACAGATACGCCTGCACCTGCATGAAAAAAACTGGGCAAAAGTAAATACGCTTTGCGATGAGATCATAGCGATGAATGCTTTTTCACTGCAGCCGGATTATAAATCAATGTGGGACCTGGAGGGTGCAAGAAACAGCCCTGAAGTGATCTGGGCAATTCCATGTGACTATACCGGCACCAGCGAAAACCAATGGCAGATGATGGTATTGCCTTCTAATTATCCTGTAATGGGCGGATGGGGTACCATCACCAGTACCTGGTGGTTTTATGACAGGTTTGAGTCGAATGATAAAAGAAGGGAAATGCTGATTGCAGAATATACCGGAACAGACGGCGTTACGTATAACCGTGCCAGTCCGGGTGCTATATTGGACCGTGGACCCATTGCATTGAAAATAAACGAAGACAATCAAAGAACCACCAGCCTTACTACGGTTGATATTATCATATACCGTTATGCAGATGTATTGTTGAGCAAAGCAGAAGCACTTGCTAATGCCGGTGCTCCAACTGCAGAAGCAATGGAACTGGTAAATGTGGTAAGAAGAAGGGCCGGCCTTGCAGATAAGCAACTGGCAGACTATAGTTCACTTACAGCATTTAATGATTTGATCCTGCTGGAAAGAAGCCATGAATTCTGGTGTGAAAATGGGCAGTACAGGGCCGACCTTATCCGTCACGGTAAGTTTATCAGCCGCTGCCAGGAGGTAACGCAATCAACTTTTACGGCACCTCATAAAGTTCTGTATCCGCTTTCACTAAGAGCTGTTAGCGAGGGCAAGGGTTTGTTCATCCAGAACCCGGGGTATAATTAATGGTGAATAGTAAATGGGCAATGGTGAATGAGTAAAAATTCACGGGGTCAATTATAGATCTGTTAACCGCTATTAATTAATGGTAGTGGCAGGTTGGTTCTAAAATGAAGAAATGAAAACAAACAAATGCTATACAATATTTTTTTCTGCCGCACTGTTGCTTAGTGTTGCCGGATGTAAAAAAAATACTACGCCTGCGCCACCCGTGGTGGATGAAGGGGTGAAGTATGAATTGTCAAATACCATCTTTCCAAACCCTGAACGTGGTTTTATCAGAACGATGCCGGTGTATTCTGAAGGGGCTGGTTTAAACCTGGCTCAACTGAATACTCTCCGTACCCAGAACGTATCAATGATATTGCGCCTTTTTTATTTGGAGGCGTTTAAAAACCAGGCACTGAGTGTGGCAGAAATAAATTTGATACAGGAAGACCTGGATAAGATCAGGACCGCCGGTTTAAAAGCCATTCTTCGTTTTGCTTATTCAGACAATATAGGGGTGGACGATGCACCACTTGCTATAGTGGAACAGCATCTTGATCAGCTGCAGCCTCTTTTTGCTGCTAACAAGGATGTGATCGCATTTGTGCAGGCCGGTCTTATTGGTGCCTGGGGCGAATGGCATAGTTCAAGTAATGGCCTGGCCACTACACCCAATCAAACTGCTGTATTAAATAAGCTGCTGGCTGTTTTCCCGGCCGACATCATGGTACAGGTACGTACACCGGGCTACAAGCAAACTATTTTTAATACAACCGATGCGGTAACTGCTGCGATAGCATATAGCAGCGAATCCAAAGCAAGGGTTGGTCATCACAACGACTGCTTTTTATCTGGCGGAAACAACTATGGCACGTATACCAATATTGACCTGGAAAAGCAATACATCAGCACCGAAGCCCTGTTTGTACCGGCTGGTGGTGAAACCTGCCCGCCTACAGGAGGGTTTAACCCTACTTGTGTTGAAAGCAGGAATGAAATGAAATTGCTGAAGTGGACCTATCTCAACCTAGACTGGTACCAGCCTACGATCAATGCGTGGAAAGCATCAGGTTGCTATGATGAGTTTCAGCGTACGCTCGGCTACAGGTTGGCGTTAGTGAATGCAAAATTTCCTGCAACGGCAGCGGCTGGATCAGGCATTACACCCACCATCAATATTACCAATAAAGGATTTGCTCCTTTGTACCATAAAAAAGACCTGTACCTGGTTTTGAAAAATAAAACATCGGGCACTTATTATGAAAAACCACTTGCAGCCGATCTGCGCTTATGCAAGCCGGAACAAATTCAATCTATTGGTGAATCAGTTAGTCTTTCAGGAATACCGGCAGGTGAATACGAGCTGTACCTGCGGATAGCAGATAAGGCAGCCAGCCTTAAAACAAGAATAGAATATGCTGTTCAGCTGGCCAATACCAATATGTGGGTTACAGAGAACGGAGGTATGAACAACCTTAAACAAACAATCATAATCAACTAACAACTTATCAGAAATAAAAACCAAACACATGAAAAGGAATATTTATTTACTGGCCGTATCAGTGCTTATAATGACCGGCTCATCCTGCAAAAAGGAAAGTACAGGTTCAGGACTTAAGGCAGTGTTCAGTTATGTGGCTGATGGTTATAAAGTGAACTTTACTAATTTTTCCACTAACGCAAAGGAGTACTCATGGGAGTTTGGTGATGGAAGCGGTGAAACTTCCACGCTAAAAGGGCCGCAGCATGTATTCAACAGGAAAGGGGATTTCCTGGTTACACTAACGGCTACGAGTGGCTCAGAAACTAGTACGTTTACCGACACCGTTAGTATCATCGGTCCCAATATTAAAATTGATGGGGATTTCACCGACTGGACCTATGTTTCTTATGCCGCTGAAAACTCTCCCGGTTTTACCAGCAGTATACGTGCCATCAAGGCATTCGCTTCTTCCGATCAAATAAATATTTACCTGGAGGGAGATGCCAATATGAATATGGAAATAGTGGACATATATATTGATGCCAATAACAATCCGGCCACCGGATATGCAACCTGGTTATATCCTTCCGGTGCCGGTGCTGATTTTCTTGCAGAAGGAAGCCCTGTTGGTGGATGGGGTGATGTATTTGGCCATGTAGGACCGGGTACCGGCTGGGGCTGGACGGGTGTATCCTCTTTTGCTGAGGCATTGCAGTTCTCCGAACTAAAAACAGAAGGCGGTAAAAAGATAATTGAATTCTCTATCAAGAAAAGTGTAC
>Ga0209097_10003100_pt1 | contig 12943 bp, 23 predicted proteins | sample AD_UKC052_MetaG_FD_184419 | JGI IMG/M metagenome (GOLD analysis project Ga0209097, IMG submission 184419) | Active sludge microbial communities of municipal wastewater-treating anaerobic digesters from USA - AD_UKC052_MetaG (SPAdes) (version 2) | ecosystem: Engineered > Bioreactor > Anaerobic >... | reverse complement strand
CTGGAATCTCATGCGAGCAAGAGGACATAGCAGCGGCAAAGCATGAGTTGCGCTGCGACACAAAAGAGGCGATTGAGGACGCAACATCCTGGCTTACCAAGAGAGCATCGGAGGACTGGAAATGACCCGCAAAGACCACGACCTAGAAATGCGCTGGAAGCTCAGCGAATTACTGCAGGCTGTAAAGAACGAACAGGACGCAATCCAACGCCGAGAGAAAGCCCAGGCCGAATACGAGAAGGCCCTAGATAAGCTGCTAGCTGAGGTGCCAGCGTGACCAAGCCTGCAGAGAAGGCAGACGCTTATTGCTGGGTCACAGTTGAGCCGTCGGACGCAAAGCGGCGCACGCAAGTACGTGTCAAATGCCTACTGATAGATAGCAGCGGCTTGGCAATAGCTGAGCCGAACCCAGGGCGCTACTCGGTTACGCATATTGCCAGCGGCTTGTGCATCGGTGGCGATGAGCTGACAGAAGCAAAGGCGCGTGAGGTGCTGGCCAAGATGCTTCCTTTATCGGATTGGACTTGTGAGCACGCACCGAAGTTATCGCCACGCAAGCTGGCTGCCATTGGCGGAATCGTTACGAAAGGGGCGCTAGTCGGATGGAAATGACCTGGAACCAAGAAACAGAACGCCTTGACGCAGCAGTGGATCTGGAAGATGCACCTCTAAGCGAATTGGTGGCCGTGCTGGTGGAAGCAAGGAAGCGGGCGCATGACGCAGATCGCGAGTGTGAAGCGCACAAGACAGCAGCCCTACGCCTACGCGAAGACTTGGTAGAGCGAACATCGGAGCGCGACGCAGCACGGGAAGAGGTGAAGACGCTTCACCACAACCTGATGGCTATCACCGCACAAGAGCAAGAGCGCGCGGACCAGCTGGCCATGGCAGAAGCTGCATGCAGGCGGGATGCTACAGCGCTTGGAGCAGTGCAGGCAGAACTAGCGGTGCTGAAGGCCGCGCACGTTTGGATAAAACCATCAGACCGTTTGCCAGCTAAAAATCAAACCGTAGTCGCGATGTTTCGCACTCGAAACAAACCATCGCCAAAGATTTTACTCTTTGCGCCCATGTTCAAAGATTACCCGTATATGTGGCACTCACTCGAAACGCATGACCGGTTTAATTCCACCTATATTATCGGGTGGGCACCCATTCCAAGCGAGGCCGAATGACCCTACTACGCAAACTTATAAAGCAACTACGCGCCCTACTCCCAAAGCTGCGCATCGTTTGGGATTACAGCGATGTCGATGCTATCCTACGCGACCGTGACTGGCAGATGGCAGGCCCGGTGCAGCGCATGCTCGGGCCGCTCCTGGGCGAAGGGGTCATAATGGCCACAGGATCTGCGCACACAGCGCTGCGCCGCCAGCTCGGGCCTATGCAGCAGCCAGACCTATCGGCGATCGTAGATGCCTTTGAGCCTACTCCCGGCCTATCTAACATAGGCGCTGACGCGATGCGCTTAGCAGAGGATGTCATGGGCGCAGTGCTCGGCGCTCCCGGTGCGCTGCGTGGTGTCGGCGCGATCGTGCGGCGCTGCGTTGCGCTGGCTCCATTCCGGCTGCTTGGGTTTCCGCTAGACCGGTGGGCGCTGCGCAAGCTCGATAAGGTGCTGGCTGGTCTGCCGGTGCCGCCTTGGCTGCTGGCGCTGAATGAGAATAGCCACATAACAAAGGTCACTCTGACACCTAAGCAGCTGCGGGACTGGCGCGCAAACTTCGTTGTGGCCGGGCTCGACACCTTGGCCGCAGACCTGACGGCTCAGCTGGTCGGCGTCAAGCTGCTGCCGATCTACTGGCTACCGCGTAAGCATGTGCTGACTGGCGAGTTGGCGATCGTGCTGCTGAGCGAAGGCCACAAGTTTGGCGGCGGCTTTCGGCGATGCGCTGGTGAGCATGTGGCGCGGGAACTTGTGCGGCTGGTCAAGGAGCGATACCGGCTCTATGTCAGCGTGTCAGACTCTGACTTGCGGCCAGTGGGGGTGATCACTCAGCGGCTGGCTTCAGTCCGTGGCGTGCTTGAAAGGAAGGCATTATGAGCGAGTGGACGACAGAAGAACCTGAAGCTGGTCGGCTGTATTGGCTAAGCATCGCCCCTGAGAAGCGGCAATGTGTTGGCCTTGAGCCATTCCCGGTAGTCATAAAGTGCATTGTCGCGTTACTATCACCTGGTCACGGGTCCGTTGTGGATGGCATAGCTCCAATCAAGCATGTGCGGGACGAAAGGGGCGGATACTGGAGACCTATAGACCAAGACTGGTTCAACGGCGCGCAATGGAAGCTGGTGGACCCAGACCCCGCAGATCCATTCGCCGATAAGCGCCCATCCAGCAGCCGTGATAATGATTTGCCATGATCCCATATTACGACCAAGACGGCGTTACGATTTACAACGGCGACTGCTTGCAAGTACTACCTGTCCTTTCAGATAACAGCGTAGATCTGATACTGACCGACCCGCCGTATTTTAAGGTCAAGGGAGACGCTTGGGATAATCAGTGGGATAAGCCCGGCGACTTTCTTGCATGGCTAGACAGGGTGCTGGCAGAGTTTGCACGCATCCTGAAGCCAAACGGGTCGCTGTATCTGTTCGCGTCGCCGCAGATGGGCGCGCGGGTTGAGTGTTTAGTCGGTGGCCGGTTTGAGATTCTGAACTCGATAACTTGGCGCAAGCCGCCGTTTTCAACTAAAGCCGAGATGAATGCAAAGGACGGCCAGCGCTCTTACTTCCCAGTTACGGAGCGCATCATTTTTGCAGAGCACTTCGGAGCAGACAACGCGGCAAAGGGAGAATCTGGATACGAGCGAAAGTGCGACGAGCTGCGCGGATTTGTCTTTGAGCCCGTGCGCAAGTACCTGGACGATGAGCGAGTCAGGTGCGGGGTGTCAAAGAAGGCCATCGAGCTGGCAACTGGTACACAGATGTGCTCGCACTGGTTCACGCAAAGTCAGTGGGCGCTACCCACCGCAGAGCACTACGCAACATTGCAGCGATTGTTTAACGAATCCAGTGAAGGCGCCTTTCTCCGCAAAGAGTACGACGAGTTGCGCAAAGAGTACGACGAGTTGCGCAAAGAGTACGACGAGTTGCGCAAAGAGTACGACGAGTTGCGACGCCCGTTTTTTGTTAGCGCTAAAGTGCCATACACTGACGTGTGGGACTTTGAGACGGTCGGCAACTATCCAGGCAAGCACGTCTGCGAAAAGCCAGCGCCTATGCTTCGGCACATCATATCGGCATCTAGCAAGCCAGGAGCGGTTGTGCTCGATGCGTTCGGCGGGTCGGGTTCTACGGCAAACGCAGCTCGCCAACTTGGCCGTCGTGCAATCTCAATCGAGCTCTGCGAGCGATGGTGCAGGCTACAGGTGGCATTGGTATCGCAGGGCATACTTCCGATCTAAACGTCGCTTCCTATGGCACACTTCCCGCATGAAGCTGCCACTTCTCCTACTTCTCCCCATACTCACATGCTGCGGACGCACCTGGGACCTAGACCAGCCCGTCCGCGTATCTGTGCTATCCAGTGAGCTTAGCGCTGTGGCCATTGCAGGCTACTTTGAACGCGCCGTAAAGCAGCTGGGCGGCACCACATCGCCCATGGCAGACCAAGTGGTCTACGTGCGCTACAACGCTGCTGCAGACTGCCGTGGATGTACTGAGCTGACAATCGAGCATGTGGCCTACAGGGATGATGAGATACAGATCCTACCGCGCATCATGAAGGCCCCAGCCGATGCACTAGACCATGCGATCGTGCATGGCCTGGGTCATGTGCTCGGATATGAGCGGCATCTACCAACTGGCAAGCTAGGCGTGATGATGGGGCGCTATGACGACGTACCGCAGCCAAAGACTCGGTACACTTCCGACGACTTGGCTGCGATAGGGACGGGGAGGGTTATTGGTGGGGTTTTCTAGTACTTAGTCGGGCCTGCTATTGCAGCAATCTCTGCAGCAATGGTTCCGATATTGGACGTGCTCACGTACACCGAGCGCAGAAGCTGCATCCGTTTGCGTGCGGCCACGATCTGAAGTTCGTGATTGATATTTTCCGGATCAAGTCCCACTGACAGATACGCGGCAGCCGCTGCACTTTCCCATGCGTACTGATTATTGACCTCGACCCACGTTGGCTGCTTTCCGGCTGATGATGGAAGCGCATGGCAGAAGGCATCATACATGACTTCGCCAAGTGTTTTCTTTACCGAGGCCCGGTATGCCATAGCGTTTCGGTACGCTCGCGCGTCATCGGACAGACTCAGAAGCTCCGACGCCAACACTACGCGCTCAAGCCCCGCTTCGCTAAACGGCAGATCGTTATCAACCAGATCAGACGCCGCCTGATGGAACTCTTCCCGGTCTGCTGCCCCATTTCCGATGATGCCGTGGCGCATGATCTTCCACTTGCGATCGGAAATGGCGATGCACATATGCCCGTCATCGTCTCGGGTGATGGACATGGTTAGCGGTTCAGTCGTGTCTGGCGTGCGGGCGACCGATGCGCTCGTGGCACCGTTGGGCGTTGGCATACCAGATGGCTCGTGCGCCAATGGCTCCGATGTCCCCTCCATTGCGCGCAGTACTTCTGGCGAATCTAGCCCCGCAGTCGGCACGGTAATACGGTTAATTAGCAGATCCTTTTCCCATTCCTTGAGTCCACCGTGCTCTGCAATGAATCGAACGATGTCTCCGATGAAGCTGGTGTCTTGCGGGGTTCCGTAGTGCTTATGGTTTCTCATTGTGATTCTCGTTTCCTTCTTAGGTTTGGTTTAGCTTCTCGTTTCAGGTGCGCGCGGGAATCCAGCTAGCGAGTTGAGAAGCGTTGCCTCTTCCTGATGCTCTTCCCGGTAGCGCTTGCCCCAGTTTGTCTGTGAAAGAATCTGAAGCCGCTTCCGCCCAGCGATGATCTGGATTTCCTTCTCAATCTCTTCTGGAACTACCGACATCCATGTGAACGCTCGCGTGCCTGCTAGTTCCCATTTCAGCTGTTCCTCTTGTGGCAGAGCGTCATACAAGGGGGCTGACTGGTGTTCATAGAATCCCTCGTAGGCAATCTGCCCAACCGATTTACCAACACCACCGCGCGCCTTCATTGCGTGCTCAAACTCGCGCGACAGTCTGGCTAATCGTGCCTGATGCTCTTTGGTCGATACCTTGTCGCTCCAGATTTCGTCAGTGGATGGAATGCGCACCACGTACGGACCGCCAGCATGAGCAACAGATCCATGCTGCAGCAGCGCCTTCTGGAAGTCCTCACCATCTTGGACCGTATGACCGATCGTGCCATAGCTTCCAATGGGCCAGCTTTTGCCACCAATTACTACAGAGAACGTGCGGTTCGCTTCCTTGGTAATCTGGATCGGGCATGGCGCAGCTTCTGAATCTCGGCGCACGCGCGTGTAGTACGAGCGCTGAAGCAATCCTACCTCAGACACTGCGTGGTCAAACTCTAGCGCATCTTCTGGGCTGTCGCCAATCATGCCTTCCCATGTTAGCGGCCACTTCTTCTCGCCAATAACCACAGATAGCGTATCGTCGGCATCTTTGATGAATGCGACAGGGAGCGCTGCGGGCTTCGCCCAGTTGGTCACGCGCCCGATAAACAGCGCCTTCATCTGGTCGGGTACAAGTTCGCTGGTCTGGATGAACTTCTCTAGGTAAGCAGCAACATCTTGCTCTGTGATTGGCTGACTCATGGGTGCGGTGTCTCCTTTGGTTGGGTATAGGGTGCGTGTTTCCTGTGCCTTGCGCTCTTGCACTATCTTCTCGATTACTGGCACCAAGTTGGGCAGGTCTACTACGCCCGTCTCGATGACATATGAGCCGGTTATCTCTGGCACGTGGATTTCGGGGAACATCTCTGACAGCCAACGCCCCATTGACGCGAGCATCTGGTTGAACGCCATCCGGTTGAATGGTTTGCTGCCGAACTCGGCATTGACCTTCTCATTGAGCGCATTCAGCGTTGTGATGGTTTCTTTGCTGCAAGTGACCATTGTTCCTGGGGGCGTATATGCAAATTTCATGACTTGCTTTCCTTGTCTTTATGAAAGAACCGCTTGCGCCGATTAGAGACTTCAGCTCTGACTAGCTCCGACAGCTTCTCTGTCCACTTTTCGCCGATTGCCTTGATCATGCGGTCCGCTTCATCGAAGCTACCGTCATCTATCGCGCAGAATAAAGCGCTCAACTCTTTCTCTAGCGCCTTCGGCTTTGAGGCTGCAGCGGAGATCAGAGCCTGCCCTGGCTTGCGCATTGCTGGGTCCACAAAGAAGAACCGCGATGAATTGGACTCAGCTGTCAGCAGCTCCTGCATGTGCTGCATAACCTCTGGAGATACCTTCTTTTCTGTCTCCTCTAGTGCATCTTCTAGGTTCCGAATCTTCGCCAATTCCTCAGTAGTAGCCACACACTGCACGCCCATCGCATCGAAGATCAGCCCCAGATCATGTGCCCACGAGAACACAGCATCTTGCCGCGTGTCCTCATCCTTGATCGGCCCACAGATGCAGGACTCTCCGACCTCATGCAGCGTCATGACTCCGCTGGCATCCTTGCGAATCTCGTAGACCATGCCGGGCTTTAGCGATGGGTCTGCGCCCTTGGTGATGCCGATGATGGCCTTGGTGTCATCGCTGGGGCGGATAACGATGCGGCCTACTGGTGTTGGTCTGCTCATTGCCGGTGCCTTTGCTGCATGATGGTTCTTTTTTGCGGCTGCTTCGCGTGCCTCGACCTCTTTCCTCATGATGTCGCAGCACTCGTCGGAGCAGAATTTCCAGTGATTCGTTGTAGACCGTCTTGGCTTATTGCACTTCTCGCCCCAGAACCATCTGTAGCAGCGCGCCGCCACTGGCACTTCGTTTGGTTCGCCAAGACCAGACAAGAATATGCAGTCAGTGCAGGACCAGATGACATTTCGTGCCGACTCGTCGTAATCAGTAGCCACTAGCACGTCGAATGGCTTGCCGTCTTTCCATGTTGCTGTGACCCCGCATCCTTGGCACTTGTTTTGGTCGCTCATGGCCTAGTCCCTCGGAGCAATCAGCCGGGCCAGCCAATATCGAAATCGGCGCAGAGCTGGGCGGATGATGCCGCGCTGATTCAGCCCTCGCTCCCATACGTGTTCGCAGATGACTAGGCGCTTGTCGATGGCATCGCTAGTCAGCTCCAAGTGGCGGTCACGCTCTGGCCCAGCGCACGGGTATTTATCCGTGAAATCTTTAGGCAGGCCAACAAAGTCAATCAGGCCCCACAGCGAGCCCTTGCCATCCCATCCGAGCTTGGTCGCGCGCTGGGCTAGTCCGGGATACTGCGGACCCCATGATGGTTTTGTGTCTTTCATGTGCTTGTTCCTTTTGGTGTTGGGTATGTTGGCGGCTTGCGCTTCACATCTGCCACAAACAGCTCGCGGCACTTAGCGCATCCGATCTCCCTTCCGTCTGCGTAGCTCAGCGACACCGACCCGTCATAGACCGTCTTTTCATCATCGGCGCCACACATAGCGCCCATGCCTGCAGACATCGAAACGTGACTACCATCGACGTTTGCACCTGGAATGCGCTCCTCGTGAAACCACTCCGCTACAGCCCGCCGGATAGATGCACAGCACTGCGGCAGCACTTCGCGAATCAGCTGCAGCAGTTGGGCCTTCTCTTCTGCTGCCCTGCCATTGATTCGCATTTGCAGCAGAATCATGAGCAAGTCGGTATCCACTGGCACGTCGGCGATCTTCGGCATGAAGCGGATGAACTCGGCCAGACCTCGCCCAAGTATGCAGCTGGCGATGACATTGAGCAGCTTGCCATCCGTGCGCCGATCTAGCTCTGTCCAGTAGGTGTACTCGTGCGGCGTCTTTCGGACGATGCTCAGCACTGCCACTTGCTTGGCTTTCGACAGCGCTGCAAAAGTGCTCTGAGCAACTAGCATGTGAGCTTCATCGCTGACCGGTGCTGCGATTCCGCAGGCTAGGCGCATCAACTCCTCTGCGTAGTAGTCAGTGGCAGCGTCCGGCGTCCGCATGAACTCGCGCACTAGCTCGACGCATGCCAGCACAAGCACGCGCTTGATCTCTGGCGGCATCTCGCGCTCATAGGACTTGATAATGCTCTGCGCTGTCGTCTCTTCCAGTCGCATGCACAGAAGCGGCATCTCGTCGGCTAGGCGTTCTTTGAGCCATGCACCCAGCTCTCGCGGTACTAGGCGGTTTATGTGGTCCATGACGGTCATTAGTCGGCCTCTTTCCACTGCGCAAGCCAGCGCCGACTAGCCCTGCTGTGCCGTCGTCTTTCCCGTGCGGCATCTAGGCGCTGCAGCAGCACTAGAGCGCGTCTCTGTAGCCTTGGGCTTAGCTCTGTGTCATTTGCATCCACGCGGGCCATCCCTGTGACTATGCAGCGCTCGGTTAGGATATCGAAGCGGCCATGCTGTAGGAGGTAGGCAGTGTGTGGCTTCATGACGCACCCAACTTCGCATGCAGTTGCAAAGTCAGCGCTTCGGATGCACTGACAGCCCACTCGGCCTGCATATGCTCCCGCTCATTTTCATCCGTCCACATCTTGAGCGAGTAGTACCAATTCCCCCAGCCAGAACCGCGCTTGAACTTGACGACGATTTCCTCATCCCCGGCCCATGCCATGAAGTGAACAAAGAGCACGCCCTTGTTTAGCTTGCGCACAACTACGCCGCGAACCTTGCGACTGCTCTTGCCGTCATAGCATGTGCCGACCACATCGCCGACTTTGAGCGACTTGAGCCAGTTCATGTACTTGCGCATATTCTTGCGCTTATCCATGCAGCTTCTGGCTCTGTTGCGCGCGATGCGTTCCTTGCTAATCTGCGCAAATGCCAGCACTTCACGGATCGCATGCGGAGTCGGCGCTATACCTTCTGGCAGCGCCTTGCGTCCGGTGAATCGGCAGATGCGGCTATGGATGCGCCAGAAGTTGAGGCATAGATATTGGAGCGTGTGGGGTTTCATTGGCCACCGTTAGCTGTGCGCAGATATCTGTCTGTCCGCATCAACGCCGCATGTCCCAGAATGTACAGCAATGCCTTTATGCACAACACGCTGGCTATCTGTCGGAAACACGGAACCGCATCAATAATCCAGTGCGTGACAGTCCACACCGCTGGCATGAGCAGCGCAGCTCTTACTAGCCAACACAGAGCCACTTTCATCGGCGCACCATGCCCCATGCAATGCAGAGCATTACAAGCGCACCCAGCTGCAGCAACCATACTTTCATGGAGTCAATGCGCCACGGCACCCAGCGTGTGACCAACTCAACCAAAAACCAGCCCGCCAGAACAAGGCAAACGACACCAAGTATCAGAGCACAAATTCTATTCAACATCTCTTGGCCCTCCTGCCAGAACCAAAGCGCGCACCGGACTCGAACCGGTAATTCCCATCGACTAGTGATCGGCCTTTTACCAATTAAAGGTAGCGCGCTCTACTGACTACTTTATCAGCTCGATTACCTTCACCACTGTGCGCAGTATGAAGGACAAGTACAGCAAGCTCACCATGATGATGAACGCGCGAGCATCACCCTTAAAGCGTGCGTGCGCATGGACCACTTTCAGGCAATCGACAACCAACGGGATGCAAATTAGTGCGCCAAGAATCGACATGATCAAAAACACGAGCATGTTCCTGCCTTCGGTTAGTGCGCTGACATCAGCAGCAAATCAGCGCCATTGCGCTAAAAGAGAGTGCATCGACAGGTGATTCATGAGGCACACAGTCGCAACCCAGCCGTAGATTCCCTGACGGCAACACAGCCTGTCGATGCACAAAATGAGCAGCAGAACCCTGGCCCCATCAAACGCCGCTAGCTCGAAAGCCAGAAACTACGGGACCAGGGGTTTGCCGGATTGCCCACCGGCCTGGGTCAAGGTCGCGGATCAGCTCCCGCGATGGGAGTGCCCTATCCGGCTTAGGGCTGCCTGCCTGTTTTTGGTACGAGTTCCACGTACTAGCGATGCGCAATATCGCTGCCAGACTGTTACGCTTTTAGGGTGCCAAAGCTGGTCATAACGTCATCCCTGCGACCCATCCAGGGCTCGAACCTGGGACCAAGAGCTTAACAGGCTCCTGCTCTACCACTGAGCTAATGAGTCAAGAAAGTAGGAGTCCCGCACACCTCAGAAATGTGCGGGTTCTACTTTGCTCCGATGGTATCGATCCTACCGACTGCTCGGAGCAACACAGGCCGCAAGTTAGCCCGACAAGGGGCACGCTCGATACCTTCACGCCTGACATGAAACCGACCTGACGCGATGTAATGGCTACATAATGCGTCGTATTCTGTCAACGCCTTATTTTGCATCCCATGCTAGCTGCGCATGTCGTCATTCAGGAATCGGCGCAGCGCTTCTACCTCATTAGCGCACGCTGTCCATTCTGTATATGTACCAACTGCTACACCCGCACGCTGGCGCTCTGGAAAGAATGCGATTTCAATGCGCCCGCCTCGATACTCCAGTCGGCTGCGGAAACAAAGAGGCGCTTGCTCCACCCAGTCAGTAGGACCTGACCGCGGGCCTGGCAGATCGCGCGCATCTAGCTGAAACGCATTCACCTCAGTCAGAGTTGCCGCCAGATCTTGGTCTGTCAGCGCTGCGTGATCGACGGTGCGTATCGAGGTTACGGTCATGAGTGTTTGTTTCATGCAATTATCCTGTCACCTGTTGATTAAGCGCAGCGCACATTGTCGCAGCGTGTCTTCGCATCTCTTCGCACTCTTCTTTGTAGCGGTCATCTTGGCCCGCGTAGTGGGTCGGCGCGCAGAACATGCAGATGAAGCCACCTTCATTGCGTATGCCGTAGGGCAAAACTTCACCGCGCACCGTTGGGTGAGTCACGATGCGCCACAGCCGCAGATACAGACTGAGCGCTTCTGCTGGACTGCTGGCGTACATCGCCTCAGCGCGGCCACCAGCTGCAACGCTAGCCCGGTTTATCACGGGGCAGTAGACAAGCTCGATGGGCTCAGGTCCGAGTGTCATGGAACTACGGAAGCACTGTGCGCACTTTGGATCTTCGCACAGCCTCATGTGTAAAGACTGGCTGCGTAGTTCCTCTGCCGGTACTTGGGTCAGGGTCGCAGCGAGTCGAGCTAGTTTTGCCTCTTGGTCTGCGGTCGATGGCGTGGTCATGGCTACACGCTCAGCGGCTGGTCAAACCACAAGTAGCCAGTGCCCATGGCATTGCCAGCAAAAACCTGCTTAGCGTTGCGCGGCATCGTGCCCCGATACAACTGCCGCTTGCTCCACCCGTTGTGGATACCAGGAAAGATGTACAGCTTTCCATCCTCTCCCTTGCCTATCCAATTCATGCCAGGGCCATCCCACAGCGGCTGGGGCTTCATCTCAAGCGCTTCTGCGATGTTCTTTGGCTTTTTCGTCTCGGTTGCCGGTGTCATGTTAGTTGCCCCTTACAGATGGGTTAGCTGCGTCAAAGGCTTCCAGGGCTGCGATGGCTGCGCTCTCGCGCTTATGAGCAAGCGAGCCGGGGAATGCGCCACGGCTGCAGTTAGCAAGGCGCGTGGTCAGTACTTCGCGCTGTTCTCCCAAGCTCATGGGAATGGCGGCTTGTGCGGCTTCGATGGCACTAGCCTCGGTAGCGGTCAGGGCATACGTCCCATTGAGAGCGTGCGTCATAGTCACGCCAGACTTAGTGCTCGGTACCGATAGCGGAACAATGACCGCCCGAGTTGATTGCACGTCGCCAGCCAAGTTGATTTCAATCTTGGTGCGGCTGGTAACAGCGATCGTCAATTGGCCCTTACTCGTCATGCGATTCACCTGCGTGGTCATTGTCGTTTCCTTGGTTTGGGTTGGGACCAGCGCTGCGTCCATGTCCAAACTTATGCCACTGTTCCGGCCCGCAGTGCAATGATTATTTTAATAATTCGACATTGCCGACGGAGAAATACCAAAGCCAAGCCACGCCACATCCACCCCAAGCGCTTTGGCTAGGCGCTCCACAATCGCCCGCGCTGGGTCTGTGCGCCCTGTTTCGTAGCTGCCTATCACGCTGGGGCTCAGCTCCGCAGCGGCTGCTAGCTGACGGATACTTAGGTGTGCGTCTGCCCTAGCTTTGCGCAGCCGATCGGGGAACGTCGTCATCTGCACTGGAACCGGAACGATCTGCCTAGCTCTCGGCTCTAGCTGATAGCCAAGCGCTGTCAGGATCTTCGACAGGGTGCCAAGTTGCATCGTGGTTCTGCTGCCGAGCATCTGCGTGATGTTCGCGGGCGCGCAGTTCAGGCGATCTGCTAGCTCGCGGCGGGTTACTTTGTGGCGTTTCATGAGAGAGCAGATCAGCTCTGTGATGGCTTGCTGGGTGGGGTCTGAGGTCATCGGCATTCCTGTGCAAACTTCAGCGCTTCATCGTGGCCAGTTTGCTTATCGGCTGCAGCTTTCTGTGCGGCCTCTAGCGTCGGGTAAATGTCGGACGGCATTATGCTGTTGTTGTACACAGGTGCGCCCCAGCTAACCCCGATGGTGCGGACCGTATATGTCGCCGCGTAGTAGGCGCGCACCTCCTCGTAGCGCACTCGTGCCATGCGCCCGAACCTCTCCTCGTGTGTGGGCTTCACAACTCGATAGCCGACATAGTGGATGGTGTCGCCGATCTTGTGCTTGGCTTTGGCAATGGCTGCTAGCTGGTCCGCTTCTGCTTTGGCTGCAGCAGCTTCGGACTCTGCTAGCTTTTTGGCGACAGCTTCCGGTGACTTGGGGCACTTGGCCATGTGCGCGTCATAGCCTGCCTGGGTGGTCCACTTAGGTTGTGGGTAGCGTGAATCGCCGCACTTGTTTGGGCAGCGGTAGATGGTGGGTTTTGTGGTCATTTGTCACCGCCTGCTGAGCTTGTCTTTTTCATGACATGGTTTCTCGCCCGGCCTAGCGGGTCCGGCTCAGAAGTCAG
>Ga0209097_10003098_pt1 | contig 12945 bp, 12 predicted proteins | sample AD_UKC052_MetaG_FD_184419 | JGI IMG/M metagenome (GOLD analysis project Ga0209097, IMG submission 184419) | Active sludge microbial communities of municipal wastewater-treating anaerobic digesters from USA - AD_UKC052_MetaG (SPAdes) (version 2) | ecosystem: Engineered > Bioreactor > Anaerobic >... | reverse complement strand
AACGGGTCGATGACCCGCGTCGCCGAGAAGACCGGGCTGGAGCGCACCCACTTGTACCGCAAGCTCAAGCAACTGGGCGTGGACCTGGCACGCAGCAAGCGCCCCGGCCTGTAGCCGGCGCTGCTGCGCGCCGCAAGCGCTGTTTCCCGGCTATACTCACGGGCTCGGCCTGGTAGCTCAGTTGGTAGAGCAGCGGATTGAAAATCCGCGTGTCGGTGGTTCGATTCCGCCCCAGGCCACCAAGGAATCAAGAGGGTTAGCCGGTGAGTAGCCGCTAACCCTCTTTTGCTTTCCGGTCGGCCGTGTAAGCGCTGGTGTAAGCAGATTCCTGAAATGCCGGCCGCATGAGTGGTGACCTTGGCACGCGCCGCGACGCCGGGTGCCGACCAAACCGAATGCTGTGGTTCGGTAGCATCGTGCAACGATGCCGGAGTTGCTTGCATGTCCCCTTCCACGCTGACCCCGGTTCTCGCCGTTGAACCGACCTACACGAGGTCCGTGTTCGAGGCGATCCTGGCGGGGCTAAGTCCGGATAGCTCTTTCCGCGCTCAATTCCGCTGCGATGACCGGGGAGCATGGGTTTGCGACCCGGATACCGCTGGGCACCTCGCGTGGCATCCGATGTGTGAGCTCATGGAGCCCGGCAGCCCCAACCCGCTCGACACGCCTTGGTTGCCGTTTCCGTTCACTGCCCGGCAACTCGCTGCTTTCATGGCAGACGGCTGGGGATACTTCATCCAAGAAAAGTACGGTGACTGGGAGGACGGCCCAGACCCAGACGAACTTGGCAGCGTCGGTGTGCTTGGTGGCAAGGCACGAGAGGCACTCGTTGCAGCGTATCAGGCCTATCGGGATGCACTTGAGCTAGCGCCCGGGCTCGACAAGAGCCTGGCCGCCAGGGACCGAGATCTGGTTGATCAGTATCGAGAAGCGCGGGACGAGACGGCCGTTCGCTATGGGCTGTACGAGCCTGACATCCCCGCTGGCGAGTACTCGGCCAGGCTTGCCCGCGTGTCCGAATCAGTCGCGGCCCTTGATGTTCTGGTCTTGGCGGCCCGCAAGGCCGCCAACGATGCTGAGGCAGCTTGGCGCAGGGCCGTTGTGCAGCACCTGCTTCTGCCGATCGACAAGGTGCCAGCCGAATCTTTCCGGTGCTTGATGCTTCGCTCCCTGCCTCCAGAACTGCGTGCGCGAGAACTGCATCAGCAGCGGGCGCAACTCGAGTTCCAAAGCTCTGAGGAAGGGCAGGCGCATTGGGTCCTTGTTTCCGAGCTCTTCGAACTTGAACGCGAACTTCGACGCTGGCAGTTGATGAGCCCGTTGACGGTCACTGAAGCAGTGCTCCACGAATCCAAGCTCAAGGAACTGGGGGAAAAGGTTGCTGATGTGAAACACCGCCTCGACCAATGGTCATGGGCGGCGGAAAGCCCATCCGGCACCGGCGCTGGTGAGGTAGCCCCGCCGCCGACCAGTGCGCTTGCCGATGAGAAAGCTGAGGCTCGGCGACGTCGTCGCCTCGAAGACCTCCGTCAGCGTTTCAACGGCGACTGGGTCTACCGAGACGGCAAGTGGGGAGTGAACGACCGCCAGAGCGGCGCCTTCGGCATGCTGGTGAAACAGGAGTCCGAGAACGGGTCCAGGAACTTCTCTGCCAAGAGTGTTCGCATTGATCTGACTGAGGCTGCCAAGGCTGAGGTAGCGGCGGCGCGCGCTGGCCTGTGGCCGACCGGCCATCCCTAGGAAATCCCCAATCCTCCCTCACCGTTTCCCTCAACGCCTATGAAGGCCGGCGAGGGAACTGGCCCTGGTTTGGTCCTCACCGTCCCTCAGGCTTTCACTTCAACCCGAACCAGCACTCCCGCTGGTGCCGAAAGGGTTGAACATGGAAGCGCTGTCGCTTCAACACTCTCAAGACCGGACACTCGCAGCGACGCTGCCGACGTCCCCGCCACCGCAATTCACGCCGCTTGACCGCGAGACCCGCACGCACGTCGATACCGAAACGATGTGCTGGCATCTCGGGTTTGCGCCCCAGACGGCCCGCCTCTGGGCCTGCAAGGAGACGTACCCGGAAGGCTTGCGTCCGGTGCGCATCAACGGCCGCTTGAAATGGCCGGTGGCGGGCATCCGCAAGACACTGGGGCTGGCATGACACGCGGCGAGTTGCATCAGGCGCTGAAGGCGTCGAGCCCGACGGGGACCTGCACCGTCGCAGCGGAGGGCAGCTCTTCGCCTGGCTCCACAAAGGACGAAGGGGCCAGCGCTCGCGACGCAGGCCCCCTCACTTCAAACAACCTCAACTTCGATTTTGCCTGCCCACCGGCACAGGTCAAGCGCGTAGCCACCGCTGCTGCCCGCCTGGCGCTGGCCGGCTATAGCTTGTATCCACTGGCTGACCAACGGTACTTGGTCGCAAAGTGGAATCTCTCCAAGGAGTTTCAGGACCTCAAGGCTGTTGAGCAGTTCCTCGCTGAGGTGGCGCCATGAGCCCCGCCGACAAACTGCTGCCACGGCTCCAGCGTGTCAAGGCCACCGGCCCCGGCCGCTGGAAGGCCAGCAGCCCGACACGGGAGGACCGGCACCCGTCGCTGTCGATTCGCGAACTGGAAGACGGCCGGCTGCTGGTGCATGACTTCGGAGGCGACGATGTTGCGTCCATCTTGGCGGCTGTCGGACTGGACCTGTCCGACCTGTTCCCGTCGCAGTCGTCTGCCTACGCAGGCTGCACGACCAGGCCATTCAACGCCATGGACGTGTTGGACCTCGTGTCGTTCGAGACAACGGTTGCACTGGTGGTCTGTTCGGACGTTTTGCGCAACAAGGCCGTGTCGGAGGAGGACTTCCGCCGGCTGCAGACAGCAGCGCAACGGTTGGCGGACGCAGCGGAGGTTTGCCATGGCTACCGCTGACCTCGACAAGCTGGCCGCCACCGCTGCTCGCCTGCGCCAGGCAATGGAGGAGGACACGGCACAAGACAGTGCGAAGACATGGTCGATCCCGACCGAGATCGCAGCAAACCTGCCGCCTGCGCCACCCTTCGATGGTCACAACTTGTTGCCCAAGGTGCTGTGCGAGTTCGTTCTGGATGAGGCTGACCGCATGCCCTGCAGCCCCGAGTTCGTTGCGGTTGCCCTGATCTGCGCGCTGGGTGCGGTGATCGGTGCGCGTTGTGCCATTAAGCCAAAGCGCCGCGACGACTGGCTGGTGACGCCGAACCTGTTTGGCGGCGTGGTCGGCGAGCCGTCGTCAAAGAAGACGCCGGGCATCAGCGCCGCGCTGAAGTTTCTGGATCGTCTGGAGGCGAAAGAGGCCGAGCGGCACGCAGAGCGCATGAAGGTCTATGAAGCCGAACTGGCCGCATACGAAGCCCGGCTGTCGGCGATCCAGGGCACCATGAAGAAGGCAGCCTCAGGCAAGGGTGACGGTCTCAAGATGGACAGTGCCGTCGCCGACATGCAGGCGCTTTCAACGCCAGAGAAGCCGCCCCAGCGGCGCTTCAAGACCAATGACGCCACCGTCGCCAAGATCGGCGACATCCTGGTCGGCAGCCCCGCCGGCCTGATGGTGTTCCGCGATGAGTTGATGGGCCTGCTGGCCTCTTGGGAGAAGGAAGGCAACGAAGGTGACCGCGCGTTCTACCTGGAGGGGTTCAATGGCACGGGCAGCTTCAACATCGACCGCATCGGCCGTGGCAGCCTCCTGGTGAAAACGGTTTGCCTGTCGGTCTTCGGCGGCATCCAGCCCGAACTGTTGGAACGCTACCTCTCGACCATCGTCAACTCGATGGACAACGACGGGCGCATCCAGCGGTTCCAGCTTCTGGTCTTCCCGGAGCAGGTGCCATGGGCTTGGCGCGACCGCTATCCCCTGAAGGGTGTGCGCGAGGCCATCCGCGGGATCTTCGACCACCTGGCCGACTTTGACCCCTTGCAAGACGGCGCCACGCCTGCGGACGACTTCGTGAAGCTGCCGCACTTCCACTTCGACGATGCGGCGCAGGAGGTGTTCATCGAGTGGTCCACCGACCTGCACGTCAACCGGATGGCGGGTGAGCAAAACCCCCTGATGCGCCAACATCTGGCCAAGTTCGAGAAGCTGTTCTGCTCGCTGGCCTTGATCATCCACCTGGCCGAGGGACGGGTCGGCCCCGTGCAGCAAGACACGGCGCTGCGCGCTGCCGCTTGGTGCGGATTCCTTGAAGGCCATGCCCGCCGGATCTATGCGCTTGCCGAGGTGGCCAAGGTCTCGGTCGCCAAGAAGCTGGGTCGCCGCCTGTCTGAGAAGAAGCTGCTGGACGGCTTCACCGCGCGCGATGTTGTCCGCAAGGGCTGGACAGGCCTGAGCACCACACTGCAAGCGGAGGCAGCGCTTGTCATCCTCGAAGAGCACCACTGGGTTTACAGCAGCGACACGCAGGAGAACGTTGGCCGGCCGACGACGCGGTACTTCATCAACCCGCTGATCCAAGGAGTGGCGTCGTGATCGACTGGTCAGCCAGGGCGCGGTCACACCTCGCGCAAATGGCCGCTTTGGCCACCGACGAAACCGACGAAAAGAGGGTTCTGTCGGTTTCGTCGGTACGGTCCGAGGGGTTCCAGCAAGACGGTGCTGGGGTTTCGTCGGTTTCGTCGGTATCGCCTGCCGACGTGTCCGGCCTTCTGGCCTCCTCCGCGCCTGAAGCCGCCAACGACAGCAACGCCGCCGCAGAAGTGGTGCACGCGCAGCAGGCCGGCAACCCGTACCTCACCACGCAGCAGGGTGACGAGTGCCACTTCGGCGGTTGGGACGACAACGAGATTGACTTGTTCACGGCCAGGGCGGAGCGGTTTGCCGCCGCCGGGCGAAAGGACGCTGAGCATCTTGCTGAACGCCTGACCCTGCGCGACAGACAAGGCGACGACCGGCGGATGTGCCTGGAGTGCCAGCATCTCGAACGCACCGGCCGCTGCGCTGCCGCACGCCGCGGTGCCATCGCTGGCGCTGATCGCCGGATGGAGCCAGTCCAGAACATCTTGACTCGCTGCGAGGCATTCCGCATCCCTGTGAGTGCTCACGGCTTCAACAATGGAAAGTGACATGCAGCCAGCCAAACCCGAAACCTTCGAAGTGATCGCTTTTCCGACGGCACCAGAAGCGGCCATGACGGCCGTCGCCGGCCAGGGCTATGCCAACGTTCGGCTCAACGCCCTCAAGCATGGCGTGCTTAGCCGGCACACGGTGCTGGCGCACGAGGACGGCGAAGAGTTCGCTGAACTGCTGGCGGCTCTGGCGGCTGAGCATCAACCCGTCGGTCCGACCGAGGTGCATCTGGTCGAAGAGCTGGCCGGCGCCGTCTGGCGCAAGCGCCGCGTCCTGCAGGCCGAGGGTGCAACGATCAATCGGGGCTTGCTGTCGGTGTCAAAGGCTCGCCATGACCGGCCTGGTGACAACGACAGCCCGGCCCGCGCCGCGCTGCCCTTCGATCCCAGGATGGCCGACACCCGGCTGAACTCACCCGTGGAGTTGGCTGAGGCCATCCGGGAGACGCCATCGGAAACCAGCCAGCGCGCCGCCGAAGCGGATGATGATCTGAGGGCAACCCTTCGGGCTGCAGAGGTGCTGCGACGTGGCGGCGTCCGCGCCTATGACCGCGGCTTGCGCGCGTTGACGCCGAGCAGCGCCGAGTGGTTCGCCGCCAACTTGGAGGATGGTGGAGCGGAGGCGACTGCAGACAGCCTTGCCACATTCATCCACAACGACCTGCTTCCGTTCTGTCGCCAGATGGTGGTGGAGGTGCAAAGCCATGCGGCGATCAAGTCGCAAACCTTGGGTGAAGGGCTGCAGGCGCACCGGCTGGAGAAGCTGAACCGCTACGAAACCCATCTTGACCGCAAGTTCGAGCGGTCCCTGGGGATTCTTCTGAAGCTGAAAGCGCTTCGAAATGCAGTTTGAAGCAGTGACCCTGAGCATGCCGACGAAGTCCGCCTGATGCCGAAAACTTCAATCTCGACAACGGCTTGTGTGCCTCGTGCGGTCTTTGTCGTTCCAAAGACTCTGCAGACTTGCCTGATGATTTCGGAAGAAACGGGAGCCCGCCATGGGTGGGCGCGGTAGCGGCCGTGTCGCCCGCCTCGCCGGCAAGTGCCTCGCTGAGGACGCTTTGCCTTTGGACATCCGGCGCCTGACCCGCGACGGTGTACTGACACCGGGCCGGTCCTTCAGTTGGCAGTGGATGACAAATGGCAGGACGGTGGCGTCAATCTACGTCAAGCCGGAGGCGTGGTCTCTGACTTTGTCGTACAGCTTCACGCGCCACGGTCAACCGGCCGAGAACATCAACCAGACGATCGCGCTGGAAACAACGCCATGCACCTTCGGCGGCAGCCGGTCATGGTTCCGCTGCCCGGCATGCTGTCGGCGTGTGGCCGTGATCTACGGCGCAGGGCGGCACTTTGCCTGCCGCCACTGCAAGCGGCTGGCCTATGGCAGTCAAAACGAAGATGAACACGATCGCGCACTGCGCCGTGCCAACGGCATCCGCAAGGAACTGGGCTGGGTACCAGGCGTGATCCATGGGCTGGGTCCCAAGCCACCGGGCATGCATTGGTCTACGTTTCATCGCTTGTGCCACCAGCACGACACCCTGGCTTCCGCATCGCTCATGGGAATGGCTGAGCGATTGGGGATCCTGCGCGGTCGCCTCCAAGACATCGGAGACGATGTCGATCTGGATGACGAATCTGTTTCGCAATTTCTGGCGCCCACCGACCTACCGCAGCGACGACCCAGGAAACGTCATTGACCCTGAGGAGGCAAGTCGGCGCGCGGGCAACTTGGAGGCAACTCTGCAACGCTGCCTTCAGGCTATGCCGCCGGGTTTGCCGGCTGGCGAGAGTCAGGGCAGTTTTGCCACGGCTCTCGCTCTGGGAGCGGTCAATTGCAGAGTCAAGATTGGTCAAGCCGTCAATGGCACTTTCATGCCTCCAGCTTGGCCTACACCGCCGCATTCGTCCCGAAGTTGGGCGGCGCGCTGTGTGGCGCGAGGGCCAAGACCCTGGCGGGACCGCGCTGCCGGACCCCACAATTGAGCCGTGGCTGCAATTGAAATCTCAAGGTGAATGATTTAAGCGCGCCAGCGCTCCCTGTTGGACATTGCCATTGCCATCGTCAGCCGCTCACCGACACGCTGCACAACCGATGAGGCGAGCCCTTGACCTTCCTGGACTTCGGTGCGCCTACATGGACATCCGCACTGTCGGGTCGGGTGCGTGCCAAGGGGCCTGAACGCGCCACCGCAGGCGAATGGCTGAAGTTTGTGCTGGCCTCTGCCGAGCACGGCATCAGCAAGGATGAGATCCAGTTTTCGGGAATCGCCCATTGGCTGCTGGGTGAACACGACGAAACCGACGTTTTGACCAAGCGCCAGGTGCTGGCGGCTTTGTCGTTCAAGACAGTCACGCCAAAGCTGCAGATGGTGGTGGACGATCGCTTCCGCCCGTCGGCTGAGTGGGCGCAGTGCGTGGCACGGATCGAACCCCGGCACCACCGCAAGCTGGGCCTGTTCGGCGACGCGCCCCACTCGGTCTATGTCGTCCGGTATCGCCATCGCTCACTCGGTTGGGCCGTGGCGTTGGCCCGGCATGCCGACCTCATGCACACGGAACGCACCTGGTGGCTGGTGCTGAACGCCAAGGGCATGCGTGTTGCCGATCAACCCGAGTACGGCTTCAACAGCAGCCAGGCGGCGATGGCGCATGCCTCGACCCTGTTGCAACGGCAGTTCGTCAAGTCAGCACGCGCGCGGCACAAGCCGAACTGGGAGCGCTTCAGCCTGCAGGGCCTGGGAACGTATGCGGAATTGCTAGTCGTGCTGCCTGATTGGCCCGACACCTTCATCAGCCCGGTGCACTTCCCTGGTGTGCGCAACCTGCTGATCCACTTGCGGACCAACGTTTGCCAGGCAGACGACGGCAGCCGACTCCTGTTCCTCGATGAGGTTCAGAGCGATTGGCATGCCAGCCAAGTTGGTGGGACAAGCGGTGCGGGGGCAGACCCGTTGGCGGCCGACCCGGAGCAGGCGCCATTCGCGCGCGACTGGCCACTGCTGGCCCTGAAGTTTGCGCTGTGGTGGGCTACCCGGGAGGGGGTATCGGGATTGGCGTGGAGTACCCCCTCTTTGCACCAGAACCGTTGGGCCGACTACGGGCCGCCCACAGAGGTCTACCGAAAGGGTTTGCCCGAGGCCGCCGGTCGACTGGCCCGCGTGCTGCAGCTTGAACTCGGCGAGGTGACGCTGTCGAGCAGGCGGATCCATGGCCAAGGCAGGCCCGGTGAACCCTGGCGTGTGCTCACAGCCAACGGCATCCCGGCCTGCCGCGGCTTTGCACACAGAGAGCAGGCCGAGCGCTTCGCTCAGTTGACTGGGGCTGTCGACCGCCATGTGGCGCCGGTGTTGCGCTGGCAGCCTGGACGGGTGATCCAGGCGATGCCGCTCTTCGGCGTGGGCGATCCCTCCATGTGGGCGGTGCCGGCGAAGGCAGGGGCCAAGGACCCACCTGCTGGCCTGCGGCGTGGCACGTCGGCCGATGCAGGTGCCGGTGCCGGGGGAGGCACGCCAAGCTGACCGAGAATCAACGCAGATCTCCGGTGGACCCATGAGCAGCAGCGCCCTGAATGAACTGAACAAGATCGAAGCCAGCCTGTGGGAGGCGGCAGACCAGTTGCGTGCCAACTCCAAGCTGACCAGCAGCGAATACTGCATGCCGGTTCTGGGGGTGATCTTCCTGCGCCACGCCAGCAACCGCTACGACGACGCACTGGCTGCCATCCAGGCTGAACAAGAGGCCGGCCGCATGCCGAAGCGGCCGCTGAAGCAGGCCGACTTCAAGCGCCGCCGTGCGCTGATGCTGCCGCCCCAGGCGCATTACAGCCACCTGATGATGCTGGCCAGCAGCCCCAACATCGGCGTCGCCCTGGTGGGGGCGATGAATGCCATCGAAGCAGACTTCGAGCCGCTGCTGAACCAGTTGCCCAAGGAGTACGACCAGTTCGACGCCCGGCTGCTGGAAGACCTGCTGCGTGCCTTTGACACCGACGCGCTGCGCCGCGCCTCGGGCGACGTATTCGGCCGCATCTACGAGTACTTCCTGATGAAGTTCGCGATGCAAGGCGCTCAGGACAACGGCGAGTTCTTCACGCCGCCATCGCTGGTGCAGATGATCGTCAACTTCATCGAACCCGACCATGGCGTGGTAGCTGACCTGGCCTGCGGGTCGGGGGGCATGTTCGTGCAGAGCAGCCACTTCATCGAGCATGAAGGGCTGGACACGATGACACGTGTCACCTTCTACGGCCAGGAGAAGACGCCGTCCACCATCCGCCTGGCCAAGATGAACCTGGCGGTGCACGGGCTGGAGGGCGACATCCGTGCCGCCAACACCTTCTACGAAGACGAGCACCGCCTGGCCGGCGGCAAGCCGCTGTGGGGCAACTGCGACTTCATGATGGCCAACCCGCCGTTCAACGTGGACATGGTGGACGCCACCCGTGTGAAGGACGACCGCCGCCTGCCCTTTGGCCTGCCGGGGGTGAACAAGGCCGGCAAGGTGGGCAACGCCAACTACCTGTGGATCAGCTACTTCCACAGCTATCTGTCGCCGACGGGGCGCGCCGGCTTCGTGATGTCGTCGCAGGCCAGCAGCGCCGGACATGGCGAGGCCGAGGTGCGGCGCAAGTTGGTGGAAACCGGCGATGTGGATGTGATGGTGGCCATCCGCCCCAACTTCTTTTACACGCGCACCGTGCCTTGTGAGTTGTGGTTCTACGACCGTGGCAAGCCGGCCGAGCGGCGTGACACCGTGCTGATGCTCGACGCGCGACAGGTGTTTCGCAAGGTCACGCGCAAGATCTTCGACTTCAGCCCCGAGCAACTGGCCAATCTGACGGCGGTAGTGTGGCTGCATCGAGGGCAGACAGCTCGCTTCGAGGCGCTTGTGGCGCAGCACCTGCACAACGCTGTAGCGGCGGCGCAGGCCTGTTTCGTAGTGCAGACAGAGTTCGAAACGGTTGCGTCAGCATTGACCGTGGCGGCCAACTACCGTGCGCTGGCGGCGCTGGTGCATCCGTATCTGACCTATGCACCGGCTGCTGACGATGCGGCTCTCATCGCGATCGACCAATTGCGCGTCGTCACGGAAGGTGTGGTTGCAACGCACGCAGAACTGGTTGCGTCGCATGTTGCCCGGGTGGGTTTCCATGCGGAGCAATTGCTGCCGCTTGCCGACCAGGCGCATCGGCTGGTGGCCACGCTAGATACAGCGGTTCGCGAATTGCTGCTCCTAATGGGCGACGCTGAACAACTACGACAAGATCGTGAACTACCACCATGGCCGCCGCGTGAGACTGCGCGTAGCCGAGAACTTAACCGAGCGCGCAAGGCCCTTGAAGAAGCGCGCATGGCTGCGGTCGATCAATTGAAAGCGGTTCGGCACTACCAACGCCACGCGGCTTGGCTCATCGAGCGCTTCTCGGATTCTCTCTACCGTGACGTGCAGGGGCTTTGCAAGGTGGTGAAGCACGCCGAGATCGAAGCGGCGGGTTGGAGCTTGACGCCGGGGCGGTATGTGGGTGTGGCGGCAGCAGTAGAAGACGAAGACTTCGACTTCGCTGAATCGATTCGTGACATCAAGGACGAACTGGAAACGCTGAACCGGAATGCTGGCGAGCAGGCAGAGCGAATCCAGCACCGGCTTGCCGAGCTTTTGGCATGAGTTGGACATCGATTCGCCTAGGCGATGTTGTGGATGTCAAGCACGGTTTTGCTTTCAAGGGAGAGTTCTTCGCGGACAGTGGCAGATACATCCTGCTAACGCCAGGGAACTGTCATGAAGCCGGTGGCATCAAGCTCCGTGGCGACAAGGAGAAGTACTACGTCGGAGAGTTTCCAGCCGAGTACATCCTTGGGCAGGGCGATCTTCTAGTGGTGATGACTGACTTGGTTGGCACAGCGCCTGTCTTGGGTGGGGCCTTCGTTGTCCCAGAAGGTGACCGCTTTCTGCACAATCAGAGGCTGGGTTTGGTCCAGGTCACGGATACAGCACGCATGCACCGCGGGTTCCTGTACCACCTCCTCAATTCGCACAGCTATCGAGCGCAGGTCCGAGGTTCTGCCAGTGGCGCCACGGTTCGCCACACGTCACCCGACCGAATCAAGGCCGCATTGGTTCGCGTCCCCTCGGACCTCGGGTATCAGTGCAAGATTGCTGGGACGCTTGATGCCTACGATGATTTGATCGACAACAACCGCCGCAGAATCACCCTGCTGGAACAGTCAGTGCGGCTGCTGTTCGACGAGTGGTTTGTGCGTCAACAACTCCCAGAACACTTGGATTCGCTGCCTAGTGAGGAACCACGGCAGTTCTCCTTGGCGGATTTGTGCATCGAAGTGAAATCCCAGGTTCTCCCGGAAGCAATGGGTGCCGATACGCCTTACATCGGTTTGGAGCACATGCCGCGACGTGCCATAACGCTCTCCGACTGGGGCTCTGCTACTGACGTGACCAGTGCCAAGCTGCGTTACACCGAAGGCGACATCATCTTCGGGAAAATCCGGCCGTACTTCCACAAGGTGGGCGTAGCGCTCACAGACGGCGTCTGCTCGACTGATGCCATCGTGATGCGCCCGCGGTCAGAAAGCCTGCGACCTTTGCTGGTGGCCTTGACATCCAGCGATGCGTTCATTGCCGCGACCGCTCAGGGAATGAAGGAAGGCTCGAAGATGCCGCGCGCCGACTGGAAGCAGATGAAAGCCTACTCGGTAAGCATTCCAAACTCCCGTGTTCTGAGCGCATTCAACTGCATCGTCGAGCCCGTTCTAGAGCAATTGAAGACCCTTGCGCTGCAAACCCGCGTACTTCGCACCGCTCGCGATTTGCTCCTGCCTCGCCTAATGAGTGGCGAAGTCACCATCTGAACCATGAACCCCGAGAACCAGCACTTCGACCGCAAGTCGCTGCGCAAGGTGACGGGCAACACCGCGGCCTGGTCCGAGTTGGCGGTGGACTGCGTGGCCTTTGCCAACGCCCAGGGCGGCAGCCTCCTGATCGGCATCGAAGACGGCCAAGAAGTACCGCCGTCTAGCCAGACCATCCCGCCCGGCCTGGCCGAGACCGTGGCCAGGCGCATGCGCGAGTTGACCGTCAACATTGAACTGGCGGCGAGCGTGACGGCCGCAGCCAACGGCGGCACGTTCATCGACCTGCGCGTGGCCCGCGCCCACGGCTTGGCGTCCACCGCAGACGGTCGCTATGCGCTGCGCATCGGCGACGAGAGCAAGCCGGTGGTCGGTGGGCGACGACATCGCGCGCCTGCTCAATGACCGGCCGGCGCGGCCCTGGGAGTCGCTGCCGGTGGCTGGGCTGGCGCGCAGTGGGCTGGACGCCGAAAAGTGCACCGCCTTCGTGGCGGCCGTGCGCGCGTCGGCACGGGTGAAGGACTCGGTCAGGGAGAAGTCCACCGATGAGCTGCTCGACCATTACGACCTGACCAGCGGCGATACCGTCACCCACCTGGGCGCGCTGCTGCTGGGCCGCCGGCAAGACCGCGCCCGGCTAGGCACAGCGCCGGTGGTGCAGTGCCTGAAGTACGACGCCCAGGGCACCCGCGTCGACAAGTGGCTGTGGGACGACTACAGCTTGTCGCCACTGGAATTGGTGGGTGCCGTCTGGCAGGGGGTGCCCGAGTTCCGCGAAGCCTACGACCTGCCCGACGGGCTCTACCGCACCAGCGTGCCGGCCTATGACGAAAAGGTGCTGCGTGAACTGCTGGTGAATGCACTGGTGCACCGGCCCTACAGAAGTGGCGCCGCAAATCTGAACAGCGCGATAAGTGGAAACTCCGGGCGTCAAGCCGGGCCGAGGAAGGTCTGGCGAGAAGGAGTTTCGATGGTCAAGAAGTCAGCGCGCCGCA
>Ga0209097_10003097_pt1 | contig 12946 bp, 13 predicted proteins | sample AD_UKC052_MetaG_FD_184419 | JGI IMG/M metagenome (GOLD analysis project Ga0209097, IMG submission 184419) | Active sludge microbial communities of municipal wastewater-treating anaerobic digesters from USA - AD_UKC052_MetaG (SPAdes) (version 2) | ecosystem: Engineered > Bioreactor > Anaerobic >... | reverse complement strand
ACTCGGGCATCGGCAGTTCGCGCTCGGGCAGGATGAAGAAGCCGCGCGTGCCCAGGGTGATCAGCACCAGGCCGGCGATGGTGAGCACGGTCTCCCAGGCGTTCACCTGGCGGCCCCCGGCGCTGGCCGCGCATGGTCGATGATGGTGCCCACCGCCACCGCGGCCGCAATCGCCACCAGCATGTTCAGCTTCAGCGGCAGGGCATAGGCGGCCACGGCCGCGGCGCCGGCCACCAGGGCGGGCAGCCAGGTGGCGCGGTCGGCCAGCATCGAGTACGTCATCGCCAGCAGTGCCACCGTGCCGGCAAAGCCCAGCCCCCATTCGGGCGGGATGTGGTGGCCCAGGGTGATGCCCAGCAGCGACATCACATGCCAGCTGCCGGCGTTGACCAGCACGCCGCCCCAGAAGTATGGGATCTGCTCGGGTGCCGGGGTCGGGTCAGGAAAGCGGCGCATGAACAGCACGTAGTTCAGGTCTGCGGTGAAGTAGCTCATCAGCGTCCGGCGCCGCAGCGGCAGGTGGCGCAGGTACGGCCGCCACTGGGTGCTGAAGATGACGAAGCGCAGGTTCAGGCACAGCGCGGTGGCCCACACCACCCACACCGGGGCGCCGCTGGCCATCAGCGGCGCCACCGCCAGCTGGGCGGTGCCGGCGAATACCGTCACCGACATCAGCACCGCCGCCCAGGGTTCCAGCCCGCCCTTGACCATGGCCATGCCGGTGACCAGGCCCCAGGCGCCGATGCCCAGCGCCACGCCCACCATCTCGCGCCCGCCGCGGGCGAATTCAGGGTGCCGCACCAGGGTGCGCGCGCGGTGGTGCCAGGGTTGCATCGGGCCGATTGTCCGTGCCGGTGGCGGGCGTCGCTGCAGGGCGGCTGTGCGCCGCCGGTGGTCACAGGTCGCCGTACGCGCTGTCGTCGTCAGCCACGGTGTGCCGTGGCGGCGCCGCGGCGGCCCGGCGCTGCTGCTTCTGGCGGTACATCGCCTGGTCGGCGTCGGCCAGCAGGCGATCGGGCGGGTCGTCTGTGCCGAGGAACATGCGGTGGCCGATGCTGCAGCGGCCTTGCCACAGCTGGCCGGCCAGCAGCGCGGGCTCGGCCAGCGCCTGGTCGATCTTGCCGGCCAGCAGCGCCACATGGGCGCGGGCCTGGTCGGCGTCGCTGCCCAGGTTCTCGCACACCACCACGAATTCGTCGCCACCCAGTCGGGCCACGGTGTCGGCCTCGCGCACCGCGTCGCGCAGGCGCTGGGCCACCAGCACCAGCCACTGGTCGCCGGCGTCGTGGCCGCGCTGGTCGTTCAGCTGCTTGAAGCCGTCGAGGTCGAGAAACAGCACCGCGCCATGGCTGCCCAGGCGCCGGCTGGTCTGCTGGGCGTGCAGCAGCCGGTCCATCAGCAGCCGGCGGTTGGGCAGGCGGGTCAGCGGGTCCAGGAAGGCCAGCTGCCGCACCTCTTCTGCCAGTGCCTTCTGGGCGGTGATGTCGCGGGCGATGCGGGCGCGGCCCAGCACCCGGCCCCGCAGATCGACCACCGGCGAGATCGACATCGAGATGCTGATGCGGCGGCCGTCGCGGTGCAGCCGCTCGGTCTCGAAGTGCGCCACCGGTTCGCCGCGCTCCACCCGGGCCAGCAGGTCGTCCGTCTCCTCCCGGCGGTCGTCAGGCAACAGACAGGACAAGGTGCGCCCCAGCATCTCGGCCGCGCTGTAGCCGAACATCTGCTCGGCCCCGCGGTTCCAGCTGGTGACCACGCCTTCGTGCGTCTCGCTGACGATGGCGTCCAGCGATGACGCGACGATGGCCGCCAGTTGCCGCTGCACATCGTCCAGCGCACGCCGCTGCACCCGCAGCATGGCGCTGGTGGCCAGGCCGGCCAGCACCAGAGTGGACAGCGCCAGCGTGACGATCGCTGCGTCGACCGTGCTCCAGCCGTTCGGGAAGTCGTCTTCCGGCAGGCCCACCAGCAGCAGCAGCGGAAAGCCCTGCACCTGGCGGTAGGTGTTGATGCGGGCGCGCCCATCCAGCGCGGTCGGCGCCTCGAATTCGCCAGCCAGCGGGTTGGCGGCCAGCGCCGCGCGCAGCGCGTCCGACACCTCGGTGCTGCCCACGGCGGCGGCCATGCCTTCGCGCGGCCAGGGGCGGCGGTACACCAGCGCCAGGCTGTTGGTGCGGATGGTGGCCGCGCCATGCTCGCCCAGGTCGATGGCCGAGAACAGCGCGTCGAAGCGCGTCACCGGCAGGTCCACGCTCACCCAGCCGGCGGGCCGACCGTCGGGCCCGGTCATGGTGCGGCCCAGGCTCAGCACCCAGGGCTGGTCGGCGCCGCGCCGCAGCGGGCCGCTGACTTGCAGTTCGCCCGGTGCCTCGGCGCGGGCGCGCCGGTAGGCGTCGGCATCGGCGCCGGCCATCGGCGTGGGCAGCAGCAGCTCGGCGCTGCTGGCCGGCGGGCCCGAGCTGGCCACCCGCAGCCGCCACAGGCCGTCGGCATCGGCCACGCGCAGGTTCTGCAGGCCGGGCACGGTGGCGGCCAGGCTGCGCAGGCCGGCCGCCATCGCGGCCGGGTCGCCGGGCGGCGGCAGTTCCTGCCACTGCAGCGCCGTGGCCTGCACCAGCACGTCGGCCTTGGTCAGCACGCTGGCCACTTGCGCTTCCAGCAGGCGGGCCAGGTTCTCGGTGCCGGCCACGGCCCGTTCACGCTGGCGCACCCGCTCCTGCCAGATCGACACCGACGCCAGCAGCACCAGCAGCAGCGCCACCACCAGCACCAGCAGCGCGTGCGGGGCCCAGTCGGCGCGCCGTGACCGGTGGGGGCCGTGCGGGGCGGGCATCGCGGTCAGCGGTTGTCGGCCAGTGCGCGCAAGTCGGCCTGCCAGCTGCGCAGCTTGCCGGCCGCGTGCTGCCGCTGCTCGGCCGTGGTGCTGTTGTGCAGCTGGGCGATCAGCGCGCAGTTGGCCGCCATCACCCGCTGGCCGTAGGCGCGGTAGTCGGCGCGCGGCGAGCGGGCGGTGTCGGCAGCCAGGCGGCGCAGGCCGGTCTGCACCGTGGCGGTGTCGGCCCGCTCGGCCTGCCACTGGCGCAGGCTGCGCAGCAACTCGGCGTTGCGCGCGCGCCGCTCGGCCAGCCAGCGCTCGGGGTCCGACGGCGACGCGGCCAGGCCGGCGGCCAGCAGCTGCCGCTGCGCGCTGTCCAGGCTGCCATACAGCGTCTCGGCGCGGTCGATGGCACGGTCCAGCGCCGCCTTCTGGCGCTCGGCCGGGTCGGCCTGCAGGCGCTCGGCGGCCAGCTCCTGCTGGCGCTCGGCCTGGTGCTGCTCCAGCCGCTGGAGTTGCGCCGGCGTCAGGCTGCGCAGCTGCTCGGCCACCGCCGGCACGGCGCGGTCGAAGGCGCGCTCGGCGCGCTGCTGCCAGGCGTCGATCTGCGCGCACACCTGCTGCGGGGTGAACGGGCCGGCCGCCGCCGCCGCCACCTCGCCCAGGCCCTGGGCGTAGTCGGGCAGCTGGGTGCTGCGGTGCCAGGCAAACCAGTCGGCCAGCGCCTCGCGCACCCGGGGGGCCTGCTCGGTGGTGAAGTCGACCTGGCGGTCCAGCCACCAGTAGGCCAGCAGCGGCCCCTGGCCATAACTGAGGCGCAATGCACTGCAACCACCCAGCATCAGGGGCGTCAGCATCACGATAATCCAGGCCTTCCAACGGTTCGACACGGGCATCTTCATGGCATTGGACATCGTGATCATGGCGGCGGGCAAAGGCACCCGCATGAAGAGCCGCCACCCCAAGGTGCTGCACCGGCTGGCTGGCCGCCCGCTGCTGGACCATGTGCTGGCCACCACCAGCGCGCTGCCGGCGCACCGCTGCTGGGTCATCACCGGCCATGGCGCGGACGCGGTGGAGTCTGCCATCGCCGGCAGCGGCGCGCAGCCGGTGCGCCAGATGCCGCAGCGCGGCACCGGCCACGCCGTGCAGCAGGTGGTGCCGCACCTGGCCGATGTGGACGCGCCCGGCAGCACCACGCTGATCCTCAACGGCGACGTGCCGCTGATCGCCGCCGGCACCGCGCAGGCGCTGGTGGATGCCTGCGGCGGCACCCGCCTCGCCCTGCTGACCATCGTGCTGCCCGACGCCACCGGCTACGGCCGCATCGTGCGCGCTGGCGGTTCGGCCGACGGCGCGGTGCTCGGCATCGTCGAGCACAAGGACGCCACGCCGGCGCAGCGCCAGATCCGCGAGGTCTACACCGGCATGATGGCCGCGCCCACCGCGCTGCTGCGCCGCTGGGTGATGGCGCTGACCGACGACAACGCGCAGAAGGAGTTCTACCTGACCGACATCGTGGCCATGGCCGTGGCCGAGGGCGTGCCGGTGGTGGCCAGCCAGGCCGCCGACGAGACCGAGGTGCTGGGCGTCAACAGCCCGCTGCAGCTGGCCGACCTGGAGCGCCGCTTCCAGCGCCGCCAGGCCGACGCCCTGCTCGAGGCTGGCGTGCGCCTGGCCGACCCGGCGCGCTTCGACCTGCGCGGCACGCTCACCGCTGGCCAGGATGTCGACATCGATGTCGGCTGCGTCTTTGAAGGCACGGTCGCGCTGGGCGACGACGTGCGCATCGGCGCGCACTGCGTACTCCGCGACGCGGTGATCGGCAACGGCGCGGTCATCCACCCGTTCACCCACATCGAGGGCGCCCGCGTGGGCGCCGGTGCGCTGATCGGCCCCTACGCCCGCCTGCGCCCCGGCGCCGACCTGGCCGACGAGGTGCACATCGGCAACTTCGTCGAGGTGAAGAACAGCACCCTGGCCAAGGGCGCCAAGGCCAACCACCTGGCCTACCTGGGCGACGCCACCGTGGGCGAGCGGGTCAACTACGGCGCCGGCAGCATCACCGCCAACTACGACGGCGCCTACAAGCACCGCACCGTGATCGGCGCCGACGTGCACATCGGCAGCAACTGCGTGCTGATCGCGCCGGTCACCATCGGCGAGGGCGGCACCGTGGGCGGCGGCAGCACCATCAGCAAGAGCACGCCCGCCGGCCAGCTGACGGTGGCGCGCGGCAAGCAGGTGTCGATCCCGGGCTGGACACGGCCGGTCAAGCCGGGCAAACCGGGCCAGGGCGGCTGATCAGGGCTGGGGCGGCCGGGCCAGCAGCTCGGCCGCCAGGCACAGGTCGTCCCAGGCCTTGGCCTTGTCGGCCGGCTGGCGCAGCAGGTAGGCCGGGTGGTAGGTGACGACCAGCGGCACCCCGTGCCAGCGGTGCACCGTGCCGCGCAGCCGGCCGATGGGTGCGTCGCTGTCCAGCAGCGACTGCACCGCAAACCGGCCCATCGCCAAAATCACCCGCGGCTGCACCAGCGCCACCTGGCGCTGCAGGAACGGCCGGCAGGCGGCCAGCTCTTCGGGTGACGGGTTGCGGTTGCGCGGTGGCCGGCATTTCAGCGTGTTGGCGATGAACACCTGCTGCGCCGGCGACCCGGCCGCCGTGCCGTCGCCGCGGCCCAGGCCCAGCGCGGCCAGCATGCGGTCGAGCAGCTGGCCGGCGGCGCCGACGAAGGGCTCGCCCTGGGCGTCTTCCTGCTCGCCCGGCGCCTCGCCCACCACCATGCAGTGCGCCTGCGGGTGGCCGGTGCCGAACACCGTCTGCCGGCGGGTCTCGCACAGGCCGCAGGCACGGCAGCCGGACACGGCGGTGCGCAGGGCCGGCCAGTCCAGGCCCTCGGTCGGCCCTGCCTGGGGCAGTGCCACGGCGGCCGGCACGGCCTGCCGTGCCGTGGCAGGCAGGGGCGCGGGCACCGCCGCCGTGGCCGGTGATGCGATCACGGGGGCGGCTGCAGGTGCCGCCGCCGGAGGCGGCACCGGGGTCAGCACCGGGGGCTGCACTGAGGGCCGCACTGAGGGCGCCGCTTGCGCATCGGCGGCTGCGGCCAGCGCCTCGCCCGGCGGCAGCCACAGCCGCAGGCCCATGGCCTGCAGCAGGGTCTGCTGGCGCTCAGTCCAGCGCATCGGGGGTGTCTCCGGCGTGGCCGGGCTGCAGGGGCAGGCGCATCACCACCGCGTCTTCGCGCCGCTGGTGCTGGTCGGGGTAGTAGCCGCGGCGCAGGCCCACCTCGGCAAAGCCGGCGGCCGTGTACAGCGCGCGGCCGGCGGCATTGCTCTGCCGCACTTCCAGCCACAGCGCGGCGTCGCCGCGCTGGCGTGCCCAGTCGGCCAAGGCCACCAGCAGGGCCCGGCCGTGGCCACGGCGCTGCTGCGTCGGTGTCACCGTCAGGTTCAGCAGGTGCGTCTCCTGGTAGCCGGGCTGGGCCACGCAGTAGGCCAGCAGTCGGTGCTGGTTGTCATGCCGCACCCAGGCCAGGTAGCCGGCCGCCAGCGAATCGATGAAATTGCCGCGCGACCACGGAAAGCTGTAGGCCGACACCTCCAGCGCCAGCACCGCATCCAGATCGTCGGTGGCCATGGCGCGCAGCCCTGGCCCGGCCAGGGCCTGCCGGTCGGGCCCGTTCATGCCGCGGCTCCCGGCGCCGCAGCGGCCGCACGCAGTGCCAGGCGCTCGGCGGTGGTCTGGGCCACCTTGTCACGCAGGTACAGCGGCAGTGCGGCGTCGGCTGCCACGGTGGCGCCGGCCGCCCAGGCGGCAGCGGCCAGCCGCAGCAACGCGGCGGCACGGTCATGGGTGTGCGGCCACAGGCGGGCGGCGCCCCAGGGCAGGCGGTCGCCGAAGGCGCCGATGGCGCTGCCGGCCACCCGCTGCGGCGGGTCGGCCTGCCAGGCATCGGCCAGCGCGCCCAGGGTGTAGAGCTGCGGTGCCACCTGCGGCGCCCAGCCGCCGGGCCCGTGCCGGTAGGCCGCGGCATACACCTCGTCCATGCGGGCGTCCATCGCCACCCACCACAGGCCGTCGCGGTCAGGTTCGGCGGCCTGCAGCCGGGCGTCTTCGGCCACGATCAGCAGGCTGTCGACCGGCAGCACCGGCGTGTCGTGCGCGAAGGCCAGGCCCTGCGCCACGGCACAGGCGGTGCGCAACCCGGTGAAGGCGCCCGGCCCCTGGCCGAAGGCCACCGCCTGCACCTGCGGCATGGCCAGGCCGGCGCCGTGCAGCAATTCCATCAGCAGCGGGATCAGCCGTGCCGAGGCCAGCGGCCCGCCCGCTTCATTGACGGCCCGGTGCACGCCGGGCGCCAGCAGGCCGGCGGCCAGTTGGTCGGTGGCGGTGTCCAGGCCGAGCAGGATCGGGGTCGCCATGGGGCCGACGGGTGTCGCGGTGGCGCGCCGCCGCCCGGCTAGAACGGGTTGTTGGCCGCGCGCGACACGGCCTGCGCGCCGATCTGCACGTGCGCGGCCGCGCCCATGTGCCGGTCACTGGCCCACAGGTAGCTGTTGGTGTTGGCGTTCGCGGCTGCCACCAGCGTGGTGGTGGCCACATCGTCGGTCAGCACACACTTGTCTGCGGTGACGGTGGGGCAGGCCGGCTCGGTGATGTTGGACGGACTGTTCAGGTACGAGGTCGGGAACCGGTCGATGGCCGCCATCACGTCGTCGGCCAGCACCAGGCCGTAGTTGCGGCCGTCGTAGTCGGTGGCGTCGATGCCCAGGCGCAGGGCGGCGTTGTACTCGGACGACAGCGTGCGCATCAGTGCCGCAGCGCCGGCGTCGGTCTTGTCGGCCGCCAGGGCGAACGGGCTCTTGCCCATGTCGGGAATGGTGATCACCAGGGCACGGGCACCGGTGGCCAGCATGCGGTTGATCTGGGTTGCCGCCACGCGGCCACGGCGGATGGCCTCTGCAGTGGCGGTGGCCGCGGTGAACTCGCCAGCCAGCTTGCGCTGGTACAGGTCGATCATGTCGTTGGCGCCGATCATCACCACCAGCATGTCGGTGCTGCCCAGGTCGGTCACGCCATCGACCTGCGCCTTCAGGCCGGTGGCGGCGTCGTCGACCATGGCACCTGCCTGCGCCTGCATGAAGGCCCTGGGCGTGGCTGCCGTCGGGTTGCAGGCCGCGAACACCATGCCGTAGAAGGTGGCCACCGACTGCGCGATGTTGGGCACCAGCAGGCACTTGCCCGCAGTGGTGCCGCGGCGGTCGTTGGTGCTGTACTTGAAGCCGTCGGCGCTGCCGTCGTCGACCAGCAAGTTGGTCTCGTCGCCCAGCACCAGCAGCCGGGCTGGCTGGAACGCCTGCACCTGGGAGGTGCCACCACCGCAGGCCGACAACAGGGCCGCTGCGGCCACCACCGGTGCCAGGACACGTGCGCCGCGTCGGCTCAGAGTACGTAGAAAGGTCATCAACAGTCCATCAGCAAGGCAAGAGGGGCGGGCCGGGTCAGGCGCTGGCCGCGCGGCGCAGGCGGTCCAGCACGCCTTCCCAGGCCGGGGTGCCGGGTGGCTGCTCGACCCAGATCTCGGCAGCGCCGGCGTTGTCCAGGCGGCGCAGGGCCGAAAACAGATCGTGCGCCGCTTCCGCCGGGTCGTCAGGCATCGGCTGCCACAGGCAGCCACCCGGTGCACCGGCAGCCCGCCGCGAATATACCGCCAGCCCTGGCGGCCACGTTGCCGGCTTGTCAAGCGCTGCGGCCAGCGCGTCCGCAGGCCAGATGCGCAGCCGCGCGCTGGGGGCGTAGTGCGACGCCAGGGTGCCCGGCGCCCGCGGTGCGCCCGCATCGGCCGCCTGCAGCGGCTCGCCGAGCGCTGCCTCCAGGGCCGCCCGGGTCAGCACGCCGGGGCGCAGCAGCACCGGCCGGCCCCGGCTGCAGTCGACGATGGCCGATTCAATGCCCACCGGGCAGGGGCCGCCGTCCAGCACCAGCAGCGCGGGGCCGAGCTCGCTGGCCACATGGGCCGCATGGGTCGGGCTGACCCGGCCAAAGCGGTTGGCGCTGGGCGCGGCCACGCCCGGTACGCCCAGCGCGGCCACGCGCTGCAGCAGTGCCTGCGCCACCGGGTGGGATGGGCAGCGCAGGCCGATGGTGGCCTGGCCGCCGGCTGCCGCGGTGGCCACGCCGGCGCGCCGCGGCACGATCACCGTCACCGGCCCCGGCCAGAAGGCGGCGGCCAGGCGCTGGGCGGCTGGCGGCAGGTGGTCGGTGAAGTGTGCGGCCTGCGCCAGCCCGGCCACATGCACGATCAGCGGGTGGTCGGCCGGCCTGCCCTTGGCCGAAAAGATGCCGGCCACGGCGACATCGTCGTCGGCGCGCGCGGCCAGGCCATACACCGTCTCGGTGGGCAGGCCGACGAGGCCGCCATCGGCCAGGCATTGCGCAGCGGCGGCCAGCGCCGCCGGGTCGTCACCGGCCAGGATCGGCATGCTGCGGCGTCAGAAGCCGGGCAGGCCCAGCAGCGCCGCGGCCTGCAGTGCGGTGGCGCGGGCGGCCTCGGCCGTGGCGGCGGTCACCGTCAGGTGGCCCATCTTGCGGCCCGGGCGGGCGCTGGCCTTGCCATACAGGTGCAGATGCACGCCGGGCAGCGCCAGCACGGCGGCCCACGGTGGCGCACGTTCGCGGCCGTCGGTGCCGAACCACAGGTCGCCCAGCAGGTTCAGCATCACGGCGGCCGAGTGCTGGCGCGGCGCCACCAGCGGCAGGCCGCACAGGGTGCGCACCTGCAGGTCGAACTGGCTGATGTCGGCACCGTCGATCGACCAGTGGCCCGAGTTGTGCGGGCGCGGCGCCATCTCGTTGGCCACCAGCTGGCCGTCGGTGGTGACGAAGAACTCGACGCACAGCACGCCCACGTAGTGCAGGTCGGTGGCCAGCTGGGCGGCAGATGCGGCGGCCTGGGCCTGCAGCGCGGCGCTGGCGTCGGGCGCGGGCACCTGGGTGACGGCCAGGATGCCGCCGCGGTGCAGGTTCTGCTGCACCGGCAGTTGCACCACGTCGCCGCTGGCGCTGCGGGCCACCACCACGCTGAGCTCCAGCGCCAGCGGCAGCTTCTGCTCGAGCACGCAGGGCACCTGGCCCAGCGCGTCCCAGGCGGCGGCCAGCGCGGCGCGGTCGGCCACCACCGCCTGGCCCTTGCCGTCGTAGCCCAGGCGGGCCGTCTTCAGGATGCCGGGCAGCAGGCTGTCGGGCACGGCGGCCAGGCGCTCGGGCGTGTCGATCAGCGCAAAGGGCGCACAGGGGATGCCGCTGCGGCGGAACTGCGCCTTCTCGGACGCGCGGTCCTGGCACACGGCCACCGCGTCGGCCGTGGGTGCCACTGGCCGGTGTGCGCCCAGCGTGACCAGCGCGCCCGCTGGCACGTTCTCGAACTCAGTGGTGATGGCCGCGCTGCGCTGCATCAGCTGCGCCAGGCCTTGTTCATCCAGGTAGTCGGCTTCGATGTGGTAGTGCGCCACCAGGCCGGCGGGCGATGTCACATCGGGGTCGAGCACGGCTGTGAAGTAGCCCATGGACTGGGCCGCCTGCACGAACATGCGGCCCAGCTGGCCGCCCCCCATCACGCCGAGGGTGGCGCCAGGCAGGATCGAGCGGGGTGTCATGTCAACTCCGATGTCATGGCCACCGCAGCGGCGGTCTGGCGCGCGCGGAACGCATCGAGCCGGGCGCGCAGCGCCGGGTCGCCGGTGGCCAGCATGGCCACCGCGAACAGCGCCGCATTGGCCGCGCCGGCCGCACCGATGGCGAAGGTGGCCACCGGGATGCCCTTGGGCATCTGCACGATCGAATGCAGCGAATCCACGCCCGACAGCGCCTTGGACTGCACCGGCACGCCCAGCACCGGCACGGTGGTCTTGGCCGCCAGCATGCCCGGCAGGTGGGCCGCGCCGCCGGCGCCGGCGATGATGGCCACCAGGCCGCGGCTGGCCGCTGCCTCGGCATAGGCGAACATGGCGTCGGGCATGCGGTGGGCCGACACCACGCGGCATTCATGGGCCACGCCAAACTCGGCGAGAATCTCGGCCGCCTGCCGCATCGTCTGCCAGTCGCTGGACGATCCCATCAGCACCCCCACCTGCACAGCAGCTGGGTCGGCGGGGTGCACGGGGTCGCCGAGCGGGCGGTTGTCGGGGCTGGGGTCCACGGCCTGGGTTCCAAGGCAGACGGCGCTGGGGCGCCGACAGATGCAAAAGCATTGAATTGTAGGCGGCCGCCCTGATCTGAAGCCGCTTGCTTCCAACCACCCCTTCCGGGCGCAGCCATGAGCGACATCACCATCCAGAATTTCGAAGCCGAACTGATTCAGGCCTCGATGCAGCAGCCGGTGCTGCTCGACATCTGGGCCCCCTGGTGCGGCCCCTGCCGCGCCCTCGGCCCGCTGCTGGAGAAGGTGGAGGTGGCCTACGCCGGCCGCTTCAAGCTGGCCAAGCTCAACAGTGACGACCAGCCCGAGATCGCCGGCCAGCTGAGCCAGGCCTTCGGCGTGCGGTCGATCCCGTTCTGCGTGCTGTTCAAGGACGGCCAGCCGGTGGACGGCTTCGTCGGCGCCATCCCCGAGGCGCAGATCCGCGAGTTCCTCGACCGCCACGTGCCCAGCGCCGAAGCGCTGGAGGCCGAAGAAGAGACCGCCGAGGCCGAGGCACTGGAAGCCGAGGGCGACCTGGACGCCGCCGTGGCCAAGCTGCAGCAGGCGGTGGCGGTCGACCCGGCCAACGACGCCGCCCGCTGCGAATACGTCAAGCTGCTGATCGAGACCGGCCGCATCGCCCAGGCCCGCGCTGCCTGGGACCCCGTGGCCGGCAAGGGCATGCTCGACGGCCGCATCGCCGCGCTGGGCCTGTGGCTCACCGCCTGCGAGAAGGCGCCCACCGCCCGCAGCCCGCAGGCATTGGACGCCGCCATCGCCGCCAACCGGCGTGACTTCGACGCCCGCTACGAGCTGGCGCAGGGCCTGATGGCCGCCGGCCGCTTCACCGACGCGATGGACGCGCTGCTCGAGATCGTCATGCGCGACAAGGCCTGGAACGGCGAACTGGCGCGCAAGACCTACGTCGCCATCCTCGAACTGATGAGCAAGCCGGCCCCCAAGCCCGCGCCCGGCGCCGAGAAGGCCAAGGGCGCGCTGGAACTCACCGGCCATGCGGCGGTCGCACCGGGCGACCCGGTGGTCGACCAGTACCGGCGCAAGCTCAGCATGGCGCTGTTCTGATCGCCCGGGCAGGCCGGCAGGCGCCGACCTGGCCCCCACCTACAATGCGCGGTTCGGCCGCCGGATGCCCGCGCGCCCCTTTCAAGGACTTTCGACGTGTTCATTTCCAACGCCTTTGCCCAGACTGCCCCGGCTGCCGCCGCCGGAGGCGCCGAATCGATGTTCGGCTCGCTCGGCCAGTTGCTGCCGCTGGTGCTGATGTTCGTGGTGCTGTACTTCATCATGATCCGCCCGCAGATGAAGCGCCAGAAGGAGCACAAGGCCATGATCGACGCCCTGGCCAAGGGCGACGAGGTGGTGGTGGCCGGCGGCCTGATCGGGCGCGTGGCCAAGCTGGGCGAGAGCATGCTCAACGTGGAAGTGGCCAACGGCGTGGAACTGCAGGTGCAGCGCGCCGCCGTGGTGCAGGTGCTGCCCAAGGGCACGTTCGGCAAGTGATTCGCCCGCGGGCTGCGGGCAGCCGCCCGGCCCGCCCCCACAGCGCCGGTCGCCTGCAGGCCGTCGACCCGTCCGGTGCCGCCCCTGTGCAGGCTGCCGGGCTGAGGAACCCACGATGAACCGCTATCCCTGGTGGAAATACCTGATCCTCGGCATCGCGCTGCTGATCGGTCTGGTCTATACCCTGCCCAATTTCTTCGGCGAGGCGCCTGCCGTCCAGGTGTCCAGCGGCCGGGCCACGCTCAAGATCGATGCCGGCCTGGTTCCGCGCATCGAGCAGGTGCTCACGGCGGCCGGGCTGAAGCCCGATTTCGTGCAGTTCGAAGGCAACTCGGTCAAGGCCCGCTTCGGCAGCACGGATGAGCAGATCAAGGCCAAGGACGCGATCACCAAGGCGCTGAACCCGGACGCGGCCAACCCGTCGTACATCGTC
>Ga0209097_10003093_pt1 | contig 12963 bp, 10 predicted proteins | sample AD_UKC052_MetaG_FD_184419 | JGI IMG/M metagenome (GOLD analysis project Ga0209097, IMG submission 184419) | Active sludge microbial communities of municipal wastewater-treating anaerobic digesters from USA - AD_UKC052_MetaG (SPAdes) (version 2) | ecosystem: Engineered > Bioreactor > Anaerobic >... | reverse complement strand
TTTCAGAAAGGGCAGGGCAGGGGGCGCATTCAACAACCGCAAGGTTTCTGCAAAAGTAGCATCCTCATCCAGAAAACGAAAAACGAGCGGCGCTTCCAGTTTGCGGAAAATCTGCGTGAACAGAATATGCCCCGGTAAAAGCCTGTCGCCCAGCACCCGCAACATGATGGAATCCAGGATTCGGAAAGCCCTGGGTGATTGCAGGAGCGCCGGGTTGGGAGCGCCGGTTTTTTCCCAGCCGTCTATAAATGCCTGCATTTTTCGCTGGGTGCGTTTGAAAGCATAACCGCTGGACGGTTTTACGAAGCCGCCCACGGTGCCGATGTTCACCACGCGCCTGTCGACCTGCGGGCCCATCGGATGGTCGGTCATGGGAATGACGCCGAACTCCGTATCTTCCACCCGGTAATCCCTGATATTCAATTGGTTGCGAATGTAGTCCTGCAAAGCGACGTCATATTCTTCCGCTGCACAAAGTGCCGGCGAGAACACCGTAAATTCCACCAGTGCCCGGGTCGGGCTGAAAGGCAACACATACACGAACCGTGTTTCGCTCTGTTGTTTCGTCCGGTAATCCATAAAGGTGACCGTTGCAGGATCGAATGCAGGCTCCGGGGTTTCGATGATCCAGCCTTTAAAATGTTGCAGCAACCAGGTGTAATGCTTTTCCTTTTTTTGAACGGCCAACTGGCTGATGGGCGGCAGCGGATATTGTGCGCCGGCTTCCGGCAGCAGGGGCAGGGTAGTGCGGGCGGAGTTAAAAATCCGGTTGCCAATAAAATCGCCCGCGCTTGTGCTGACCATACCTGTGGCGGGATCGATGGCCAGAATATTTGCCGTAATTATTTGAATATGAGGTGCCTGGGAAATCTGCTCCTTTGCCCAGGTGTAAAAATCGATGCCCCGGATCATCCGGTATTTAAACGGCGAAATGCGCATGGGCACTTCCGCGTTTTCACTGAAAAAGCGGCAGGATTCCCAGGTTTTGAACAGCACCGGCGGCAAAGGTTCTTCATCCGTGGCCCAGAAACACCAGGTCCGGTCGTTTTTTTCCTTGGTGTCGCGGTCGATGAGCAGGATCTTTTTGTCCTGAAAAAAAGTACGCTGTGCCAGTTGAACGGCGAGGGTGAGACCGGCCAAACCGGCGCCCGCAATAACGATATCGAATTTTTCCTGCTGCATATCGTGTGAAACAATAGATGTACGGAAATTTGGTTCAAAACAAGTGGAAATTTTTCCACTTTTGCAGAGTGAATAAAGCATATTAAAATAACTAAAGCGGAGTGCAACTTGCAGCCGTTTACCCACGTCCAAAGCGAAATAATGAGCGCATTAGCCGTATTTAACCATAAATGCCTCATTATGAACACTGATAACTAATAACCGATAACTAACAACCCGTGAAACACATCCTGAAATTTTCCTTCTGCCTTTTTCTTTTTGCCTCTCTGCTGAGCAGTTGTATGAAAAGCGCCTCCCTGACGGTGCTGCAACCCGCTCAAATGGCTCTTCCCGAACACATCGCCACAGTAGCCGTAGTAGACCGCAGCAAACCTTCCAACGGCTGGCTGAACGTGCTCGAAGGCTTCGTCACCGGAGAAGCCATCGGCCAGGACCGCCGCAGCCGCGAGGAAGCCGTGCGTGGACTGACCGACGCGCTGACGCGCACTCCCCGTTTTACCGTAAAAAATACCGGTATTGAAATGGCCGGCAGCAAGGCGGGCAATAACCTGCCTGCTCCGCTTCCATGGAATGAAGTAGAACGTATTTGTGCCGATTACGGCGCCCATGCCGTCGTTACGATCGAATCCTTCGATTCCGACAACTCCAACAGCGCCCGCCGCGTGGAAACCAAACGCAAGGACAAAAACGGCAAGCAGTACATCGACGTGAGTTACCAGGCACAGCAACGCACCGGCGTACGCATCGGCTGGCGCCTGTACGATCCGAGTACCAAAATCATCATCGACGAGTACACTACGGATGATTACCTGGAAAAATCCGCGTCCGGCTCTACGGAACGTGCCGCTATCGGAAACCTGCCTTCTCAGGTGTCCGTCACCCGCTCGGTCGCGTTCAACGTAGGCCGCGAATACGGCGCCCGCATCGCGCCCATTTACGTGCAGGTGTCGCGGCAGTACTATGCCAAAGCCAAAGGGTACAAACCGGATTTCCAGCAGGCAGCCCGTTTCCTGAAAAGCCGCGAATATGAGAAGGCCGCCGCCATCTGGAAAAAGATAGAAGCAACCGCCGCTGACAATAAAAAAGCCGCCGGCCGGGCTGCCTATAATATGGCTGTGGTAGCGGAGTTGAACGGAAACCTCGACCTTGCGCTGGACTGGTCGAAAAAAGCATGGAACGATTACGGCAACAAAAAGGGCCGTAATTACATTTCAGTGATAGAAATGCGGCAGAACGACGCCCGCAAAGTGGAGTCGCAAATGCCGAAGAAAAAAGTCTGATTAAAAGACAGAATGGACAACGCCGAATTTAAAAAACTGGGATTTCAGGATAACGGGCTTACCGAAGAGCAGGTAAAGCAGCGGTTTATTCCGTTTCTGAAGGACTTCTACCGCAATCGCTACGAACCTGTGCCCAACAGTATCGAGGTGGAACTGGACAACGTGAGCGCAGGCGGACTGGTGGCCGACGGGAAAATCACGTTCCGGAAAGAAGACGGCGCTTTGTTTGTCTGTACTTACGAAGCCACGTCGAAAGACAAGGCGGACGAGGTGAAATACCAGTTGAACGTCGACTATTTCCTCTGGGATTGTACGGCTTTCGGCGCGGTCATGGCCGCTATTTTTTATGCGGGCAGTTTTGTTTACAACAGGACGTGGCTCATCGGTTTGCAATGGGCCGGCAATATCGGCCTGCTCATCGGCGTGGGCATGATCGGTTTTTTTGCCTGGCATTTCACCATGCAAAAGTGGAGAAAGTATCGCTATATCTTTGCTATTCAGCAGTTTAAACAATATTTCGCCGACGAACAATGGGTGGCGCTGGCGGAAGATGTATTCCCCGGCCCCAGCGATCCGTACCTGCTCGAATTGCGCAACCAGTGCGTGTACAACGGTATCGGACTGGCGATTGTACCCATCGAAGGAAATGTGCGAAAGATCAACGATCCATCCCGGCTCGGCATTTACGGAAAGGACCGGAAAATGGCCGATTGGGTCACCCGAAGCCAGTGGTACCAGTTGGTCAGCACCACTACATCGCCGCTGAAACAGATCCGGCAGAAAGCGCCGGATTCGCTCACGGTGATGGCCAACAAGATCATTCGCCCTTTCCATTACCTCATTCTCGACCCGCTGAAAAAGTATGCGGGCGGCGCTTTGAGAAAACCGTACAGCCAGACGGCTTCGGCGTACACGCGGTTCATGAGTTCGCAGATCATGCAGAAACTTATCGTGTTGTCGGCAATACTGGTCATCGCGCCCTTGTTCTGGAAAGTGATTAGTTACCGGGAAGAAGACGTAGCCAGCCTGAAAGAACTGCAAGACTGGAGGGCCGGCAAAAATCCGGAAGATGAATACGGGTATGTGATCGACGGTGAAGCCATCCCCTTTAACGGCGAGCCCAAAGGTGTGCCCAAGCAATACCCCGTTTCATCCAAAACAAAAGCTGCACCGGCCGACGACGAAGTGGCTACCATCAACCTTTCCGGCGACGACGAGGAAGAAGAACCTGCTCCTCCGCCTAAAAAAGCGGCCGTTCAAAAGAAAGCGACGGCTATTGCAAAAACAGTGGCCACGGACGCCTGTAGCCTGGTGAAAAACAAAAAAGGCTGGATTTTGCAGGAAAATGCCTTTGCAGGCAAAGATGCGGCCAATGCGCGTGTAGCGGCACTGGCGAAAAAAAAGATTCCCGCCCGCGCACTGGCCCAGAGTTGTATCACCTCCGGTAAAACGGGCTGGATCGTTTGGATCGGAGAGATGCAGCCGTCGGAAAGCGCCGCCCGAAGTGCCGCCACAAGCCAGCAGAAAGCCATAAGAAATGCGGGTTTTTCGAATGCGAAAGTTATGATCAAGCCCCTGAAATAATGGATGCCCAAACTTCCGCCATTTCCAGCCGGGCCGTCCGGATCGCGCTTTGCGGGCTGGCAGCCTGCATCGTGTTCAGTTGGGATATGTGGGGTATGGGCAACCGGAGTTTTCCCTGTCTGCCGGTTTTCGGAGCGGCAATGGAACAGAGCGGTTACCTGCACGCAATCCTGTTCGGCGGCCTGAGCGCACTACTGATCGGGGGCATTTACAATCCCCGGCGGGCATTTCCGCCGGCAATTGTGGCTATGCTGTTGCTCATGTGCGCAATCGACCTCAATCGCCTGCAACCCTGGACCTGGTTTTACGTGCTGATCCTGAGCATCGTTGTTGCAGGGAAAACCAGTGCTGCGGTGGCTTTGCGGTGGCTGTTGGCGGCGGTTTACTTCTGGGGCGGGGTGAACAAACTCACGCCGTATTTTGCGGAGGAGAATTTCCAGTGGTTCTGTGAACTGTTTGAGGTAACCCGTTTTTTAGGGCAGTATCCGGTGCTGGGCTACATCGTGGCTGTATTTGAAATCGTACTGGCGGTGCTGTTGATCGTGCCTCAACGGAAAGCGTGGTTCGGATGGATTTACGTGGTTTTTCACGGCCTGATCATCCTTTCCCTGCTGAAAGCCCACTGGAATTACGTGGTGATTCCCTGGAATGCCGCGATGGCTGCCCTGGCAGTTGTACTGCTTTTTACGCCCGAACCCGTCCGGAAATTTAATACACCACAGGCGGTTTTGCTCTTTTTAGCGGGCATGATGCCCCTGGCCAATCTTTTCCATTCCTGGCCGCACCAACTTTCCTGGCAACTATACTCGAACACACAACCCGAAGCCGTGTTTTACAGTCCGGCGCCCTGCGAAAAGGCCGGCGACATATGGCGGGAAAAGTCGTTCGATGAAGGCCGCCGGTTGTTGCTCGACGACTGGTCGGGCGCCTCGCTCGGCGTGCCGATGTTTTATTCCGATCACACATTCGGACAAATGGCGCGTTATCTTTGCGATTGTATTCCCGAGCCGGACAGCGGAAGGCTGATGATTCTGTATGTAAATCCCTGGGATAAAAATGCGGAGCGAACTACCGTCATTTCCTGCCCGGAAGTAAAATAGAACGTGTTTCGTTTTGGGTGAATAATGTTTTAAAAGGCTTGATAATCAGGTACTTCCAAGCACCAACACGAAAAACGAAACACCCTTACAAACAAACGAACTTGAAAAAATCATTGCTCTGGCGCATTACGCCGCCTCAAGGTGGACCGGATTCCTATCTGTTTGGGACCATGCACGTACGCGATTTACGGGCATTTAAATGGCTGGCGCCCGCCCAGGCACACATTGCCAATTGCGAAATATTCGCGACCGAATTCGACTTCAGCGAGATCGACCCGGTAGCCCTCCAGTCGGCCCTGCGCCTGCCGGAAGGCCAGTCGCTGGATATGCTGCTGAAACCGGGAACCTGGAAAAACCTCGACCGGTATGCCCATAAAAAACTGGGTGTGGGAGCGGCGGTTTTCCGTTTTCAGCACCCCATGTCGGTCAGTACGGCGCTCACAACCGCATTTCTGACGGAAGAGGCGCCGCAGTCGCTCGATGAAACCCTCTGGAACCATGCCCGGTTTCTGGGAAAAACGACGGCAGGTGTGGAAACCTTTGACGAGCAACTGCAAACGCTGCACTCCATTACGCTCGACCAGCATTTGAAAAGCCTGACCTGGCTGCTGAAAAACTACAACCGGCAGAAAAAACGGCTTAAAAAAATGATGAACTGGTACGTTGCGGGCGATCTTCAACCGCTGTATCAGGCGGCCAAAAAAGATGCGAAAGGTATGCGCAAGGTGATGATTTACCGCCGCAACAAACTCATGACGCAGCGTTTCGAGGAAATCAGCGCCAATCATTCGCTCTTTTGCGCCGTCGGAGCGGGGCACTTAGCCGGCGAAAAAGGTATGCTGCGCCTGCTGAGAAAGAAAGGATTTGTGGTAAAACCGGTGGAATGATAACTTTTTCAAGAAAATGTTTTGAAAACAACAGAAAGTGTTACTACATTTGCGGCTCCAAATCAGGAATTACAGGATTACAACAAATTTCAGCATCAATAGTCATGAAAAAAGATATTCATCCGTCCAGCTATCGTACCGTAGTGTTCAAAGACATTTCCACGGACGAAGCATTCCTCGGTAAATCTTGCGCGAACTCGAAAGAAACGACCACCTGGGAAGACGGCAACAGCTACCCATTGATCAAAATGGAGATCTCCGCTTACAGCCACCCGTTCTTCACTGGTAAAATGAAATTCGTTGACACGGCCGGCCGTATCGACAAATTCAACAAGAAATTTGCCAAGTTCTCCAAGTAAAACTCCGCTTCCGCGGTTTTTTTTAAAGTCCCGATAGGCTTCGTGCGTGTTGGGACTTTTTTATTTCTCAAATTTGCACCGGAATAGGCTCTAGGTACCAAATCTTAACCACCGGCTATAATGCTCAATATCATTCTTTTTGATTCCGACGCGCGCAGTCACCTGCAACCGCTCACCAGCACAAGGCCCATGGGCGAATTGCGGCTGGGCATTCTCACCTTGCGGGAAAAATGGGAGCGCCGCCTCCGCGGAAGCGTTTCGTATATTACCCAGGAATATTTACAGGAAAAATACCCGATCAGTATTGAAGATGAAAACCTGGTCATCAACAGCGGCATCATTCCTACGGAAATGCTTTGCCGCCGGATCGATGAAATCAACATGGGTGAAGCCTTGTTGTATGAAGGCGAACTGGTAGCAGCCCGTTTGAACGAATCGCAGTTCGAGGCACTCATCGAAGACGAAGAAGTGCGCGAACTGATGGGCAAGGAGTTGGAATCCAATATCCCGATCGTCCCCATCGAGCGTTTGTGGGAAATGACGCGCCTCAACGCCGCGGCTATTCTGGACGATTATCAGTTGATCACTTCCGGAAGGAAATCGCAGCCTGTTTCGCCTACCAACCGTATTATCGGCCCCACCCAGAATGTTTTTGTAGAAGAAGGCGTACAAATGGAGTGCTGCATCCTGAATGCGCACGACGGCCCGATTTATATCGGCAAAGACGCCGTGATCATGGAAGGCTGCATGTTCCGCGGCCCCATTTCCATTGGCGCCGACGCCATCGTTAAAATGGGTGCTAAAATTTACGGTCCCGTTTCCATCGGCTCTGGCTGCCGCGTAGGCGGCGAAATCGTGCGCTCCATTCTTTATCCGAATGCCAATAAAGCCCACGACGGCTACCTCGGCGATTCAGTCATCGGAGAGTGGTGCAACATCGGTGCGGCTACCAACAATTCCAACCTGAAAAACAACTACTCCGAAGTAAAACTGTGGGATTACGATACCCAGAAATTTGAAAAAACGGGGGAGAATTTTGTCGGCATGATCATGGGCGATCATGCTAAATGCGGAATTAATACGATGTTCAACACGGGCACGGTAGTGGGCGTATTCGCCAACGTGTTCGGCGCAGGTTATCAGCGCAACTTCATTCCCGATTTCAGTTGGGGCGGCCCCGATAAGGGCTATCGCACCTATAAATTTGCAGAAGCCTGCGAAACGGCTGAAATTGTGATGGCCCGCAGGAATCAGCCGTTTACGGATTTTGATAAAGCCATTTTGTACCACGTGTACGATCATGCGGCGGCTTTCAGGACCTGGGAGAAGTAGATTAAAGGTTTATATGTTTATGGGTTTATAAGTTTATTTGTTGATGAGGTTGATAAGGTTGATGAGGGTTGATATTCAGCCGCTCGAAAAAGGAATGAATCCATCTTTTTTGAGCGGCTGAATATCAACCCTCATCAACCTCATCAACTTTTATCAACCTCATCAACCCTCATCAACACATAACCTATAAACTATAAACTCATAAACTATAACCCCATAAACCCCAATACATCCACCACCCACCTATGAACCTAAAATACGACCTGCGCGGGGTTTCGGCCTCCAAAGACGAAGTACACGCTGCCATCCAGCATCTGGATAAAGGCTTGTATCCCAATGCGTTCTGCAAAATATTGCCCGACCTGGCCGCAGGCAGTGCCCGGCATTGCAATCTGCTGCACGCCGATACGGCCGGCACCAAAACCAGTCTGGCGTACCTGTATTGGCGCGAAACGGGCGACCTGTCTGTATGGCCCGGCGTATCGCAGGATGCCATCGTGATGAACCTCGATGACATGGCCTGCGTGGGTTGTACCGATAACATACTGTTGAGCAGCACGATCGGGCGCAACAAAAACCTGATCACCGGCGAAGTCATTGCAGCAGTAATCCGCGGCACCTCCGATTTTATAGATAACATGAAGCAGCACGGCGTGGAGATACACCTGGCCGGCGGCGAAACAGCCGACGTGGGCGACATCGTTCGCACCATCGACGTGGGTTTTACGGCATTCGCACGTATGAAACGCAGCGACGTGCTGGAAACCCGCATCCGGCCGGGAGACGTGATCGTCGGCCTGGCTTCTTTCGGACAGTCGACCTACGAAAATACCTACAACGGCGGCATGGGCAGCAACGGACTCACCGCTGCACGGCATGATGTGTTGTCGAAAATATACGCCACGAAATACCCCGAAAGTTTTGATCCGAACCTTCCGGAATCCGTAGTTTATACTGGTAATCAGCAACTTACGGATACGGTTGAAGTGCCCGGCAAAAACGGCACCCAACAAATTCCGGTGGGCAAACTCATTCTTTCGCCAACCAGAACGTACCTGCCGGTGTTACAGGAAATACTGCGGCTGTACCGCAAGAAAATCCACGGCCTGATTCACGTTACCGGCGGCGGACAAACGAAAGTGCTCAAATTTGTCAAAGATGTACACCTCATCAAAGACAATCTGTTCGAGCTGCCGCCGTTATTTCGCCTGATCCAGCAAAGCAGCGGCACCGAATGGCGTGAAATGTATCAGGTGTTCAATATGGGGCACCGCATGGAGATTTACGTGTCGCCCAAAGATGCGGACGCTATCATGTCCGTTGCAGAAAAATTCGGCATTGCCGCGCAAGTGATTGGTCGGGTCAAACGCGCCCAGGGCGAACGCGTCACCGTAAAAACGCCGATGGGTAAATTTGAATACGTATAACCAAACCCAGTTCGGTTTTGCCAATACGTATAACCGAACCCCCGTTCGGTTTTGTTAGTAAAACATTCAAAATCAGTATTTTAGAATAAAATAAGCCATGAGAAAGCATCTCTTGTTTGTCCTTGCCACAACGGCTTTTTTTGCCTGTAAACAGGATCCGAACAAAAAAATAACCGACCTCGAACAGAAGCTCGTTACCATTGACAAAGAGATCGGTGGAGCGAAATCGCCCGATAAAGAAAAGGCTGCACAGTTCATCCAAACTTCGGAAGAATTGGCTGCACTGTTGCAACCGACCGATCCGGACAAATATGCCACTGTGATGCTCAAGGCTGCCGGACTTGCCAAATCGGTGGAAAACCCTGCCAAGGCCATAGAATTATATGCCAAAGTATCGGAAGGCCTGCCGCAACACCCCAAAGCGCCGACTGCGCTGTTTATGCAGGCATTTATTTATGAAAATGACCTGGGCAACCTTCAGAAAGCCAAGTCCACCTACGAATCCTTTTTGCAGCGGTACCCGAACGATGCCGACTTTGCCGATGACGCGCAAAATTCCCTGAAAATGCTGGGCAAATCGCCCGAGGAAATCATCAAGGAATTTGAAAAACTCCAGCAAGAAGTAAAAACCCAGTAATGAGTCCTTTCGGACAACAACTGCACGATTTCATCCAAACGGCCGGCCCCGGCTGCCGGCTGCGGCTGGCGCCCACACCTTCCGGTTTTTTGCATGCGGGCAACGCCCTGAATTTTATATTCAATTGGGTTACAGCACGTTATAACCACGGTACTCTGCTTTTGCGCATCGACGACCTCGATGCCGACCGCAAACGCCCCGAATACGTGCAGGATGTTTTCGACAGTTTGCAATGGCTGGGTATCGATTGGGACACGGGGCCGAAGTCCGCACCTGATTTTGAACAAAACTGGTCGCAACACCTGCGGCTGCCCTCTTACTTCACCCAACTGGAAAAACTGCGCTCCACAGGCTTGCTGTTTGCCTGCCGCAAATCGCGCAGCGACCTGGCGCCCTTTCAGGGAATATATCCCGTCGAATTTCGCGATCAGGGCTTGTCGCTCGACGACCCGGACGTGGCCTGGCGTATCCAAACGCCGCCCGGTTTTTCCATGCCCGATTTTGTTGTTCGTCGCCGCGACGGCATCCCCGCTTACCAGGTTGCGAGCCTGACCGACGATGTTCATTTCGGTATTACCCATGTGGTGCGCGGCATGGATCTGGAGACTTCTACGGAAGCGCAAAAGTTTTTGGCCGCCTGTCTGCGTGAAGATAATTTCCTGAAAATCAAATTTTTACATCATCCATTGGTCCTCGATGCTTCCGGAGAAAAACTTTCCAAATCGGCCGGCGCATCTTCTTTACAGGCCATGCGTTCGGCGGGTGCAGATCCGGCATTCGTTTTCCGGCAAAGCGCTCAACTTTCCGGTATTCCTGTCGGGCAGGCAAAAACATTACAAAATCTGTTGAATTTTTTTCAATCCTGAAACGTTGGATGGAAAACTGCTATTTTTGCGCTTCGTTGAAATCAGTTCGGGTTATTCATAGGTAAATGCCTGCGTTTCAAGCCGGATAACCGATCACTGACAACCGATAACTATCCATGTCCAATATCGTTTCCATTCTCCAGCATGCCGTAGCCGCAGCCGTCACCGAATTGTACGGCGAACCGACAGATGCTGCCAAAGTACAGGTGAACACCACGCCAGCCGATTTTACCGGCGACTATTCTGTGGTGATTTTTCCGTTTGTAAAAGTCGCGAAAAAAGCGCCTGATGCAGCCGCAGCCGAAATCGGCGCGTTTTTGCAGGAACGTGTTTCGGAGATCCGTGCATTTAACGTGGTAAAGGGTTTTTTGAACCTGGAAATCAGCGACGTTTATTGGCAGCAATTTTTACAGTCCACCGCCGCAAATCCCGATTTCGGCCGCATGCCCCGGAATGGCAAAAAGGTGATGGTGGAATTTTCGTCGCCCAACACCAACAAACCCCTGCACCTGGGTCACATCCGCAATATTCTGCTGGGCTGGTCGACCACAAAGATCCTGGAAGCCGCCGGTTACGAAGTCATCAAAACGCAGATTGTCAACGACCGCGGCGTGGCGATTTGTAAAAGTATGGTGTCGTGGAAAAACTTCGGTGAAGGCAAAACGCCCGAAAGTGAAGGCATCAAAAGCGACCACTTCGTTGGCGATTATTACGTGCTGTTCGAGCAGAAAACCAAGGCCGAATACGATGCCTGGCAAAAGAGCGCGGAAGGACAAGCCGTATTGACGGAAAAACAAAAAACCGGACAAACGGCTGAAGCGTTTTTCAAGGAATTCAAAAACAAGTGGTTCAACGATTATTCCCAACTCGGTGCACAGGTACGCGAAATGCTGTTGAAATGGGAAAGCCACGACCCGGAAACCATCGCGTTGTGGAAAACAATGAACCAATGGGTGTACGACGGTTTTGATAAAACCTATGGCGATCTCGGTGTTTCGTTTGACAAACTTTACTTTGAAAGCGACACCTATTTGCTGGGAAAAGACATCGTGGAAGAAGGCCTGTCGAAAGGTGTATTTTTTAAAAAAGACGACGGCTCGGTTTGGGTAGACCTGACCGACGCCGGCCATGACCAGAAGGTCGTGTTGCGTGCCGACGGAACCTCCGTTTATATCACGCAGGATATGGGCACCGCCCAGATGCGGCACAAGGAACTGGGTTGCGAACGGTATATCTACGTGGTGGCCGATGAGCAGAATTACCACTTCCAGGTATTGTTCGAAGCCTTGAAACGCCTCGGAGAGCCATATGCCGACGGTTTGTTTCACCTGTCGTACGGGTTGGTGGAACTGCCTTCCGGCCGTATGAAAACTCGGGAAGGTACCGTGGTGGACGCCGACGACCTGATCGCCGAAGTACTGCGCATCGCGACGGAACAGGCAGCCGAACGCAATGAAATTGAAGGCGTTTCAGCAGAGGAAAAGGCCGACAACCTGCATAAAGTAGGGATGGGCGCACTTAAGTTCTTCATTATCAAGGTGCATCCCAGGAAAAAAATGATCTTCAACCCGGAAGAGTCCGTCGAATTGCAGGGACAAACCGGCCCGTACATTCAATATAGTTACGTTCGGATTTACAGAATGATGCTGCGGGTTCAAAACGAAAACATAGACCTGTCCGGCTGGAAAAATTATACCGAAATTCAACCGCAGGAAAAGGAGCTTTTGGTGGCACTGCACAATTATCCTGCTATCGTGCAGGAAGCAGCAGGCGCTTACGACCCTTCTCTGATTGCCAATTACTGCTACGCCCTGGCTAAAAGTTATCACCGGTTCTACCACGAACTGAGCATTTTTAATGCCGATACCGAACCTGCAAAAGCCTTCCGCCTGCAATTGAGCCAGACAGTAGGGCAGGTACTGAAATCGGGCATGGCGCTTCTGGGCGTGGAAATGCCGAACAGGATGTGATTTTTTGGTTTATGGGTTTATAGGTTTATGAGTTTATGTCTCAACCGCTCAACCTCTCTCAATCATGAACCCATAAACCCATAAACCCATAAACCTATAAACCCATAAACCCATAAACCCATAAACCCATAAACCCATAAACCCATAAACCCATAAACCCCACCCACCAACCACACAACAACATGAGCACAACGAATAATACGACCAACGAATCGCTGAATTTTCTGGAAGAAATTGTAGAGGCCGACCTCGCTTCCGGTAAATACGACAGCATTCTGACCCGCTTTCCGCCGGAGCCGAACGGCTATCTGCACATCGGCCACGCAAAAAGTATCTGCC
>Ga0209097_10003090_pt1 | contig 12977 bp, 14 predicted proteins | sample AD_UKC052_MetaG_FD_184419 | JGI IMG/M metagenome (GOLD analysis project Ga0209097, IMG submission 184419) | Active sludge microbial communities of municipal wastewater-treating anaerobic digesters from USA - AD_UKC052_MetaG (SPAdes) (version 2) | ecosystem: Engineered > Bioreactor > Anaerobic >... | reverse complement strand
ATTGCCGGATGAAGTCCTCCGTAATCTTGCTCAAGGCGGCCAGATTCAGAAGGACATCCCGGTTGCTGTCGCCCTCGCGTTTCAGAGGGAAAGGTTTGTCAATGATGATCCGGTGATGATTATTCTTCTCCCGCACGATGAAAACGGGAAGAATATTTGCGTCTGTTCTCATCGCCATGCTGACCGGCCCGCGGGAAGTCGGTGTTTCCCACCCGAAAAAATCCACCGGAAGTCCTGCGTCCGTCGGGGGGCTTTGGTCGATCTGAAGAAACAACAGTCCCCCTTTTTTAAGCCAGGACATGGATTTGCCCACGCAGGCATGCCGCGGCCGGTCGGAAATCGGCTCGATCCCCGTGCTTCTCATCATCAGCGGGATGACGGGATTGAACAGCCGGTTGTGCATCTCGCTATAGAGAACGGCAATGGGGTAGCCCTCCATCCCCAGTTTCATGCAAAGAATGGGAAAATTCCCCAGGTGAGCGCTCAGAAGAACAATCCCTTTTTTCTGAGCGACAAGGCGATCGAGATGTTCTTGGCCGACAAGCGTCACCCGTTTACTCATAATGGCCGACGGCGTTGCAAAATATTTTATTGCTTCCAGCATGTCCTTACAGAAATTCCGCCAAAATGTTTTTAGAATTCTTCTCCGCTCTTGTTCCGGCTTTTCAGGAAACGCCCGTTTTAAGTTGGAAAGACCGATAGCCGTCCTTTCCTTCATCAGGTAAAAAAGAAGCCGCCCGATTCCATCCCCCAAACCGCAAATTACCGGAAAGGGAGTGATCCTGAAAATCCGTTTGGCGATTTTGACGAAGGTTTGACCGTTCATGATTTTTCCATCCGGCGCAGGGCGCCGCGGGATATTTTACCGGTTGATGTTTTGGGCAAATCATCCCTGAATTCGACCATTCGCGGACATTTAAAGGGAGACAGATTCAATCGGCAGAATTTAAGAATTTCTTCTTTTGTGATTTCGGAAGAAGGAACGATGACGGCTTTAACAATCGTTCCCCGCCCGGGGTCTGGCAAGCCGACCACGGCCACATCCTTGACCTTCGGATGTCGCCGGATCACGTCCTCCACCTCACCGGGGAAAACATTCAGACCGCCCGTGATGATCATATCATCCGTGCGCCCCAGGAGATAAAGATAACCTTCTTCATCCAGGCAGCCCACGTCGCCGGTATGGAGCCAACCGTCTTTTATCCGCTCTTTCGTTGCTGCTTCGTTGCGGTAATAGCCTTTCATGACGGCTGCCCCCTTCACGACGATTTCACCATGTCTCTTCGGCGGCAGAGGATTTCCTTTGGCATCGACGATCCGAACATCCATAAAATGGACGGGGCGACCGATGCTTTGCATTTTCCGCACGGCGTCCCGGGGTGGTGTTCCGATGACAACGCCTGAAGTTTCCGTCAAACCATACCCCTGAACAACCGCCGTATGCGGAAATGCCTGTGACATCTCACGCATAAAATCCACGGGGGTTTCCATTCCCATGACGGCCAGAATACGTAAACGGCTCGTATCGAATTTCCTGATTTTTGCTTCGTGGATAAGAAGCCGATAGAGGGGGACAACCCCCCAAATGAGGGTAACCTTATTTTCCTGAATGGACTGCAAGGCGCCCCTTCTTTCCGTCATCAGATCAAGGAAGACCAGTGTTGTTCCGTGTTCAATCAATTCTTGAATGGCTATCGGTCCCGACACGTGCGACATGGGCAGGAGCAGTCCGTACACTTCTTCAGAAGAAGTGGCATAAATCTCCTGCACGACACGCGGAAAACAACTCAGATTTTCATGGGTCAGAACGGCCAATTTGGGCTGTCCGGTGCTTCCCGATGTGTAAAGATAGGTTGCTTCGTCACCGGCTGATCGATCCACTCCCCAATCATCATCCGGTGGATGAAGAATTTCCCCTTTGCATTTAATCTGTTCCTTTTCCACCGTAACCATCGGCTGCTTGATATCCGCAATGCTTTCGGCCGACGGCAAGGTAACAAGCAGGCGGGCATCGGCAAAGCGGAGGATTGCATCGACATCTTTTGGCGGAAGTTTCATATCGAGAGGAACGGTTACCCCTCCCGCCTTTTGAACGGCAAGGTACGCGACCACAAATTCAGGCGAATTGGGAAGCAGAATGCCAACTTTATCGTTACATTTTACACCCTGTCCGGCAAGAACATGGGCCAGGCGGTTTGCCCGCTGATTCAGCGTCAGAAAATCCAATTGCTCACTCTTGGCAACGACAGCGATCTTACGGGGATGAGTTTTTATTCTTTCATTCAACAATCGGCCAGAATTCAACATCATCTTTGAGTTCCTTCCATTTTTCGTTTGTGTTGTATATCATCAAAATTTTTGAATAAAGAGAAATACAAACATGATTTTTTTCGGCAGCGCTATAACCCATCTTCGCCATTTCAGCAAGCCCAAAATTAAATCATCCGCCTGCTCAGACCCTGTCTCGGCCCGGCTTCGCGGAGCATCCATTCCGATGATGAACAAATCGCCACAACAGTTACAGCGCATTCCCTTAAGCCGGGAAGCGCTGTAAATGCGTTTTGCCCCTCGCCTCCGTTTTCAACAAAAACACAACGGCAAAACCATGGACCGGATCCTCGACAACCCCCCGCTCCTATGTTCAGCCCGTCCAAAGGAAGCTCTTGTCAATATCGATCATTATCCATCCATTCCAACAATCTCTGTCGCGGCTTGAAATCACCGATTCCAGGTTTCCATCATTGACAGGCGGCGGCGAATTATCTATATTGCGGCGCGTTCAAACCGGCGCACGCCGGACCGATTGCGACAACGACGGCCCGAGCGACCGCCGGTCTTCGCCAAACCCGACGGCCGCCCGGAGGAATATTTGAAACGCGACATTGCCATCGACTACCTGCGCAGCGGCGTCACCCTGCTGGTCGTCGCCCATCACGCCTCTCTGGCTTACAACACGGTCAGTTTCTATGACGCCGACGATTACCTGAAATCTTCGACCCCCGTAGTCGATGCCGTTCGCTGGATGCCGCTGGATTTCTTCGTGGGCTGGAACGACATGTTCTTCATGTGCTTGATGTTCCTGATCTCCGGGCTCTTCATTATCCCGTCCCTGAACCGGAAAGGCGCGGGCCGCTTCATGACCGACCGGGCCAAGCGCTTGGGCATCCCTTTTATCGTCTCCGTTTTCCTGCTGGCCCCGCTGGCCTACTATGCGTCATGGCTTTTAGGCAGCGCCGCCGGTGAGGGCGGCTATCTGTCCGGTTTTTTCACGAACAACGGCTGGGCGAGCGGGCCTGCCTGGTTTATCTGGGTCCTGCTGGCCTATGGCGCCGTCGTCGCATTGGTTTATCGGCTCGCCCCGGGGCTCATGAAAAAGTTGTCCTGGACGGCCTCCTCCCCCCGGAATCTGGTCATGATTTTTCTTCTGGCGAGCCTCGCGTCGACGATTCCGCTGCGACTGTTTGTCGCACCCGGCTACTGGGCGCATATCGCCGGCCCCCTGTATTTTCATGCCTGGCGATTCCTTTTGTACTTCGTCTGGTTTCTGCTGGGCGTCGCTCTGGGAAGCGCAGAGCCGGACCGGTCCCTTTCGCGGGAAAATCTCAAGCCGTGGCCGCTGTGGCTGCTCCTGGGCGGCATAACCTATCTGTTCCATGGCGTGTTCGAAACTCAAGGGGCCGGCCGGGCGATCATTCCGGGATGGCTTTCGGCCATGATTCTCACCACCCTCTATGGTCTGTGCTGCACATTCACGGGGCTTGCCGCCCTGGGCCTTGCCCGGCGATTCTTCCATACCGCCCGTCCCGCGGCGGACAGTTTGACCGCCAACGCCTACGGCATTTATGTCTTTCATTATGTCTTTGTGATCTGGATGCAATTTCTGCTGCTGGGGCAGCCGTTCCCGGCATGGATTAAATTTTTGATCGTTTTTATAACGGCTCTGGCGGCAAGCTGGTTATTGACGGCTCTTTTGCGAAAGACCCCGGCCGGCCAAATCCTGTGACGCAAAAATCCGCCGTCTCCGCCGCCGGACCCCATACGCGTCCGGTGACCGTCATGACCATCCCCAGCGCAAAGGCCGCCACGAACGTGCCCTTGATGTTGCCCAGCCCGCCGACGAGAACAACGACAACGCTGATCAGCAGAACCATCGATCCCGTGTAGGGATGCACAGGGGTGATCGGCGATCATTTCTTTGACGATGGCATAAATCCGGCTGCTCAATCTTTCCTTGATGTTTGCAAGAGTAAGACGCCGCTTTTCAGTCGCAACAATTGACGGCCTCGTAAAAAGCTGCGCAGGCAAGGCGCTCAAATCTTGACGGCTTCGTAAAAAGCCACCGCTGTCACCGTGAGCCCGTCGAAGGGCGAGCGTAAGCGCCCGATATCGCGTCATGCTTCGACAGGCTCCGCATGACAAAAGAGAGGAAAAGGACTTTTTACGAGGCCGTCAACAATTAAAATATGAGGTTATATAGATTTATGGCGGGCGCAATCGAAGAACGATTGAGTCAACGGCACGGTAGTAGAATCAAACAGGTATTCAATCTCTCGTCCATCCTCGAATTTTCGGTTGAAGAAAAGCTTAAAGAGTGGAATAATCGCAGCCGTTACGGAGAGTTTAAACTTTGTCATTTCGAGGAGCGTTGGCGACGAGAAATCTTAACGCTTGTGAAGAGGGATAGATTTCTCCCTTCGGTCGAAATGACCAAAACGGCAGCGCTTCAAAGCTCTCGTCATGGTCAGGCGGTTTTACCGGGCCGGACCGATGAGTTTTATTTCCTTAAATCGAAGCATGAGATACATATCCAGGTTCATGGATATGAACGACCCTTTCAATCCATTCCGAGGAGGTTAGTATGGCAGGCATAACGTACAAAGGGCTGATGGTCAGAGAGATCGCCGAAAACCAGTTTGCAAGAGCCGTTGAAGAATTATCCACCGACCAACTCCCGGCGGGAGACGTTCTGGTCAAGGTGCTGTTTTCATCGCTGAATTACAAGGATATGCTTTCCGCCTACGGCAACCGGGGCGTGACGAAAAAATATCCCCACACCCCCGGCATCGATGCGGCGGGCATCGTCGAAGAAAGCAGTTCGCCCGACTTCAAAGCCGGCGACGAAGTCATCGTCACCAGCTACGACCTGGGCATGAACACATCCGGCGGTCTGGGCCAGTACATCCGGGTTCCGTCGGCCTGGGTGGTCAGAAAGCCGGCAAGCCTGTCGTTTCGCGAAAGCATGATTTTCGGGACGGCGGGATTCACGGCCGCGCTTTCGATTCTTCGCCTGGTGGAATTCGGGATGGACCCGGCCGATGAGATTCTGGTCACGGGCGCAAGCGGCGGCGTGGGCAGCATTGCGGTTTCCATTCTTTCTCATGCCGGTTACAACGTGACGGCGCTCAACAGCCTTCAGGACGAAAGCGCGTTTCTGAAGAAAATCGGCGCCAAGCAGGTCATCGAGCCCGCCGAGCTGGTCGATGCCAGCGGACGGCCGCTGCTGAAAGAGCGCTGGACCAAATGCGTCGATACACTGGGCGGCGATGTCCTTTCGTCGGCTGTCCGGTCCATCAAAGGATACGGCGCCATCACCTGCTGCGGCAACGTCATTTCGCCGGATCTCAAGCTGACGGTCTTTCCGTTCATTCTGCGCGGCGTGACGCTCTACGGCATCGACTCGCAGAACTGCCCCATGCCCCGGCGTCAGAAGGCCTGGGACATGATCGCCGACCGGTGGAAATTCCCCTGGCTCGCAACGCTGTCTTCGGAAGTCCCCCTGGGCGGCGTAACCGGCGTCATGGATGAAATCAAAGCCGGACGCCATCGCGGCAGAACCGTGGTCAATCTGTGGGAGTGACTGGATAAAAAATACCCTGCTGATAATACTGAACACCGGGAGGAATATGGGGGGCATGAATGGCCGCCCCCCTGCCTGAAAGATTTCTGCCTATTCATCAATTTTGGCCAGTTTTTTGGCCATTTTGATTTTCTGGGGAAGATTCCCCAACCGCTGGTACATCACCCGCTGGCTTTGCGGCGGGCCGGCGCCGTGCATGCTCTCCACGAGACAGGTTCCACCCGTCATGTTTTCAATGAGACGCAAAACCTTCATCCTTGTCTCGGCCGGAACGCCGTTCACGCCGGCCAGGTATTTCTCCACATACTTGCCGATCTCCGGACTCCGCAGGTCCCGGTCAAAAGGCATGGTTGCCATGATGCCCCCGGCCACATCATGCGCCAGGCGGGAAATCTCGTAAATGTGACGCGTGATGTTGTGCTTCGTACAGTTGGCCAGAAGAGGATCAGGATAATAGGCGCCGCTGGGGGTTCTGGATCCCATGGCCGAACAGGCCACGGAACCCGAATACACCGATTCGGCCAGATGCATCATCTCCGTGATCTTGTCCTTTACATGGGAGGCGCCGGACGTCCCCTGGCACTGGGCCGCCAGAGCCGTAGCCCCGACGATGACATCCGATACCCCGCCCTTGCAACCCCCGTAGTTCTGGCGATGCATCGTGGCGAACCTCTCCACCAATAGACCCGTAAAATCAATCTCTCCGCACATGAATACCCGCTCCCACGGAACGAAGACATCCTCGAAAACAATGAGGGCCTCTCCACCGACCACACCGTAATCCTTGTTCCCTGCGTCGATCCCCGTCTCGAACTTCCGCTCCTCGTTCGATTGGCGGCCGAAAATCAGAGTGATCCCCGGCGATTTCAGGGGAATGGCCGCACACACCGCATACGCCTCGTCTCCTTTGGTCATGTTCTGCGTGGGCATGATGAGAATCTCGTGGCTGTTCACTCCTCCCGTCATATGCGCCTTGGCTCCCCGAATCACAATCCCGTCGGACCGCTTCTCCGTCACATGCGTGAAGAGATCCGGATCACTCTGATCGCTGGGACGCTTGGACCGGTCCCCTTTGGGATCCGTCATCCCCCCCACCACCATCAGGTTCTCCTCCTGAACGTATCGAAGAAAATCGCAAAAACGGGAAAAGTAATTCGTCCCATAAACCGCATCGATGTCGTACGTGGTCATGTACGTCGCATTCAGGGCGTCGAATCCCACGCACCGCTGGTAGCAGCTTCCCGTCTCATGGGAAATGAGACGCAGCATCTGGACTTTCTTGATGAGATCGTCCACGGACTGATGGATGTGCGTGAAACGGCTGATCTTCTTGCCCGTCAAATGACTTATGGCCGTCAAAAGATCCTCCGATTCCGGCAGAAGGGCCAACTCATATGTCTTGGCCGCGGCGTTGATGTGAGGAATGAAACCCGGGTGTGCCGTGATATCCTCCACACGCTCCCCATTGTAATACACGTTCAGGTGCTGGCGCTTCAAACTGTCGATGTAATCCTGCCTGGTCTTGATCATGTTCCCTCCTTGTCGATGATACTACCGGCAACAGACCCGGGACTCTTCCGGTCGCTGTCCACCAGGATAAAAAAACCATAATCGGCCTGGTTGTAATGTTTCAAGGGGCAGACGCTGTGACAGCCGCAAATGAGGAGCATCCCGTCCGGTCGGGGGAAATCGGCAGCTACCCAGGTTACGGCGTCACCCGCCCGAGTCTTGATTTCCTCCCAGTAGGCCACGCGGTCGTATTTGGGGTTACAGCCTCCACAGAACTTGACGATCACGGTCTTCCCTTCAGTCTTCATAATTCTATGCAATGAGACAGCAGCCCATGGCCGCTTCCTGTCACGCCCCGGCAAGCCAGAACGGATCGCCCCACTCGTAGGGAAGCGAGACGATGGCGCCGGGCGTGGCGATCTCGCGGGCGCCGCCCAGAGCATCCTTCAGGATCGCTGTCTGGTTCTCCCGGTCAAACGGCTTGCCCGAGGTATGACCGAGCGGGTAGTTGACGAAGAAGGTCCGCGGCGGCTTGACGAGCGTCGTCAGGTCGTAGGCCGAGGACAGAGATACGGTCGGGATGCCTTTCTCTTCAAGGGCCCGGGCAATCAATCCCACGGATTGATGGCAGAGCGGTCAGGCAGGCACCAGCAAGACGAGATCGGTCTTCATCGCCTCGATACGGGCGAGCATTTTCGGGATCATCTCGTCGAGGAACTGGGTTTTCCGGAAAACGCGGCCCATGAAGGTCAGGTGGAACGGCGAAAGCCCGCCGATGAACCCCTCGGCGGCGAGCTCCCGCAGCCGCTCGATCGGGAAGACGCAGTTGACGTCCTTCTCCGCGTCCCGGTGGTCGTAGTAGTCGTGGCTGATCTTGAGGTCGCCCGCATCCGTGTCCGCGGGAATCTCACGGAAAGACAGGTCGTTCTTGTCGGGTTTGAACGGGGTCTGATCTTTGCGGTACACGCCGCTGGAACTGATCATCGAGACGGTGGACTCCGCCAGGGGCAGGACGATGGGCGTCCAGGGGACGGAGGTGTTGACCGTCCACTGGTAAGGGGGTTGATCCGGAAACATGGACTGTACGACGTCAACGTACTTGAGGTACTTCATCGCTCTCTCCTTCCGGTCGGTATGGGCATGTGTGCAGAATCTAGCCGATATCCCGGGAAAATGTCAATAAGAAGTCAGGGAGCGAGAAAAGGGGACGGTTCTATTTATTGACAGCGATTTTTGGTTTTGATATAGAAACACCATGCCAAGAACAGCAAGAATAGCCCCGAAAGAATTCGTTTATCATACTCTGACTCGCGGAAATAATAAGCAGGATATTTTCAAAGACGAAGAAGATTTTAAACAATACATTGATATTCTCCTGAAGTACAAATCAAAATATAACTACAAGCTATACCACTATGTTTTGATGACCAACCATGTCCATTTGGTCATTGAGCCCACGGAAAACGGCGGCGAACTTTCCCAGATCATGAAGGGGATCAATCTGTCCTATGCTCAATATTTTAAGAAGAAGTTCAAACACACGGGCCACTTCTGGCAGGACCGATTTAAAAGTATCATCATTTCCAAGGACGAATATCTGCTGGCCTGTGGAAGCTATGTGGAATTAAATCCCGTCCGGGCTGGAATGGTGAAAGACCCAAAAGACTACCCTTGGAGCAGTTATAAGGCCAATGCTTACGGGGAGAAAAACGATCTGCTCGATCAGCATATTTTCTATGACAAGCTCGCGACTGAAGAGACCGTAAGAAAGGAATACCGTTCATTTGTTCAGCAGATGCTGAAGAAGAATGAATCGATGCGGGGCGAGATGAATAGAAGAGTAATCTATGGAGGGGGCGATTTTACACAACGGGTCAACAAGCGATACAAGGTTGATGCCGTGATCAAGAAACGGGGACGGCCGAAGAAAGAATCAGCCGACAAACCAATTAAATAGAACCGTCCCCTTTTTCCCTTTTTCCACCCTTTTTCAGGTCAGAAAGGACAAAGCGTGACGCAGAAAAAAAAAGCCTTGTGCATTACCTGGCTGGGCACGGCAGGTTTTCTGATTGAGTCTGGTCATGACGGTATTTTGATTGACCCCTACGTCAGCCGTGCAGGGATGTTGAGAGTGTTTCTGGGCCTTCCGCTGAGACCTGATCAGCCAGCCATCGACAAATGGCTGGTCCGTCTGGAAACAAAAATTCACGCCGTCATTGTCAGTCATTCCCACTTCGACCACTGCCTTGACGCTCCTTATTTTGCCCTCAAAACAAACGCCCTGCTCATGGGTTCAAAAAGCACGCTGAATGTGGGACGCGGCGTCGGGCTGGATGAAAAGTACCTGAAAGAGGCAGAAATCGGCCGGGATATCCACATCGGACCCTTCACGCTCAAATTTATTGAAAGCGCTCACGGACCGGCTTTTCTCGGAAAAGTCCCCTACCCCGGAAAAATCGACCAGCCGCTGACCGGCCCGCATCCCGCAAGAGACTACAAACTGGGAGAAACGTATTCCATTCTGATCAGACATCCTTCCGGCGCCATTCTGCATCACGGCAGCGCCGGATTTATCAACGGAATGTACGAAGGCATCACATCTGATATGGCGCTGCTGGGCATCGGCGGCAGGGAAAATACGCAAACCTATCTTGAAAACGTAGCGCTGAAACTAAACGCAAAAATCGTTGTCCCGATCCACTACGATAATTTTTTTGTTTCCCTGGATAAAAAAATGAAATATCTTCCCGGGGTAAACTTCCGGGAGTTTCTGGCCACGGCCGGTAAATACCGAAATGTTTTCGAGCTGAAGGTCCTGTCCATCGGTGAAAAATGGTCATGTAATTCCTTGATATCTGATGAGCTCGTAAAAAGTAACCCAAACCGTCACCCCGGCGAAAGCCGGGGTCCATAACTAATTGTAATTACTGGATACCGGTCTTCGCCGGTAAGACGAAAAGAGTGCGAAATTGACTTTTTACGAAACCGTCATATCAAGCCCGCCGATTAAATAGAACCGTCCCCTTTTTTAGCGGCTTTTTCTTTGCTCATGGCGGCAAAGGCATCAAAAACCGTCTCCGGCGGTTGATACAGACTGGCCTCCGGTTTCTTGTCCAGATGCAGCGCGCCGGCGGGACAAACCGTAACGCAAAGCCCGCAGCCGATGCAGCGGCCGGCATCAAAAACGATTTTTTCATCTTTCATTCCGAGAGCATCCACGGTGCAGCGGCCCGCGCAAAGACCGCACTGCGAGCAGAGGGCTTCGTCAAAACGGCACACGTAGTTGCTTTTCACGGCCAGGGCGGGCGCCGGGAAAAGTTTGAGCGAAATCAGCATGCCGCAGCAGCAGGAACAGCAGCAGCACATCGCTTCCACCTGCCGGGAATTCAGAACGTGGACCACCAACCCTTCCGCCTCGCTCTGCTTCAGAATCGCCAGGGCCTCGTCGGTGTCGATATAGCGCGCCATGCCGTTTTCCACGTAGTAGTCGGCAAAGGCGTCAAACTGAATGCAGGTTTCCGCCGGATGAACGCAGGCCTTCCCGTACATGCGGACCGCCTTCCGGCAGAAGCATTCGGCCACGGCAATCCGCGATTTGCCCCTGATAATGGACGCCGCGTCGTCGTATGGAAAAACCGGCCGGTCGGCGACGATTTCGGTGTTGATCGGAATGGAACGCAAATGGGGCGTTTCCAGACCGTGAAACGTGGCCCCCAGTCCGGTCAGGTAATACTTCGAAATATCTTTGAGCAGCGGCAGATTCAAAGCATTCAGTTGGTATTCGTAAATGCCGACGATGAACGGCACCGGACGATAGCGGATCACCCCGCCGGATTTGATCCGGAAAATCAGGCCCCGGCGGGCCATGTCTTCAAGCCTTGCCGCAGTGTCCGCGACTCCGGCCTCCAGGCGCAGGGCCAGCTCCTGCGCCGTATCCGGTTCGGGCGCCATTTTCAGAAAAAGCGCCGCATCCTCTTCGGAAAAAAGCTTTTGCAGAATTTTCAGTTCGACGCCGTTTGGTGTCGCGGGGTAGCCGCTCGCCATCGTTTCGAGCCGGTCGCGCAGTCTTTCGTAGATATTATTCATTTTCCCGGAATTATTTATCTTTCTTCTTCATGTTATCGATGAACTCCGCCATCCGGGCCGACCAGAACTTGAAGGCGTCACCCGCCGAACCCCACCTGGTGAACCGGTCTTCGAATTCCGCCCTTCGCTGATCCACCGCCAGAATGAGAATTTCATTCGTCGCGCTGTCGAGGACCATGACTTCCACGCAGGTCTCGCCGCTTCCGGACCAGCCCCCCGTGGCCCCTTTTTTGAGGAGGCTGACACCCAATCCAACCGGCACGATGGTCGTCACGGCGCTCAGCCCCGGCCTGCTCGGACGGATGTTCGTTACAGCAATGCACAACCTCGCCACGTCCGGGCCGGGCTGGGACACAATCTCGTGTTTGCCCTGAAAGGCGGCGGCGATTTCCTTATTGAACAGATCGCAAAGTTCTTTCATTTCCTGGGGATCGATGCCCTTATAATCGGCATTTTCAGCCAGAAAAAAAACGGCGCTGTCCACCATGAAGCGTTTGTATTTGCCGGCATCGACCCCCTGCTTGACCCAGCGCAGTTTCGCCCCGCCTTTGGGGCCGGGCTGCAACTGCTCATAAACAGCCGGATTACCCAGGAACCCCGAAAACGGAATATCCTGCGCGGCTTGCGCATATGCTGTAAACAAAAGACCGGCCGCCACCGCCATGATAATCTTTGCCGTTGCTTTCATAAGTTCTCCTTTTTGCCCTGTATTGATGGATCAAAAACCAGGATGACCGATGTTTTTATAGTGTAACCCGGCCTTCATTGCAATCATAAAATCGGTCATCTCTGGTTGATTGAAACTTCCGCAATCAAGAAACAAAAACGGTCGAAGAAAGAATAAACCAACAAACAAGTAAAACAAATAGAGCCGCCCCCTTTTTGGAAGGCAAGAACCGGGCCATTATACGGAGATCAGTTTTATTTGCTTCATTTGAAAGCACTGAATTTTAAGTATTTTTCTCACCTGAAATACTAAAAATATTTCTTGCGTTTGCATAGGCTCCTGGTTTAAAATTCAGCCGTAAAAACGACGTAGCCATAGCTTCTAAATTCATTTTCGCGGAGGGCTTTGATGAAAAAAATATTTTTTGTCATCAGCGTTTTTTTACTGTCTGTCATTTTTTCCTTTCCGGCTTTTTCTCAGAGCAGCAATCCCCTTCTGGATGAAGGCATCAAGCAGTACCAGGAGGAGAACCTGGAGGAAGCGATAGAGACGTTAGTCAAGGCCAGGGCCGCGGACCCGACGTCATCCATGGCCGCTTTCGTTCTGGGCATGGCCTACAAGCGAACCAACGATATGCCCGACGCGGAAAAAAATCTGAAGGATGCCGTCGCCCTCACGCCAAAAATCAAAGAAGCCTACGTGGAACTGATCGATGTTTTATACCAGCAAAACAAGCTTGACGAAGCCAAGCAATATCTGGCGACGGCCGAAAGCGAAAAGATCATCCCCGCCAAAGTCGCTTTTCTCAAGGGATTGATTCTCCTGAAAGAAAATCAGACCGTGGACGCCGTAACCGCT
>Ga0209097_10003082_pt1 | contig 13003 bp, 9 predicted proteins | sample AD_UKC052_MetaG_FD_184419 | JGI IMG/M metagenome (GOLD analysis project Ga0209097, IMG submission 184419) | Active sludge microbial communities of municipal wastewater-treating anaerobic digesters from USA - AD_UKC052_MetaG (SPAdes) (version 2) | ecosystem: Engineered > Bioreactor > Anaerobic >... | reverse complement strand
GGTCTGCACGAACTGGCCGGTGCGAACGTATCCATGCTGAAACTGCTGAAAACCAACCGCGAAGCGCTGGGTATTACCGCACAACCTGAAAATTTCGACAGCACCATCGCCGCTACCCTGCGTATGCTCCAGCATAAAACCCTGGATATGGACCTGCAAACGGGCATCCTGAATGGCGATTCTGTTGATTTTCAGGTAAAATTGAATAATAAAGCCGGGCATAAATTCCCATCGGGGTATCCTTCCCGTCGTGCCTGGATCGAATTCGAAGTAGAAAATGAAGCAGGCGAAGTGGTATTTCATTCCGGTAAAATGAACGCCGATTACAGCCTGCCCGACGAAGACGCGAATTTCGAGCCGCACTACGACTGGATCAACGCGCCCGGCCAGGTACAGATTTACGAACTGGTGCCCGGCGATGTGAACGGCAATTTTACCAACGTGCTGGAGCGCGGCGACGAAGGTATCAAAGACAACCGCCTCACTCCGCAGGGCTTCCGCACCAGCGACGTGGTGTACGACACTACACTCATCATTGGCGGCGCCCTGAACGACCCCAATTTCAACCGCGATGCCGACGGCGTGGAAGGCAGCGGCAGTGATATCGTGCATTATCAGATTCCTACCAACGGCTATGAAGGCCGGCTGAAAGTGACGGCGCGGGTGTGGTACCAATCCCTGCCGCCCAAGTGGATGGCGCCGATGTTCGAATATTCTTCACCGGAAATCGACTCTTTCAAAGCCATGTTCAATGCCGCCGACCGCTCGCCGGTGCTGGTAGCCGAACGGGTACTCGACTCGGTCCTGGTATCTTCCGTGGCCACGCATCAGGCAGACAATCAATCATTTGTACAGGTAACACCCACCATCAGCACGGACGGAAAAGTAAATATCCAAACCACCGGCGACGTGCAACTGCGCCGCATTCAGATATGGGACAGCGCCGGTCGGCTCGTTTGGGACCAGGCGGCAAGGGCCGTTTGGCTGCCTGCCGACAAGGGCGTTTATTTCGTGGCTATTGAAACCAGCCGCGGCCGGGTGGTACGGAAGGTGGTGAGGCAGTGATAGTGCGAAGTCGGTAGTGCGAAGTGCGAAGTGCGAAGTCGTTTTGGGTCCGTTCGGTTAGGCCCGTCGTAGGAATAATGGCTGCGCGGACGACGCGGATTTTGCTGATTTACACGGATTTCGGGTGGCCTGACGGCCACTTTATTTATAAACCACGGAGGCACAAAGAACACAAAGCGTAGATTACACCCTCGTATAGGACCGAAAGAAACATAGAAAACGGGAAGGCGCTGATATCGCAATTTACTCGTTTTAAAGGTGTAATCTACGCTTTGTGTTCTTTGTGCCTCCGTGGTTAAAAGAATAAAAAACGAGTGGCCGCCAGGCCACTAAAATCCGCGTCATCCCGCGCTGCCATTATTCCTACGAGGGCGTAGCCGCACTCAACAACAGGCATTGCTTAACCAATCTCATCCGGGAGGGCATGATTTTGGATGGGTGGATTTCCAAACCGGTCGTTCCGACTTCCGGCGACTGCATTTTCGATTATTTTTTACCGGCAACAGTACCTCCGAAAACCTTCCTGCACGCCTTGCATGTATATTAAGTGTTAAAAACGTGGGGGCATGCCGGACAAATTGCGATTTCAGGCCCCAAATTCGCTTACTTTTATCCGTCTTTAATCCGCACGCGCATTGATGCACCCAAAACTGAACAAGACCATGCACTCTGCTCCCTCCTACAGGCTGGTCATTACACGCCTGCTATTTGCCCTGTTGCTCTCCGTGGCGAGCCGGGCTGTGGCGTGGGCACAACCGGTTCTTTCCTGGGACCGGATCATTGGAGGAGAAAGTTACGAGGAGCTCAATGCACTGGAAATTTTGCCCGATGGCATTATTGCGGGCGGCTCTACGCGTTCGGGCATCGCGTTCGGCAATCCCGCTGATTTTTCCTGGAATATTTTGGTGGCCAAACTCGATTTCAGCGGAAACCTGCTGTGGCAATATACCTATGGCGCCAACCAGGATGAACGCCTTTGGGCGCTCATTCCTACCCGCGATGGCGGTTTTCTGGCGGGCGGCTATTCCTATTCGGGCATCGACGGCGACAAAACGGAACCCAGCCGGGGCGACCGCGACGTATGGATCATCAAACTCGATGCGCAGGGCCAGTTGCAATGGGACAAAACCTTCGGCGGCCTGTTTCAGGACGAATTATTTACCCTGCTGGAAATGCCCGGCGGCGGCTTTTTGCTGGGCTGCCACTCCAATTCCGGTATTTCCGGCGATAAAACGGAAGACAGCCGCGGTAGCCACGACGTGTGGCTGATTCGTACCGACGCACAGGGCAGCAAACTCTGGGACAAAACCATCGGCGGCACCGGATACGAGCAGGTGAACGACTTTATCTGGGCGCCCGACGGTGCGGTGTATTGTTCGGGCGGAACCACTTCGCCGGAAAACGACGGCGATCTCGGCATCGAAACCGCGCGCGGCGGTATGGATTTCCTGTTGATGAAACTAAACCCCGCAGACGGCAGTATCTACTGGACGCGTCGCTACGGCGGCACAGGCGAAGACTATCCGTACAGCCTGTGCATGGCTTCCAACGGACGGCTGTACATGGGCGGCCGGTCGGGTTCGCAACCTGTGCCGGCCGGAACTTTCAACAATGGCAAATCTTCCGCATTTTACGGCGGCGACAGCGATTACTGGCTGCTCGAACTGGACACCGACGGCCGCAAAACCAGGGAGTGGAGTTTCGGCGGCACAGGGCTTGACGATCTGTACTACCTCCTCGAAAAACCCTGCGGCGGCCTGGTGCTGGGCGGCGTTTCGGATTCCGGGATTTCAGGAAACAAAACCTCCACATGCCGCGGCAGTTACGATTACTGGGTGCTCTCGCTCGACCCCGACGGCAACAAAATCTGGGAGCAACCCATGGGCGGCACCGGCGGTGATGCGCTTACGCGTATGGCACTGTACCCGGACGGCTCCCTGCTTTTCGGCGGCCATTCGGATAGTCCGGCAGGTTTTGAAAAATCCGGCAACTCCTTCGGAGTCAATGACTTCTGGATCATCAGCACTGCCTGCAACGCCACTGCGGCCATACAACCTGCCGGCCAGGAAACACCCTGTTCGGACGAACCGCTCACCCTCGACGCCACGGTACCGGGCTGTATGGGTTGCACGTACCAGTGGAATACGGGCGACACCACGGCGACTATTGAAGTGCCTCCGGGCACCGTCGATACCTTTTCAGTACGCGTATGCAGCGAAGGCGCTTGTGTGGCATTCGACACCATTACAGTGGCAACTTTCCCGCCGCTGGTGATAGACCTCGGACCCGATATACAACTTGTGTCCGGAAGTACGCTGACGTTGCCCAACGTGCAGCCGGGCTGGACGTTCGCCTGGAGTACCGGGAGCACAGCGCCATCCATTCCGGTCACGCAGTCAGGCACTTACGCCGTCACCGTAACCGACGCGAACGGCTGCACGGCATCCGATTTCATCCAGATTTCCATTGAAAAGAAATACAACGTGTGGGTGCCCAATATTTTTTCTCCCAATGGCGACGGGCACAGCGATTACCTGCCCGTTTTTACCGACGACCCGGGGCTACACGTTATTTCTTTCCGGATTGCCGACCGCTGGGGCGACCTGTGTTACCGGCGCGACAACTTCCAGCCACTGTACGACTGGGACGGCTGGGATGGCCGCTGGCGGGGGCAGCCGGCGGGGCCGGGCGTGTACGGATGGTTCGCACTTGTAGAATTTTCCGGCGGTGAAATACTGCTGTTGGAGGGCGATGTTACGCTTGTTCGCTGAGATTTGCCCGTTTTAGCAAGGGCCTGTTAAAAATTTAGTTTGCCACAATGAACAAATTTGTACTTTTCGCCCGAAAAAAGACATCCAATGCAAAAGTGCATATGGATTTCTTTTAATCTGTCTTTAATCTCAACAGGTAATTTATGCGCATACAGTTCAGCCTTTCCTGCCAGAAAGGCACGATCATTCCAATTAACTATCAATCCGAAATCTCGCAATGGATCTTCTCTGTACTCTCAAAAGCAGGCACTGAACTCTCCACCTGGGTACAGCAGCAGGGATTTGATTTGACCTCCCGCAATTACAAGTTATTCACGTTTAGCCCGCTTGCCATCTATCCCTACGAGATGGACCAGGTGAAACAGGAATTCAAATTGCTGGGGAACCAGGTGAAACTGAGTTTTTCCATTTATCTGCCCCCTGTTTTCGAACAGCAGGTCGTCCACCTTTTCCGGCAAATGCCCCTTGCATTGGGCACCTGTGAAGGTAAACCCGCCCAGTTTGAAGTAAAACACTGGCAGGTAATGAGCCGCCCGATGTTCAAGGAAACCATGCAGTTCAAAGCAGTGTCGCCCATTTCCGTGACGACCGTGGAGGAAGTGAAAACGCCCAACCCGTACCTGTTGCCCGACAACGAGGCCTACGACGTGAGTTTTTTCCACCACATTGTACGCCGTTTCAAGTCGGCCATGCAATACAAGTCGCTGGCAAATATGAAACTGCTCGATCCTGCGTTTCCTATGCATTACCGGCTGATGGGACAAGCCAAATCAAGGCTCATTCACCTGAAACCCAATCCGGACGACATTCAGCAACTGCGCGGCTTTTCCTACGAATTCGAGGTGAGTATGCCGCTCGGCGCGATGGAGTTTTCCTACTTTGCCGGATTTGGCGAATACCCGCACCTCGGTTTCGGTTACGTCGACATTAAATAACGTGTGTCGTTTTTGGTGTTTGGTGTTTGGGGAACTTTGCCCTTGGCTGTTTGAATAATAGGCCGAGGGCAAAGTTCCCCAAACACTACACACCAAACACCCAACACGAATATACCAATTCGCATATGTTGTTGCCCCGCGTCTTTTTGGCCGTCCTCTGCTCGTCAGCATGCCTGGCACTTTATTCCTGTGAAGACATCAGCGAAAAAACCCAGGCCGCCATCATCGGCCGCTGGGAGCTCACCAAAGCCCTGCGCAATGACCGGGAAACCGGTACCCTCGAAGGCGTTTTCTTCGATTTCGGCGCCGACGGCAAAATGCAGACCAACCTGCCCGTAGGCGCAGATGCGCCTGTGGAGTATGAGGTGAATAAAAAAACCATCATTCAGAAAAGCGCGCACCCCGTTCGTTACGAGGCAATTACGAGCGCCGATTCTACCCTGGTGCTAAAAATGGAAATGCGGGGTATGACGTTTGAAATGCATTTCCGGCGGGCGGAAACACCTGTGCCTGTGGATAGTTTGGGTATACCTCCGACGGATACGGCGCAGTAAATCAGAGCGTGTTTGGTTTCTCGTATTTCGTTTTTAGTACGAACAACCCTCTTCTTGCGGAACTACATCCATCCTTATGCCTGCACTTTACAGGAATATTTTTCTCCTTATTCTTTCGCTCATTTTGTTCTTTTTTGTCCGGAGCAAAATGCAGCAGTTGATGGACAGCAAGGAAGTGGTCGCTTTCGAGTTCCTGCGAACGGAAGCAGCCACAGATGCGCTGTTCCAGAGCCCGGCATGGCAATCACCTGCCGACGATTCCCTGACGAACAAGTCCGACAGGTTGCGGGTCAATACTTACTGGGATTTCCTTTTTATTTTCGGCTACACACTGTCGCTTTACTTTCTTGCACGCGTATTACTCAGCGATGCTGGCCGGCATGTAAAAACCATCGGCTGGGTCCTCCTGGCGGCAGGTGTTTCGGATGCCATGGAAAATCTGTGTCTGCTTCAGATACTGGACGGCAGCCGTGGATTCTTTCCTGCGGCGATGTACGTGCTGGCGTCGTTTAAATTCGGTATGCTGGTGGTATTTGGGCTTCTTTTGGTGGCCGGATTGGTAGCCAAAATAAAAAAGAAGCCCTGAACATTTCACTTCTCACTCGCACACCTTCATATAATTCTCCGTATCCCAGTTAAAATGATACCGCTCCACCGTATTTGACGGCACCGATTTTTTGTCGTCGCCTTCGGCGGCTTTGGTGCCGCGGGTCACGATTTCAAAATCCCACCAGCCGGAGTCGGTTTCTTCGTGGGTAATGAAGTGAATGGATTTATCGAAAGAATAGGACTCTTCCGTTTCGGCGCCAAGCGCGCCGCTGTTGTCTTCGTGGCCGACGTAATTGAACACTTTTTCCAGGTCGTCGAGGTTGTAATAGCTCGTGTATTCGCTGAAAACGCCCTGCCCGATCCACGACATGGACAGTGTGAGGCACCACTGGTTGGTACCGAATTGCGTTAAGGCAATCTCCCCGTTTTCGCCGCCGCTGCCCAGCGAGGTAAAGTGTTTGGAAAAACGCTGGAGGTTCCATTTCCCGCCGATGGCTTCGTCAAAAACCGCTACGCTGACCTGCACGCCGCAGGCATGACAGTCGCTCAACACGCCTTTTTCGTAATGAACCGTGGAAAATACCGCCACGGCCTGACTGATACCGTAGGTTGTAAAATACAGGATACTGTCGAGGTGCGTGTGCAGGTAACCGTCGTCGGAGTAGTTGGCGGAAATGCCGTCTGAAAAATTGAGCGGCTTCCAAAGCACTTCTCCGTTCGGAGCAAAAAGTTTGGAGTCGAACAACAGGCTCAACAGACCCGAATGATCACCCAGGTCGATGGGTTGAGGGGTTGCATTTTGGGCCGAACCCAACAGGGAAAAGCAAAGCAAACCGGCAAAAAGGATCGTTTTTTTCATGTGCGATTATAGGATTGTGGTTGATGGGGAGGGTAATGGGTTATGGGTTTATGGGTTTATGGTTTATGGGTTTATGGTTTATGGTTTATGGTTTATGGTTTATGGTTTATGGTTTATGGTTTATGGTTTTATAAGTTTATGGTTTTATAAGTTTATGGTTTTATAAGTTTATGGTTTATGGGTTTATGGTTGAGGGGTTGAGGAGCCCGCCCTGAAAGGGCAGCAGCATTATCGTAGGGTGAAGCCCTACGAAACCCAGGGTGAAGCCCTGCAAACTCCGGGTGTTAGCTGCGCTCCAGCACCACGGCGTACCCCTGCCCTACCCCGATACACATCGTACAAAGCGCATAACGTCCGCCGGTACGCTGCAGGGTGCGTGCGGCGGAGAGCAAAATCCGTCCGCCCGACATACCCAGCGGATGCCCGAGCGCAATGGCGCCGCCGTTGGGGTTCAGGCGCTCATCGTGATCGGCCAGTCCCAGCAGGCGGGTGCATGCCAGCACCTGAGCGGCAAACGCTTCATTGAGTTCGATCACGTCCATATCGGCGAGGGCAAGTCCGGCTTTCTGCAATGCCTGCTGTGAGGCGCTGACCGGGCCGATACCCATAATACGGGGCTCTACACCTGTAACGGCACTGCTGACAATACGAACCAGCGGTTGTAATCCATTGTTCTTCATACCTGCTTCGGAAGCCACCAGCAGGGCTACTGCGCCGTCGTTCAGGCCGGAGGCATTACCGGCAGTAACCGTGCCGTCTTTTTTAAAAGCGGTGCGCAATTTACCCAGGATTTCCAGCGTGGTGTCGGGTTTTATAAACTCATCTGTTTGAAAAACCGTACTGTCTCCTCTGCCTTTTTCGATCAGCAGGGGCGCAATTTCTTCGGCAAAGCGCCCATCGTCGCGGGCGCGGGTGGCTTTCTGCTGGCTCCACAAGGCAAATTTATCCTGATCTTCCCGGCTGATCTGATACATGTCCGCCAGGTTTTCAGCCGTCACACCCATCGCATCGGTGCCGTACAAGGCTTGCATGCGCGGGTTGATAAAACGCCAGCCGAAACTGCTGTCATACATCTGGGCGTCCGTTCCGAAAGGTTTGGCAGATTTGCTGATAACGTAGGGTGCGCGGGTCATCTGCTCCACACCGCCGGCTACAAAAAGGTCGCCGTCGCCGGCATTGACGGCGCGTTTGGCGTGGATAACGGCTGCCATACCACTGGCACAGAGCCTGTTGACCGTTTCTCCCGGCACGGTATGTGGTAATCCTGCCAGCAGCAGCGCCATACGCGCCACATTTCGATTGTCCTCACCGGCCTGGTTGGCGCAACCCAGAAAAACGTCGCATATCGACGCAGCATCCAGGTGGGCATGCCGTTCCAGCAATTTTTGAAGTACATGGGCTGCCAGGTCGTCGGCACGAACGCCGGAAAGTGCGCCGCCGAAAGTACCGACAGGGGTGCGGATTCCATCCGCTATAAATGCGTGTTGCATAGAAGTTAAGTGCGAAGCCGGCAGTGCGAAGTGCGAAGTCCGGACACCAATCCGTTCCAGGTACTGCTTACCGCCGTGTATGTGGTGAAGTAAACGCTTGGGCTGAAAATTTATTCGGGCACAAAAGTAGGATGCAGGTACAAATTAGTACGGCTGCTTCGTTCAAATGTTGAAATTAGCCTTCGAAAGACGGGATACTTTAGCCGGGGCAACTACCGATTCTATAGAATTTTCCAAAAAAAACGGGAAAAATTGAAACATGGCTTGGTACTTGTTGTTTTTGGAAATAAGTTTGCCCATCTAAAACAGATATGAACTTTTTACCCGTTACCCATCCGGCATGTTGCTGTTGCTGTTGTCTCTCCGAACGGAAAGGGACGATTGCCTGCTTGGGTATGTAAAACAGTATTATTCTGCATTTCATATCCGAAAAAGCGCCCTTTCCCGGTTGATACCGAGAAAGGGCGCTTTTTTATTGATTTTATTAAAAGGAGTATTTGAGGATTTGAGGATTCGAGATTCAGCATCGGTTGAAATGCTAAACTTCAAATACTCAAATACTCGCATCCTCCCCCATCACGCACCTGAACTTTTGTCCATATGCCATCCGCCCTAGATTCTTTTTTCCAGAAACTCGACGCCCAGCAGCGGCTGTCCAACAACCGCATTCCTCCGAAACTGGAGGCACAACGCCTGGCCGATGAACTTTTCCTGTTCCTTTTTCCGATGCTCAGGGAAGATGCACGGCCTGCCAGCGTGGAATATGCGTTGCTCCGCCACGAATTGATGCTGTTGCTGGAGCCGCTCCTGAGAGATCAGGATACGTCCATGTTCCCCATTGTCGATGCTTTTTTCGACGGGTTGCCGGAGGTGTACGAACGTTTGCTGGAAGATGCCGAAGCGATCATGCAGTTCGATCCGGCAGCCACCTGTCTAGAAGAGGTCATCGCTACTTACCCCGGGTTTTATGCCATCGCACATTACCGGATCGCCCATCTGATGCATCATCTGGGTGCGCCGTTGCTGCCGCGTGTTTTTTCAGAATATATTCACGGCAAAACGGGCATCGACATTCATCCGGCGGCTACCATCGGACGTTCGTTTTTCATCGACCACGGCACCGGCGTGGTCATCGGCGCCACGGCCCATATCGGCAACAACGTTAAAATATACCAGGGCGTCACGCTCGGCGCCTTGCAGGTCGACAAATCCCTGGCCAGTGTAAAACGCCACCCTACCATCGAGGACAACTGCATTTTGTACGCCAACAGCACTATTTTGGGCGGCCGTACGGTTGTCGGGCACGACTCCGTCATCGGCGGGAACAGCTGGCTCACCGAAAGTGTGCCGCCTTTTTCTATCGTACTGCACCAGTCGCAGGTGAAAGTGCGCACCAAACCTTTTGAAGAACCCGTTAATTTTGTAATTTGAATTTGTTGAGATTGTTGAGGGGTTGAGATTGTTGAGATCGGCCACTCACCCCCTCAACAATCTCAACATCTCAACAACCGCTCACTCTCTCACATCTCTCACTCTCTGATAATGAAAGCGAACAATATTCTCGAAACGATTGGCAATACGCCCCACGTGCGCATCAACCACCTCTTCGGCGACCAGCACGAAGTATGGCTCAAACTCGAACGCTCCAACCCGGGCGGCAGCATCAAGGACCGCATCGCGCTGGCCATGATTGAAGAAGCAGAGCGCAGGGGCGAACTGCGGCCCGGCAGCGTCATCGTGGAACCTACCAGCGGAAATACCGGTATCGGCCTGGCCATGGTGGCTGCCGTGAAAGGTTATGCCCTCATTCTGGTCATGCCGGAAAGTATGAGCGTAGAACGCCGTCGCCTGATGGCTGCTTACGGCGCTCAGTTCGACCTCACCCCGCGGGAAAAAGGTATGAAAGGCGCTATCGAGCGTGCCGGCCAACTGCTCGACGAAATCCCGAATGCCTGGATGCCCCAACAGTTTGAAAATGAGGCTAATATAGCCGTTCACAAAGCCACGACGGCGCAGGAAATTCTGGCAGACTTCCCTGACGGTATCGATTATATTATCACCGGCGTCGGGACCGGCGGCCATATCACGGCTGTGGCGGAAGTGCTGAAAGAGCATTTCCCGAAACTGGAAGTGTTTGCCGTGGAGCCTGTTCTGAGTCCCGTTATTTCCGGCGGCAGTCCCGGCCCCCACCCGATTCAGGGCATCGGAGCAGGATTTATTCCGAAAAACCTGCACACCGGCGTACTGGACGGCGTCATTCAGGTTTCTAAAGACGAGGCATTCGAATACGCCAAAAAAGCAGCCCTGAAAGAAGGTATTTTCGGCGGCATTTCCTCCGGCGCCACGCTGGCGGCCATTGCGCAAAAACTAACCGAAATACCCGCCGGCGCACGTGTTCTGGGATTCAATTACGACACTGGTGAGCGATACCTGTCGATCGAAGGTTTGTATGAATGGGAAAATGCACAGAGCGTGGCGGTGCCGGGCGTGCGGGTGTGAGTAAATTTATAATATCCGATTTGCGAATGGAATGATGATTTCAGATTTTTAGATTTCCGGCCTGATTGCCGGCGACCTTCACCTGAAATCATCTTTCCTTTCGCAAATTACAATGAAGCATGTGAAAAGGAATGGTGGGTGCATCCCTGCTTTTGATCGTTTCCATAAAGAATACGGCAATTTTTAATGCCCTTTTTAGGTGAATACATAAGATTTTAGCACGATATTTGCCCGGTTTTTAATCGTTCACCTAAATTTTGATTTCATGAAAGTGTTTCAACATTCTAAAACCTTTCTTTTTCTGGCGGCCCTGACGGTAATTTCCTTTCAGGCCTGTAAAGAAGTAGAAGTTCCGCAGGCACGGGCCACCGTCGACCAGTTCGACAACTCCACGGTTCTGCGCTGGAACAAAGTGTTCCTTAGCCTCGACCGTTACGCGGTCGGATACCGCCCGGGCCCCGTTCCACATGCGTTGGGATACATGGGTTTTTCGGCTTATGAAGCAGTCGTTCCGGGTATGCCGGGGTACAATTCCCTTGCCAACCAATTTACGGAACTGGAGATTCCTAAATACGATGAAAGCCTGGAATACTACTGGCCCGCAGTCATCAACGAATCTTATGCATACCTGATGCGCCGCTTCTTTTTTCATATGGAAGCGACGTACGGCAATTTATACGATCAGATAGAGCAGAACCGGATTCAGTTGCACGATCAGTATGCAACTGAAACGACGGAGGAAATCCTGAAACGTTCGGAAGAGCGCGGTCGCGAAGTGGCTCAGGCCGTGTATGCCTGGGAAGAAAAAGACCTGGCAGCACACAATGCATTCCTGAATTCGCAACCACCCTACAACGCACCGCACGGACCGGGCCTGTGGGAGCCTACCATTCCTGATTTTGTGAGTGCGCTGTTCCCGTTCTGGGGTCAGGTGCGCACCTTCGCGCTTCCGGAAACGGAACAACTGGCACGCAAGCCAATCCCCTACAGCGAAGATCCGCAATCGCTTTTCTATTCACAGGCGATGGAGACCTACTCCCGTGTAAAAAACATCAAAGAAAACGGTCCCAATGCATTCGAGGAACGCTGGCTGGCCGAGTTCTGGAGCGACGACATTCTGGAACTGACCTTCTCGCCTCCGGCGCGCCTGGTGGCGGTAGCCGACCAACTGGTGCAACGGGAAGAACTGAATCTGGAAGAAACCGTTGAATTATATGCCAAACTGGGCATGAGCCTCAACGATATCAGTGTAGGTATCTGGCAATCCAAATACGTGTACAACGTGGAGCGCCCGGTATCATATATTCGCCGCGTCGTTTCGCAGCAATATCCGGATGCAGCCAACTTCACGACTTGCCTGAACAACCCGATCAACGGCCTGCAAGGCGTAACGCCCGCTTTCCCTGCCTACCCTTCCGGCCATTCCGGTTTCGCAGGCGCAGGCGGCAAAATCCTGTCTTCCTTCTTTGAGTTCAATTCCCAACACCCGGGAACGTACTCTTTCGTAGACAACTGCCACAACAACCGTTCGGAGTTCCTCGGTATACCACGTTCACTGCCTTCTATGCGCGTTATGGCGGAAGAAGATGCATACTCGCGTATTCCGCTGGGCGTACACTTCCGGATGGACTGTGACGAAGGTATCCGCATGGGTGAGGTTGCTGCACAACGTGTGCTGGAACTGCCCTGGAAGAAATAAGTTGCCCCGAAAGGCGACCATAAAAAAACGGATCAATCGAGTGCGCTCGACTGATCCGTTTTTTTTAAACCAACATCGCAATTGCGAAACTAGTTGGCAGCCTTGTATGCTTCCCAGGTCGTTTTGCTGTACTGCTCTTCCGCAGCAAATTTCAGTTCCTTGAGCATGTCGGGTACTTCCTTATAACCCGGGGAAATCATGATACGCTCGAATTTTTCATTGAGGTACACCATGGCAGGGTACCCCATATTGCCGTCGAGCAACGAATACGCCAGCGTGTGTACGCCGCCGCGGCCGTTGTCGTTTTCCATGTATTTGAAGGTTTCGCCGGCAAATTTGATGTCGGCTTTTTGCTCGGCATTGAGTTTTACCGGGTAAAAATTCTCCGCCAGGTAAGCCGCAACGGCCGGATCGGAAAAAGTCGACTTATCCATTTTTTTGCACCAGCCGCACCAGTCGGTATACACGTCGACAAACATCTTTTTGGGTTTGGCTTTGCTGAGTTCTACTGCTTCCTCCCAGGTGTACCATTTCAGCGTAGCCGGCGGTGTGGGAGCAGGGCGGAAAGCCATAAGCCAGGCA
>Ga0209097_10003079_pt1 | contig 13008 bp, 8 predicted proteins | sample AD_UKC052_MetaG_FD_184419 | JGI IMG/M metagenome (GOLD analysis project Ga0209097, IMG submission 184419) | Active sludge microbial communities of municipal wastewater-treating anaerobic digesters from USA - AD_UKC052_MetaG (SPAdes) (version 2) | ecosystem: Engineered > Bioreactor > Anaerobic >... | reverse complement strand
AAGAAACCGACGGCGACAGCGTGCAAAACGAACTCGACGCCTACTTGCCGCTCATCCCCGATGGCAGCAACTTCAAGGCCACGATGTTGCTTGAATACAGCGACGAGATTGAGCGCAAGCGTCAACTATCGCAGCTCATCGGCATCGAAGATCGCGTCTGGATTCAAGTGGAAGGCAGCTCTAAGCTCTACTCCATCTCCGACGAAGATCAAGACCGCGAGAACGACTACAAAGCCTCACCTGTGCACTCGCTTCGTTTCGAGCTCACGAAAGAAATGAAAGCCGCGTTGAAATACGGCGTGGGCCTCGCAGTAGGCGTGGACCACCCACGCTACAAAGCCGCGATCAACCCGCTGCCGCAAACCGTGCGCAACGCACTCGTGCTCGACCTGAAGTAATTCGGTCTTCGCGCGGTGACAAAAAAGCGACCTTCGGGTCGCTTTTTTTATGCGCGTGCGGTCCGCAGTGTCCGACTGTAGGAGCGGCGGAAGCCGCGAAACTGGTTGCACGCTTCGCTCTTGTGCGATCCGCGCGCCATCACCAGTTCGTCGGGGCTCCAACTTCTGTTCGTGGTGAGCCTGTCGAACCATGAACGTGCCGCAACCCAGCGCGTCGCTGATACGATTGCCAAAAGTAAAGGGGAACCTCCTTCATGGCGAACGAAAAAAAATCGGGCGGCGCAGCGGACTCGAACGACGGGAGTTCGGCGGCTAGCAAAATCGACCCGAACGATCCCCTCGGTTACGACGTCTACGCGAAAACTCTTTGGAGCCGCATCGAACACGCGCTCAATCGTGACCCGCACAACACCGAGCTCGGCGACGATCCGCTCGTGGTTGGGCTTTTTGGCGAATGGGGCGTGGGCAAATCGTACTTGCTCGACAAAATCCAAGCACGTGCCACGGCGAAGCAAAAAGAACTTGCCGCGCGACGCCGTCGCGACGGTGGTTTCGATCTTCTCATCCCAGTCTCGTTTCAGCCTTGGAAATACGAGCACGAGGAGCATCTCCATGTGCCGATCTTGCTACATGTATTGGCAGCACTAGAAACTGGGATTGCCGATTCGCTCACGTTCTGGGAAACGGCGGCAGGTATGGCGCAAAAGCCAGGTGACGCCGCCATTAAGGCCATGCCGAAGGCGGTGTCGTTATTCAAGAAAGTAGTCTTTGGCACGGCCGCCGCGTTGGATCCCGCCACAACGGTAGCCGTTGCATCGACTCAGGTGCTGGCCGATCACGCAGCGACTGCGGCTGACAAACGCGCGGCGTCGAAGAATCCGCCGACGGCGTCCGCGCTCAAATACACAGGCGACGGCCGCTACTACTACGAAATTCACAAAATTCTGAAAGCGGTGTGTCGCCCCGGAAAGTATCCCGATTTGCAGGCAAACAAACTACTGAACGACGTATTTCGAGTCAACTTCGTCATATTCGTAGACGATCTTGACCGGTGCCTCCCTGAAAAAGCCGTCGCAGTTCTCGAACTCATCAAGACGATTTTCAACGTCGAGAGTTTTGCGTTTGTGCTCGCACTCGACGATGAAGTGATCGAACGCGGCATTGGGCATCGCTACAGCGCCTACTTGCTCAAAGACAAAAAGCCGCAGATGCCGATCACGGGGTTCGAGTATCTCGAGAAAATTGTGCACTTGCCGTTTCGTTTGCCTGCGCTTACACGTGCGCAGGCGTCGGCGTTTGTTCGGTTGACAGAGCAGAGCGTGGAGAGCAATAGTGCGCTGCACTGGTTCGCTCCGCGGCCTGCGAGCCGACGGCATAGCGACGAATCGGGCCCCTTCAGAATGACGGGCGCGAGCAGCGAACGCAGTCAACTGCCGCGCTACGAAGAGTCACCTCACTTGACCTTACTTCTGGGTTGTTTCGAAACATATGTTCCGCGTAAGTTGCTACGAGCGGTCGAGCTGTGGCATCAGGTTGTGCGGGTGCGCAGACAACGTGTCATAGAGTTGGGCCCGGCAGGGCCCGTCGCCGGATGGCGTGGGATCAGCGAATTGGGAGAGGAAATGTCGGTAGATACGCTCGTCGTCTTTGCCTTCGTTTTGTTGCAACTGTTTCAACCGGAACTGTTTCGGTTTATGCGCCGGCGCGCAGACGCGTTTCCGATTTTGCTTCGCGCGCTTTCCGGGGAAGCGGATGGGCTCAACAAAGTCGAAGTATCGAGTGTCGATTTGTGGAGCTGGGCCAGCTATCGCATTGGAGAACGGCAGAACAGTAAGACGATAAGACGGCCGCAAAATGAAGCACAGACCGTCGCGTTGATTGCCGGATTAGAAAGTAGTGATGCATATTTCGCTCAGCACATACGGCTCGGCCTTGCCGAACGATTGGTGGAGCATTTTGCCGTGCAGCGACACGTGTTCAATCCATTGCGACTAATGCACGCTTTGGCTAAAGGTCTTGGTCCGACCGCTAGCAACTTCGAAAATCTGCCGACGTATTTCGCGGTACTTGCGCAACAAGCAACTATTGCTGAATCTGGTGCACCGGCGTCGGCAACTCCGGAGAGTCCGACGGCTGAAGGAGATGAGCCCAACTTTTTCAGGCTCGAATCGAGCGCTCCAACATTTGCACTGTCTGAGGCGGACGCGGACGCGTTGTTCGGCGTGCTGGTAGGCGTCGATACCGCAGCGCGTGGTGGCATTCACTCACGCTTTTCGTTGCCCGGGCGACGTACGTTCGAAGTGACCACCGGTCAACGTCTTAGAAACAAGTTTGTTGAATGGGCCATAGAAAAGACGGCAACGGATGGCAACATTTCAGCGAAGGACTTCACGCACGCCGTCGGTGCATTGGCTGCGGTTGTGCCGTGGTTCGACTGGAAACGCGACGGCGCGCCGTTGTTGAGCGCACTGGCAGGAGACGCCGCGAGCGAGCGTAAAACGACCTCAGCGATTATTGAGGGATTCGCGGCGAAAGGCCGTAACGGCTTAGCGCGCGCACAGGTAGGTGACTTGCTCAATCGTTTCCCGCAGGGCGATCCGCGCTTTGACCAAGCGCGCTTTTTCCTGCTTAAAGATCGTTTTGATGGTCATGAAATAGACCACGAACCACTCGTTGGGTTCGTGCTGATACCGAGTGGTAGCTTCATGATGGGCCACGACACCGAAGCGCGAAAGGATGCAAGAGGCAAAACGATGAATCACAATCCGTCGCGCCCGGTTTTGGTCGAATCGGCGTTCTATATCGCGCGCACGTTGACGACCGTCGACCAGTTCGCGCAGTTTTTGGAGGACAAAGACTACTTTGATGCCGTACACGACGACAAAGCGCGTGGCGGAACAAAGGGTGCGAAAACGGCCGAGGCAAACTGGCGCATTCCAGAACGGTGGATCGAGCAGCGACCCTATGGCAATCGCCCCGTGGCTGAGGTCACTTGGTTTCAGGCGCGGGCGTACGCGCGTTGGCTTGATGCTCGCCTCAGAAGCGAAAAAGACAGCGTGTTCAAATCGCTTCCGTCGGGCTACGAAGTGCGCCTGCCGAACGAGAAGCAATGGGAGCGCGCGGCGCGCGCGACGGGCATGGGTGAGGCTGACTTTCATACTGATCGCTGGCCGTACGGCGCGACTGAAGAAACACTCAAAGACTTTGCAAACGTTGATGGCACCGGCATCGAACGCGTGTCTAGCGTCGGTGTGTTTCCGCCTACGGCGATTGGTCTCGCTGATATCGTGGGCAACGCGTGGCAGTGGATGGACAACGAGTATTTGACTCGTACCGACGACGCCTTTCCCGCTGTCACGGAGGATGCGGAGCGGGCCGCCCGGAACGCCCCCTCTACACATCCTATGTCGCTGCGCGGCGGCTCGTGGTTCAATCGCCCCGGGCTGGCGAGTTGTTCTTTCTGTCTCGGGGATCACCCTGTTAGCTGGGACCTCCCCGTGGGGTTTCGAGTAGTGTTGTCCCGGGCAAAAAAGCGAAGCGTGACCCTTGAACCCTGATCGTGGCTCGGGCAGCGATTTTGCGCGGGGCGCGGTTTTTTCCTAGCCCGCCGAGCGCGGCTGATGCCGCGCCTACTGTGCGTTGGATGGAACGGCTTTTTTTTTGCGCGCGTTAGCGCGCGGCGTCGTTTTTTCGGGCGGTTTTTAGCCATGCGCCGAGCAGCCTTCCAATCTCGTCCATCAGCCGCGCGCCGTGCTCGAATTGCGCGCCGGTGATGAGCTGCCAGTCGTGCGCGAGGCGCAGTTGGGTGCGTAGCTGGGCGAGAGCCACGTCGGGGATTTGCAGTATGGCTTTTTGGCGCCAGCGACCGGTGGGTGGTCGTTACGGCGTGAAAAAGCTCGTTGTCGATTGTTTGTAAAAAATGGCTGGAACGACCGCCCGCTGGTCGTTGCGTGGGAAAAGCTGTGTGCGCGGTTTTGGCGTGATTGCGGCGGAGAATCCGGTTGGCGCGTTCATGGTTCGACAGGCTCACCACGAACGGAATCTGGGCTCACCACGAACGGAATTGGGGCTCACCACGAACGGAATCGGGACTCACGGCGAACGGAATGGCGGCTCAGCATGGACGGAGAAGGGGCTCACCAGGAACGTCATTGAGGCTCACCACGAAAGGCGGCGCGCAGCCAATCGCCCTACAACGCCGCAGCCAACCGCCGAATCCCTTCCTCCAATTTCGGCATGCTCACGGCGTAGGCCATCCTTACGTGTTCGCGCGAGCGGTAGCTGCCGAAATCTATGCCTGGGGCGAAGCTGACGCCTGTGCGGTTTAGGATGTCTAGGGCGAAGGCTTCGCTGTCTTTTGTGAAGGCGGTGACGTCGGCGTAGACGAAGAAGCCGCCGTCGGGCATGACGGGGATTTTGAAGCCGATGTTTGTGAGTGCGTTGGCGAAGTAATTGCGGCGCGCTTCGAACTCGGCGCGGCGTTGTTCGGCGATTGCGTAGCCCGCGTCGGTGAAGCAGGCGAGCGCGGCGTTTTGTGAGAGCGCAGCGGGCGAGATGTAGAGATTTTGCGCGAGCTTTTCTAGGTCGCGCACGTGGCGTTCTGGCGCGACGACCCAGCCCAAGCGCCAGCCCGTCATGTTGAAATATTTCGAGAAACTGTTGATCGAAAACGCGTCGTCGGTGTGCGCGAGCACGGTCTCGGGTTTGCGGCCGTAGTTGAGGCCCGCGTAGGTTTCGTCGGAGATCAACGCGCCACCGCGTGCGGCGACGCAGTCGACGATGCGTTTGAGTTCGCCGTCTTTCACGCTCGTGCCCGTGGGGTTGGAAGGGCTCGCGACGAGTACGCCTTTGGTCTTCGCGCCCCAGGCTTTGTCGATCAAGTCGGCGGTGAATTGATAGCGCTCTTCAGGCCCGACGTTGATGGTGCGCGGCACGCCTTCCATGACGCGTACGAAGTGGCGGTTGCAGGGATACGACGGATCGGTGAGCAAGATTTCGTCGTCGCGATCCACCAGCAGCGCGCACACTAGGAGCAGCGCCGCCGAGCCGCCTGCGGTCACGATGATGCGCTCCGGCGCGATGTCGAGTCCGTGCACGCGTTTGTAATGCCCACTGATGGCCTCGCGCAGCGGGCGAATGCCCAGCGCGCTCGTGTAATAAATCTGGCCGCTCGCGAGGAAGGTTTGTGCGGCGTCGATGACGGGTTGTGGCGTCGGAAAATCCGGCTCGCCGATTTCCATGTGGATCACGTCCTTGCCCGCCGCTTCGAGCGCGCGCGCGTGGCTTGCGATCTCCATGACGTGGAAAGGCTCGATGTGGTTGAGGCGGGAGGCGAGGCGATTGTGGTCGAGCAGACGGGGCAAGATGGAGACTCGGTTGGGGCAAGATTGCAAAAAGAGCGGCGTTAACGTTTGTAACGTGGAGTAACGTTCCGCGGGCCGCAGGGGCACATTTTGCGTGATTTCCGAGTGTATCTTCGCATCATTGGATCAGGCGTCGCGCAGCTCGCGCGAAGCGCCGAAGTTACCGGAGCGAAAGATCATGTCTACCTCAGCAAGTGCAATTCTCAAAGCCGCTGCTAGTTGGCGCGGGCGCAGGTTTTCACAGGCGGAATACGGAATGAGTCCGTATTGCGCTTCGTTTGTTCGATGGTGCTTTGAGCGCGCGACCGGAAAGAAACTGGGTTTGCCGGAGGTGACTCGCGTTCCGTACTACGTGCGCAAGGGCATTCACGTTTCACCGGGTCCGTGGTTCGCTGACTCTTTGGCCGGTGACGAGGTCGGCCCGGTGGTGACCTCGCAGCAACCCGGCGACCTAGTGTTCTTCCATGATACGGCGGATGGGCCGTGGCCGCGCGGTTCGATCACGCACGTCGGGATCGCGGCAGACAACACTGACATGATTGCCGACGCCGGGAGCGGCAGCCTGGTATGGTTTCGCTCGCATCGCGCGAACTTCCCCGGCAACTTTGTAGAGATTCGTCGCCCGCTCGTGTTGGGCGCGGCTCACTCGGCGAACGTACACCGCAGCGCGATCATGATTTCGCACGGTCACGCCTTCGGTATGGCGCGCGGTAAACACATGCCGAACGTGGAATTGCATTTGGCGAGCATCGTATCGAGCGGGGCAACGCAGTCGAGCGTTTTGGGCGGGGCCGGTGGAGGCGGGAGCGGCCCGAGCTCCGGCAGCATGTTTGGCGGTGGTGGATTCGGTGGCGGCGGCGGTCACGGCAAAGTTCCGAGTGGCGCGCACGTGCCGCAGGTGCCGAAGATGCCGAAGTCCCCGATGGGTGGTGCTCCGCTTCATTGGGTGATTCGCGTGAACGGGCTGACGATCAAACCCGTGCAATCCGTGAGCGCCGACATCATCTACGGCGGCAATCGGTTCAAGCTTTTCGGTCACGACCACCACGGCCAAGCGTTTTTGAATGGCGCGCGCTTAACCGGCGCGATCGACATCAAGGTCAAGCTGCAAAACGGCGGTGCGCACGTGTGGATCGACGGCAAGGAGGTCAAGCCGGAACACGTGGAGATGGAGGTTGTGGGGTAACGCCGCTATGCGCGTGGCTGCGTTGGAAAGCCAATTTTTTTGAGTACGTCGCCCCAGCGTGGATCCTTGTGAAAACGCTTAAACAAGGGATGCGCCGGGACAATTAATACCTGCGGCTCGTGGGCGTCGGAGATCGCCAACGCGTGCGCGAAAAACGCATCGCCATTAGTGTCGGGGAAGCCGCTTTCGATGTACATGTGTACGCAATGCTGCGGCGCGCTGTGGGCGCCGGTGATGCGTTCGGCGAGTGCGCGCGCTCCGGCGCTGTCCCCCGTTGCTGCACGGCAGTGCGCGGCGTGCATGGCGATGCTGGTCGACGTCGGGTAGCGCGCGAGGGCTGCCTCAGCGTACTCGCGGGCGGACGCCATGTCCCCACGGATGTCGAGCACAGCGCACATCGTGTCGCGTTGCATGATCGACTCGCCCAGCGCGAGCGTGCCGGCCTCGATGCATTCGATGGCGTCGTCAAAGCGTCCGGCGTATGCGAGCGATAACGCGTAGTGGTAGCGCGCGGGCGGCGCGAGCGGGTCAATCGAGAAGACGTGCGCGTAGGACCTCACTGCGGCATCAAAGTCACCGAAACTTAATTGAATGAACGCATGCCGCGCGTTGACGCCGGAGTGGTTCGGCGCGAGTGCGACGGCTTCCTGCACACGAGCGAGCGCGTCGTTCCAGCGCATTTCGTCGGTAATCAACAGGTACGCCGAAAGCGAAATCGCCTGCGCGTTTTTCGCGTCAAGCGCGAGCGCTCGATCCAGCGGTTCGCGCACGGAGGCCACGGTGAGGCCCGACGGTGACGACACAAACAAAGAGCGGCGCGAATAGCGCACCATCGCCAATACGAACCACGCGTCCGCATGCTCGGGCGCGAGCTCTGTGGCGCGCTGCGCGAGGGTTTCGGCGTAGGCGAGATTGTCTGGCACTTGCGTGACGTTGAGCCCGCGCGCTTGATCGACTAAGCGTTGCGCCTCAATGGAAATACCCGGTGCGGGCGCGGGGTCGGCAGTTGCCATTTGTTCTGCGGCTCGCTTGCCGAGCGCGCGCAGCATGATGTCAACCACTGCGCGTTGCATCGTCTCGCGCTCGTGCGGCGCGAAGTGAAATGCGTGGCTCCACAAGTGAGTGCCGTCACTGCCGAGAATCAACTGCGCCGTGACGCGTAGCCGGTCACCGACTTGTTGCACGCTGCCTTCGAGGAGCGCGTCGACTTGTAGGGCTTTGGCGATCTCGCGAATGTCTCTCGATTGGCCTTTGAAACGAAAACTTGACGTGCGCGCGATGACGCGAATGTCGGGGACGCGCGTGAGGGCGTCGATGATGTCTTCGGTTAGGCCGTCGCATAGCGCGTCGTTGTTCGGCTCGCCGGTGAAATTGGCGAGCGGCAACACGGCGATGCGCGGCATCGGCGGCAGCGTGCGCGGCGTCGCCCGGCGGAGCACCGGGAGGTAGCTGCCGAGCGCGATTTCGAAGCGTAACGTGCACTCCGCGCCGTCGCTCTCGTAGTAGCGGTCCAACATTTCGCGCAGACGATTGATCGAGACACGCACGATGCCGTCGGTTGCGGAGTCGTACTTCGCGGCGTCGCGCTCGAACACGTCCAGCGCAATCGCGCTTTCCTTCACGCGCGTGAGGCCCGGCGTGCGCCGCGCCGCGATCAGGTATTGCAGCAACGCGCGCTGCCTCGCCGCGCGCGCGAACGTGGGGCTGCCGATGATTCGGTTGAGCTCCAGTTCGATCTGTTCGTCGGGCGGCGAGAATGGCATGGCGCGATTGTCGCAATTTCTGTGCGCGTGGGGCGCACCGATAGAGCACAAACCGCAGTTACAGCTTTTTAGCGCTAACGACCGTTCTGCGGTTAATGCAGCCGATTTTACAGGTAAGTCGATATAGTGAAAAAAGTGCCTTGAATCGCCGCCAGGCTGTCGCCGCAGCTAAAAAGCTGTAATTTCTGCGCGTGTTTTTCATTGCGCTTATGATGACGCATCCCTCGTTTCGCCGCACGTAAACACCATGCTTAAAGCCACGCCCGATTGGGTTCTGCGCCTTCGCGCGCTGTCCGACGAACCACCACTTCGAGAGCGGGTGTCGGTGCGCTGGGGCGGGGTGGAAATTGGCGACGCTGAGAACACGGTGATGCAGCGCATTGCCCACGCCTTTGACTATCAACGGCAAACGGTGGTGCGCCGGGATGCGTCAGGGCAGGCGTGGCATATCGACGGCGATTTGACCGAATCGCTCGCCCGCGTTGCGCTCGTTATGCGCGACCTGAACATCGCGCACGCTTGGCGCAATGAGCAGCTCGCGGTGCTCGATATTCGCGGCCATCGGCTCGGGACGATTGAGCGCGCGGCGGTGCGTCCGCTCGGATTGCAAACGCGCGCGGTGCACCTCGTAGGCGAAACCAACGATGGTCATTTTTGGGTGCAACAGCGCGCGCTCAGCAAAGCCAACGACCGCGGTCAGTGGGACACATTGATGGGCGGCATGGTCACCGCGGTAGACACGCTGGAGACGGCACTGGAGCGCGAAACATGGGAAGAGGCGGGTCTGCACGTCGGCGACATGTTCGGCCTTGCGTACGGCGGCATGGTGCAGATTCATCGCCCGACGATCGACGGCGTCGCAGGATACATCCGCGAGCGCATCGACTGGTATCGCGCCACCGTTCCGGGCAATCTCGCGCCGAGTAATCAAGACGGCGAAGTTGCACAGTTCGCGAAAGTGCCGCGCGCGTCGCTGGAGGCTGGCGTTGCGGCTGGCCGGTTCACGCTTGAGGCGGGATTGGTGATTGCGGCGGCGCTAGGCTACTAGCTCCTCATCGCAATCCACGCTAAAGCCCGAACACAACGCCAGCGAGCGCCCCAGCGCCAATCATCCATAACGGATGCAGCTTGGTCGTCATAAACACTGTGAACGCGATGCCCGCGAGCAGCCACGCGCGCCAGTCCGCGAAGCCGCGCGTGAGGAGCATGCAGCCCGCAAACATCAAACCCACGGTCACCGGCGCGAGACCACGCAGTACGATTTCGCGCCACGGGTTGGTTTGCAAGCGCTCGAACATGTAGCTCGCAAAAATCATCGTCACGAACGGCGCGACGCTAACCGAAACGAGGACGGTGAGTGCGCCGGCAATCCCGGCAACGTGATATCCAAAGAGCGCGACGTAAAGAATGTTTGGCCCCGGTGCGACCTGCGCTAACGCGATGTAACCTGCGAATTCGGCGGTGGTCATCAGGCCGCGTGTTTCAACGAAAAAACGGTGCATGTCGGGAATCAACGGCAAGGAGCCACCGATGCACAAAAACCCGAGCGACACGTACAAGAGCGCCATATCGACGAGTTGGTCGCTGCCTTTCATAGCTTGCCTCGCTTCGAGAGCACGACGCCAACGCTGCCGCAAACGAGCAGCACGAGCGCCATGTGCCAATGCGCAAACATCGCCAACGCCGTCGCTGCCGCACACAGCACGATGCCCATGGGGCGCTTCCAGAACGGGCCGCCCATCTTGAGCGAGATGTACAACAAGTACGCGGTAGCTGCGGCGGCCATGCCGTGCATCCCGGATTTGACCTGCGGCAGGTGCGCGTACGAGTGATAAACCTCGTTGACCACCAGCAAAATCGCGAGCGGCACGCCGATGATGCCCACAAACGCAATCAGCGCGCCGAGCACACCGTGGTAGCGCGTGCCAATGAACACGGCCATGTTCACCATGTTTGGCCCCGGCGCGGCTTGGCAAATGGTGATGATCTCAGTGAACTCTTTTTCGCTAATCCAACCGCGCTCTTCGACCAACACGCGTCGGCCCCAGGGCAGCGCGCCACCGAACGCGCTCACGCCAATTTGCAGAAAGGCGAGGAAGAGGGCGAGGCGGGAAGGAACGAAGGGCGTGGGTCGCGGACTGGGCGCAGGCGACGGATCAAGCGCAGGTAAATCACTCATGCGGTCATGCTAGCGCAGGGAAATTGTGTCCGGCTGTCGGCGTGTGGATTTGCTGCGCGCTCCGTACACGCCCATGACGAGGCTTCGTCTCCGTAGTGCGCATTGGATTCAGCTTTACGTGCCGAACGACTGGCAGGTGGTCGTTTGGCGCGTTTTTTGTACGATGTCGATGTCAATGAAAATACTGCGCAAAGCGCCTAGCAGCAGTCGATGGAGCCAAAAAGCTGTATTAGATTTGAGTTGGACGAAGCAGTTCGATTGTGCAAAAGCAAACGACCCGAAACGTTGTCGTTTCGGGTCGTTTGTGGGGTTGCCGTTTCGATGAACGGCCGAGATTGACGACTAGTCTTCGAAGCGAACGCGGGTTGCCTTTACGACGCCGTTGGTGAGTACGCCTTTGATTTCCACGAGCACGCCGTTGCGAAGGTTTGCCGCGGTGCCGCGCTCGAAGTTTGCGTTGCTTGCGTCAATCAAGACACCCGCGAGTTTGAACGATGCCACGCTGACGAAATCAGAGATCGCGCCGTCTTCCTCAAATTCCACGCCAGCACTTGGTGGGGGCGATGTGTTGCCGGATTTGATTTCTACGCGGCTCGCAACGAGGATGCCCGCGACCAGTCGGCCATGCACTTCGACGACGGCGCCGTTAGCAACGTCAGCGGCGGTTCCGTCTTCGAATACCGCGCCGCTAGCGTCAATGACTTGGCCGCCCACTTTGAAGTTCGAGATGCTCACGAAGCTCGATACGGCACCCGTAACTTCGGATTCTCCCGATGATGACGATGACGAGTTGCCCGACTTGATCTCTACCCGACTCGCGACGAGGATGCCGCTGACGATCTTGCCGTGCACTTCCACGACCGCGCCGTTGGCAACGTCAGCGGCGGTGCCGTCTTCGAATACTGCGCGGCTGGCGTCAACGACTTGGCCCTGAACGGTGAAGTTGGAGATGCTCGCGAAGTTAGACACTGCGCCTTGGATCTCTGCGTCACCCGAGGACGAGGACGACGAGCTGTTCGATGAGGACGTGTCTTCGATGTGCACGATGGTGGCCATGAACACGCCGTTGAGGAACGCTCCGTGAAGCTCAACCTCCACTCCGACGACCAACTGCGCTGCGGTTCCGCCGGTGATCGTCGCCTTTGAAATATCCACAGAAACGCCGTTGACGAACAGTCCACCGTTGCTGCCGACTGCGTTGATGAAACCCTTGATTTCGTCACCGGAGAGTGGTGTGGACGACGGCAATGAGATTTCTTTGGCCATCAATACGCCATTGACGATCACGCCCTCAACCGTGACTGAAACGCCGTTAACCAACGCTGAGGGAGCGCCGTGATCGAAGCGAGCGTTGGCTGCGTTCACGCGCTGCGAACCCACCATGAAATCCGACAGCGACACGAAGCCCGAAACGGCACCAGCTAGATGCAAGTCTTCGCCAGCGGGCCGAGGCGTACCCGCAGATTTTTCGACGCTTGCGTTCTCGCCAACCACGTTGCTACAAAACGCAACATCTTCATGCACATAGCCACCACTGACCATGACCGCTTGCAGCGAGAGATCTGTTGTGTAGCGATGGTTGCCGTCGTGACGATTGTTGTATGCACGATAGATGGCCTTGAGGCCGCTGGCGCAACGACCGTTCACCGGTTGCAGTGCGTAGAAGGCGACGCCTTCGTCTACGAAGCCTGCGCCGGAGCTTGAAAGTGGTAACGCACGCAGCGCCGAAATTTCCCGTGGGCTCGCGGTAAAAACGTGGCTCGATAACGCCGGCACGAAAAAGCGCTCAACCGCGACCGCGTCGAGGGGGCGATCACCTAGTGCTGTTGACCAAGCAGAGAAGCTGCGACCGGTGCGCGCGAAGCCGACGTTCGCGGGTAGCGCGTCCAGCTGCGTTTGCTCACTAGGCGTCGCGGTGATGAAGTAATGGTTCGTCGGACGGTGGAAGTACTCCACCACGGTCAGATCGGGCGCGGCGGCGGCCCACGCGAGGCCGGAGGCCAGCGATGTGGCGCCAGCGATGGATACCAGCGCGGTGCGAACCACGGATTGGAAAGTAGTGGTGGTCATTGTGATCTCCTAGAGATTGCGTAAACGGGAGGCGAATGCAACTTGGGGG